>Ga0209121_10000068_pt1 | contig 92952 bp, 81 predicted proteins | sample Cruoilmetagenom3_FD_187292 | JGI IMG/M metagenome (GOLD analysis project Ga0209121, IMG submission 187292) | Oil polluted marine microbial communities from Coal Oil Point, Santa Barbara, California, USA - Sample 3 (SPAdes) (version 2) | ecosystem: Environmental > Aquatic > Marine > Oil seeps ...
CTTTCGTCTGTCTTCAACCATGAGCGCTGTCCTTTTTAATTAAAAGGCATCGCAGGTGAGGTTGATTATGGAATTAGATAATAATCTAATTGACCTGCGGTGTCAAGAAAACATCTGGCAGAGGGAGTTGTTTTTCTGGTTTGAATCGGATTGGGGCGTGGTGCTCCATTTTCCGCCATTCTTTTTCTGAGAAAGGGATGTTAGAATCGAAAAACAAGCCGGCAAACAGACCACGGAGTAAAAGTATGAGTTTTGGTGAGTCGTTCAAGAAAAATTTCCCCAAGGATTGGCCTACCCGGATCATCCTGAGCGTACTCTTGATAGGTGCGCTGGTTGGGGCTTTTTTTGCATACCGGCTGGTTGGCCGCCTGGTAGCCGGGACCACTGCCTTCACCTTGCCGGGGGACCCGGTGACTTCAAACCCAACTGAGGACCCGGAGACCGGAGGGGAGGCTCAACCTACCAGCGGCCCTGAATTCAACTTGCCCGACCCGGATCCCTGGGACGGTGCCAGCCGGATCAATATCCTGCTCATGGGATTAGACCTGCGGGACGAGGATCAGGAGGAGGGTGCGCCCCGCTCGGACACCATGATCCTGCTGACGATGGACCCGCTCAATAACACAGCTGCCGCGGTCGCCATCCCGCGTGATATGTGGGTGGCAATCCCCGGATTTGACTATCACAAAATCAACACAGCCTATCGTTATGGTGAGCTTTACGATCTGCCCGGGGGCGGCCCGGCCCTCGCCATCCGAACGGTGGAGGAATTCCTGGGTGTTCCCATTGACTTCTATGCCCAGGTGGATTTCCAGGCTTTTGTGGATTTCATTGATCACATCAATGGCATCAAGATCACCTTTGACGAACCCTACACCATTGACCGGCGTGGAAAATGGAACACGGAAGTACTCGAACCGGGCACCTATGTTTTGGATGGGGAATATACTCTGGCCTATGCCCGGGACCGTAAATCGGAAGGCGATGATTTTGACCGGTCAGCCCGGCAGCTGGATGTAATTATGAAGATTCGTGATCGGATCATTGAGTTTGACCAGCTGCCAACCCTTGTGATGAACGCCCCAGCGATTTATGAAGACCTCTCCACCGGTATCCGGACCAACATGTCGTTGAACCAGATCATCCAGCTGGCCTGGAAAGCGATGGAGATCCCCTTTGAAAACATTGAGATGGTGGTGATCGGCCCGCAATATATCACAATTGAAACTTCACCCGATGGCTTGGCCATTCTTAAACCGATCCCCGATAAGATCCGCCTGCTGCGGGATGAGATCTTTGGGACTGGTGGGTTGATCAGCCCGGCTACTGAGGGCGATCTTGCCGAGCGCGTAGTGCAGGAAGCGCCGACCATCACCGTGCTGAATGGCAGCTACCAGACGGGCCTGGAAGAGACCACGGCCGAATGGCTGCGGCAGCAGGGCTTCAATGTGCAGGAGGTGGGGGTGGGAACGACCACTGCCATTTCCAGCGTGACCCTTCAAGGCTTTGCACCATACGGGCTGAATTGGATCGCGGAAACCTTCGGCATCTCAGTTGGTCAGATTACCAATAATTTCACCAACGATCGCACCCAGCCGGACCTGGTGTTGGTGTTGGGGGATGATTGGGCCTATTCCAACCCGATGCCCTAAATGGGCGATTTGAGTTGATCTCATGAGCAATTTCTTTGACAAAATAAAGGAAAAAGCCCGCTGGATGAAACAGCAGGCCTATGTTCTTTTTCTGGCGTATAAGGATCCCCGGACGCCCTGGACAGCCAAGGTTTTTGCTGCCGTTGTGGTGGCCTACACCTTCAGCCCGATTGACCTGATTCCAGATTTTATCCCCGTTTTGGGCTATCTGGATGACTTGATCCTGGTGCCCCTGGGGATTGCCCTGGCGATGAAGATGATCCCGGAGGAGGTGCTGGCGGATGCCCGCGAGGGGGTTGAGGAGGCTTTCCCGGATGGCAAACCTAAAAACTGGGTCGCCGGTGCCCTTATAATCGTGGTCTGGGTGATCATTCTGGCCCTGGTTGTATTTTGGATGGTGCGCTGGATTGGTGACCTGAGGGCAGGTGCTGTCTAGAGCGTTTTGGTAAGGAAATAGCGGGTGTGACCGGTGGGGAAATTTTCCAGACGGCCGAACTCCTGATATCCCAGATATTGATAGAAGGCGGGGGCCTGGAAACTGAAAGTGTCCAGATAGGCGTGTTTAGCGCCGCGCTGACGAGCTTCCGTTTCGGCTGCTTCCAGCAGGCGGCGGCCGTAACCCTGCCCGCGCAGATCATCCCGCACCCACATCAGGTTGATATAGAGCCAGCTCCAATAGGTGGCGCAAATCACACCGCCCATGATTTCCCCTGCGGGTGTTTCCACCACAAAGCAGAGGTTCTTCCCCTGATCGTCCCCGGCCTGTTCGGTGTTGAAATCGGTCAGTGCGCCGCCGATGATTTCCCAGGGCGGTTCTTCTCTGCTAACAATCCGTAAGTTGTCAGCCATGGCTGGTCTCCTTCTGAATGGACCTGAAGTAATTAAATTCAATGACACCTCAAGTATATCGTGGAGTTGCTTGTTGATTGACGATTAAATCCTGCCCCAGGCCAATTGCAAAGGATATCAGAGAGTCTTTCTAATACTGATAATCAACTAACAATCCCTTCCCCAGCCCTTCCCCCTAGCCGAGGGGAAGGGTGCCCGAAGGGCGGAAAGGGGTAATTTTGAGAGAGTGAAAAGCTAAACAGACTGAAACGAATGACTTTGCGGCTATCCTAATCCTGCCCTATCACGTTATAAGCTGCATGTTTTGCAGTACATGTATGAAAAGCTTCTCAATCAATGTTAACGCTTGGTTTGCAATAAAAAAGGGAAGCGATATAATCCGGATATGTTCAAAAACAAGAAAAAACGAATCCTGTGGATCATTTTGATCATCATCGGCGCCATTGGGATCATGATCGGGGTGTATTACCTCCCCCCTGTCCATTCCCGATTGGCCTGGCGTGTTGCCATGCTGCGGGGCGAGATTTATTACTTCTTCAACCCGCCTGACCAGGAAGCCTTTACCCCTGCGCAGCAGGCGGAAATGGAAGTGATCGTTCAGCAGACCCTGACGGCGATGCCTCCCGAGCCAACCGCCACTCTGGAACCGAGTTCGTTGACAACAGAAGGCACACTGGCAGCTGAGGGCACCTCACCGACCGAAACGCCCTGGGTTGCCCCCACAAAGCTGGCGGTTCCCACAGCCATCCCCTCAGAGGTTCGGCTGAAGGGTGTGCGTCATGAATTTGAAACCTACAACAACTGCGGGCCGGCCACGATTTCTATGGCTTTGTCTTATTGGGGCTGGGATGGCAATCAGGTGATTGCCGGTAAGGAACTCAAACCCAACTGGCAGGACCTGAATGTGATGCCGTATGAGCTGGTGGATTATGTGGAGGAAAATACGGAATTCAAGGCCATTGAGCGTTATGGCGGTGACCTTGACCTGCTCAAACACCTGATTGCTGCCGGCTTCCCGGTGGTGATCGAGCGAGGGTATCAGGAAGAAGTGCCCGATAAGGGTTGGGTCGGCCATTACAGCGTCCTGACAGCCTATAACGACGAGAAGGGTTGGTTCCTGATTCAGGATCCCTTCGCCGGTGAGGATTATGCCAACTACTATGAGCGGGTGGAACGCCATTGGCGAGCTTTTAACTACCTCTATATTGTGGTCTACCCGGAAGATCGGGAAAGCGAAGTCCTGTCAATCCTGGGCAGCGATGCGGATGAGATCACCAACCTGCAGCATGCCTCTGAGAAAGCCCTGAGCGAGATCTACACCCTTGAGGATGACCGGCAGTTGTTCTTCGCCTGGTATAACTATGGCACCAGCCTGATGTATCTGGGCGATTACTACGGCGCAGCCCAGGCTTACGACCAGGCTTTTACTTTATACCCTGATCTCAGCCCGCGGCCCTGGCGGATGCTCTGGTACCAAACCGGTCCATACTTTGCTTATTACTGGACAGGGCGTTATCAGGACCTGCTCAACCTGGCGAATAAGACGATTGAAGATTCTTCCGAACCCGCTATAGAGGAATCCTGGGTCTGGCTGGGACGGGCGAAATACATGTTGGGCGATACAGATGGTGCCATCAAGGCCTATCGAACAGCGCTTGAGTGGCACCCGGATTGGTGGGTAGCCGAGAACGAGTTGGAATTGCTGGGTGTCACGCCTTAAGATTTGGCGTTGCTGAATGCCCAATCTGCAAATATCAGTTTAGCTTTATGAAGGGAATTACATCGCGTTGACAGCGGACCTGTTGTTATTATTAACAGCGGCCATTTGGGGCTTTGCCTTTGTCGCCCAGCGGCTGGGCAATCTCTACATGGGGCCGTTCACTTTCAACGCCATCCGGTTCAGCCTGGGGGCCTTGGCTTTGGTGCCTCTGCTGCTCTGGCAGCGCAGGAAGGGCGTTGACCGTCCATCCGTGCCTTTGCGCAAGCTGATCTGGCCCATGCTGGCGACCGGGCTGCTGCTTTTTGCTGGCGCATCATTGCAGCAGGTGGGCCTTTTGGGGACAACGGCCGGTAAAGCCGGCTTCATCACCGGGCTGTATGTCGTTCTGGTGCCGCTGCTGGCGCTCACCTGGGGCCGTCGGACGCACCTGGCTCACTGGATCGGTGCGCTCCTGGCGGTGGTGGGTTTGTATTTCCTCTCGGTTACAAGCGGGTTTTCCATTTCACCCTACGACCTGATCGTGCTGGCGGGGGCCTTTATCTGGGCCGGGCATGTTCACCTGATTGACCGCTATGCCGACCAGGTTGGTCCGGTTCGGCTGGCAATTGTGCAGTTTGCCATCACAGGTCTGCTCAGCGCTATTATAGCGCTGAGCTTTGAGACGGTGACCTGGGCGGATATCACTGCCGGGATCGGGCCGATCCTGTTTGGTGCGTTCATGTCGGTTGGGCTGGCCTACACGCTGCAGATCGTCGCGCAGCGCACGGCGGACCCCACCCATGCCGCCATTATCCTCAGTCTGGAAGGGGCCTTCGCTGCCCTGGGCGGGTGGCTGGTGCTGCATGAGATGCTGAGCCTGCGGGGGTTGCTGGGCTGCGGGCTGATGCTGGCGGGGACCCTGGTTTCGCAGTTTACCGGGAAGCCGCAGCAAGAGCAATCTATCCCGGAGGAACCTAATTAGCGCGATAAACAGCAAACCCGACGCTCAGTCGGGGCACAACGGGGGAAAAATATGTTATCTGAAGTTTATCAGGAAGGGTTTATGGCGGAAACTGAAACGCTCTCCAGATGGGCTTTGATTTCAGGGTAAAACTTCACGAGCAGATTGTCCAGAAAAGGAACGCCCTGGAAGCTGGTATAGAACTCGTGGATATCTTCGACCATATCCGCAGGGAGGGTCAGGGAGAGCATCTCCAGATCGGTTTTTTGGGGAGGCTTGGTCAGATAGTGCTGGATCATGGCATGCCAGTTTCTCACCGCCTGCTCGCTGGCGCCGAAGGTCAATTCTTCCGGGTGGATCATTTCCAATTCTGAAACAATCTGGGACCAATATTCCAACTGGTCATAGAGATAGCGGTCCTGCAGGATCTTCAGGGTATGGAAAGTTGGCCGGTGCTTGGGGACGATGTTATAGAGACGCTTTTTATACTGCCCAATATAATGATTCCAGAAATCATCGACATAGGTATGGAAGAGTAAGCCGGCCCGGAACGCGGTCTGGGTCTGCATTGCTTCAATGGAAACGTTATGGATATGGGTCAAATCCCGGTCAATTTGAGCGGGATAGCGGATATCCGGGTAACAGGTTCCGATGATAAAAGCTTGGTGGTCGAGGTGGTTGAAATAGAGCGGGTAGGCTGTTTCAGCAACCAGGACGTGAGTGGCTGGCCAGGGCATGGGTCTTATTTTACTTTTACCCGCCTTCCATTGCAAGTCTGTTGAATCTATTCCCAATAAACTTGGCTATAATTAACTGCGCCTCTATTTACTGGATGGAAAGATCGCTATGAACACTTTGGAAAATACCGCACTGTCTCTGGTCGGGTTGAAACTTTCTCAGGACCAACTCGCCAAGCTGCAAATTTATGAGAATGAGCTGCTGGAATGGAACGAGAGGGTGAACCTGACGGCCATCCGGGATGTGGAGGGTATTCGGATAAAACATTTCCTGGATTCGCTCACAGTGCTGTTAGCCTGGGAACGTCAGGGGCCGCCAGCCCGGATAATTGATATCGGCACCGGTGCTGGTTTCCCGGGTCTGGTCTTGAAGTTGATCTGGCCGGCTTCCCAGGTCACGCTGGTGGAATCGGTCCACAAGAAAGCGGATTTCTGTCGGCACATGGTGGAAAAGCTTCAATTACAGCAGGTGACTGTGCTTGCGGAACGGGCGGAAACTGTTGGTCAGGATCCTGACCATCGCCAGGCCTATGACCTGGCTGTTGCCCGGGCTGTGGCGCGGATGCCGATCCTGATGGAATATTTACTTCCCCTGATCCACCGGAATGGAATTGCCTTGGCGATGAAAGGTGAAAGCGCGCCCGCGGAAACCCAATCCGCCGAAAAGGCTATTCACCTGATGGGCGGCAAGCTGCATAAGCTGATTCGGGTGGAGCTGCCCGGCGTGGTTGAGGAGCGGTTTATTGTCGTGGTAAATAAAATTGCCCGGACACCGGAAGATTACCCTCGCCGCGTGGGTGTTCCGGTGAAGAACCCCATCTTATGAACCTTAAAATTTCATACTTAAATGTAGTAAACTTATAGGACGATGGTAGATCAATTAAAAAGAAATAATAATAAACAAGAGGAAATCGACCGCTGCCTAAAGCTGATTCAGTCCAGAAATCCCCGTGACCGATCCTATGCAGCAAAACGATTGGGGGAATTAAAAGCAAGACCTGAGATTCTGATCTCCTTATTGGATGATCCGAATGGTTTTGTTCGCTCTGCCTCTGCGGAAGCATTGGGACGTTCTGTGGAACTCCCTGCGCCCGAGGTTGTTTCCTGTTTACTCGCCGCCATCGATGATCCTAATAATTATGTCTGTGCCGCCGCAGTGAACTCGCTGGGTTTGCTTCAGGCTCGTCAGGCACTGGAACAAATCGAGGCTTGTCTGGATGACCAGCAGCCGATCGTGGTGCAGGCGGCAATCCTGGCTATGGCCCGGATTGATCCTGACCGGATCCAACCCCGCCTGATTGAATTCCTTCAATCGGATGAATACCTGATCCATTTGGCCGCCACCCGCGCTTGTGGGTGGTTGTGTTATCAAGAATGCAGTCCGGATGTTCTTCAGGCTTTGAAGAACTTCATGGCTACCAACGAAGAGCAGGACCTCAAGCTCCCCAAGCTCTATATTGAAGTGCTGGCACGGTTGGATATGCAGGATGCTATTCCACTGCTGGTGGAGATCGCCGAGAAAGAAGTGGGTCTGCGTGGCGTGGCGGTGGAAGCGCTGGTGGAGATGAATGCCGAAGAAGCCGCTGCAATCCTTTCACCGCTGCTCAGTGACCCCAGCAATCGGCTGCGGCGGAACCTAATCGAGATGATGATGCAGGCCGATTACGAGGCTGCCCTGCCGCTGGTGAGGCCGCTGCTGCGTGATAGCGCCATCACCGTACGGGAGACAGCTCTGGCTGCCATTTCCAAATGGGGCGATATGGTCTCGATTGATGAAGTGCGCAATATCGCCTACAACGATCCCAATCCTTTTGTCCGTCCCCAGGCTGTGATCACCCTGACCCACCTGTTGGGGCAGGATGCCATGCCGGATCTGATCGATCTGGCAGATGATTTGAACTTACACGTGCGCCGGGCTGTGTCGCAGTGTCTGGCTGAAATGGAATACCTGACCCCGGAGTCACGACAGGCCTTGCTGCATCTGGCGGGCGACCCGGATACTGCGGAATTTGCGCAGAAAGCCCTCTCTGCCCATGATCTGATCGGCATCCAGCCGATACCGTCCGCGAAACCCTCCCTGATGGGACCTATCCCTGAGGAGATCATTTCTGACAGCCAACCTCTTTTGGATTTATTAGAGACCTGGCAAGCCTCCCTGCCGGAGTTGCAGCGCGGTTTTGACCTTGAGACCCTTTCGGAGTTGGATCAGGCGCTCTCGACGCTGATTTTGTATTTACGGGAATTGAACAACGGGACGCATTAATCCACTTTGCGGATGAAATTTGAAATGGAGCCGTTGATCACTTCTTAAGGGGATGATCCAACGGTTTTTAGGTTCAATAGGAGAGAACAATGCAGACCAACAGTCATTGGTTTCTGGATTCGGTCGGTAGAAGGTTACTTTTACGGGGGGTGAATCTCAGCGGTGCTTCAAAAGTGCCAATGGAACCGGATGGCGCAACCCACCTGCGGGAAGGTTTTTTTGACCACCGCGAGGTGAGTTTTGTGGGGCGACCTTTCCCGCTCGCCGAGGCGGACGAACATTTTCGGCGGCTGCGCCATTGGGGATTAACCACCCTGCGTTTCTTGATTACCTGGGAAGCCATTGAGCATGCCGGTCCGGGGATTTATGACAAGGAGTATCTTGAATATCTGGTTGAGGTGATTGCCAAAGCGGGGGATCATGGTTTGAAGGTTTTCGTTGACCCCCATCAGGATGTCTGGTCACGTTTTTCCGGCGGGGATGGCGCGCCCGGATGGACATTGGAAGCCGTGGGTTTCAATCTTGAATCCCTGCATACAACCGGGGCAGCCTTTGTACATGCAATGGTGGGGAAAAACTACCCCCGGATGATTTGGTTCACCAATGATTACAAACTGGCTTCTGCCACAATGTTTATGTTGTTTTTCGCGGGCAATGTCTATGCCCCGAAGACCTTGATTGATGGCACGCCGGCGCAGGAGGTTCTGCAGTCTCACTATATTGCTGCGATCAAAGAAGTGGCCAAACGCCTGAAAGGGATGCCGCAGGTAATTGGCTATGATTCTCTCAATGAGCCTTCGGATGGCTGGATTGGGGCGGAAGATCTTAGCGCCCATGTGACCGAAAATTTGATGGGCGACTCCCCCACGCCTTTTCAGAGCATGCTGTTGGGCGATGGGAACCCCACAGAGGTTGGTTTCTTCGAGATCAAAGGCATGGGTATGAAGCAGACCGGCACACGCCTGCTGAACCCGGAGGGCGTACGCGCCTGGCAGGGGGATCAGGTTGGTGTGTGGCGGGCAAATGGTGTTTGGGATTACGATGAGCAGGGACAGCCTCGTTTGCTGCGACCTGACCACTTTGCCCGGTTCGAGGGCCGGCCGGTGGAATTTAATAACGATTTTCTGAAGCCCTTCATCAATCGCTTTGGCAGAGAAATTCGTCAGGCCGACCCCGGCAAACTGATCTTCATTGAAAGTGTGCCGCATAAGACTATGCCGGACTGGACCTTAGATGATCTTGAGGGGATAGTCGATTCCTCCCACTGGTATGATGACCTGACCCTGATAACCAAGCAGTACCGCGCCTATGCAGGCGTTGACCTGATCACAGAACGGATTGTCCTCGGCACAGGACGGGTTAAAAAAATGTTCCGCAGCGTACTTGGGGAAATCAAAGCACGCACGAAGAGGAAACTGGGTGACATTCCCACCCTGATCGGCGAGTTTGGCATCCCCTATGATATGCATGCTAAAAAGGCATATGAGACCGGGGCATTTCACAAACAGGAACGAGCGCTGGATGCGTCCTTCCAGGCGCTGGAGGCTAATCTTTTGCACGCCACGCTCTGGAATTACACACCTGATAACTCAAACGCCCATGGGGACCAATGGAACGAAGAAGATCTTTCGATCTTTAGCCGGGACCAGCAGACCAACCCGATGGATATTAACTCTGGTGGAAGAGCGCCAGCCGCCTTCATCCGGCCCTACCCGGTGGCGACGGCGGGTGAACCGCTGGAAATTTCTTTCCACATGAAAAGCGGCCAATTTAAATTCAGTTTTCGGGGGGATCCGGAAGTGACTGCACCAACCGAGATTTATGTGCCGGAATATCATTATGGCAAGGGAATCCGGATTACCGTCTCTGATGGCACCTATGATTACCAGCCGGAGATCCAGCGTCTGTATTACTGGCCACAAGACGCTGCGGGCGAACACTGGATTAAGATGAAACCCGCTAAAAAAGGATGAACTAAAATCCGTACTTCTTAAGTAGGTCTTGCAAATCCTTGGGATTATCAACCCATTCTTCCATATAGCCACAGGTTGCACAGCAATATTTCGTGGTGTGGATTGACTTAAAGCTGGAGGGTGGTTTTGCGCCGCTGAACATCGCCGGAGGCTGGAACTCTCCTGGCAGGCGGACAATATCAGTAGACCGGCATTTTGGGCATTGATGGTTTTTCATCTCGCTTTAATCCTTTGAGGTAGTGGGCAAGATGAAATGATTTTAGGGGGATATTCCTCTCAAAAACTCACGAGTTTTAAGTTGATTCAGGGCAGCCAAACCGGACGGGCGGCATTTTCAACAATGAGTTCGCTTTCACTCCTCCCCCAATGCCAGAGCCAAATGGCAGAAGGGAAGCTCGCATTGCTGGTATCCAGGCTTTGATAGATCAAGCGATAGCCCGAAGGACTCCAGAAGTAGGATGTGTAGGTTTCAGCAGGCTCGTTGGCGATCAGCGTAATCTCATCTCCATCAAGTTCGAGCACCCAGAGCGCTTTGCTGCCGGTGGAATTGACCGGGCGCAGACTGACAGCGATCCAATCACCGTCGGGTGAAACTCTGGGCTGGCTGAAAACGGTTCCTTCGGAACTCTCTTCCAGCGCGCGCCTAACGCTGCGATCCTCCAGATCTGCGATGTAAATGGCTTCTTCAGGCTCCAAAGCAGAAGGGACCAGGTCAGTGAACAGCATCTGGCTCCCGTCAGGAGACCAATCACCCATTCCTTCGACATCGGTGGGAATGAGGGTTTCCTGGGACGCTTCCAGGTTCAGGATCTGAATGGCACTCTGGTCAAGATTATAAAAAGCCAGCCGCTGACCCTCTGGTGAGAAGGACGGCAGTTCCCCCTTGATGTCCTCGTCCGGGTAAAGGGGATGGGCTTCCAGCGATTCAGTGTTATAGAGCCAAATTTGGGGTGATTGGAGCAGGCCAGTGGTAGTGTTGCGGCTTTGCCGGGCATAGGCGATCAGGGCACTGTCTGCTGACCAGGCTGGCTGGCTGCAGTAATCCAGACCGCACTCGATGATAAGTGTATTGGTTTGGGCTTCCCGATCAGTGACCCAGAGATCGCTGCCGCCCTCCACATTTTCGGCGGAATAGACGATTGCCTCGCCGATTCGGTTGGGGGCAAAGTCAATGATAGTCCCGCCGGTATCCGTCAATGGCGTGGCCGTCTGGGCGGTGAAATCCCAGCGCCAAAGGTCGCCGCCGGTCTGGTCGAGGACAAGATATAGAACTTCCGTGGGGCGGATCGAGAGGGACACATCCAGAGATTTATTCAGTTTTTCCCCTTCTGCCGATTTTGCACCGGACCTTAGGGAAAGGGTGAAATCCTGCGATGGGTCAATGGGTTCATCAGGGTAGAACCAGAGGGTATTTTGCACCCATTCGAATCGCCCGGAGGTTTTTGGTGTGAATGAAATGTGATTTTCGACAGAGGCCTGGTCCATGGGCCGGTCGAACTGAAGACCCACAGGCCCATAAACGCCAATTCGACGGTTTGCGGCCAGGGTCACAATATCAATAGCAATATCTTGCTGCGGCGTATTGGTGACCCGAAAATAGATCAGGGTTGCAGCAAGCAGGACAGCTGTAATGAGCAGGATGGTTCGGAGAGTAGGTTTCATAGGTTTGAAATGGCGGATCACTTTAGCCCTCCTATTGATTCGATCCGGTCAGGTAGTTATTTATTAATCTAGATTGTACCTCGAACAAGGTTTATTTTTGGGCTTTAAATTAAAATCAGCGGCCTTCATTTATGGGAAGGCCGCTGATTTTTTTACTCTAAGTGCCTTAATTAGGGCGTTGGTGTAACTGTGGGTGTGCTGGTGGAAGTGGGCACCGGGGTGACGATATACACTGGGATGATCACGACGTCTCCGATATAGAGGTCGTTTTCATCTTCCATCGGATCGAGATCATTGGCTGCACGGTATTTGTTGGTTTCTTCAAAAATGCGGTCAACGGTACTGTTGTATCTTTCTGCCAGCACATAAAGGTTATCGTTGGCCCGGACAACATATTCAATCAAGGTGCCGGGAGCGATATCGGTTGGCAGCGGAGTGACCGTTGGCAGTTCCTGACCGGGGGCAGGGATCAGAATGGTCTGGCCCACTGTGATGTAGCAAGAGCTGGTCAGGCTGTTGAGCGCAAGCAATACATCCACATCTACATCGAACTGTTCGGCGATGGTTGTGCAGTTGTCATATTCCTGGACAACGTACTCAAACGGACCGGAAGGGGTGCCTGTTGCCGTGATGGTGGGCGTCTCGGTGATGGTCGCGGTCATCGTGGGGGTGGATGTGGGTGTCACCGGCGTGGGCGTTGGGGTTTCAGTGGGGATAGGGGTTTTGGTCTTAAAGAGCGTGATACCGCCGCCACCGCCGGTCAGATAGATGACCAGCAGGACGATCCCGGCGATTGCGAGCAGGATAGCCAGACCGCCGAGAATATAGGGACCCATTTTTTGTTTTCTTCGGTACGATGAAATAACATTCTTCGCATTTTTATTGCGCATAAGGTTTCCTTTTTCAAATGAGGGTCAGCCTTTTTGGACGTAATAGACCGCCCCCAAATTTGAGTTTTGGTGGCTATATTTTAACCGATAATCAAAATGAGGTCGAGTCTGTTAAAATATCAGATATTGGTCCAGGTCTGACCAGACTAACGTGTGTGTTTCGTGCAATCCAGGATCTTCTTCAAAAATTGGCCGGTATAGGATTGGGACATCTCACAGAGGCGCTCCGGTATGCCTTCCGCGATGATCTCACCGCCCGCGTCGCCACCTTCCGGTCCCAGATCAATGATCCAGTCCGAAACCTTGATGATGTCCAGATTATGTTCGATGATCACGACGGTGTTGCCCTCATCCACAAGTCGCTGGAGGACCTCGATCAGCCGGTGCACATCAGCGGCGTGCAGGCCGACAGAAGGTTCATCCAGAACATAAAGGGTGCTGCCAGTGGACCGTCTTGAGAGTTCCTTTGACAACTTGACTCGCTGCGCCTCACCACCGGACAGAGTCGTGGCGGCCTGTCCCAGGCGGATATAGCCCAGGCCAACATCCTGGAGTGTCTCCAGGCGGCGGGTGATCTTAGGGTGGGCTTTGAAGAATTCCGCAGCTGTGTCGATGGTCATATCAAGGACTTCAGCGATACTCTTACCCTTGAATTGGATCTGCAGCGTTTCCCGGTTATAGCGGCTGCCATGGCAGACATCACAGGGGACATAGACATCGGGCAGAAATTGCATTTCAATAACCAGTTGTCCCTGACCGGCGCACGCTTCGCACCTGCCTCCCTTGACATTGAAGGAGAACCGTCCCTTTTGATAGCCGCGCATCTTGCTTTCCGGCAGCTCCGCAAAGAGGTCCCGGATGGTATCAAAGACGCCGGTATAGGTACCGGGGTTTGAGCGCGGTGTCCGACCGATGGGAGACTGGTCAATGTTGATGATCTTGTCGATATGTTCCACGCCCTCCAGCGATTTGAACTCGCCCGGATAGGTACGCGCGCCATGGAGCTGCTTGGCCAGTGTGCTGTAAAGGGTGTCAATCAGCAGGGAGGATTTGCCCGACCCGGAGACACCGGTGATGCAGATAAATTTTCCCAAGGGGATATCGAGGTTAACGTCCTTGAGGTTGTTTTGAGTTGCGCCTTTCAGGATCAGGTGTTTGCCATTGCCCTCCCGCCGTTTTTCCGGTACGGGTACATGCTTGCGGCCGGAGAGGTAAGCGCCGGTGAGCGATTTAGGGCTATTAATGATCACTTCCGGTGGGCCTTCGGCGATCACTTCTCCACCAAGGTCACCAGCACCAGGCCCGAGATCAACGATCCAGTCGGCGCGGCGGATGGTCTCTTCGTCATGTTCCACGACCAGAACGGTGTTGCCGAGATCGCGCATGCCTTCCAGGGTGGTCAACAGGCGTTCATTGTCCCGGGGGTGCAGGCCGATGGAGGGTTCATCCAGCACATAGAGCACGCCCATCAGCCGCGAACCAATTTGGGTGGCCAGACGGATCCGCTGGGCTTCACCGCTGGAGAGTGACCCCGCAGACCGCTGTAAAGTGAGATAATCAAGGCCGACATTGACCAGAAAACCCAACCGGGCTTTGATCTCTTTGAGGATCCTTTCCGCGATGATCTCCTCCCGTTTGTTGAACGGGGAGTGGTCGCCGGATAATTTATCGATCCATTCCAGGCTGGCATGCACAGGCCATTTGGTGACCTCGACAATGTTCTTCCCATCCACGGTGACAGCCATTGCTTCCTTGCGAAGGCGGTCGCCGCCGCAGGTTGGGCAGGGGCGGTCGCTCATGAATTCTGCAATCCTGCCCCGTTTATGTTCAGAATTGGTCTCCCGGAAACGGCGTTCCAGGTTTGGGATCACGCCCTCAAATTTGGCTTTGAAGGAACTCTTCCGCCCATTTCTGCCAGTGAATTCTACAGTCAATTCCTCTTCGCCGGTGCCGTATAGAACGACCCTTAACTTTTCCTCAGAAAGGGACTTGACCGGGGTTTCCAGATCGATGTCATATTTCCTGGCAACGGCTTCCAGCAATTGCCAGTAATAGCCGCCATCGTCCTTAGGGCCGTTCCAGGCCCAATCAATGATTGCGCCATCCTTGAACGATTTTGACCGGTTGGGGATGAGCTGGTCCGGGTCAATCTCCCGATATCTGCCGAGACCCTGGCAGGTGGGGCAGGCGCCATGAGGTGTGTTGAAGGAAAAAGTGCGGGGTTCAATTTCAGTGATTACACTGCCATGCTCAGGGCAGGCCAGATGTTCTGAGAATTGGATATCGCGCGGGTCTTCCTGAGAGAGGATCTGAACGGTGATATAACCATCACCGAATTTGAGGGCGGTTTCCACCGAATCGGTCAGCCGTGATCGGGCAGCCTGGGCGTCCTCTTCGTTTTCAGGTTCCCGCAGGATCAGCCGGTCAACGACGGCTTCAATGGTGTGTTTTTTATAGCGATCCAGGTCAAATTCCTCATCCAAGGGATAGGTCTCACCATCCACTCGGGTGCGAACAAAACCTGCTTTGCGGATTTCCTCAAAAACAGCCTGATAGGTGCCTTTACGCTCTCGGACCAGGGGTGAAAGAATTTGCAGACGGCTGTCGTTCGACAGCGCTTCAATATCCTCCACAATTTCCTGGGCGGACTGTTTCTGCACCACTCGCCCGCAGATTGGGCAGTGGGGAATCCCCACCCGGGCATATAGCAGCCTTAAATAGTCATAAACTTCTGTTACCGTCCCAACGGTTGATCGCGGGTTGTGGGAGGTGGCTTTCTGGTCAATCGAAACAGCCGGGGATAGCCCTTCGATACTGTCCACGTCCGGCTTATTCATCTGACCGAGGAACTGCCGGGCATAGGCTGAAAGGGATTCGACATAACGACGCTGACCTTCAGCGAAGATGGTATCGAAAGCCAGGGAGCTTTTACCAGACCCGGAAAGGCCGGTGATCACTACGAATTTGTCCCGGGGAATTTCAACCGTGATATTTTTTAGGTTGTGTTCGCGTGCGCCAATCACACGCAGGTTATCTCGTGCCATTATCTCTAAATTTTCACTCATTCGATTAATTATAGTACAAATGGTCTAATAATTTAATGATTAAGTCTTTTGAAAGGGTCAATTCGCAGACTTTAATTATACCTGTCAGAGATTGAGTCGGGCGAGCTCCTTTTTAGGGCAAAGAACCTGGATTTTCAGGGTATTTCGATACTCTCATGGGGCTTGCTGTTTGTTATACTCATCTATAAGCTTAGTGTCGTCAATGCCTTTCCAATCCATAAGTTACCGTTATTAGTAGTAAGTTATGTATTATGGTCCATCTTCGAAATAAGTCGCCCCTTTCAACTCTCGGCAAGCTTCTTCTGATTGCTGTTTTAATCGCGTCAGTTGTCTTTTTGGTTCAACTGACCGGGGGGATTAAGTATGTATTTTCGCATACGATGTACTTCCCCATCCTGCTGGCGGCGTATTTCTTTGGGCTTCCGGGCGGCTTGATAGCGGGTTTATTTGGGGGACTGGTTCTGGGGCCTTGGATGCCCATTTCGGTCAGTACCGGAGAGATGCAGGAATTGGCTAATTGGCTCTATCGCTTGATTGTGTTTTCCGGTGTTGGGGCTGTCTCAGGTTTCATTTTCTCCGCAATCAATAAAAGGAGTGAAGAAGTCTCGTGGATGGCTAAGCATTCATTGGAAACAGGGCTGCCAAATTTCAATCACTTTATTGAATCATTTTGTAGGGATCAGCAGCTCGCTGAACCCGGAACGCAGTTTGCCCTGGTCGCTATTCGAATCAATAACTATTCAGAAGCAACAGCGATCTTTAATGTGGAAGAGATTCGGGCTCTCTCCGTAAAATTCTCCCGGATGATACAATTCCTGATCCCTGCTGAAACGAATATTTATCATTATTTTTCTCACACTTTCTTCTTTTACTTCAACCTGAATGAATACTCTCTAGATGAGATAAAGAATTTTATCGAAAGTAATTTCTATAAAATAGAGAAACCTATCCAGATCAATCGGATCCCCTTGTTTTTCAAGGTCAGTATTGGTATTGCGGTTGATTCTGTGGAGAATGTGGATCCCTCTTCGCTGTTCCGGAAAGCGAATTGGGCCTCAAACCTGGCGGCTGAACAGAGGTTGCATTATGCTCTCTATGAGCCGGAGACCGATCAGACCTCCCGAAAAACCCAGCGATTACTGGGTGAGATAAAAACTGCTGCCAATAAGGACCATTTTGAACTTTTTTATCAGCCAATTATCCAGCTCCAAAAATCCGAAGTTGTTGGGATGGAAGCCCTTATCCGTTGGAATCATCCCGAACTGGGCTACCTGCAACCCAATGACTTCTTGCCGTATTGTGAAAACACATCATTGATTTTCCTGATCCATGATTGGGTGATGAAGACCGCGATCAAGAAAATCAGCGACTGGCCGGACTTTGAAGGTTTTGTATCCATTAATCTCTCCACCCGCCTGCTGCTGGATGGGCAATGGATTGATACCCTTGTCAAACTATTGGAAGCCTACCAGGCGAGCGCTTCCCGGCTGGTCTTTGAGGTGACGGAATCCTCTCTGATTGTGGATCAGGCTGAATCGCTCAAAACAGTCAATGCCCTGTGTGATCTGGGAGCAAAGATTGCGATTGACGATTTTGGAACGGGATACTCTTCTTTTGATTATGTCAATCTGCTGCCGGTGCAATATCTCAAGATAGATCGCTCATTCATCAAAAAGGATATTGGGGCTTCAAAGAGCCAGGCAATCATCAGTGCCATTATTCAGTTAGCCGAAGCGCTTGAAATTAATACCATTGCCGAAGGGGTGGAAACACAGGATCAATTGGATTGGTTAACCGGGCACGGCTGCGAATATGTTCAGGGTTTTCTCCTCAGCCGGCCGCTTCCCAATGATCGAATCGGTTTATGGATGGATTCGGTCCAACCTTATATTATACCAAAAGTCACGCATTGAAACTGAGTAAAACTGAGTTAAATATCCAGTTTCGTATCAATTCTGCCTTTAATAGGTTATATAATTAGCTGTCAATCAGAATCAGGAGAACTCTGTTATGGAATCGAAAGAAAAGAAGCGCGCCATATTAGGTTGGGTGATGTATGACTGGGCGAATTCCGCGTTTGTCACAACGATCACAGCAGCAGTGCTGCCGGTCTACTACGCCAGTGTGGCTGCGGCGGATTTACTGCCAAATATCAGGACGGCTTATTGGAGCTATACAACGACCATCGCGCTGCTGATCGTGGCTTTGATGGGGCCGGTGATGGGCGCCATGGCGGATTTCACTGGTTCGAAGAAGAAATTTCTTACCATCTTTGCGCTGATCGGGATAGCCGGAGCGGCGCTTCTGTTCTTTATTCGAGAAGGCAATTGGCTCCTGGCATCACTGTTTTATATCATTGGCAATGTGGGTTTTGCGGGAGCGAATGTCTTTTATGACTCCTTGCTGCCTCATGTGGCGGATGAGGAGCAGCGCGACCAGGTATCCTCCCGGGGCTATGCCTTTGGCTACCTTGGCGGCGGAATATTGCTGGCGATCAACCTGGCCATGATCATGACCGCCAAGACCGGCGCTGCTACCGCACTGATGAGCCGGCTTAGCTTCCTGATGGTGGCTGGCTGGTGGCTCATTTTCACCATACCGCTCTGGCGGTGGGTGAAGGAGCCAGCTCGCCGAATACTGAAGGGCGAAGAACATTTCAACCCGGTCCAGGCCAGTTTCAGCCGGCTTGCCCATACCTTTGGCGAGATCCGCAAGTTTAAGGAATTGTTCAAGTTCATCATCGCTTTCTGGCTTTATAACAATGGCATTGGTACGATCATCGTGATGGCGACGATCTACGGTACAGAGTTGGAATTCAGTTCCACAGCCACCATCGGTACGCTTCTGATGGTGCAGTTTGTCGCCATTCCCTTCTCATTTCTGTTTGGTTGGCTCGGGAAGAAGCTGGGGACGAAGCGCTCCATCCTTTTGAGCCTGTTGATCTATACCATCATCGCCATCGGCGGTTACTTCATGACCCAGGAAATTCACTTCTGGATTCTGGGCTTTGGTGTGGCGACCGTTCAGGGCGGCAGCCAGGCGCTTTCCCGCTCCTTGTTTAGCCGGATGGTGCCCAAGAGTAAATCGGCTGAATTTTATTCCTTTTTCAGCGTGAGCGAGAAGGTCGCCGGGACCGTTGGGCCCCTGCTGTTCGGTGTGGTCAGCACGCTGATGGGCGGCAGTCGGCTTTCGATCGTCTCACTGGTCATCTTCTTCATCACCGGCGGTTACTTACTCTCCCGGGTGAATGAGGAGCAGGGCATGGAAGTGGCCCAGGCCGAAGAAGCCCGGTTGGTCAAAGCTTCTGCTTTTGAAGGGGCCGAAGCCCAGGGCTGATCTTGATCCCGTAATCCGAAAATTTAGTTAAATCACAAAGAGGCTGTTCCGTTTCCAGGACAGCCCCTTTGTATTTTAAATTATCTCGGAGAAGAGATATTCTAATTACTCATATAGTCCTGCACAGCCTGATAGCGGCTGTTCACGTGTTCGATCAGCTCCTGCACACTGGATTCGAAGGCAGCCTTGGATTTCAACATGGTGGCATCTTCCATTTCAGCGAGGGCGGATTCAGCGATCAGGTCGTGATAAAACTGGTAGGTTTCCGCCATTTCATCCGGCACAAAGACGGAGTTCACCACTGCGTTGACATAGGTATCATATTGCTCATGGTAGAGGTTGTCGTCCATCAGGAATTGGATCAGCGGCCATTCATCCGCTACCTCATCCAGGCTGAGAGAGAGCGTGTTTTGGCGGCCGGTCCCGGAGAGGGCGTGGTTATTGTCCCAGGGTATCCAGGTGATCAATCCGTCTTCAGGATCGGTGTAGAGGAAATAGTTGTGGCTCATCAAGCCGTAAGTGTCCCAGTTCTGCACGACGGTGTTGACCGCCAGCCAGCGCAGGAAGGTGTCGACATCAAAGACGGCTTCCAAATCGCTGCGCCAGGAGGCGGGGTCGGTCAGACGGGTGTCAGCATGGAGTGCGGCAAAGAGGGCTTCAATGTCGGCATAGTCATCCTCATCCTGGTAAGTCTCTTTGTCGAAGGATGCTTCGTTAAAAGCCCCTTCTGCGAAGGTAGCACCAGTGCCCTCAGGTTTATAGAGATTGCCCTCATCGCTTTCGAATTGCTGGGATATGACAGTATCTTCAACCATTTCAACCATGGTGTAAAGGCCAAAATAGACCGGTCCTTCGCCATAATCGACATAAACTTCATAGAAGGCGGTGTTCGCTGCGGGAACCCCGAATTCACGGAAGATATCAGCGGTGACTTTTTCCCGCAGATACGAATCATCATTAAAATTGCTGGCCAGGGAAAGTTGTTTGAACCCATAGAACCGCTGGTCATCAATTTCGGGATATTCGTCTTCGAACTGGTCAAAATCCAGCTTGAAAGGGAGCTTATAGTTGCCGGAAGACCAGGCTGTTTTCAGCGAGGAATTACCTTTGAAACGGATGCCGACATAATCCCAGGTATCGCCCTCGAAGGAGATGGTGGCCGTAACCCAGGCGGGATTGGTGGAATCAGCGTTAAGATTACCCGCAGGAAATCCGCCACCCGGGATGGCCTGAAAGCCTGGCTGCTGTCCATCCTCGGGAGGGTTCTGAGCTTGAAATGGCATTTCTCCGGCATCAGGCACATCTTCAGGGATCTGGTCGCGCCTTCCGGGTGGTTGGTTAGCGGGGCGGTCGCCCATCCCACCACTTTCGCCAAATTCACCATAGAGATCAGTCATATCGGCCAGCATAGCCTCCCAATTTTCCTCTGTAATGGTGATGTCAATCCGGTTGACCGCATCCTGGGGAAAGACAGTGCTATAGTCCGGATCAGCAGTATCACCGTGGGTGGCTTCAGTCCACCCCTCCGGATGGTCGGTGGTGTCTTCGGTACTTGAAACATCTGTCGAATCCGCACTCTCTGGATTGACAGATTGAGCAGGGCTGGCACAGCCCGTCATAGCCAGAAGGGTAGTTAAAATTACCAATAAGTAAAGCAGTTTTTTGGTCATTGCTATTTCCGTGTGGGTAGGGCGGGTTTTGAAGGTTCAGAATGATAGTAAATTTTGATTTCAGCAACGTCATGCAGGAAATCGATCTTGCCAATTTCGCAGCGTTTGACGGGCAAACCGGTACGCTCGCGCAGGTCGGCAAGCAGGGCTTCATAATGTTCAGGTTTGATCAGCTCAATCTTTTCATAGGTGATGGATTTTCGCATTTCATAGCGCAATCCCTTTGTTTTTTCGATCACAAAGAAGACGGCTAAGATGGCGAGATTTGCGACCACTGTCTCAATGATCATGCCTTCATTCAGCATTACCACATCAATCACCGGTAGGGTCATCAGGATGAAAAGATAGGTCATTTCCCGCACAGGCAATGGATTGGACCGATAACGGAGGATCGAGAAGATGGCGAATAGACCAAATCCGAGACCGATGCTGATTTCAACCTGGCTGAAAAGCGTTGCGATCAGGAAAATGCTGATATTGAAGGCGAAAAACGACAGGATATAACCTTTGTCTTTTTCCGTGGGGAAATAAATTCCCAACACGATGATGCAGGACACGACCAGGTTAATAAAAAGCGCCAGCGACAGGCTTCCAATATTTTCCATTAATAACTTCCTCCTAAAACTAATTTTTCCAAATTTAAAAGCAGGGGTTTAAAGGCATTCCTTTTCAATTGGGGGTAGGCCAGGGCAACCCCTACGCAATACTTGCTGAAACGTGTTGAGCGATAACCCGCATTCAGCATTTCCTTGATGAAGGGAGAGTGGAGCGAAAAATGCGGTTGTTTGATCTCTGCGATCACAATCCCGGGGATGGAGAAACTGCCGGAGGGGCTGAAAAACCTGAGATTGAGGTCTAATGTGAGACGTTCTGCATCCATCCGGCTCACCAGGGAGATCCGGTAGAACTGGTTGGTGATCTTTGGGACCAATGGCATCTCGGACATGGGGAAAGTGGTCTTGAGGAAGGACCGGATATCAGGTGATTCCCCATTCAATGGGAAGGGTGTCTCCACCCGGGATTTCCGGGTGACATTATGGTTGTCTTTTTTCTTAACTTCCAGATAGTTGATGTCGGAATCAAGGTAGGACCTCACCCGCAATTTGAATCGGTCGCGCTGCCCATTATGATGCTGCCGGTAAAGCTGGAAATCCGGCGTGTCGAAGTAGAGCGTCTGATAATGCTGCAATCGGACCTCATCTACTTCCAGAACCCGATAGGCAGGTTTCAGGTTATCCAAAATCCCCAGGAGCAGGAGGCTGGGAAAGACGAATTTGGTATCCGTCCGCTTCATCAGTTTCGCACTGGCGGACTGTTCCAGAGTGATGGCTTTCATTTGACCCAGAATCTGGTTCCACTTTTGCTCAAACGCTGTTTTCTCGGTGGAGGGTCTGGTTTTCGTTTCTTGTTCGTATGATCGGTTATTGAGGATCATGGTGTGTTCCTTTTCTGAAAGTGTTCTTATGATATAAGGTCAAAATTCAGTTTTGATAAAGAAGTTGTAAAGCGGTTTTTGTAAATTAATGGGATTCAGGAAGATGAAAACAGTTATAATTTAAGTATTCCCCCCCTTTTTACAGGAGACCCTTTGACAGATGAATAAGTTTAAAGTTGCGCTTCTGGCGAACTTGAAGGTTAATGCCCCCCAATGGGAGGGGATGCCTGCGGACCAGTGGGATGACCTGGACGGAGAGAAAACGGTCAACGCCCTGGTTGAGGCGATCCGCGCGGGCGGCCACGAATGTGAATTCCTTGAGGGAGATATCACTGTCGTGGATACGGTGCGGAAATATAACCCTGATATCTGTTTCAATATTTGCGAGAGTCACTGTGGGGATGCCCGGGAAGCGCAGGTGCCGGCGATCCTGGAGAAACTCCAAATTCCCTACACCGGTTCAAAGGTGTTGTGTCTTGCTTTGGGGTTGGATAAACCCATGACCAAGCGCGTGCTGATCTATCACGACCTGCCTACGCCGGATTTCCAGACCTTCGAGCGGGTGGATGAGCCGCTGGACCCTAAAATGACTTTCCCGTTGTTCGTCAAGCCCAGCCGGGAAGGCACCGGCATGGGTGTCTCCGCCAAGTCGATTGTGAACACCGAAGAGGAGCTTCGTGAGCAGGTGGGCCTGATCAATGACCGTGACCGTTATCACCAGGCTGCTCTGGTGGAGACCTTCATTGAAGGCCGCGAGGTGACGGTAGGCATGGTTGGCAACCTGGTTGGTCCGGTGGCTCGGCGGCTGCCCCATAACGAGGAAGCCCCTCGAATTCAGGCCGGTTTGCGGTTCTTCCCGCCGATGGAAGTGGATCTTACGGACTATCTGGAGACCGATGCGGTCTATGCCAACCGGCTCAAGGTCGCGCTGGCTGATAAATTGACCTACCTCTGCCCGGCACCGCTGGATGATGACATGGTGGATGAACTCAACTGGCTGGCGGCGGCTGTCTTCCGGGTGACCGGCGCGCTGGATGTGGCCCGGGTGGATTTCAGGTTGAACGTCAAAGAGGATTGGAAAACCTTTATTCTGGAGATCAATCCGCTGCCCGGGCTTTCACGCGGCATTTCGGATATCGTCATTGAAGCGGCTGCGGAAGGCGTGGAGCATACGGAATTGGTCAATATGATCCTGGAGACAGCCCTGCGGCGGTATGGGATGATTGAATAAGATTTCTTGCAGTTGGAATAGAAAACAGTGTCAGATTGCTGACACCGTTTTTTGTTAGAAAGTTAACGGAGGCAAATTTAAAAGGTCTTCCACCAGATCCCGGTGCATTCCGGCACGATCACACCTTCTGGTGTCTCCCACATGGGCATGGGATCCTCACCAAAGAAAAAGGTGGTCAGGGCGGTGGCTTCTTCCTGATCCTTGAAGCGATAATCGGTGCGGACCCAGTCGGGGATGAACCCGTGGAGGTCCAGATACTTCAGGTAGTCCACCAGCACATCCGGGGCTTGGGGATATTTGTGCCCGGTTCCCAGGGATTCAATCAGGATCAGCTTGCCCTCGGGCCGCAGCACCCTCTTCACCTCTGCCAGCGCAATTTCCAGGGCGGGCTGCCTTTCCTCACCCGAATCGAGGGCCGCGTAGCAGAAGCTCCAGCCGGCGACGATCACATCTGCGCTGTAGTCTGCGAAGGGCAGCGCCAGGTGAGATTCCAGGGCGGCAGACCAGTTTGTTTGTTCGAGCGCGGCCAGCCGTTCCCGGCCGTAAACCAGCATGTGGAAAGAGATATCGGAAATTACCAGACTTTTCACATGGGGCAGGATCAGGCTGCTGACCCGACCGGTGCCAGCGCCCAGCTCGATCACGTCCTTACCTTCCAGATTGTCGGCAGAGAGAATCGCAGGCAGCAGGTTGCATTGGTAATCTTCACGACCAACCAGCGCCTGGTAACGTTCAGCTTCACTTTGGTAAATTAAATTAAGGTCAGGCAAGTTGATCTCTCCTTAGGCCTTCTCTCGAATTGAAAAACGGTGTCCATTTGGGTCCAATCCGGATGCGATCGGTTCGCTGGTTTCAAGGGGACGAATCGCGCCCATCGCAATTCCGGCTGCGATCAGCTCCTCCCGGGCTGACTGGATATCTTTCACGGTGAAAATCAGTTCATGTTTATCATCGGGAAGGGTTCTCGCGCCGCCGTGCAGGGCCAGTGTGCAGCCGCCAGCGTCCAATTCAACCCACATCTCTTGGGCATAATCAGCTGCCTCTTTGGGATAGTTAATGGGCAGTCCCAACAAGTCGTGATAAAGGTGAACCGAGCGGTCCATTTCCTGTACGTAAAGAATGACTTGTGAAAATTTACAGTTGATTTTCGACACGCTTTTTCCTTTGTCGGTTCAGGAATAGCATCATTTTATCATTTCAGTGTTTAATTCAAGTGTCAGGTGAGGAATGAGCACAAAGGCCGGCGTTCAACCGGGGATGGATTGATTTGGATTGGTTGATAAAAAAGTCACGCGCCGCGCGGCATGTGATTTACAGTTTACTAAATTATGGGATTAATCGGTTTCTTCCGGCCCCAGCCAGCCGAATTGCTCAAAATCTAACCGGCCGTCAGCGTCAAAGATAACCCCCTCCTGCTCCAGAATCACCCGCTGCATGGCATTGCCTACGCCATCACCGTGGACGCTGACTTTGCCTTTGGCGTTGATCACCCGCTGCCAGGGAACGTCCGGGGCAGTACCCCGTTTGAGCGCGGCCATGGCATACCCGACCATCCGGGCGGTGCAGCCCCCAACCAATGAGGCGATCCGACCATAAGTGGTCACCCGGCCGGGCGGAATCCGCCGGACCATAGCATAGATCCGTTCATAAAGGGGTTTCTGGGCGTTCATTTCAGACTCATTCTTCCTTGTGAGCCTTCAGGGAAAAGACAATCGGCAAGGGCGCCGGCATGTCGGGATAAGTGTAAAGGCCGTTTTCATGCTGGACCATTTCCGGGAAAACCGGATCTTCAAGGGCATCAAATTCATGGAAGAAGTCCAGTTTGAGACCGGAACCGAGTACAGCGTTGATGATATCGCTAACGGCCCACTGCCACTCAAAGCTGGGTGTGCTGATGATGTAACTGCCGTCCATATAGTCAGGGCCTTCATCATCCCAGATATAGGGGGCATGGTTGTGGAAATAGGAAAGGGCAAATTGGTATGTGCCGCGTTCATCAAAGGTCGTGATCAGCGGGTGGCCTTCCATGATATAGAATATGCCGCCTGGTTTGAGGTGATCTGCGATGATGCGGGCCCAGGCGTCCAGGTCTCTCAGCCAACAGAGCACCCCGATGGAGGTGAATATGACATCAAATTGCTCATCCAAACCATTGGGCAGGTCGTAGACATCCGAGCAGATGAAGCGGCCCGGCAGGTTGGCCTGGACGGCAAGTTCCTGGGCAGCTTCAATGGCGGCAGGGGAAAAATCGACCCCTGTGACCGCTGCGCCATGCCTGGCCCAGGCCAGTGTATCCAACCCAAAATGGCACTGCAGGTGTAATAAGGACTTGCCCTGAACGTCGCCAACCTCTTCCAGAATCTTCAGGGGCAGCCAACGCTCCCCCGCGAGGAAGCGATCAACGCCGTAGGAGCGGAGATGGACGGGCGTGAGTTCATTCCAGAGCGAGCGGTTGCCGTCTCGGGCCTGTTCATAAGAGAATGGTTCTTGTTGGTGCATGGGTTCCTTTATTTCAGGAAAGGAATTCGCGCAGGTCTCTGCTCCGGCTGGGATGGCGTAATTTTCGGAGAGCTTTGGCTTCAATCTGGCGGATCCGTTCCCGGGTGACGCCAAAGAACTGACTGACTTCCTCCAGAGTATGGTCTTTGCCATTGTTCAGCCCAAAGCGTAATTCGAGAACCTGGCGCTCCCGGTCGGAAAGCGAAGAGAGGGAATCCTGAATCTGTTCGCGCAGGATCTCTTTGGCTGCGGCATCCAGCGGCGCGGCAGCGTCCTGATCTTCGATGAAATCGGCCAGGGTGCTGTTGTCCTCGTCGCCCACCGGCCTCTCAAGCGAGACCGGCTCTTCGGCGGTCTTCAGGATATTCTTCACTTTGTTGGTTGCATCTTCCCAGGCCAGTATTTGATCTCCGTTCAGGGCGTCATCCAAAGCCTGTGTCTGGCGGATGGATTCAGCCATATCCTCATCGATGAAATCGGAATTGAGAGCAATTTCTTCAAGGGCGGGTTCCCGCCCTAACTGCTGCATCAGGTTGCGCTGGATGCGGATGATCCGGGAGATGGATTCGTACATGTGGACCGGGATGCGAATCGTTCGGGCGTTTTCGGCGATATGGCGGCTGATCGATTGCCGGATCCACCAGGTGGCATAAGTGCTGAACTTGAAACCCAGAGTGGGATCGAATTTCTTGACCGCTCGCAGCAGCCCCATATTTCCCTCCTGGATCAGGTCCAGCAGGGAGATTCCCCGGTTCATATAGCGTTTGGCGATGCTGACCACCAGGCGCAAGTTAGCCTGGATGATGGTCTGGTCTGATTCTTCCTCCAGGAATGAGATTGCGGCGAAGTTGGAGGCGATTTCGTCTTCACCCGGTAGGTTTTCCTCGAAAAAGCCGAGACTCGGCATTCGTGGTTTTTCCTGCAGGGTTTCGAGGAGCCGCTGACCCAATTTGGGGGGAAGCAGGTAGAAATCAAGATAAATATCAAAGATGGCTCGGATCAGATCCCCGGGTATTTTCTTGCGGAACCAAAATTCCTGATCCAGATAGGTTCGCATATAGGAAGGTTCATTAATATCCCAGGTGTTGCGCAGCATCTGGGCTTCAGTCAGCGCCAGGATGAAATCGGGATGTGTCACTTCCTGTTTCTTGGTTTCCCGCTTGACGGTCTTGCAGAGTCTGATCAGATCTTTGCAAATGGCAATAATGAGTGAGGTGTTGGGGGGTTCCGTTTCCGGAGTTTCGTCCTTGGAGAGTTCCTGCTGAATTTCCTGCAGGTGATCTTGGGCTTTCATTCGGCTGGAAAGCCAGAATTCATGATCCGCCTCAAGCAGGTTAATCCGACCGATCTCGCGTAAATAGAGCCGGACCGGGTCATCTGTTGAGGTCAGGAGGGCAGAGAGGGCAGCAGCATCGTCTTCGGGGGAGGTAGCCTCCTTTAACTGCCGTTCCTCTTCTTCCTTTTCTTGATCTTCTGGCTTATTGGTCATTGTATCTTTCGAATTAATCGCTTTTTCAAGGCTTCAATGTTATCGATTTAGGTTGGACGCGTGTTTATTTTAACACGGGACAGGTGTTCAATGTTTCCCTTGTGAATTACTCAGTTGCAAGGCTCGGTCCAGTTTGGCGCGGGCCTGAATATATTCAAGGGCAAGATGACCAAGGTCCTGTGTGGGTTTCTCCTCGTCATCGCCGGCCATTTGGGATTGAAGGAAGGTAATCTGATCCAGACCCTCATCCACCCGGATTCGCCGGAGACGGATGAAGGAGTTTAATAGACTTTCCAGGATCGGCGCATTCGGTTGGAGCCGCCAATCCGGGTAGGGATTCTGATCTGCTACGATCAGGAAGTTCTCCTGCATTTCATCCGGGATCCGTTTGTGGACATATTCTGCCGGGTCTTCATCGTCCTGGTCCAGGGCTTCACTGACGAGTTTGAAAAGCATTTTGAAATCGGTCTGGGTGAAATCTTCATCATTCAGGCAGACCAATTCCATGCCGCGCAGGGTTCGGTCCACGAAATGGATCAGGGTGGGATCGCTGACGAGGGCTTTAATGCAGTTCTCTTCCAACTGGCGGTGGGTGCTGGTCAGCGGTGATGCAGGCACGGATGAGACCTGCGGCATCTGATGATAGGACCGGCGGCGGGGGCGGGACCTCCCCCCGGTTGCTCGGCGCACCAGCGCACGTTCATCTACTTTCAGAAGCCGGGCCAGCCGCTGGCGGTAGGCTTCACGCTCAACGCTGCCCTTGATATCCTCTATCAGCGGCAGGACCTGATTGGCAATTTGTTCCTTGGTCTTGGGGTCTTCAATATCTGCATGAGCCGCGAGGGTTTCCATCACATGGACGACCACGGGTTTGGCTTCGCGAACGAGCTGGTCCCAAAGGTCTGAGTCATCCAGGGCGATCTCGTCCGGGTCCAGTCCATCCGGCAGGGTCGTCACGCGGATGTCGGCTTTCAGGCGGCCTTCCACCTGCATTAGCCCCCGAGCGTCAAAGACCAAATCGCCTTCACGCTCCATGACCTCGCGGGCCGTCTGCAGGCCGCGCAGGGTGGCTTTCTCGCCCGCGGCGTCCGGATCAAGCGCTAAAACGATTTTGCGGGAGTAGCGTTTGATCAGCCGGAACTGGTCTTCGGTCAGCGCCGTGCCCATGGGGGAGACGCAGTTTTTGAATCCGGCCTGATAGGGGCCGATCACATCAAGATAACCTTCCACGATCACGACCTGGTCCTTGGCGCGGATCTCGCGCCGGGCCATATCCAGGCCGTAGAGCAGGCGTCCCTTGTCGAAGAGGGCTGTTTTAGGAGAGTTAAGATATTTCGGTACGTCCTCCTTGCGCAGCACGCGACCGCCAAAACCAGCCATCCGCCCGCGGGCATCGCGGATCGGGATGACCAGACGGTGGCGGAATTTATCGTAGACCCCACCGGACTCCCGCTCGGAAACCAGCCCAGTATCTAGCAGGTCCTGCTCGCTGATATTGCGGGAGGCCATGTACTGCGTGAGTGTGTCCCATGAATCGGGGGCGTAGCCGAGGGCAAAGGCATCAATGGTCTCATCGGTCAGTTTGCGTGAGTAGAGGTAATCCAGGGCCTGCTTGCCCGCCGGGGTGTTGCGCAGTTGATGCTGGAAGAAAGTGACCGCCATGCTCAGCACTTCCCGCAGGTGTTCGTTCTCTTCGACCTTTTCCTGCTGCTCAGGCGTATATTCCTGCAGGGTGACGCCGGCACGGTCCGCCAGATTGCGGAGCGTTTCCGGGAAATCCCAACCCTCGCGCTTCATCACGAAACTGAAAAGATCACCGCCCTCATTGCATTGGCCGAAACAGCGCCAGGTCTGAGAATCAGGAAAGACCACGAAGGCCGGGGTCTTCGTGTTGGTGTGGAAGGGGCAGAAGCCCGTGTAATTCTTCCCGGAATGGCGGAGCTTCACTGTTTCCGAGACGATATCCACAATATCCAGTCGCGCTTTAATCTCATCAACTGCGGTCATAATTTCCTCAGTATCATGAATTATACGGGATAATGGTCGCCTCTGAGGACGGAATTATTTGCGAGGTGGAAAAAATGGTTCTGTGGTAGGGGAAGAGGGCAGAGAAACCCACCCGATTCTAAACAAAAAGGCCGGCATACACCGGCCTTTATCATCACTCAATTATTTCCTAGGGCAGCTTGTTATCAAAGCTCTGCAAAGCCTTCATGTAATTGGCTCGCTCAAATGCGCCGGGGTTCTTTAAATTCCTGGCGCTCAGGACACCGCGCAGTTTTTCGGTGGAATCGTACTCATAAGCCGTCATCCAATTTTGGAACTCGGTCAACATCTCTGCGCCGCGGCCCACACCGTTGGCTACAAATTCAGAGGCCACCTCAACGACTGTCGCACCAGCGATAATGGCTTTGACCATATCCAGGCCGCTGTGTACGCCGGTGGTCAGGGCCAGGTCCGCCGTGGTCTTTCCGGAGAGCAGCGCCATCCAGCGCAGCGGTAATAACAATTCTGCTGAGGTCGAAAGGTGCAGGGTGGGGTCCACTTCCAGCTTTTCAATATCAAGATCGGGTTGGATGAAACGGTTGAAAAGCACGATCCCATCTGCGCCGGCTTCCACCAGTCTGGCGACCATATTGGGCAGCGCCGTGAAGAAGGGGCTCAGCTTGACGGCAACCGGGATCTTGATCTTGGCTTTGACGGCTTTCACCAGATCAACATAGTTCTGTTCCAGATCGGCCGCTGTCATTTTGGGGTTGGTGGGGATGTAATAGGTGTTCAATTCAAGGGCGTCTGCCCCGGCCTGCTCGATGTCAGCGGCATATTCCACCCAGCCGCTATTGGAGACGCCATTCAGGCTGCCGATCACCGGGATGGAGACAGCTTCCTTGTTCTTGCGGATTTGCTCCAAATAGCCATCCGGGCTGACGTTATAACGATCCAGCTCGGGGAAATAGTCCAGTGCTTCGGCGAACTGTTCCGTGCCGCGCTCCATGAAGTAGTCAAAGGCCAGGCTGTCATGCACAAGCTGCTCTTCAAAGAGCGAATACATCACAACTGCGCTGATGCCGGTATCTTCCATTTTTTTGACACGTGAGGTTCTTTTGGATAACGAAGAAGCGGAGGCCACCAACGGATTCTTGAGGTCGAGTCCGAGGTAAGTAGTTTTGAGATTGATCATTTTTCCTCCAGTAATTGGGTGTGAGGATAGATACGAATAAAATAGTGGTGATGAACACCAGTTCATCACCACTATTATACTTGTCAGGCTTGCGGAAATCCAAATTTAGGCTTCGGATTCGGATTCCTCATCATTGCCATAGTGCATCTTGGCCATCTGCGAGTAGAGGTCCCAGCGGCTGGAGGCATCGTGCTTGGCTTTCTTCATCAGCATCTCAGCGCGTTCCTCATTGCTTTGCAGCAGCATCCGGTAGCGGGTTTCGTTGTAGGCATATTCTTCCACCGGAATGGTCGGGTCCTTCGAGTCGATCGAAAGCGGGTTAGCGCCCTGAGCAGCCAAGTCAGGATTGTAACGATAGAGCGGCCAGACGCCGGACTTGACAGCCAGATCCTGCTGTTTCAGACCGTATTTCATGGTGATGCCATGAGCAATACAGTGGGAGTAGGCGATGATCAAGGAAGGTCCGTGATAGGCTTCAGCTTCGCGGAAGGCCTGGAGGGTCTGCCGGTCGCTGGCGCCCATGGCCACCCGGGCTACGTAGACATAGCCGTAGGACATGGCGATCATGCCAAGGTCCTTCTTGGGGAGGTCCTTGCCGTTGGCGGCAAATTTCGCGACAGCCGCCCGTGGGGTCGCCTTGGAGGACTGGCCGCCGGTGTTGGAGTAAACTTCGGTGTCGAGGACCAGGACGTTGATATCCCGGCCGGAAGCCAGGACATGGTCCAGACCGCCGTAACCGATGTCATAAGCCCAACCGTCACCACCTATGATCCAGACACTCTTGCGGACTAGGTAATCGGCAACGGAAAGCAGGTTGCGGGTTTCGGGGTTGTCAATCTTTTCAAGTTTCTTCTTGAGTTCAACCACGCGGGCACGTTGTTCAGCCAGGTCGGCTTCGGTCTTTTGGCTGGCGTTCATCAGGCCATCGGCCAGTTCTTTGCCGATCTTGGCAGAAAGTTTCTCAACCAGTTCGTTTGCCAGTTCGACGAATTTATCAAGGGTCAGGCGCATACCGAGGCCAAATTCAGCGTTGTCCTCGAAAAGCGAGTTGGACCAGGCGGGGCCGCGGCCGTCGGCGTTGAAGGTGTAAGGTGTGGTGGGCAAGTTGCCGCCATAGATGGAGGAACAACCGGTCGCATTGGCGATCACCATACGGTCACCGAACAACTGGGTTGCCAGGCGGATGTAGGGGGTTTCACCACAGCCAGCGCAGGCGCCGGAGAACTCGAACAGCGGTTCAAGCTGTTGGGAGTTCTTGACAGTGTGGGGTTCGAAAGTCTTGCGATCCGGGTAGGGGATGGCATCGAAGAAAGCCCAGTTTTCAGCTTCCTGCTCCCGAATTGGGGGCTGGGGCATCATGTTGATGGCCTTATGCTCGGGGTTCTCACGATCCTTGGCGGGGCAGTTTTCCACGCACATGCCGCAGCCGGTGCAGTCTTCGGGGGCAATCTGCACGGTGAAGGACCAACCCTCACGGAATTCACGGAATTTCGCGTTGGTGTGCTTGAAGGTCTCCGGTGCATTCTCGAGGTAGGAGTCTTCATAAACCTTGGTGCGGATGGTCGCATGAGGGCAGACGAAAGCGCATTTGCCGCACTGGATGCAGAGATCGGCATCCCAAACGGGGATCTCCATGGCTACATTGCGCTTTTCCCATTGGGTCGTACCGCTGGGGAAGGTGCCGTCCACGGGCATTTCGCTGACGAGAACATTGTCGCCATCGCGGTCGATGATCTTGCCGAGGACATTGCGGACATAGTCGGGAGCTTCGGCGGGAACGGCAGGTCGCATCGGGATATCACTGGTGACCTTGTCGGGCACCGTGATCAGATGCATGTGGGCCAGGGCGTTGTCAACAGCTTCATAATTCTGCTGCACAACGGCTTCGCCGCGCTTGCCGTAGGTTTTCTTGATGGATTTCTTGATCTCAGCAATCGCCTGATCTTTGGGCAGGATGCCGCTGATGGCGAAGAAACAGGTCTGCATCACGGTGTTGATGCGCTGACCCATGTTGGTCTTGCGGGCCACTTCGTAAGCATCAATCGCGTAGAATTTGAGGTTCTTTTTGATCAGGGTTTCCTGAACCTTCTTGGGCAGGTGGCCCCAGATCTCATCCGGACCGTAAATGCTGTTCAATAGGAAAATGCCGCCGGGCCGGGCGAATTTCAGCATGTCGTATTTCTCGAGGAAGCTGAATTGGTGACATGCCAGGAAGTTAGCTTCGTTTTCGGCAATCTGGTAGGGCGCACGGATCGGGTTTGGGCCAAAGCGCAGGTGGGAAACGGTCACTGCGCCGGATTTTTTCGAGTCATATTGGAAGTAACCCTGGGCATGGTTTTCGGTGTCGCCGCCGATGATCTTGATTGAGTTCTTGTTCGCGCCAACGGTGCCGTCAGCACCGAGGCCGAAGAACATGGCTTGAACAACATCATCGCCGAGGATTTCGAAAGAGGGATCCCACTCGATGCTGGTGTGGCTCACATCATCATGGATACCCACGGTGAAGTGAGTCTTGGGTTCGGCTTTAGCCATTTCATCATAAACACCCTTGACCATAGCGGGGGTGAATTCCTTGGAGGAAAGACCATAGCGGCCGCCGATGACTTTGGGTGTTTTCTCGAAGGGGGCGATGCCGGTTTCCATGGCTTCTTTGATTGCATTGACCATATCGAGATAGAGCGGTTCGCCGCCGGCGCCGGGTTCTTTGGTGCGGTCGAGGGCAGCGATGACCTTGACCGTGGCGGGCAGGGCTTCCATCAGGTGTTTGGCGGAGAAGGGCCGGTAGAGCCGAACGGAAACAACGCCGACCTTTTCGCCCTTCTTAACCAGGGCTTTGGCGGTTTCTTCAACGGTCTCTGTGCCGGAGGCCATCAGGACGATCACCCGATCGGCATCGGGAGCGCCGACATAATCAAAGAGGTGATAGCTGCGGCCAACCTGCTTGGCAAATTGGTCCATCACATCCTGAACGATCTCGGGGGTCTTCTCATAGAACGGATTGACCGTCTCACGACCCTGGAAGAAGACATCCGGGTTCTGAGCGGTACCGCGCACGACTGGATGATCGGGAGAGAGGGCGCGGGAACGATGGGCGGTGACGGTGTCGTCATCGATCAGGGCGCGCAGGTCTGCCTCGTCAAGGCGCTCAATCTTGCTGATCTCATGGGAGCTGCGGAAGCCATCGAAGAAATGCAGAAAAGGTACCCGGCTGCGAAGTGTGGCAGCCTGAGCGATCAGGGCCATATCCTGGGCCTGCTGCACGGAGTTGCTGGCCAGGAAAGCGAAACCGGTTGCCCGGGCGGCGGTCACGTCAGAGTGGTCGCCAAAGATCGAAAGGGCTTGCGCCGCAACGGAACGAGCACTCACGTTGAAGACGGTGGAAGTAAGCTCACCGGCAATTTTGTACATGTTGGGGATCATCAGAAGCAGCCCCTGAGAGGCCGTAAAGGTGGTTGTCAGACCGCCGGCCTGCAATGCACCATGCACTGCGCCCGCTGCGCCGCCTTCAGCCTGCATCTCTGTGACGTCGGGGACAGTTCCCCAGATGTTCGGGATGCCCTGGGCAGACCAGGCATCGGCATACTCACCCATCGGGGAAGATGGGGTGATCGGATAAATTGCGATGATCTCATTCAACCGGTAAGCGACCCAGGCTGTTGCCTCGTTTGCATCAGTCATTACCATTTGACGCGTCATGAATAATACTCCTTCTGTTAGGATAATCTATTAAACGTTCTTGGAACGGGATTTTGCCAGGGGGTAGGACTTAGCATCTTTCTGGTCTTATCCAAACATTAAGTATAACCTGATTCACAGGCACAATAACGTTATTTCTTTCATATTTGACTGTGTAACCTGTCACGAATCGTATTTACTGAAATCCTACTAAAAAAGGGGGCTACTTCGCCGGGAAAAGGAATTTCTGAGCGAGCAAAAGCGCAGCCAGTGACTTGCTGTCTTCCAGTTTACCTGATCGAGCCATTTGATAAGCCTCTTCAATGGAAAAAGACTTCACATTCAAGAATTCATCCGCATCTGGGGCTAAGGGCGCTTCATAGAGCCCCTGGGCCAGGAAAATAGTCATGAATTCGTTGGCATATCCGGCAGCCAGATAAAAACCTCCCAGGGGCTGCATTTCCTCTGCCCCCATGCCAATCTCTTCCCGAATTTCTCTTTCAGCGCATTCAAGGGGCGTTTCCCCTGCTTCGATCACACCGGCGGGTAGTTCCAGCAATTCGCTTTCGGACCCTACCCGGAATTGGGAGACAAAATGGATCCGGCCAGCCTGGTCTACCGGGACAATGGCGATGGAATCGGAATGCTGGACCAGGTCATAATCTCGTTCCTTGCCGTTCGGCAGCCTGGCGTGAACTTTGGCCACGTCGAAAGCATGACCGCAATATTGTTTTTCCTTGCCTAATAGTGTGAATTGCATGTCAGATTTATGCTCCTGAAATTAAAAGAAGATACTGCGCCGGTGGGAACTGATTGGCGCAGTATCAATGATCATCTAAATAATATATCCTGGTGTTAGGGGATATCCAACACCTGACCTGCATGGAGGGTGTAAGGTTCCTCGAGCTGGTTGGCGGCGATGATGGCCTCGGGGGACACATCGCCATAGTAGCAGGCGATGGAGTAAATGGTTTCACCAGTGCTGACGGTGTAGGTGTCCGGGTGGGCGTTGCGAACGCGACCCTCGCCGGTCCAGGTGCCGGTCTGGGGGATTTGCAGGGTGGTTCCGGGGCTGACAAGCTCATCAGCGGTAAGGCTGTTGAGTTCAATCAGATCGGCGGGATCCAGATTGAAGCGCCGGGCAATACAGTAGGGGAACTCACCTTCCTGAAGGGTGTAGGCTACCGGCCGGGTGAGTGTCGGAATCACGTAATCCGCCGTAGGTTCGGGCGTATTGGTGGGTGTCGCACTCGGTGAGATCAGTGTGCTGGTGGCAGGTAATTTTGCCACGCTGGTTTGAGTCATACTCTGAGGAGAATCAGTCTGGATGGCGATCGGCGTCGTCATGGCCTGGCTGGCTTCGGTTTCGGGGGCTTTTGAGGCGGGTAATTGACAGCCTGAAAGCACCAGGGTGAGTAGGACAAGAATAACAATGACCAAATTAAATCTTTTTGTCATTGAGTCATCTCCTTCATTACTTTGACTTTGATTTGATAATAATTATCTGAATAGGATGTTATTAAGATAGTAGCATAATCCCTATTTAGCGTCAAGGTGAGGCAAAATAGCTTATTTGGGCAATTATGGTGCTTAAAAAATAGTAGATTAATGAATTTATCCTGCATGATCTTTAGAAAAAATGAATAACACGGGGGTACGATTGGTTAATCCTTTCAAAAGGAATTTCTCTAGGAGCGTTAATAAACGTTTTATTTATCTGGGATAATATAATGAAGGAAAGGATCCAATAATTATGAGAAAAATAAAAAATCTTAAACTATGGACAATCCTGGTGGTAATCAGTCTGACACTGATGTCCTGCGCCATTCCCAGTTCCATTTCACAGTTGATCGATTCAGCCTCATCTTCCACCCCCGAAGCTATTGTTGAGTCAACCAGTGAGGCAATACCTGACGAGGCTGCCAGCGATGTTTCAACGACAACCTATGTGATCCCGGACGAGGTTCTGCAGCAGGATGCTCTGGTGAGCCTTTACAACACCGTCAGCCCGGGCATTGTTTCCATCCAGGTGGAAACGAATGCGGGCTCCGCGCTTGGATCGGGATTTGTCGTTGATAAGGCTGGCCATATTGTCACCAATTACCACGTCGTTGAGGATGCCAGCCGTTTGGAAGTGGACTTCATGAGTGGGCTTAAGGTTTATGCAGATTTGGTTGGCGTGGATCTCGATTCTGATCTCGCCGTGCTCAAGGTGGATGTTCCCGAGAATGAACTTTATCCGCTGACGATTGGCGATTCCAGCCAGGTGAATGTCGGGCAGACGGTGGTCGCGATTGGGAATCCCTATGGCCTAAGCGGCACCATGACAGTCGGCATTGTCTCAGCGCTTGGTCGGACACTGGAATCGATTCGACAGACCGCCGAGGGTAGCTATTTCTCCGCAGCGGATTTGATCCAGACGGATGCCACAATAAACCCCGGAAACTCAGGCGGTCCCTTGCTGAACCTCAATGGTGAGGTGGTTGGCATTAACCGGGCGATCCAAACCTCCGGTACAACCCTGACTGGCTCGAGTGTGACCACAGGCATTGGTTTTGCGATCTCATCCAATATTCTCAGTCTGGTTCTTCCTTCGTTGATTAACGGTGAAACCTACAATTATCCCTATCTGGGCGTTTCAGCTTATCCTTCGCTAACGCTTATGGAGGCTGAAATTTTCGGGGTGAGTCAGGCGACAGGAGCCTATGTACTAACCGTTGTACCCGGTGGGCCCAGTGAACAGGCTGGATTGAAAGCAGGCGATCAGACGACTCAGTATCCCGGATATAACGCCGGTGGAGATTTAATTGTTGCTGTTGATGGACAGGATATCATTCAATTCAGCGATTTGCTCAACTACCTGATGCTGAGCAAACATCCTGGTGATGAGATTGTGCTGACGGTTTTACGCGGGGAAGAGGTTGTTGATCTGACCGTGACCCTCAGCGAGCGACCCTAAGCACGAAAAATAAACCCAACATCAAAAAACTTCACTGCCGCAGATTTACTCTGCGGCAGTGTGTTTTCCAAACATCAGCAGATGGAATTTTGAATTAGAAGTCGTAATCGGATAAAATTAAGATATCTCCACTGGATGGAGAGATCTCTTCAGAACAACTCACAATTAAAAAAATGGAGGCGGTCATGTTTTCCGAGAAAGACCTGCAATCGCTACTGGAGTTTCCCACAGAAGGCGGACAGGTTCTGAGTTTGTATTTAAACACAGACCCCGGGGAGAGGAACGCAGAAACAACCCAATTGGCTTTGCGTCAATTGCTGAAATCTGTTGATCTTCCCGAAGATGTCCGGGCAGTGGAAGAGTATATGAATTTGAAATACGATTGGGCTGCCAAGGGGCTGGTCATTTTCTCACAGCAGGGTGGAGAGACTTTATTCAAGGTTGTTAAATTTAAGTTGCCAGTTCCTGATCAAATTGCTATCGGAGTGCGTCCGCTGCTGCGTCCGCTGGTCAGTCTGATGGACACCTTTTCCGGTTGGGGTATTGCGGTTGTGGATAGTCAGAAAATGCGGCTATTGTCATTTGACCTGGGTGAGGTGGAGGAGAAGAAAGTCGTCATTGGTGAGGATGTCAAACAGGTCAAGCATGGGGGGGGCACAGCCGTGGCGGGGCGGATGGGGGGTTCGGGCGGTGGCCCGAATGTGGATAATATCATTGACCATAATTTCAAAGAGGCTGCGGAAATGGGGACCGATTTCTTCTCTCACAAACATATTCGCAGGATCATGATTGGCGGTACGGAAGAGAATATTTCTCGTTTCAAGCAGGCCCTGCCGAAAGCATGGCAATCTCTGGTTGTGGTGGAATTTCCAATGCAGATGTCGGCCGGTGAATCTGAGATTGTGGAGAGGGCCATGAAGGAGGCGGTTGCTGTGCAGAGTGCGCTAATGGCCCGGCTCGTTGAACAAGCCATCACCCTGGCAGCCAAAGGCGGTGCAGGGGCAAAAGGCTTGATTGATACATTGAATGCAAACCACGAGGGCCGGATTAAGACTTTGCTAGTCAACGAAGGTTTTGAACAGGCGGGTTACCGCTGCCTGGGGTGTGGATACCTGACCGTGCAGGAATTGGATCTCTGTCCTTTCTGTGGGGGACAGTTTGAGACGATCCCAACGGCTGTGGAAATGGCTGTTCAGGTGTCTTTGGTCAAAAATGCGGATGTTAAAGTGCTCGCAGAGAATGAGGCATTAGCTGAAATTGGACATATTGCCGCTCTCTTGCGATATTAGCGAATAGGATCAATTTAGGGAAACAGGAGGCTCTGCGGGACAGGGTCTCCTGTTTTATTGTCGGATTGGAAGGAATATATCTAAAAGGATTTCAATATAGTGAGATAGATGGGAAAAAGAATCAATTTGTTAATCCATTGTTAACTTATAAGATGGATTCGATGTACCTTTTCTTAACATTAGTTATATATAATCGTGAAAATCTTAACCACTAAGAGGTAAGAGCTTGACCGCACAGTTCAGCTATTTGATTATTGTCGTCATCCTTTGGGTGCTTTACATGTTTATGTATAAGCGCCAATTTGTGGTTGGGAAGGCAAGGGTCAACCAGAGTTCACGATAGACCAAGTCTAAGTAAAAGACAAAGCCACCCCAACCAAGGGGTGGCTTTTTTCCTTAAACCGATGATAAGGAAAAGCTTAATAATGACAGGAGGTGTACTGTTCAGGATCGTTTGAACCCTAAGAATTGTGTCTTGAAAAATAGTTTAGTTATTACAGAGGAGAAGAACAATGAAGTTTAAAAATGTATTCGTTTTGATGGTTGTGTTTGTTTTGGCTTTGGGTGCATGTGCCCCAGCACCAGTTGATGAAACTGCGGCTCCTGAAGTCGAAGCGACTGAAGCGGCAACTGAAGAAGCTGCTCCAGTTGAAGATGATGCCCTACCGGCTGCCTGTGACGAAGATCCCTTTGGCTGCACAGTGATCCCCGCTGGTGAGACAATCAAACTTGGCATGGGCGCGCCCCTACTGGGTGACTATTCCATGTTCGGGATTGATATCAGCCAGGGTGTTGCCCTTTCACTAGCTGAGGATGACGGCTTTGAAGGCTGGTCCTATGAACTGGTAGCCGAAGATACTGGTGGTTCTGGTGAGGGTGGCGCGGCAGTTGCAAACAAGATGGTAACTGACCCGACTGTAGTTGCTATTGCAGGTCATATCTTTACTGACTCTTCGGCGTCTGCAATGCCGATCTATGAAAAAGCTGGCCTACCGATGATGTCCCCCTCAGCGACCAATCCTATGTTAACCCAACAGGGATCAGCCGTGTTTAACCGTCTGGCCTTTACCGATGCTGCGCAAGGCGCTGCTGCAGCAGATCTGCTTTTCAACGCTCTAGGATTCACCAAGATTGCTGCGATGCATGATGGGAGTGGATATGGGCAGGGTTTGGCAGATGAGGTTAAGGCTAATTTCGAAGCATTCGGTGGTGAAGTCGTTGCTTATGAGGCCATTACCCCCGGTGAAGCTGACTATGTGGCACCGCTCTCTGCAGTTGCCGCGGCAGAGCCACAAGCTGTATTTTTTGGCGGCTACGCTGCTGATGCCATCGTTATGGTAAACCAATGGGCACAAGCTGGTTTGGATGGCGTGCTATTCTTCGGTTGTGACGGCACCTTTGGTGTTGAATTTACCGAGAAGACCGGCGCGAATGGCGAAGGTGCTATTGCTGCTTCTCTGGTCCCGCCAGATTCCGATGCGAAGGCCGCTTTTGATGCGCTCTATCCTTCAATCTACCCGACCGAGGCTGGCGAATTAAGTGCTTTCACTTGGGCTGCTTTTGATACAGGTGGTTTCTTAATTCAAGCGATTGAATCAGTTGCCTTTGTGGACAACGGCACTCTTTACATTCCTCGTGGCGCATTAGTTGAAGCTGTTCGCAATACTAGTTATGTTGGTCTGACAGGTTTAGTCGAATGCGATGCGGTTGGTGAATGCAACGCTTCTGGCCCGGCTTTCTATGAAGTTGTTGATGGTGCTTGGGTTCCCTTGGACTTAGCTAGCGAATAAATAATCGCTTTCTCCTATGGTGGATGGGGAAGTGAATAACTTCCCCATCCTTTCTCTCACTGCAATTGGAATTTTTGTATGATCAAAAAAATACGTAATCTAGAACTTACACCAGCTCTAATCCTACGCCTTTTGGTAGGATTAGTGGTGGTGATTTACCTGGGCTGGCGAGTTTATCAAACCGCATTCGGCGAAGGAACTTATGGACCTGACACCTGGATGCGGTTTTTGATTACTGGCTTGGTTGTCGGCGGGATGTACGCGTTGATCGCGATTGGTTATACGCTGGTCTATGGGATCCTTTTTATGATCAACTTCGCCCACGGCGAGGTGATGATGCTGGGTACTTTCGCGGGCTATTTTGTCCTTGAAGTGTTCTCGGCTATCCCAGCTCCTACAGCTGCGGACCCGAATATGACCTTCCTCAACGCCCAACCTGTCATCGCACTTATCCTGACATTCATAGCTGGTGCAGGCGTCTCGGCATTGATAGGTTATCTGCTTGAAAAGATTGCCTATCGTCCCCTGCGGGGCGCTCCCCGGCTGGTTCCCCTAATCAGCGCTATCGGCGCATCAATCTTTCTTCAGAACGCGGCCCAATTGTTATTTGGCCCTCAACGTCGCCAATATCAGAATCCGGATCTACTGTGGCGCGGTACCGGATGGATGATCCCTGTCGGGGGAAAAGAGGTCATGCTCACCTATACTGGCCTATTTTCCTTCGTTCTCTCCATCTTGTTGATGGTGGGTTTGGTCATTTTGGTCAAGAAAACCAAGTTGGGCAAATCCATGCGCGCCGTTGCAGAGAATAAGCAAGCAGCCGCATTGATGGGTATTGATGTCGACTCCGTGATCAGTAAAACTTTTATTATTAGTGGTTTCCTGGCTGGTTCAGCCGGTGTGATGTGGGGGATTCATAACGGTTTGTTCAATCACTATGTTGGGTTTCTACCTGGCATCAAGGCTTTCACCGCCGCCGTGTTAGGGGGTATTGGCAATATTCCTGGCGCGATGATGGGCGGGATGCTGCTCGGGCTCTTTGAGTCACTGGGGCCGGCCTTACTCGGTCTGGACTTCCAGTTAAAGGATGTGATCGCATTTACCATCCTGATCCTGGTTCTGATCTTCAGGCCATCCGGTCTGTTAGGTGAAGCGCTGTCGGAGGAGAAAGTCTAATGAAAACGACATTGAAAAAAGGACTGAGTTCCGGCGTTGTCTTTGGTATTGTATTCATCTTCCTGTTGCTGATCGGGTTCATCAACGTCGGTTCGACGATGATTGGTGATCTCTTAGGCAATACAGAAAACGTCACAAGTGGTCATTTGCCCGTCAATAACCTTTTATTGATGTTAGCACTCATGGGTCTTTTGAATGGCATTAGTGCCCGTCGAGGATTGGGTGAAGATAAATGGTGGAAGGCGCTATTAGGTGGGCTGCTTGCTGGTCTGATCAGCGGCATCCTGGCTTGGCTCGCAATTTGGTTGACTGGTACATTATCCATGCAAGGTACAGCGCTTCAGGACTACTTACCGAGTATGGACCCGGAGGAATTAAATTTTCTTCGGTTCTACTCTACGCCAATTGCTGCAGCCAATACCTACCTAATCTACTTTGCTGCGTTTAGTGTGGCCGGTGCAGCCCTCAGTTGGCTGTTTTCGATAAGAGGTTGGTTTACAAAATGCTGGCAATCTTGCAAGTCGGGTGTTGTTAATTGGAAAGGCACCAGGAACATCAGCGGTGTTTTTGAAAACCGATGGGTAATGTTGGTGGTTTTCCTGGTCGTGGCAGTAATTTTATACTTTCTGCCCATTCTCTGGGGTTCCTATTGGAACTACATTATGGGTACTGTGGCGATCTATATTATCCTCGGCCTGGGATTAAATATCGTTGTGGGTTATTCCGGACAGCTCGTTCTGGGTTATGTGGCGTTCTTTGCCACAGGCGCTTACACATTTGCTCTATTGACCGCCCCCACGCCGCATGGCATTGGTCTAAATTTGTGGCTGGCGGTTGGTGCTTCTATGGTGGTCTCCACCCTGACGGGTCTCCTGTTGGGACTTCCAATCCTGAATCTGCGTGGGGATTACCTGGCGATCGTGACCTTGGGTTTTGGTGAGATCACCCGCATTCTGATCAGGAGCGACCTGCTGACGGCATTGACCAATGGCCCCAAGGGTGTGACCGATGTGGGTCAACCTAATTGGTTTGGTGAGGTCTTTTCAGATGTGAACTATATGCATTTGTTGCTGCTGCTGGTTTTGATAGCCCTGTTCATTGCCAAGCGGTTGAAGGATTCTCGCACCGGGCGAGCCTGGGTGGCGATTCGGGAAGATCAAACTGTGGCTCAGGCAACAGGTATTAATACCTACCGTTATAAGATCCTGGCTTTACTGCTGGGTGCGGCGTTTGCTGGCCTGGCCGGGGCGTTATTTGCTTCTCGTAACCAATTCGCTGGCCCCGAGGACTTCACCCTGATGGTTTCGATCAACGTCCTTTGTATCGTGATTGTGGGCGGGATGGGCTCTTTGCCTGGCATCGTTTTGGGTGCTTTCGTGCTTAAGGGCCTGCCCGAATTGCTGCGCGAATTGGAAGATTACCGCCTGTTGGTCTTTGGCGCTTTACTGGTAGTGATGATGATCGTGCGGCCGGAAGGGTTATGGCCTGCCGCCCGGGTGAAATTTAAGAAACCATCCGAGAAGCAGATGAAGGACCTCGCAACGGAGGTGGAAAAATGACCCGCGCTGTGATTGAAGCCAACCATATAACCAAGTGCTTCGGCGGTCTGACGGCAGTGGATCAAGTGGATCTGGTTGTGCCGGAACATTCCATTTCAAGCATTATTGGGCCGAACGGCGCCGGGAAGACGACACTGTTCAACTGTGTCTCCGGTTTCTACGTGTCTGAAGAAGGCGAGATCCTGTTTTTTGGTAAGCCGATCAACAGCCTGCCCACTCATAAGATCTGCCAGATGGGGATATCCCGGACCTATCAGAACATCCGCCTGTTCGGTGAGATGACGGTTGTCGAAAATATATTGGTGGGTGAGCATGTCCGCCTGAAAGCCAATTGGATGGAAGCGATTGTCCACGATCCGCGCTATCGACATGAGGAAAGTGAATCGCTTGAAAGGGCTTTTGAGCTTCTGGAATATGTGGGACTTTCCGGGTTGGAGAATACACCTGCCCGCAACCTGCCCTATGGCGCGCAGCGTCGTTTGGAGATTGCTCGTGCCCTGGCCAGCCAGCCAGCGCTTCTGATGCTGGATGAGCCGACGGCCGGCATGAACCCGCAGGAGACGGATGAGATGGTGGCCTTCATCAGGGACCTTCGCGATTCCCGCAGGATCACGATCCTGTTGATCGAACATGATATGCGGGTGGTCATGGATATCTCAGATCAGATCACCGTGCTGGATTATGGTCTTAAGATCGCTGAGGGGCAGCCGGCCGAGATCCAGTCCAACCAGCGGGTGATTGAAGCCTATCTGGGGCCGGGTGCGGCTGCGCTTTCAGAGAAATTTAAACAGAAGAAGGCCCAACATGCTTAAAGTCAATGAACTTAATGTGTCGTATGGCGCAATTCACGCTTTGAAGGGCATCACCTTTGATCTGAATGAAGGCGAGATCGTGGCCCTGATCGGTGCAAATGGCGCTGGAAAAAGCACCACGCTGAATACCATATCGGGAATCATGAAACCTGATTCCGGTTCTGTTACCTTTGAAGAAGAAAACATTTCCCAGACCTCTCCCGCCCAGATTGTGGAAAAGGGAATTGTCCAGGTGCCTGAGGGGCGAAAGATCTTTGCCCGGATGAGTGTTTTAGAAAACCTGGAGATGGGCGCATATTCAATCAAGGATAAGGACGTGGTCCAGGACCATCTGGACGAGGTCTTCAGGATCTTTCCCCGGTTGGAGGAACGTCAACGCCAGATGGGTGGGACGCTTTCCGGCGGTGAGCAGCAGATGCTGGCGATTGGCCGGGCTTTGATGGCTAATCCACGCCTGCTCTTGTTGGACGAGCCTTCAATGGGGCTTGCGCCGATCCTGGTGGAACAGATTTTTGAGGTTATTCAGGATATCAATGATGAGGGGGTGAGCATCCTGCTGGTGGAACAGAACGCCCAGATGGCGCTTTCGATTGCCGATCGGGGGTATGTGTTGGAAACCGGCACGGTAGCGCTCTCCGGCAATGCTGATGAACTGATGGAGAACCCGGAAGTGCAGGCAGCCTATTTGGGGGGATAACTCTACGTTTAGTTAATATAAAAGAGGCGTTGTTTTTATTGCAACGTCTCTTTTTATTTTCCGGTTTTTACTTCTCAACAACCGGATGGCGCAGGATGGTCAATAAATTTTCGGGCGCGCAGCGACGGGGGTCTTTGAGGTAAATTTCGTGGTGTTTTAGGTGGGGTGTCAGCCCCTGACTGTCAATGAATGCATGGAGGCGGTCAATAGTCGGCTTTTCGTCGGCGTAGGGGCCGTGATGCATCACCTGTGCGCTGCGGCCTTCCGCCAGCTTATCCAGGCGGACTTGCGGCAGAAGAGACGGGTTGTGTTTCCGGGCGACTTTCTCCCGGGCCGCTTTCACAATTTCCGGGGTGACGGCTTCGGGCTGCATGATCAGCATCGTCCAGAACCAGTTGCTTTTATCGCTGTAGGAAAATTCGCCCATGTCTTCCACCCACCAAAGCCCTTCCAGGGGCATCACGCCAAAATCAAGGCCGTGTTCATCCCGCATCAGGAAGCGGATGGCATAGGCCAGCTTATAGAGGGTGCCCACGGATTCGGCATAGACCGGGGCGGTGTTGGGGTCGCCTTGCCCGTCGATCATCAGATAGCTAAGAGGCGGCACGTCCACCAGAATGGGTTTGTCCGGTGCTTTATAAAGCGGTTTAAATTCTTTCTTGAAATCAATTTTTGTCATATTCAGTTTCCTTTCGGGTTTGAAGGATATCTTTTACCCAGTCCAATTCACATTGGATCCTGCGCAGGCTGTGGGAGAACAGGACATTAACATTTTCCGGGAGGTGTCCTTTTCCGCTCTTTTCCCACTGTCCATTCACCCGAGCCAGTCCGGCTTCCAGGCTCTGTTGGTATTCGACCAGAGCCTCGGTCACCTGCTCAGGCGGCAGAATCGACATGAAAGCCAGAGCGAGGTCGAATTCTCCGCTGTTCGGTGTGGGGTTGGACAGCCTTTGGCGTACGTCGGTGCGCAGCAGCGCCCACCCGGTTTGGGCCAGCGCGTAGAGCTTGCGGACAGGTCCTTTTGAGGATTCCCCCAGGGTGGATTGAATCCAACCGCGCTCCTCGGATTTGTTCAGCAGGTAATAGATGGATGAGAACCCTATTTCGGTCCACTCACGCATCCCGCGGGATTCGATGTCGTTTTCCAACTGGTAGCCGTATTTTGGGCCCTCAGTCAGGAGGCCCAGCAGGGCCAGTTCTTTGTTATTCATATTACTATTCTAATACTAGAATAGTAATATGTCAATAACATACAGGTTTCAAATGAAAGCGGGACTATTTAAACAAAAAAGCTGCACATTCGTGCAGCATCAGACCTTCAAGTGGGGAGAGGTTTAGGTGTAGACGATCTTGGTGGCGAATTCTTCAAGGGTTTTAGCGTGGATCCTGGAGATTTGTTCAGCCTGATCATGCGCCAATATGAAGGTCTCATCCCCGTATCCCTGGGCGATCGCATTCATGGGGTTTTGAAGTAAATCATTGCGGAATTTAAGATTGACCACCGCAGCGGTTATGATCCGGCTGATCTCTTCATGCGGATATATCACATTGACCATCATTTCAATTTCCTCCAAATGAGTTAAACCAATAAAAGTATTAATTTTGGTTTAATTCACTGAGTCCATTATATACAACTTGAATTAATTATTCAATAAATATTGGTTATTAACGCTTCATTGGAAGGATATTTTAAGAATGGTAAAGAGACTTTCTAAATGGCGGTGGAAATCCGTTAGAATAGGGTTCAGCAGGATATATTCTGGAAGAAAAGGCGGTAAAAATGACGGTTACACTTTATCAGGTTGATGCGTTTACCAGCCAACCCTTCAAGGGCAACCCGGCTGCGGTGTGCCTCCTGGATTCCCCAAGACCGGATAACTGGATGCAGGCGATTGCAACGGAGATGAACCTTTCCGAGACGGCTTTTCTGCTGTCGGAGGGCGACCGGTCCGGTTGGCATCTGCGCTGGTTCACCCCGGCTATTGAGGTGGATCTCTGCGGTCATGCCACGCTGGCTAGCGCAAGGGTGCTCTTTGAACGATCGCCTGAACTGCGTTCAGGGCCTTTGATATTCAACACCCGCTCAGGTGAGCTGCGGGCGCATTGGGTGGATGGGGTGGTTGATTTGGATTTCCCGGCGATGTCTCCCGAGCCGCTGGAAGTGGAATCCGATGTATCCGATATCCTTGGCTTTCAGCCCGTGGCAGCCGCCTACCATGGGAGTTACTTTCTTTTTGAAGCGGCTGATGCCGCAGCCATCCGAGCCGCGAAACCGGATTTCGTTGCCCTGGCCGAAAGCCAAACCCCAGAGGTGATTATCACCGCTCAAAGCGATATGGAGGATTTTGATTTCATCTCGCGGTTCTTTGCCCCCCAGTTAGGCATCAATGAGGACCCGGTCACCGGTTCCGCCCACTGCCTGCTGACGCCCTATTGGGCCGCTAAACTGGACAAGTCCCAACTTTCAGCCTACCAGGCCTCAACGCGGGGCGGGGTGCTGCAGGTGTGTCTGGAAGGGGATCGGGTGCGGATTGCAGGCGAGGCGACGATCATCTTCAAGGCGGAGCTTTGGGTCTGATGGTTCCCTGCAGATGGGTAAAAGGATGCCGTCCGGATGGTTCACCCGGACGGCATTTCAGGTATTATCAATACCTCGCTGAAAGAATGGCTCAACATTTGTTGAGCTTCATTTTCATTCTTGTGGATAATTCCATTATAGAGGATTAAAGTCGCGTTGGAAATAAGGAATACTCAGATGATGGAGATGAAAACTCAACTCACCTATGGTGGGACCAACTGCCTTCTCTTTCGCAAAGGGGGATCGACCCTCCTGGTGGACCCTCACTTCACCCGTCCCGCGTTCATCAACCTTCTGGGGAAGATCAGGCCTTCCGAGGAGCGGATCAGAACCGGTCTGGCCCAAATGGGCGTTCAGGCCCTGACGGGCGTGCTGCTGACCCATACCCACTATGACCACGCGCTTGATGCGGTGGAGACGGCTCGTCAAACCGGGGCGGTTTTGTTTGGCTCACGCTCCGCAGGTCAACTGGCTGCCGGGGCTGGAATGGACCCCGGTCAATTTCGCACAGTCCAACAGGGCGATGCCGTGCAGGTGGGGGATTTTTCCGTCCGATTCCTGCCCAGCCAGCACATTCACTTCCCCGCGTCTCTGGATCGATTAGCTAGCACAACAGAACTTATTGCCAACCCTCTCAAGCCGCCAGCCTGGTTCTGGCAGTATCGCTCCGGCGAGGTAAGCGCCATTCTGGTAGACCGGACGCTGATTTTTGGCAGCGCAGCCTTTGTGCGCGGGGCCTATCAGGGCTGGGATATGGATACTGTGGTTTTGGGGATTGGCGGGCTGGGCCTGCGACCAAGAAGCTATCTCGAAACACTTTATCATGAGACGGTGGTCGCCAGCGGGGCGCGGCAGGTGTTGATTTCCCATTGGGATAACTTCTTTCGGCGCTCCCAGACCAATCTGCACTCCATGGGCCGGGTAGGTTGGACGCTGGCTCAATTGGACCCCCTGGCGGATCGCTATGGGCAGGCACTTTCCCTGCTGGAAATTAACAAACCTGTGAATTTAGTCGCTTAGCCTTAACGTGAATCAACGGTTCCCTCTGAACCGTTGACGGGTGATGCTGGCTGGTGTGAAATTGTTTTTATTATTTTTTGCTTCCACTTTCTATCTTTATCTTAGCTGAACGGGCCAACGCCCCCCGTAGATTTTATGAGGTCTTTGTCTGTTACTGGATTTTTAATTCGGATGATATTAGGTATAATCAGGCCCATAAGCAAGGAATTGAGGAATAATGAAGCGATTTAAATTACTGGCAGGGTTGATACTTTTCCCGCTATTGCTGGGACTTCCCCAGGGCCGGGTTCAGGCCCAGACTCAGGTGGAAGATGATTCCTGGATGCCGCTTTGCCTCCCGGGCATGCCAAATGACGGCACCTGCCTGTTCTATGGACCTGCGCTGGCGGTTGCTGAATTGAAAGCTGAGGGTTTTCCCTATCCACCGAGGCAATTACCCGCTGCATCTCCTTCGGCTGAAATGGGGGTTTTGCCGGTTTGGGTGGCCAAGATTAACCTAGTTGAAACTGAACCTGCCTATACCTACGCCACGCCGGAAGACGCGGCAGCCGGCAGAAACCCGGTCGGACAGATCGAGACTGGCTCATTGCGCTATATCAGTTACATCAACTGGGTTGTGATCAATGGCAATGATTACCTGCAGACCAAAGCTGGCACCTGGCTGCGTGCCTCGCCAGCGGCCTATACAAGATTTCAGGGCCTGCAGTTTTTCGACAATCCCGGTAATGATTTCGGCTGGGTGATTGATCGAACCCTACCCTATACCGAACCCTCAGTCAACGCGCTGGTCACCGGGAATGAGTATATCCCGATGGACGTTATCCAGGTTTATCACACCGTTGAAGCAAATGGCCTGATCTGGTATGAAATTGCGCCAGATGAATGGGTCAATAATATGCAGGCCAGGGTGGTCCATTTTGACCCGACCCGACCGGAAGGCGTCGAGGGCGATCGCTGGATTGAGATTAACCTCTATCAGCAGACCATCAGTGTCTATGAAGATGGTGACCTGATCTTTGCATCTCTGGTTGCCAGCGGTTGGGATCCATTCTTCACGCGCCCAGGCGTTTTCCAGATTTATGAGAAGAAACCGCTGGAGACCATGAGCGGCGCATTTGAAGCCAATCGTTCGGATTTTTACTATCTGGAAGATGTTCCCTGGACGATGTATTATGACGAATCCCGCGCCCTGCATGCAACCTATTGGCACACCAACCTGGGCTATGTGCAGTCCCACGGCTGCGTGAACCTCTCGCCGGGAGATGCAAACTGGCTCTATCAATGGGCGGATATCGGCGATTATGTCTGGGTGCATGATCCCAGCGGTGCCACCCCCGAGAATCCGGAATATTATGGCCCCGGTGCACCGTAGGATGAAGTAAAAAACGAAGCCCTTGAAATTTCAAGGGCTTTTTTTAAAGAGGGTTAAGAAGTGGAGCCGCTGAATACAGCAGCTCTATGCGTTAAATCGATTATGTCTTTTTCAACGGGGAGTCCAATCACCTTTCACCATTCACAATCCCCTACGCCCCAGCCTTGGGCATGTCCCGGCTGGCGACCACGTCAATCCCGGTACCGAGGGCGTCGGCCAGTACAACCTGATTGATCTTCACAGGGGCAGGCACTTCCACATTGCGCAGCGCACGGGCCAACTCGGGGATCAGATGCTTGGGGATGGCCTGTTTGGTATAGACGGGCACCAGGGGGTGCAGGCCGCCATCCACCCGGACGGTGGAGGCCACCATCCGGCGGGGGTCCTGCAGCTCGCAGATCGCGTATTCTTCACCGCGCTTGCAGCCGTCCAGTACTTCCAGCACCTGCTTGCCTTCGTGTTTGACTCGCAGGGTGCAGCCCTTGGGGCAGGTCACGCAAATGATCTCACTGATCTCAGCCATGTTTGGTTCCTTTTTCTACGTATAAAACCCGGTCAGCGTTTGCGGACGTTGACGGTGAGCGAGGTCGCCTTTTGGATAGCTTCATAAGCCTTAGGTTTGATTGCCAGGGTGAGGATCTCACCGGGGCGGGCATAGGCTTCGCCTTTCTTGGCGACCACTTCGCCGTTCTGGTCTTCCACGGTCACCAGTACGCGATCTTCAATCGGGACAATAGCACGCATCTGCAGCCGGACCTGTTCTTCTGCCAGGTGACTTTTATCCAGCTTGTGCGGTACGACATAGCGGATGTTCTCACCCGCAATAAGTGGGATCTCCTCGCCGGTTTCCAGCTTTTCGGAAAGAGCGAATTGGGCCGCGCCCTTACCGGCGGTGAAGCCGGCCTCGGTCACCCAATCTACCAGGTCATAGACTTGCACCACGTTGCCAGCAGCGAAGATGCCGGGCACATTGGTCATAAAGCGGTCATCGACAAATGGCCCGTTGGTGACTGGATCCAGCAGGACACCGGCCTTCTTGGAGAGTTCGTTCTCCGGGATCAGGCCAACTGAGAGCAGAAGGGTGTCGCAGGGGATGATCTCCTTGGTGCCCGGGACGGGCTGCCACTTCTCATCCACCGTCACGGCTTCGATCGCTTCCACGCGATCGCGGCCGATGATGCGGTTCACCGTGCGGTGCTTCTGCAGGGTGATACCGTAATCCAGCAGACACTGGACGTAGTTGCGGGTCAGGCCGGTCAGGTAGGGCATGATCTCAAGCACGCGTTCCACCTCAGCGCCTTCAATGGTCAGCCGGCGGGCCATGATCATGCCGATGTCGCCCGAACCGAGGATCACGAATTTATTACCGGGCATATGCCCTTCCACGTTGACGAAACGCTGGGCGGTGCCGGCCGTGTAGACTCCGGCGGGACGGGCACCCGGCAGCAGGATCTGGGCCCGGGTTCGTTCCCGGCAGCCCATCGCGAGTACGATGGCTTTGGCCTGCAGGTCCAGATAGCCCAGGTCCTTGTTGATGGCGAAAACCTCCCGTTGGGGTGTGATATCCAGAACCATTGTATCCATCAGGGTTTCCACCCCGTGATCTTTGACCTTGTCTATGTAATACTGGGCGTAGGTTGGGCCGGGCATATCTTCATTGAAGAGCTGCAATCCGAATCCATTGTGGATGCACTGCAGCAGGATGCCGCCCAATTCGATATCCCTTTCAATGATCAGGACATCATCTGCACCGTTTTCCCTGGCTGCGATAGCTGCCGCCAGACCGCCAGGCCCACTGCCGATGATGATCACATCATAATTGGATTTCATATCAGGTCCTTCACAACGATGTGATCCTGTTGGACGTCCTTGGTACGCCGGTAGAGCAGTGGGGAGCCCTCCCCTTTCTTGGTGACTTCCTCCGGGGGGATGCCCAGTTCCTCAGCGAGGATATTGACCACCCGGGGCATGTCGAAACCGCCCTGGCAGCGCCCGGTCCCCAGCCAGGTGCGTCGCTTAATGGCGTCGTAGTTGGTGGCGGGGATGGGGGCATGGATGGCTGCCAGGATCTCGCCCTCGGTAACCGTTTCACAGCGGCAAACGATCCGCCCATAGGCGGGTTCTTTTGCGACCAGTTCTGCCTGCTGCTGTTTATCCATGTGCCGGAAGACGGGTGGTGCCTCCCGGATGGGGTTCCAATCCGGTTTTTCCACCAGTTCTTCGCCGGCTGACCTGAGCAGTTCGACGACCTTGACGGCAATCGCCGGGGATGCCGTGAAACCGGGGGATTCTATCCCACCCAGGTTCACCAGGCCTTTGACCACCTCCGGGATCTCAATGATGAAATCCTGATGGTAGTCAATTTCCGGGTCGGGCGCGGCAGCGTTGCCGGTGGCCCGCAGCCCGGCGAATTCGGCGATGATGTGTTTGCGGTTCACGCTGGGAACCAGTTTCTTTCCGCCGGACCAAATCTCTTCGGTCCCTTCGCTGGTCATGTCCTTGTCAGACTTGTCATTCACGAAGTTGGCATTTGGGCCAACGATCACGTTGCCATGCAGGGTGGCGGCCACCAGAATGCCCTTGCCTTTGCTGGAGGGGGTGGGAAAGAGGATGGTGTTTTGGGTCAGTTGGCATTCAGCCTTATCGAGGATCAGATATTCCCCGCGGCGGGGGCGAATCTCAAAATTGGGGCGGACGCCGGCTTTATGCATCACGTCATCGGCAAACAGACCGGCAGCGTTGACCACCCAGCGGCAGCCGAAATCGCCCTGGCTGGTGTGGACGCCGGTGATGGTGTTGCCATCCATCAGGAAATCCTCAAAAGCCGTGTTAAGCATCACGGTGACGCCGTTCATCACGGCGTTCTCAGCGGCGGCCACGGTCGCAGTGAAAGGATCGCTGATCCCGCCGGTGGGCGCCCAGAGCGCACCAATGGTGTCGGGTCGGATCAGGGGTTCCCGCTGGCGCATTTCTTCACCCGAGATCAATGCCATCCCGGGAACGCCGTTCTCCTTGCCGCGTTCGAGCAGTTCCTCGAGGACAGCGAGATCTTCCTTAGATTCAGCGACTACGTAGTCGCCGCAGCGTTCGTAGGGGATACCCAGTTCTTTGGAGATCTGAGGCCACATTTCAACGCCCAGCATGTTGGTGATGGCCTTATTGGTGCCGGGCAGGGCGTCGTAGCCGGCGTGGACAGCCGCAGAATTGGCTGAGCTGGTGCCCATGCCAATATCCGATTCTTTTTCGATCAGCAGGATATCAAGTTGATATTTAGATAGAAACCGCGCCACCATGCTGCCGACAATCCCCGCACCAATGATGATGACGTCATAGCTTTGAGCCATCCATGCCTCCGTCGTGTTTGTGAAAGCCTTCTAGGCAAGAAAATATTATACCTGTGATTGCCAGGGATGATTTGGATCACAGTTAGTCTTTATTGATTATCCGGTCATAGCCGCAGAAATAAATATCCTTTTGTCCTCTTCCCGAATGTCTTTAGTCTTAATTTTATGAATGCCTGGTTATTCTTCCTCAACCCAATTAAATGTCCGGCTGACGGCCTTTTTCCACTCCCGATATTTCGCGCCAGATAAGGGGCTGTCAGGGTCTGGTTCCCAGGTTTTATCTTTGATCCAATTGGCGCGCATTTCATCCTTGTTTTCCCAGAACTTCACAGCCAGCCCGGCGGCATAGGCCGCGCCCAGGGCGGTGGTTTCTGCGACCTTTGGACGGATGACCGGTACCTGCAGCACGTCGGCCTGGATCTGCATGAGCAGATTGTTGGCAACCATGCCGCCATCCACTTTGAGAATTTTGAGGTCAACGCCCGAATCAATTTTCATCACGTCAAGCACTTCCCGGGTCTGGAAAGCGGTGGCCTCAAGGGCGGCCCGGGCGATATGGCCGCGGTTGATGAAGCGGGTCATACCGACGATTGCGCCGCGGGCATCGGAACGCCAATAGGGGGCGAAAAGCCCGGAAAACGCCGGGACAAAATAAATCCCGCCGTTGTCCTCCACGGTTTTTGCCAGCGTTTCCACATCGGACGATTTTTCAATTAATCCCAGGTTATCCCGCAGCCACTGGACGAGGGCGCCCGTGATGGCGATCGAGCCTTCCAGGGCATAGACGGGTTTTTCACCCTCAAAATGATAACAAAGAGTAGTCAGCAGTCCATTTTTTGAGAAAACCAACTCCTCTCCGGTGTTGAGGATCGTAAAGCAGCCGGTTCCATAGGTGTTTTTGGCTTCGCCGGGGTCAAAACAAGTCTGCCCAACGGTAGCGGCTTGCTGATCGCCCAAATCGCCGGAAACGGGGATGACTCCCTTAAAGGGGCCGTCCATCCGGGTGGTGCCATAGATCTGGGATGAGGGACGAATCTCCGGCAACATTTCCATAGGGATACCCATGATCTTGCATATATCTGCGTCCCAGTTTAGCGTCCTCAAGTCCATCAGCATGGTCCGGCTGGCGTTGGTGACATCGGTGATGTGCAGGCCGCCATCCACGCCGCCTGTCAGGTTCCAGATGATCCAGGTGTCAATATTGCCAAAGATGGCTCTCCCCTGCAGGGCCGCTTCCCGAACGCCTTCGATATTATCAAGGATCCAGCGGATCTTCGGGCCGGAAAAATAGGTTGCGAGGGGCAGCCCCACGCGTTCCTGAAAGCGATTATTCCCAATAGCGCCTGCAAATTCGGCACAAATCCGGCTGGTTCGCGTGTCCTGCCACACAATGGCGTTGCAATAGGGCTTCCCGGTTTCCCGATCCCAAACGAGGGTTGTCTCGCGTTGATTGGTCACGCCAACCGCGGCAATATCCTCCGCGCTGGCCTTAACCTTTGCCACTGCGACCTTGATGACTTCCTGACAGCGATCCCAGATTTCCCCAGGGTCATGTTCAACCCAACCTGGTTTTGGAAAGATTTGTTCATGTTCCAATTGGTGACTGCTGACGATTTCCCCGTTGTGGTTGAATAAAATACACCGCGAACTGGTTGTTCCCTGGTCAATAGAGGCTACATATTTTTCCATGCTGTTTCCCTTAACACTTGGCTCGAAAATATTGGTATGGGTCCAACCCTTATTATAAGGCTGAACGAATGCACAGACAGTCTGAGGGATAATTAATAGCTGGTTTTAGAGCTGGAAAATGGGATGGCGATTCTCAGGAATTAAGGGGCCAGGGTGAGGGGAATGCTATCCAAAATGACATTGGCCGCGTAATCGTCCATTGTCTGGCGGATGACCAAGCGAACATCTCGGGCCGTGGTGATGAAGCCGTAGCTGAGGGTGATCTCAAAGGGAACCGTCTCGCCCGGTTGTCCCACAGCCAATTGAGCGGACCCGATCTGTCCGCCGCTGTCGCTGATCAATTCGAAGAGCACGGGTTTGGCGGTGACGGGTGTGATGGTACCCTGGACGGTGAAGCTTCCCCCGTTAATTGACGCATCAGGCTCTGGGGAGCGGATATCCAGCCACTGTCCAGAAGCCGGGTTGGGCTGCAATTGGACCTCTCCGCTGTCATCCAGGATCACCAGGACAGAACGTTGGGCGAGGGGACGATGGTGCTCATCCTGGGTGGTAAGGGTCAGCAGTCCTTCCAATCCAGGATAGGGGGTTTCATAGAGGATCTGACTATCCAGGGTGATCTCCTTATTTTCTGCAGCATTCAACTGGAGCAGCTGGCGGGAAATGACCCGATTGTTCTCATCCGTCAGGGTGATTCGGATCAGTCCATCCGCGCCGGGCTGGACTACGGCCGAGACGGGGATCGGAGACGCCAGGACAGAGCCTTCCCCCGGGGAGAGAATGGTCATGGAGGGGGCGGGCGCGGCCACAGATGCCCGCGGCAAGAGCAGGGACAGGCTGAGGATAATAAGGAGGATAAAAATGCTTCGATGTTTCAAGAGCATGCCGCTATTATACAGAGACTTGGTTTAAGCCTGGTCAAGTGGAAATGGGGTATTTCATAAACAGAGGCGACCAGCTAGGTCGCCTCTGTGATTCATCTATCGAGGCTGGTTAGAGATCGTAGATCTCGCCATATTTGGTCTTGAGATAGTTGATATAGGGTTCCGGTGTGATCTTACTGCCGGTAGCCTTCAGCATCAATTCCTGCGGTTCATACTTGGAACCATATTGATGGATGTGCTCTTGCATCCAGCCGAGGATGGTGTCGAATTTACCCTGGGCGATCTCATCCGGAATACCGGGGTTTTCTTCCAGCATCCTATCCCAAAGCTGGACGGAAGCCAGGTTTCCGAGGGCATAGGTTGGGAAGTAGCCGATCATCCCGCTGGACCAGTGAACGTCCTGCAGGACGCCTTCAGCGTCATTCTTCGGGGTGATCCCGAGGTAATCCTGCATCTTGGTGTTCCAGATTTCAGGTAGGTCGGCGACCTGCATTGTGCCTTCCATCAGGCCCATTTCGATCTCGAGGCGCAGCATGATGTGCATATTATAGGTCGCTTCGTCGGCTTCCACCCGGATCATCGAGGGGTCAACCTTGTTGATGCCGCGGTAGAAATCGTCCATTGAGACATTCCCGAGGATCTCCGGGAAGAGCATCTGGGCGCTAGGGTAGAAGTAGGACCAGAATTCCTTGCTGCGGCCGACCAGGTTTTCCCACAGGCGGGATTGTGATTCGTGGATGGCGAGCGAGGCTGCCCCGCTCAGCGGGTGCCGGTTGAACTTGCTGGCGATGCCCTGACCATACATGGCATGCCCGGCTTCGTGCATCGTGCTGAAGAGGGCTGATCCGCCGTCGTCATCCAAATAGCGGGTGGTGATGCGCACATCGCCCTGACCGAATTCTGTGGTGAAGGGATGGGCGGTGAGGTCCAGACGGCCCCGGTTCCAGTCGAAACCGAAGCGGGTGATCACATAGCGGCCGAGGAGTTCCTGATATTCCGATTTATACGACTTCTTGATAAAGGAGTTATCGGGCGGTTCCTTTTCGGCGATGGCCTGCAGCAGTTCCACCTGCTGGGGGCGCAGCTTATCGAAGATAACTTTGACATCGGCGGTCTTCATGCCTGGCTCAAAGTCATCCAGCAGGGCGTCATAGATATGATCGTAGGGCTGGAAGAGCTTGGCGTATTCAATACGCAGGTCAACGATCTGCTGCAGATAGGGCTGAAAGATTGAGAAATCGGATTTAGACCGCGCTTGGACCCAGACATCGTGCGCGATTGATGTCAGCCTGTAGAATTCCATCAGCAGGGGTAAGGGGACCTTAGTTTGCTTTTCATAGGCCTTCTTGGTCACTTTAACAGCGCGCGCTTCATCAGTATCAGCGTTCAGGTTGCCCACTTCCGCTTCAAGGTCGGTGAGCAGCTGGCCCACCTCGTCCGAAGTGAATTTCTCATGAAGGAGCTTCCCGATCACGGCGGTTTGCTGTCCGCGTTCCTTTATGCCGCCGCGGGGCATATAGACTTGCTGGTCCCAGCCCATCAGGGCAACGATATGGCCCAGATCGTCCAGTTCTGCCGCCAGGTTGATCAATTCCTGCATTTTTTCTGAGGTTTGTGGTTTCTCTGTCATCGGCTTTCCTTTATTATTTGTTTATGTGCCATTCAAGCTAAGGTTTGGACCTGTTTCAGGCCACTCGCCAGCGTAAGGGATCTTCATCCAGCCCGGCAACCACTTCAGAAAGGATATCGTGGCCTGCCCGGAGTTGGGCTTCTTTGGTCTGTGCGCCAACGTGGGGCGTGCCGACCACCAGAGGGTGTTTTGCCAGGGGGGAATCACCGGCAGGTTCGGTTTCATAGACATCGAGCGCTGCACCGGCAACCTTGCCGCTTTCCAAGGCATCCAGCAGGGCGGTTTCTTCGATCACACCGCCGCGCGCCGCGCAGATGATCCGTACACCGGGTTTCATCTTTGCGAAGGCTTCCGCATTGAGCAGGTAATGAGTGGGTGGGATGTGGGGGATATGCAGAGTGATCAGGTCCGATTGGGCCAGCAGGGTATCCAGGTCAACAGGGGTGGCCCCGGCAGCTTTGATCTCTTCCGCAGGGCGGATGGGATCATAAGCGATCACATTCATGTCAAAGGCCATGGCGCGCTTGCCGACGGCTTCCCCGATATGGCCGCAACCGATCACGCCCAGCGTTTTTTGGAAAAGCTCGGTCCCGACTAGTTCTTTCTTCAGCCATTGGCCGGCTTTCATTCCGGCATCGGCTTTGGAAATGCCCCGAATCAGGCTCAGCATTAATCCCATTGTCAATTCTGCAACTGAGACAGTGGTCGCTACGGGAGCATTGACTACGATCACGCCGTGAGCCTTGGCGGCCTGGAGGTCAATGTTATCCACACCGACGCCCATCCGGCCGACTACTTTCAATTTCTTGCCGGCCGCGAGCACTTCTTCGGTGACCTTGGTTCGGCCTCGGACGATTATGGCATCATAATCACCGATCACTTCCAGCAGTTCTTCGGCCGAGATCCCTTTCTTATCCACCAAGTCAACCTTGGCAAGTAAAGCCTCATCCGAAATCGCTGCCAGTCCATCTGTGAGTAAAATTTTCCATTGCATGGGTTTGAAACTCCTCCTCAAGTGAGATAGTTGGTGAGTGTTATTCAATTTTACCGCAATTGTTTTCTGCTGACCTGAGTAGAGAGTATTGTTATAATATATTGATAATGATATTAATATTATAGAGAATTTCTCGGGTGATATTGGGATGATTCTAGGTTTGGGATAAGCGATTTATTATTGGTACCTGGGGAAATATGTCAACTCGATCCGGTTTCTTTTATTGGTGAAGTTCAAAATTGATATTAGTGAAAGCTGATAGGATATTTAAGGTCAATGAAATTAATAGGAGGTAGGCAATGAAACAGAACGTGGTTCTTGGGATCCCTATTGTGGGGGGAAAGTATTCCACGATTAAGTTGCCCGGTCTCTGCATTTACTGTGGAAAGCCTGTGGAAAATGATGGCTTTACCTGGTTTGGGGCGCATTCATATAACCTTCAGAAGTGGGGGATAAGTCGAAAGTGGGGGGATCACCAGGTTTATAACGTAGAGGTGAATGGCGTGCCTCAGATGGGGACTGTTCGAATGGAAGCGCCTTATTGCTCAGAACATAAGGAAGTCGTGTAAGTTTATAAATGGGCCCGTTGGATAACGATCCTTTTGGGATTGATCGCAGGAATCACTGTGTTGATTCTGGCATGGTCCAATGTGACGAATGGCACCTGGCTTGATATTGTCTCAATTATAATTTTTCCTTCGTTTGGTGCTTTCGCCGGATTTCTTTTGTCCATTCTGGTTATCCGAATCCTCTATTTATTCATGGGAGCCAAAAGGGATTATCCGACCTTTAATAAGGGCCACTGGGGGTTAGCTATTGATGGTGTAGAGGTGGATCAGGGGGAGTTGGGGGTTGGCCCCATTCGCTATTATCTCACAGTCGCTTTCTTGAATCCAGAGTCTGCCAAACAGGTATTGGAGGCCTTCCCAGGCACCCGTGTCAGCAAAGGTAAAAAATTGCTTCAAGAATTAAAACAATCCTGACGAGTAATATAAAGTCAAGTTGTCAATAAAATCCATGGGTTTATTGCTTCAGGTGAAGAAAACTATTTTGGAATTTAATTAACTTTCTTTCTTAATTCCCGCCTGTCATCTTTACGGATTGTGACCCCTCTGGCATCCAAGTCTTCCAACACGGCCACTGCATACTTACGGCTGGTCTGGAAACGGTCACGCAGTTCGGCCAGGGTGATGCTGCCGTTTTGCTGAATGATTTCAATAACGGCATCCTGCATCTCTTTCAGGATTTCCGGCTGGAGCAGGACATCATTCCCCAGTTGCGCCAACTGCCCGGTCTGAACCAGAACGGTCACCAGTTCTTCCCCGATGGCTCCCTGGCTTTCTTTTACCGAAGGGGGTGTGTAGGGCAGGGTCATGAATTCCTGCAGCAGGGAATCAACTTTGACCTGCTGAGCTTCCGTAAGCTGGATCTTGTGCCCGGCCAGCCGTACCAGGGCATTTTCCGTTTCAATTTGCCCCTCATTACTGAGCAGGCTGATCAACGCGGCAAAAAGATCTGGCGTGAGCTTGTTCCCTGTTCGTAATTGCTCCCGCGGCATTCCCTTTTGGAGGGGATTTTGCTGGTGGAAGACAGAGACACTCTCCAGCAGTTCAGTCTGCAAACGCTTTAACTGGTCGGTGGGGATCAGGAGTTGTTTGCCGTTGAGGTCCGTCAACTCACCATTTGCCAGCAGGGTTTCAATCGCGGCCTGGGCCTGACCGGGCTCCAGCCCCGCAATCTCGATCAGTCTGCTCTGGCCAACCGCCCCGACTTGCCGGGCGGATTGAATCAAGATCTCTTCGGGCGTCCCGACCATCAACTGCGCCAGTTCTTCCAGTTTGGTTTCATTGAATCGCTTATAGCGCCGTTTGGGGTGGGGGTCCACTACCTGACCGCCGCCGATGGTTTCTGCGGGTGAGGGACGCCGGAGGATGAACCGGTCCTGCCGCAAGGCTACAACTGGGTGTTGCAGCATCAACTGCAGGAAACCTTCCTCGCCGGGTTTGAGTTCCTGTGTACCCAGCAGCCGCACCCGCGCGATCACTTCGGCCGCGCCGAGGAATAATTTCACTTCGCTGTTGTGTTTGAGGGGGGCGTTGGCATCCTTGAGAAGCCGGACCCAGACATCAATCATTTTGGTGGATTGGTAGGTTTTGGGCAGAACGATCACATCCCCGCGGTGGACTTCGTCCACACTCACCCCGGAGATATTAATGGCTGTGCGGCTGCCCGGTTGGGCTGTTTCTTCTGTTTCTTTATGGGTTTGGAGTCCCCTAATGCGGCCTTCGATGCCCGGTGGGAGGACCTCCACGGCGTCTCCGACGGAGAGGCGCCCGTCGGTCAGGGTTCCGGTGACGATTGTGCCAAAGCCCGGCAGGGTAAAGACCCGGTCAACGGGCAGGCGGGGACGACCCAGGTCTGGCCGATGGGGGTGTTGGGAAAGGACGTTCTGAAGCGTCTGGGTGAGGGTGTCCAGCCCTTCGCCGCTTCGGGCGCTGACCCGGACAATGGGCGCATCTTCCAGTGCAGTACCTGCCAGGGTGTCTTGCAGGTCTGCTTCAACCAGTTCCAGCCATTCAGCGTCCTTCACCAGATCAATCTTGGTGAGGGCCACAACGGCAGCAGGGATTTGGAGGAGATCGAGGATGGCTAGGTGTTCGCGGGTCTGGGGCATGACGCCCTCATCGGCCGCGACCACAAACAGGGCCGCGTCAATGCCGCCGATACCGGCCAGCATATTCTCGATGAAATCCCGATGGCCGGGAACATCGACAACGCCTACATCATCACCGTTGGGCAACTCGAACCAGGCGAAGCCCAGTTCGATGCTCATTTCACGGTCCTGTTCTTCTTTGAGCCGGTCCGGGTTGATTCCGGTCAGCCGGTTGATGAGGGTCGATTTTCCGTGGTCAACATGTCCGGCGGTGCCAATGACTTGCACGGGGAAAGTCCTGTCTGCTGGTTCAGTCCTTGAAAACGGTGTTATAGGTTTCGATGGTTTCCCGCAGAGCGTTCAGCGAGGCCATCATCCGTTTGATGTCCATCTTGCCCAATTGCTGGAGGTTATCCTGTAAGGTTTCCAAATGGTCCTCGAGAGTATCAATCCTGACGCCCAGATTTTCGAGACCGCGATTCATCTCGCGGTGCTGCTCTTCCTGTGAGAGGATGTAGTTGGACCAGCGTTTCTGGTCATCGGATTTAAATGTGGTCCATTCCTGCCGGAAGCGATCTTCATTCAGACGCTGGATCTCGGTGATCTCATTAATCCGGCGGTCAAAGCGCTGGGTGATCTCATCCAGGGAATTCTTGGATTGTTTGATGGAGCGGTGGGTGTCTTCCAGGCTCGCCAGTTCGGCTTCAATGGCTGAAGTGATCGTTTCCATGGTTTCAAAACGGCTGCCCCACTCTTTAAAGACCCGCTCACGTTCAACCTGACCCAGGTTGAGCTTTTCCAGGTAGGCGTTTTGGGCTTCACGGCGTTCGGACTCCGCTTCCAGAAGCTCCTTGATCCGAGCCTCCAGTTTACGCATACCGTCTGCCGCAAGGTCCTGTTTCCCGCGGGTCTCATCCTGGCGCTGCCGGATGGCTGCGATTTCGCCCTGAAGGTCCATCAGGCGCTTGGAGTCCTGGCGGCGGGATTCTTCGATCAGGCGCATGGAGCGGCGGTAGTTCTCGTCCACACCTTCCACCTCGGTCAGGCGGGTGTTGAGTTCTTCAATCGAGCGATTGACCCGCAAATTCTCTTCCTGAGATTTTTGAAGAGTAGTCTGGATGGGTTCCAGTTCCTGGAACCGCCTTTGTCCATTGACAATAGCTTGGTTCATCCCCTCAATTTCCTGACCATGCCGCTCTGAGATCATTGACTGATCATGGAGTGAATCTTTAAGGGATTCGGCTTGTTTGGCGTTATCGGTCCGCAGGCTGGAAACCTCCATTTCAAATTGTTCCAACTTGGCCATGAGGGTGTTCAGGCGGGTAATTTCGCTTTCCATGTCCGCCAGACGGGTGCGGAGTGAGGTATTTTCAGTATCCAGATTATCCAGCTTATTCTGGAGCCCGGCAATGACAGTCTTGTCGTTGTTGCGTTCGCTATCCAGAAAATCAATCTGTTTCTTTAATTTTCCATAATCCAATGTATCATCCATAACATTCACCTATCTCGTGGGGGTGATAAAAAACCCCAGTTGGTTGTGGGGTTTATGTCCATTTTATCCCTAAATTATACTCAATAACAATACCACAGTAATGCGTATAGAAGTGGGTGTGACTATCTAGGGATTAAGCTGGCTGAAAGCAGTCAGGGTCTGAAGGATATTTGCCAGGAATGCTTTGGGGAACAGTCCGATGATGATCAGGATACCCACCATCATCAGAACCGGGATCATTTCAGAGCGATTTTCTGATATCTGCCAACGGTTAGGCTCCTCTTCGGGCACGGGCCTCACCAGGTGGATCAACAAGCGCAGTGTGAACAGGAATAATCCCAAGGACCCGATGAAGCCCCAGATGCCCAGGGCGGGGCTGCTCTCGAATGCTGCGGTCAGCAGGGAGAGCTTTGTTGGAAATTCCGCCAGGAGGGGCATTCCTGCCACGCTCAGTTGGGCCAGTAAAAGCCCGATGGAGAGGATTGGGAAACGGCGGGCAAATCCTTCAACATGTGCCAATTCGGTCGCGCCATTGCGCTCTTCGATCCGGGAGAGGATGAAAGCCCAAAGCCAGTAGCTCAATGCACGGGCAGGCATCAGGGTCAGGAGCCATACCAGTCCGCCCTGGTTTGCGAGGCCAATCGCCAGGAGGGAGAAACCGGTCTCAACCAGCGTGGAAAAGCCGAAAGCCCGTTTGATGTTTTTCTGAACGGCTGTCCAGCTTCCTCCAAGGGCAATCATGATGATACCGATGGTTTGCAGGATCTGATATAGCCCTTCGGATTCTCTCAGGAAGGTATAGCGGTTGAGGAAGTTCAGGCTAAACAGCGCAACCACCGATGGGATCATGAACTGCAGGAAGCTGGTGACCAGCGGATTGCTGGATTCAAACACCATTGGCACCCAGCTATGGAAGGGGAAGATCGCCAACCACAGTGATATACCCAGCCCCAGGATCAGTGCAGACTGGATGATCAACGGGCTTTCAGGCGGCAGGGCTTCCACCCCGGAAAGCAGCCAGCCCGCCAGGAGGATAAAGGGCATGGCCAGGGTCTGGAGGGTGAGGTAGCGCAAAATTCCCGGATGGGGAGCCTTCCCCAGCGGTGATAGCATCGGGATTGAGGCCAATATGGCCGTTTCGATCAGCAGAGCGGCATAGAGGAAAGGCCGCACACCCAGGGCGGCGGTTAGCAGGGCTGTGATGGCCAGGCTGGTCGGCCGGAAGATCCTTGAAACGCCTTTGATGCCGCTGCCCAACGCCCAAATCCCGTTGACGAAATAGATCAGGCTGATGAAAGGCAGGAGTTCACGGCTGAGCGTGATCTCGCGTCCCAGAAAGCCAAGGCTCTCGGTGAAGGTCAGGCTGAGCGGACCGATGGTAAATTCCATCGATTCGGGGAAGGCATAGGCCAGCGCGGAAAGGATGAAGGCAGTGAGGCTGGTTAGCAGGATGCTGAAGACCCTGCGGTTGAAAGCGACCAGGGCAATCAGCGCAATAACCAGCGGCAGGAGGACCCAGAGGATGGGTGTGCTGAGGCTCATTGCTTGTCCTCTTCGCTAACAGTGAGAGAGGTTTCCTCGCCGACCTTGATGATGAAATAGACTCCTACCAGTGATAATCCAAGATTAACGATGGCTAATAGACCTGTCACCAGGGAAGAAAGTTCAAGACCCGCATAAATCACTTCAAAACCAGAGAGAAAGCTCAACAGACCAACAACCGTCAGGAAGGGATCCCGGGTTGTTCCCAACTGCATCAGGGAGATCCCAATCAACATCAGCCCGCTTTGCAGGATCAGCAGATCCAATTCAGGGAAAACATTGGTTTGCAGGGATGGCGCGCCAATGAAAACAACCAGAATAACCAACAGCCCGATCAAGCCGCGGAAAGTGAAGCTTGAGGGTGTTTCTGAGAAGAGGGGGACATTCTCCCTGCGGAAATAAGTTAATGAGATCGCCGCAGTTGCCATCCATCCAACAATCAGTTTGATAACGGCCATTCCAACCGGCCAGGTTTGGGTGACCATGGCAAAGGCGGCTAAATACTGCAGGATCAGTGCGCCAGAGACGATTCGCCAGTCCCGGAAGACCAGGATAGCCATCGCCGTGATGACGATCAGCACAAAAGCCAGGATCGAAAGGATCTGCATCTTAGAAGTAGCCTCCGCCAGCGAAAGCTGAGATCAATAGCAGAAGTAGCAGGAGTGTCCAGAGGATTCCCCCTTCGCCTTCCAATATCCTGGAAAAAATCTGGAGGATTTTGCCGATGAAGGTATAGATTGACCAGATTAATCGATAAAGCCATTCCAAGCGGAAGATTGGCTCAATGCGAGGTGTGATCCAATCCAGAACGGTGGTGAGCCAACTGCTGGCAGGCAGCTGCAGGTAGGGCGCGGATATGCCCAGTTTGCGGATCAGGATGAATGCGACGGCCGCCAGTATGGTGCTGACCAGCGGCAACCACCACAAACCAATGGTGAGGGAGCCAGGCCAGCCGATCAGCCCGAGGGTCAGGGTGGCCTGGACGATGATGATCAAACCCAATGGGTAAACGATCCGCGCCCAGGATTCCAGCGCGCCAGCCTCACCGCCGGGCAGCAGGATGCGGTTGATATATCCGAGAACCATCAGCATGTGGGTGAGAATGAAGAAGATCGTCCAGAGATTGAAGCCGCTGCCGACCAATCCCAGCCATCCGCTGGCGAGCGGTGTGTAGGGCAAGCCGATCAACCCGATCAGGCCAAAGTAGAGTAGAAAGTTCATCCTCTGAACCCGGGGGAAATAGAGGAAGAGCAGACTGCCCGGAAGCAGCAGCGCCAACCCCCAGGGCAGGCTGGCTTGGGGCTGTCCATTGAGCACCGAAACGGTTGCCAGGGATGCCCAGGCGACAATCCAAAACGGGCGTCCTTCGATCTCGTCTTTGGCTGAAAGCCAGCGTGATGCCGCATAGAGGGCGGCAATTGCCAGCAAGGCGAAAAATATCCAGGAAAATTTCTCCAGACTGGTCGGCAGGATATTTTCAGGCAAACGGGCCAGAAGCACCAGGCTGGAGGCCACCGGCGCCAGACGCAGGACGTTTCCGCCGCCGCGCCGCAGCACGGGGCCATATAAAAATGGCAGGTTCAATGGAAGAACGCCGAGTCGCAGACCAGCCGCCAGCAGGAACAATAAAGCAGCGTTTTGCGGAATGGCATTCAGATCAAAGGAACCGACGGACTGCCAGCCGATCATTGTGGCCAGGAAGAGCATCAGGATGGAGGCCATTCGGACGCCATATGAAAGGGTGATCCGAAAATTAAATTCGGGGGTTTTTGCCAGACGGAGAAGATAGAATAATTCAAAGAGGTCGGCAATGGCCCAGGCAGCCATCATGGTCAGACTGGTGCCTGCCTGTAAGGCCAGTAATCCCATGGCTGTGATGGTCAGGCTGGCGGCCCAGGCACGCGGGGTGCTGTCATAGCGGGTCCGGGCTGCACCGGTCAGCACGATTGCCAGGGTGATGGTGGTCAATGCCAGAGCGTATGGCCAGGATTGGTAATCCAATATGAGTGAAAAACGCCCCAGCAGGTTCAGCTCGGACCCCTCCCAGGTGAGGAGGGGCAGTGTGGTGGGGAGCCGCAGCCTAAGGATGAAGATCGTCAGCCAGGCTATGAAACTGGTTCCGGTCGCGATCAACCAGGCCGTGCCGAATTTCGGGCGGACGTGGTCCAAAATGGTGATGACCAAAGCGGCCACCAGCAGCAATCCAATGGGAAGCAGGATTAACATCAGGAGTCAGGATATTCTCAGGCGAGGATTTCGCCTTCACGGCGGTGCAGGAATTTTCCCATACCGGGTTTGCCATACCAGTTGCCGCCATCAACGATCTTCTGCCCGCGCAGGAAGACCATGACCGGGAAACCTTTGAGCTGCCAGCCTTCATAAAGGTTGTAATCCGTGCGGTGTTTGGCGACCTCCACACCGTAAGTAAGCTCCTTATTGGGGTCCCAGATGGCAATATCGGCATCTGCGCCGGGGATCAGAGCGCCTTTCTGTGGGTATAACCCAAAGATCCGGGCCGGGTTGGTGGCATGCAGGGCAACGAACTGATTGAGGGTCAGCCTGCCGCTGCCCACCCCTTCCGTCCAGAGAACGGGCATGCGGTCTCCCACGCCGGGCAGGCCGTTGGGAATCTTGGTGAAGTCGTCCTTACCCAGTTCCTTGCCGGGGATGGCGACCGGCTTGCCTTCATAGTCGATCGGTTGGGTGCCATCAAAGAAGAAGGGGCAGTGATCGGTGGAGACGACCTGGATAATGCCTTTTTCAAGACCTTCCCAGATGCGTTTATTATCAGCAGGTGTACGCATTGGGGGTGAGCAAATCCATTTGGCACCATCCGCGCGCCGCAGATCATTTTCATCAAAGAAGAGATATTGCGGGCAGGTCTCACCCATCATATTGAGGCCGTGTTCGCGGGCGTATTGCAGCTGGTCCACTTCACCGGCGGTGTTCATGTGGACAAGATAGAGCGGGGCATCGCCAGCCTGGGCTGAAAGGGCGGCGGCTCGCAGAGAGGCTTCCACCGTACCCCAGGCAGGTCGGGTTTTCGCATGGAAGATTGGGTCAGTGTTACCGGCTTGCAGGGCTTCGTCAACCAGAATATCAATCACATCCCCATTTTCTGCATGCACCAGGGTCAGGATGCCGGCCGATTTGGCCACCCGCATCACCCGGAAGATCTCGCCATCCAGCAGGCGCAGCCGGCCGTTATAGGCTGTGAAGACCTTGATGCTGGTGATTCCGAGGTCGGGCAGCGAGAAGATTTCCTTGGCGACATCCTTGTTGAAGCGGGTGATGTTCATATGGAAGCCGTAATCGAGCGCGGCTTTCGGGTCGGCTTTGGCCCGCCAGCGGTCGATATTTTCCGCGAGAGTGCCTTCATCCTGGGGGACAAAGTCGATTACCGTGGTGGTGCCGCCAAAGGCAGCCGCTTTCATTCCAGTGTAATGGTCATCGGAAGAAACTGTGCCGAACATGGGCAAATCCAGATGGACATGGGCGTCAATCCCGCCCGGGAGAATAAGCTTCCCGGCCGCGTCAATGACATCTGCATTGGGGTGGGACAGGTTTTCGCCAATCAGGGCGATTTTTTCATTTTCGATGAGGATGTCAGCCTGATAGGTTTCGCTGGCGGTGACCAAGGTGCCATTTTTGATTAAGGTAGCCATAGGACGCTCCGAAATATGCTGATATGGATGAAATTTACTTATTAATGATTTTAGCAGAAAATAGATAAAAGGATAAGTTGCTGGGTTTCAAAATCAAGGATGGCTAATTTCCGCAGAAATTGGGTATTCCTTTGGAAAGGTTCTTCATGAGCGAGATCTACCTGATTGACAATTTGTTTTTATGTGGTAATATATTTTATAGAAGTGAAGTCAGTTTTTGGAAAGGTAGCAACCATCCAGACTTGCGGAGACTGGGTGGTGCTTTTTTTCACTAAAATAAACTTCACATTAGTCAACACTTTTACAAAAGGAAACAGTTAGAATGGCAGAAAAAGAAATTGGAACCGTAAAATGGTTCAACGATGCAAAAGGCTTTGGTTTTATCGCTCGCGAGCAGGGAGATGACGTATTTGTACATTTCTCCGCAATCACTGGCTCAGGTTTCAAATCCCTGAAGGAAGACCAGAAAGTCGAATTTTCCGTGGAACAAGGCCCTAAGGGCCTTCAGGCCAAGGATGTCCTACCCCTGTAAGTCGCAAGACTTAAATTATATCAAACACAATGCCGGTCAGGTTTCCGCAAACTGACCGGTTATTTGTTTAATCCGGGGGATAGTGATTTATGCGAGGGGACAGCAAACCAGTATTTAGGAAAAGAGATTAATCGCTGGCGAAAGGATTTAACCCTCCCAGCAGGGCTAAAATGGCAGGGTCGATGGCGGATTCAGGTAGTTTATCTGCCTGATATTCATTGGCCTGCAGAGCGCGCTCCCGGAGGGAATGCCAGAGCACCTCGCGTTCATCCTGGGCTTTGATCACCAGATCGTTAATCGTCTGGGCGGTTTGGAACTGCTCACCGGTAGTGTAGAAGAAGGTAATCCGCTTCCAGTCCCCGGCGGGGATGGGGTGTTCCAGGCGCTCGATCGGCCCGATTTGGAGCTTGAAGTATTCCTCCTGCGCCCGGGGGTGATCGAGTTCATCCCGGATCAGGTCGCGGCGACGGGTCAGTTCATGCCCCAGGATCCGGGCGACATAGGCGATCTGCCAGCGTTCCGCTTCGCCAAAGGCTTTGGTCTGGTAAAAGGCCAGGTAATCCACTGAGATCACTTTGGGCGCGCTTTTCAATGGGATGCGATACCAGCCAAAGAGCCGCGCGATATCAAAGTCGCGCTGGGCGGGCAGGATGGCAACCAGGATCAGGGCTGTTTCGGGAAGGATGCTGCTCATGTTTTCCCCTTTGTTTATGAGGCTTTTGGGGATTCTATCATGGATTTATTCAAGCAGGTTAGTTGCCGCGCCAAATATATTTTGTCATTGCAAGCGCAGCGACAAAGTCCCCGAAGATTTAGGTCATGTGCCGCGTAGCGCACGTGACAATAGATGATTGTATACATGAACTAAGCAATCTTTTGGTTTTCCTTTATCCGAGATTGTCACACCCCAGACGGGGCTCGCAATGACAAAGATGTAAGTCATGTGCCACACAGCGCACGTGATGCATTAAATCAAAAACTCCCGGAGGTGTTTGTCCGGGAGCTTTTGATTCAACTGAGAAAGGGAGATTAGAGCAGTCCAACTTTGGCGTTGAACTCCTCGATCTTTGCATCAATAGCGGGGATCTCGTTTTGCAACTCGGTCCAGTAATCACGCTGGTACCATTGGGCCTTGATCTCTTCATAGGTCTTGCCTTGTTGTTCAACCCAGGTGAAGTATTTCAGGTTATGGATGCGTTTCTGGCCGATATAGGTCAGGTCTTCGAGGTAATCCGTGGCGAGACCCTTCAACCAGCGGCTGTCATCCACAGCAGCGGCTTTCTCGGAGTATTCGCCCATTTCCTCGCGCATCTCACCCAGACGGCTGTTGTAGAGTTCCATCGAGTCGGTCAGCATGGTCACGACGATGTCGTTCTCGGTCAGTTCACGATATTTGGCCACTTTGATTGCCGTAAGAACGTTGGAGATGCTGGAGAAGCCCAGCAGGTCCAGCTGCTCAACGAGTTCAGTCGGCACGCCGGAATTGACCAGATGCGCCCTACCTTCAGGCTCGTTGAAAACGCGGGCCAGGTTGACCACCGCGTTGTCGTCAATGGCGACAATGTAATCGGTGTTGCTAGCGTGGTGGATCCAGGGCACGTGTTTGTCGCCGATGCCTTCGATCCGGTGAGCGCCAAAACCATTTTCATAGAGGGTTGGGCACTGCACGGCTTCGGAGGCAGCCACGAAACTGCCGGGGAATTTCTGCTTCATATAGTCGCCGCTGGCGATCGTCCCGGCGGAACCGGTGGCGGAGACCATGCCGCGATAGGTGTCCTTGGGGCCGGCGAGTTGTTCGACCAGTTCCTCCATGGCGTGACCGGTCAGGTCATAGTGCCAGAGGTAGTTGCCAAATTCATCGAACTGGTTGAAGATCATCAGGTCTTCGCCAGAGTTGCGCAGTTCCCAACATTTATCAAAGATTTCCTTGACATTGGATTCGGAGCCGGGGGTCTTGATGGTTTCGCCGGCGATGCTGGCGAGCCAATCAAAGCGTTCCTTGCTCATTTCCTCCGGGAGAATGGCGATGGAATCGCAGGCCAGCAAAGCTGAGTCATAAGCGCCGCCGCGGCAGTAGTTGCCGGTGGAAGGCCAGACTGCTTTTTGCTGGGTGGGGTCAAATTGACCGGTCACCAGGCGGGGCACCAGACAGCCGAAGGCTGCGCCGACTTTATGTGAGCCGGTGGGGAACCACTTACCGACAAGGGCTACGATCCGGGCGGGGGTGCCCGTCAGGCTTTCGGGAAACTCGATGTAGTTCAGTCCACCGAAAAGACCGCCTTTGGCTTTGGGTTCGTTGTGCCAGGTGATGCGGAACAGGTTGCGGGGATCCAGGTCCCAAAGACCGATGCCTTTCAACTGTTCTTTGATCTTGTCGGGAATGAGGCTGGGATCGCGCATTTGGGCGAAGGTGGGGATGATGATGTTGCGCTCGCGAACGCGTTGGATCGTTCGTTCCAAGCGATCAGGATAAACGGTGAGGTCAATTTTTGCCATTAAAAGGACTCCTTAGTATTTGTCAGACAATTACATCGTTATTATATCCTCTTTTTGAGGATTTTGGTTTGGAATTAGTTAATATTCAGAATTGAGGTTTCTCAGGCTTCAGGATTTTCCATGTCTTCCGGCGCGTCGGCTACGATATAGAGCGGGCGACCTTTGGCTTCATCATAGATTCGACCGATATATTCACCGATGATGCCCAGGCTGATTAGCTGAATACCACCAAGCAGGAGCACGGTAATAAGCGTGGTGGCCTGTCCTAACAGGACAGTCCCGGTGAGCAGACGCAGCAGTGCAACCACAGGGATGGCGATAACAGCAAGACCGGCGGAGATGAATCCCAGGTAGGTGGCTAACTGCAGAGGAAAATAGGAGAAGCTGGTGATGGCGTTCAACGCCAGCTGGAGCATCTTCTTGAAAGGATACTTGGTCTCACCGGCAAAACGTGCAAGGCGTTTATATTCCACGCCGATCTGCTTGAAGCCAACCCAGGTGGACATCCCGCGCAGGAAGCGGTGTTTCTCGCGCATTTTGTCCATCACTGCAACGACCTTGCGATCCATCAGCCGGAAGTCGCCGGTATCCAAGGGTATATTGACATCCGTGATCTTGTAGATGAGCCGGTAGAACAGGGAGGCTGTGGTTTTTTTGAACCAGGTTTCACCTTCCCGCTCAGCCCGCACGGCATAGACCACATCGTAGCCTTCCCGCCATTTCTCGATCAGATCAAGCATCACCTCGGGGGGGTCCTGCAGGTCGGCATCAATGATAATCACGGCTGCGCCGCGGCTGAAATCCAGCCCGGCGGTGACGGCAATCTGATGGCCAAAGTTGCGGGCGAAGATCACTGGGCGGACCCGGTCATCGTTTTCAGCCAGCTTGCGGATCACATCAGTGGAGCCGTCGCTGGAGCCGTCATCAATCAGGATCAATTCCCAGGGTTCACCGGTCTGATCCATCACATCCCGCACACGGGGATAGAGCTCGGGTATGTTTTCGAGTTCGTTATAGATGGGCGCAATGATGGAAAAGGTCGGTTTTTTCACGAGAGCACCTTCTTGACTGCTGCCAGGGTCGGTTCAATAATCGGGGCTTCGGTGACAGCCTGCATGGCGGCTTTGACGTCTTTCAGGCCGCTGCCCGTGCTGAGCACCAGTACAGGGTCATCGGCGGTGACCACGCCCTTATCCACAGCCTTTACCAGGCCGGCATAAGCGGTGGCGGCAGCGGGTTCGGCGAAGATCCCAACCTTGCCCAGTTCGGCGATTGCGTTGAGGATTGCCTGATCGGGGACGATCAGGTAGGTGCCGCTGGTCTCCCGGGCTGCCCGGACGGCGCGTACGCCATCCCGCGGCAGGTCCACGGAGATGCTGTCGGCCAACGTACTAGCGCTGACGGGTTTGATCACTTCATCGCCCTGGTTGAAGGTGTTGGCGATAGCCGCTGAGCCTTCAGACTGCACGCCGATAATGCGGGGCATCTGGGGTAGCCAGCCGAGGGCCTTCAGGTCCTTGAAACCTTTATGCACACCGGAAATGATATTGCCATCGCCCACGGGGACGAAGACGGTCAACGGTTTGCTGTCTTTGGGCAGCCGGCGAATGACCTGTTCCCAGATCTCGAAGCCTGCTGTCTTTTTACCTTCGGCAGTGAAGGGGTTAAAGCCGGTGTTGCGGTTATACCAGCCGAAATTCTCGGTGGCTTCAATGCTGAGGTCAAAGGCCTGATCGTAGGTGCCATCCACCAGCAAAACCTGCGCACCAAAGACGATCAATTGGGCAATTTTAGCGGGGGGTGCAGTCCGGGGGGCAAAGATCACAGCCTTGGAGCCAACGGCCGCGGCCATCCCGGCCAGGGCTGCACCGGCATTCCCGGTGGACGCTGCCACGGTCACTTCCGCCCCGATCTGGATGGCGCGGGCCACCACGATGGCGCTGGCCCGATCCTTGAAAGAAGCGGTGGGGTTGGGGCTTTCATCCTTGACCCAGAGCTGCTGCAGACCGAGTTTCTCAGCCAGCCGGGTAGGCTGGTAGACGGGGGTCCAGCCGGCACGCCGCAGGGGGGTGCCCAGGCCGCCCGGATCTTCCACCGGGATCAGGTTCATGTAGCGCCAGAGGGAAGCCTCGGGCAGGTCCATGAATTTATCCGGGGAGAATTTGGTTTTGAGCGCTTCGTAATCCAGGATCACGTTTAGGTTGCCGCCGTCTTTGGGGCAGGTGTAGGTCACTTCGTCGGGGGTATATTCTGTGCCGCAAAGTGAACATTGGTAATGTGAAAATTTGGGTGTCATAGTATATTTCCCTTGAACCAGGACTTAAATTTAATGCAGAAAAGGGCTGCTAGCTTGATTATAGCAGCCCTTGTTTGGTAGGGATTAAGGAAGGATCCAGGTGCCTGTCTTTCCATCCAGGGCTTCACCAATGTGTTCGGGGTCGGTGATCAGGGCTTTCTTGCCGCCGGCTTCCAGGTATTTGATGATTGCCTGGACCTTGGGGAGCATGCTGCCCGGTTTGAAATGACCATCTTTGATATATTGCTTGGCTTCTGCCACAGTCATCTGGTCGAGCCAGACCTCTTCAGGTATGTTGAAGTTCAGGGCCACTTTTTCAACGGCCGTGCTGATCACGAAAAGGTCAGCATTGAGGTTGACAGCCAGCAGGGAGGAGCCGAAATCTTTATCGATCACGGCGTCCACACCCTTGATGGTGCCGTCTTCAAATTCAACAACGGGGATCCCGCCGCCGCCGACGCCGACTACGATGATGCCGGCATTGATCAGGGCATCAATCACGGGTGCTTCAACAATCTTTTGGGGGAGTGGGGAGGGGACAACCCGGCGCCAGCCGCGCCCGGCATCTTCCACAACTGTCCAGCCTTCATTGGCTTCGCGCTGTTTGGCATCAGCCTCATCCATAAAGGAGCCAATTGGTTTGGTCGGGTTTTGGAAAGCTGGGTCTTCTTTGCTGACGATGGTCTGGGTCACAACGGTTGCTGCATCTTTCTTGATGCCTCGGCGTTGGAATTCGTTATGCAGGGCTTTTTGGAACATATAGCCAATCGCACCCTGAGTGTCCGCACCGCAGTAATCCAACGGCACTTCGTGAAGCTCATTCTTGGCAAGCTCGGACCGGCGCAGGATGAACCCCACCTGAGGGCCATTCCCGTGGGTGATGACCACATCCCAGCCTTTTTCGATCATGTCCACAATGTGGCTCATGGTCTCTTTGGCGGCATCAAACTGGTCGCCAACGGTTTTATGCGTCTTATCCTTGATTAAAGCGTTGCCGCCAACGGCAACGACCGCTATTCCCTTTTTTTCCATTGGGTTACTCTTTCCTTTTAGTGGGTTAATTTAGGCCATGGTCAGAGCCATGACGGCCTTCTGGGCGTGCAGGCGGTTTTCTGCTTCGTCGAATACCACAGAATGCGGGCCATCGATCACGCCATCCGTTACCTCAATATTGCGATCGGCTGGCAGGGGGTGCATGTAGATCGAATCGTCCTTTGCCAGGGCGATCTTCTTTTCATCGGTGATCCAGCTCTCGTATTTCTGAGTGATCTTGGTGATTTCAGCAGGGTCTTCGGTGGTGACCAGGGGGCCCCAGGATTTGGCGTAGACGATGTCGGCATCCTTGAAGCCTTCTTCCATACTGTCAACGACTTCGAAACCGGTATTGTATTTGCGGGCTTGTTCACGGGCCTGATCCATGATCTCGGGCATCAGTTTAAACTCTGGCGGGTGGGCCAGGGTGACATCTAGGCCAAAGCGGGGCATCTGGAGGATCAGGGATTGGGGAACGGAGATCGGTTTGGAATAGGAGGCTGCATAGGCCCAGGAAACGACGATCTTCTTGCCGCGAAGATCACGGCCTTTCTTTTCCCAGATGGTCATCAGGTCGGCCAGGCATTGGTGCGGGTGATAGAAATCGTCCTGCATGTTCAGCACGGGCACCCGGGAGGCTTGGGCAACCAGGTTCAAATAGCGGTTGCCGATACCCCAGTCACAATGGCGGATGGCGATGCCATCAAAGTACCGGCCGAGGATCTCGCCGATCTCGGTTTCGGTGTCGCCATGGGAGATCTGGGTGGATTTGGATTCAATGAAAGCAGCATGGCCGCCCAATTGGGCCATGCCGGCCTCGAAGGAACAGCGGGTGCGGGTGCTGGAGAAGAAGAATAACATCCCCAGAACTTTGTCACGCAGATAGGCATGCGGCTCATGGAGGGCGCGTTTGCGCTTGAGATCAAAAGCCACATCCAGAACGGTTTCGACCTCTTCCTTGCTGAAATCGAGGTCGCTGATCAGGTCACGTCCGCGTAAATCGGTGATCATAGGTTATCTCCTTAAGTCTACTCAGGGTGCCATGACGGACACGGCACCCTGATGCTTGATTTTAATTACTCGGTTACGCCGAGGACGAGGGCCAGGAGGGCCATCCGCATCACGACTCCGTTGAAGGCTTCCTGCCAATAGCGGGACCATTTGGTGATGTCCACATCGGCAGGAATTTCATCCATGCGGGGCAGGGAGTGCAGCAGGATCGCATCGGATTTGGCTTTATTGACCAGCAGGTCACGAGTGATCTTGTAGTTGGAGGGGGTCATGCCCACATCGCCATCGCGCTCATCGCGGGATTTGGTATAGTCGGGCTGGACCACGGGTTCCACCAGGATCACATCGGCATCCGCAATGGCCTGTTCAACATGTTCAACCTCTTTGTAGTTCAGGCTGTACTTGTTGAGCTCGGCTTTCATTTCGTCCGTCAGGGACATTTCGGGCGGGGAGACGAAGGTGATCGGGCAGTCGAACTGGGTCAGACCAAAGGCCAGGGAATGCATGGTGCGCATCCGCATATCGCCGACAGCCAGCCACTTCAGGCCATCCAGATGGCCTTTTTCCCGCAGGACGGTGTAGAAGTCGGTGAGGATCTGGGTGGGGTGTTCGCCCCAGCCGTCACCACCGTTGATCACAGGGATGGACGCCCATTTGGCTGCTTCGGCAGGGGCACCCTGCTGGAAGTGGCGCATGACGATCACATCGCCATAGAACTCGAGCATCTTGACGGTGTCTTTGATCGATTCCTGATAGAAATCGCCGGCGCGGGTCATCTTGGCGTCGGAGAAACCGGTCACCTGGCCGCCCAGGCGGATCATCGCGGCTTCGTGGGCCAGCCGGGTGCGGGTGCTGGGCTGGTAGAAGGCGGTCACCAGGGTTTTTTCCTTGAGCAGATCGGTATTTTGCCGGTTGCGGGCGATGGGTTCAAGTTCTTCGGCGATCTCGAAGACACGGAAGAATTCGTTGCGCTCGAAGTCCTTTAAAGAAAGAATGTCACGACCTGAAAAACTACGCATGTTCTAATACTCCTTTTGTTGATACAGTAAGTTGAATGAAAGGGGTGCGCTCTAAGGAGTCACACCACCGATTTTCCGAATAATGTGCAGACGAAAATAGCCGGGCAGGAAGTAACTGTGGGATGAGTCAATGGGATTTCCGTCGTCGTCAAATAGCAGACCGTTGAGCAGCAGCAGGGTATCGCCGCGTTGAACATCCAATGCTTTGGCAACGTCCGAAGGGGCATTAATGGCGCTGATATCAGTATTTGAAATGGAGAGGGGCGGCTCACCGAGGTGGATCAGCAGATCCAGCACAGAGCCGGTGAACTTGTTCTCCAGAGCATCCGGTGAGATCACATCTTCCGGCAGGATATCCACCAGATAGGCCACTGGCGAGCCTTCAGAGAGGATCACGCGCCGCACTTCAATCACAGGATCGCCAATGCGGATCTCGAGTTTGTTTGCCAGGCGGGTGTCAGCTTCGATATGCAGAATCTCCGATTCGCCCATGATCAGGTCAAGATTGATTTTCTTAGCTTGTTTTTCAAGGCTTTCCAACACTTCCAGCCCCGATTCGATCACTTTGGTGGGGCCGACCACAAAGGTGCCCAAACCCTGACGCCGGCGTAAAAGCCCCTGGCTTTCGAAGGTGCGCATGGCTTCCCGCAGTGTTGCCCGGGAGACGCCTAATTGTTCCGCCAGTTTCGGCTCAGAAGGCAGTTTGGTGCCTTTGGTTGCGTTCTCGATGATCGTACTGAGTTCGATTTGTAAACGTTGATAGGTTGAAAGTTCTTCCATCATGATGTCATTCCTGAAGGTTCCTGGTGAGCGTTGGCAGGGCTTATTCGCCGTTCACGATTCTGGCCGCGGCCTGGTTATGTTTCCTGACCAGGGTAGGTTCATCAATCGTCACCATCCGGGCATCTTTGATGATCACCTTGCCGCCGACGACGTTCAGGTCCACTTTTTGCGGGGTGCAGAACAAGGCGGCAGCCACCGGGTCGTGGAGTGCGCCGGCGTAATCAATGCGGTTGAGGTTGATGGCGAAGAGGTCAGCGCATTTGCCAACTTCGAGTGAGCCGATGTCATCTCTTCCCAAAACGGCTGCGCCGCCGCGGGTGGCGATTTCGAGTGCCTGACGGGCGGTCATCAATGGGGGCGCGTCATCGCTGGAGCGGGAAGCGCCCATCACCCCGGCACCCACGCGGGAAAGCAGCATGGCCTGGCGCGCTTCGGCCAGAAGGTGGGAACTGTCATTGCTGGCGGAGCCATCCACGCCCAGCCCGACCTTCACGCCCATGGTGAGCATCTCCAGAATGGGGGCGATGCCGGAGGCCAGACGCATGTTGGAGTTGGGACAGTGGGCCACACCACAGCCGGTGTCAGCATAAAGCTGGATCTCGTCATGGTTGACATGCACACTGTGCGCGAACCAGACATCGTTACCGATCCAGCCGACTTCCTGCATATAGGCGACCGGTCGGTGGCCGAACATGTCAAGGCAGAAATCTTCTTCGTCAGCGGTCTCGGCCAGATGGGTGTGCAGGTGTACGCCGTATTCGCGGGCCAAGAGGGCCGATTGGCGCATCAGTTCGGTAGTCACGCTGAAGGGGGAGCAGGGCGCCAGAACGATCTGGACCATCGAGCCGGGGTTCGGATCGTGATAGGCCTCGATCAGGCGCTGGCTGTCGGCCAGGATGTCTTCCTCGGAATCAACCACGCTGTCCGGGGGCAGGCCGCCCTGCGACTCGCCCAGGCTCATTGAGCCGCGGGAAGCATGCAGCCTTAACCCAACTTCCCCTGCGGCCGCAATCTCGTCATCGAGTTTGGAGTCATTGGGGAAGAGGTAAAGGTGGTCTGAAGCAGTGGTGCAGCCTGAGAGGGCCAGCTCCGAAAGCGCAGTCTGTGTGGAGATGAAGATGTCCTCAGCGGTCATTCGCGCCCAGATCGGGTAAAGCGTGGTCAGCCAGTTGAACAGGTTGGCATTCTGGGCATTTGGGACTGCTCGGGTGAGTGTCTGGTAAAAGTGGTGATGGGTGTTGATTAGCCCGGGGAAAACGATGTGGCCTGAAAGGTCGATAACCTCATCCGCGGTGGACGGCATCTCGCTTGCGTCACCGATGGCCTGGATAAAACCGTCTTTGATATAGATATTCGCGTGCTGAAGTTCACGACGCTGGTCGTCCATGGTGACCAGCATCTCAATGTTTTTGATGAGTAAGGTAGACATATCCCTCCACCTGGGTTTTGGTGAGTTGGCTAGACAATAATTGTCTGACACATGCCACTTTAGTTTAACGAAAGATTATGATTCTGTCAATTGTCTGACAATAAGTAAGAGGATGGTAAATTGGAAGAGGTGAATGGTTTTGTGTCACGTGCGCTTCGCGGCACGTGACCTACAAGTTCTGTCCAATCCCCCACAATTGGTTGCCGAGACCTATTGCCAAAACACCTAAATCAAGGAATGCCTGTGTCTGTCCCTTCTCATAAACTCCCCCATCCACGATCACTGGTATTCCGGTTTTGATGACCTCCCGAGCGGCGTTCAGCATCAATGGAAAAACCGCCGGGCCATAGAGCCTTCCCGAAATTAATACCCCATCCGGGCCGGGCAGGGCACCGCGCGGCTGGGTCAGGTGCAGGGCAATCGGGTTCAGTTCCTGCAGGGTGGGCAGCAGGGTGGGTATCTGTTCCGGACCCAGGCAGACCATCGCGGGCAGTTCCCCTTCCGCCGCGGCCAGGAATTCCCTAAGCTGGTCGGGCGTGCAGTCCGGCGGCAGCCCCAGTTCTACTGCCAGAACATTCTCCAGACCTTCCAGCTTGCGGATCATCTCTGCCAGTGTTCCCGGTTCTTCAGCCAGCAGGTGCACGATGATCGGCAGAGGGGCCGCGGCCCAGCGCCGCCGGTATTGGCGGATGATCCGGCTGATGCCCGGATTGGGCAGGCCGGTATGCAGCAGGAATCCGCCCGGGAAGGGCAGGCAGCAGCGGCTCCCGGCAGGTTTACGCGGCCTTCGACTGATCGGGTTGGTGATGAAAGCGCCGAGTTGCCCAAGGAAGGGCATTATATGCGGGTCGGGCGCAAAACCCAGCATCCCCGCCGCGTTCACGAAGAGTTTTTCCAGAACCAGGTCCTGCTTGCGGATTGGAGCGTCCTCAGCCAGCCACATGCAGCACCTCGTTCAAGTCAAAGACTGGGCCATCCACGCAGGCCAGCTTAGTCCCGTGGCGGGTTTCCACCGCACAGACCCCGCATTCCGCCAGCCCGTGGCAGGGCATATCGGTCCGCACCAGCACCTGTCCCTCAAAAGACAGCTTCTCCTCTGGCAGGATCTCAGCCAGCCGCGGGAGAGCATCCCGGTTCAGGTCCGCGGCCAGCGCGTCCGGCCAGGTCAGGTTATCGTTGAGGGCTGCCAGTGGCGCGACTTCCACCACTGAGGGGATTTGGCTCAGAATATCGGGTGAGGGTTGAGGATCACAGAACAGGGTCACGGTGGCAGCCTGGGCCAGGGCAAGCGGGATCAGCGGTAATAAGCGGTTGGGGTCAACCCCGATAGCACAGAGCGCCACGCGCCGGGCTCCCCTGGGTAGCTGGAACCCATGCCCCTGGGGAGGCAGGGTGACCAAAGTGTCACCGGGTTGCCAACTCGCAGGAAGCGGGGCCAGTGCCAGTCGCTCTGTTTCGGTGGCGACTCGGAAAAGTTGAGTTGGGAGGATTTCGGATGTTGCTGAAAGGGCCTGTGCGGGCAAATACTGGCCCGGTTCTGGCCAGGCAGGGCGCGGCAGGTCGAGAATCCCCGCGCGAATATCTCCTAGGGAAAAGATTTCGACCAGTTTTGCCGTCAGTTCAGGCATTTGCTGTCCTGTGAATAAAAAATCAGAGGTTAAAGCGGTCCTTCTGGACTTGGGCCATCTCAGCCAGGGTCTCGCGGATCACGGTCAGAGCCTCGGCCGCAGGAACGACCCAGCGTTCGTCCTGATCCCGGCGTTTGAACTCATAGCCGCCCTGGGCCAATGCCCGGTGCGAAACGGTGACCCGCAGGGGCAGGCCGATCAGGTCCGCATCGTTGAATTTGACCCCGGCGCGCTCATCGCGATCGTCATAGAGCGGTTCCAGGCCGGCTTCCACCAGCTCTGTATAGAGCTGTTCGGCGGCTGCCTCGGCGGAGCCATCCTTGCTGTTGAGCACCACCAGATGCACCGGGTAGGGTGCGAGGCTGACGGGCCAGATCAGGCCCATCTCATCGTTATGTTCTTCGGCCACGCAAGCCAGCAACCGTCCCACGCCAATACCGTAGGACCCCATGATGATTGGGTGCGATTCACCCTCCTCGTCAAGGAAGGTGGCATCCAGCGCTTCGGTATAGCGGGTGCCCAGCTTGAAAATATTACCCACTTCCACGCCGCGTTTGGCTTCCAGTTTGCCGCCGCACTGCGGGCAGGGTGCGCCATCTTCCGCTTGGGCGATATCGGCGATGATATCAGCCTGATAATCCCGGCCCAGATTTGTATTGCGCAAATGGAACCCGGCCTCGTTCGCCCCCGCAACCATGTTGGGAGAATGCGCCAAAAGATCATCTGCCACCACCAGCACGTTCTCTCGTTGGATCCCGATGGGGGAAGCATAGCCCGGTGTCGCACCGATGGCTTCTATTTCCTCGTTCAGGGCTGGGCGTAAATTTTGGATCGAGCCTTTCCTGGCACTAGCCACGGCATTGACCAGCTTGGTCTCGTTGAGCGCCATATCCCCCCGTAGGACGGCGAAGATCAGCAGGGGTTTTTCCTGCCCGGCCAGTTCAGCCATCATAAAGACTGCCTTGGCTGTTTTGGCAGGGGGAATCTCAAGAAAGGCGGTCAGGTCCGCAATGGAGGTGACATTCGGTGTGGCGACCTTTTCCACTGGCAATAATGTTTCCGGTACGGGGTGCGGTTTGGCGAAGGCCGCTACCTGGCGGTTGGCGGCATAGTTGCAGGAATCGCAAAACATCAGCGTATCCTCGCCGACCGGGGTCAAGTACATGTATTCGTGGGCTTCCTTGCCGCCCATCATGCCGGTGTCGGAGCCGACCGCCCTTACGGGCAGGCCGCAGCGGTTGAAGATTCGGAAATAGGTGTCGTAGTGCGCCTGATACTGTGCATCCAAACCCTCCCAATCCCGATCCAGGCTGTAACTGTCGAGCATGGTGAATTCCCGCACCCGGATCAGCCCGGCGCGCGGCCGGGGGTCGTCACGGAATTTGGTCTGGATGTGATAGATCAACTGGGGGAGCTGACGGTAGGATTGGATTTCACGCCGGGCCAAGTCGGTGACGACTTCCTCGTGGGTCATCGCCAGCACCATGTCATGCCCGGTGCGATCCCTAAAGCGGGCCATCTCACCGCCGATCTGGGACCAGCGGCCGGTCTCCTGCCAGACATCAGCAGGATGCACCACGGGCATGGTCAGTTCCTGACCGCCTATGGCATTAATTTCTTCCCGCATGATAGCTTCGATCCGGTTCATAGCCCGGCGCGCCAATGGCAGATAAGTGAAGATTCCCGCGCCCAGTTGGCGGATGAATCCGGCCCGCAGCAGGAGCTGGTGGCTGGGAATTTCGGCATCAGAGGGCACCTCCCGCAGGGTGGTGCTGAAGGCTTTGGAGAGGCGCACGGGTTATTGGTTGCTTTCCGGTGGAATCTCGTTACCAGTCTCGATTTCGGGGGGTGTTTCAGCAGGCGGTTCAGGCAGGTCTGAGAGGTCCACCTTTTCTTCCATGGTGACCTTGCCGCGCAGGAACGCGCCTTCCTCGGTCGCAAATGATTGAGTGGTCACATCGCCGTAGACCCGGCCTGTGGCTCGGATCTCCAGTTTTTCCGCCATGATCGGCGCATTGACCGTCCCCGCTACGATCACTGTCCCTGCTTTGAGGGTGTTGCAGGTCACGCGTCCGGTTTCGCCAACAATCACCAGCCCGCGCACGGCAATCTCACCTTCGAGGGTGCCTTCGATCCGGACGCCGCCCTTGCCGCGCAGGTCACCCTTCCAGTTAATGCCGGGGCCTAATACGGTGGTGACCCGTTCGACCGGGCCGACGGAAGTCTGCGTTTTGGTGGGTTTATTTTTATTTCCGAATAACATGGATAAGGCCTTTCTGGTTAAGAGAGGATAAGTTCATTGAGCAGGCACGGGGGGCTAACGATGCGGCGGCCAGATTGTCCCAGCCGGGACCACGCCGCCATCCGGCACATCGGCTTTGACCGTGGCGCCGTTGCCGACCAGGGCAAAGGAGCCTATGGTCACATTGAGGTTCACCGTGGCACGCATCCCGATCAGGGTGCCTTCGCCCACACGGACGCCGCCCGCCAGAGTCGCCCCCGGTGAGAGGTTGACCGTCTCACCCAGTTGGCAATCGTGGGAGATGATTGCTCCGGTGTTGATGATCGTACCGAAACCGGCGGTCACTTCCGTGCCGACATAGGCCAGGGGGAAGACCTGTACCCCCGCGACCAGTTTGGCGCTGTCTTCAATGAAGGCGGTCGGGTGGATCACCGTGGGGAACTCGAATCCAGCCTGCCGCAGCAAGTCAAAAACGGACAAGCGGGCGTTCAGGTTGCCAATCCCGCCCACGCCGTTGATTGCCAGGCGGATGCCATCAGCCGCCAGTTGGGTCAGGGCATTCCGCCCACCCAAAATCGGGAGACCGAGGACGGTTTCGCCAGCAGGAACGCCATCATCAATGAAACCCAGCAGGTCGACCCCGCCCATTTTTTGAACCAGCGCGGCCAATGAACGGCCGTGCCCGCCCGCGCCGAAGATGATCAGGCGGTTCTCGCCCTCCGGGATGGGGAGCAAGGCCGGTGCGGCCTGCTGCGTGAGCAGGTCAGCGATCATTTGACGGGTGACCATTGGACCCTGGGGCAGGTTTGCCAGGTCTAAATTGTTTTCCAGAGCAAGCTCTCGCGCTGGGGCTGTGATCCGGAGGCCTTGCGGGGTAGTATCCTCCACCGTGGGGGCTTCCGGCGCCCAGGGTGGCAGAGTGGGGTCATTGGAATCGGGCGCGGACCCGATATAGGCCAGCACCTCACCGGCAACCATGGATTGGCCAGGCTGGAACCGCACGCCCACCAAATACCCCGTGGCCGGAGCGACCACTTCGCCGGTCGATTTGGTGGTCTCCACCAGGGCGATCACATCCCCCTGCTGGACTGCGCTGCCTTCAGCCGCTTCAAGCGCGGCGAGCAGGGTTTCCTTCTCGTTGGGGTTGAGCAGTGGCACTTGGATTGGGATCAGTTTCTCACTCATGCTTGCACCATTTCTCTGGCTTGCGAGATGATATCACTCACCTGCGGCAGGCAGGCTTCTTCCAGTTCTGCGGCTACAGGGATTACAGTTTCCCGGGCGGCGATCCGGCCGATTTTCTGTAATTTAGGACCCAATGCTTGGGCCGCGCGGGCCACCACTTCCGCGCTCCAACCCCAGGACATCGTTCCTTCTTCCACCGTCAACAGTCGGCCGGAACGCTGGAGGGAGTTGAATAAGGGGTCCAGGTGGACCGGGGATAAGCGGGTGGGGACCACCAGCTCCGCGAAGATTTCATAATCATAGGCCAGGCTGTGCAGTGCTTGCAGCGCCAGATGGGCCATGTAGCCATAGGCAGTCAGGGTGATCTGCGGGGGCGGTGCACCGCGCAGGGAGAGCGTTGTGCAGGGTGCTGGGAAGCCGCCTTCGGGGAGGCTTTCCACTACGTCATAATCCTGAAGGTTTTCCGGAGTGAGGAGTTTCAGGAGGTATTGCAGTTTATTTTCCACGAAAAAAGTTGGCCCGTCTTGTCTAAGGATGGCATCATAGAGCAGCTGTCCGGGCGCCCCCATTTCGTCACCGCCCTGCAGATGCGACGGTGCCAGGACGGTCAGCCCCGGTGTGCCGAGGAAAATCTTCTCAAGGGTTTGGCTGTGGGTGGGACCGTAACCGCGACGGGCGCCCATTGGCGTGCGGATCACAACCGGTGCGCTCACCTGGTTGTTGTACATCCCGTGAAATTTGGCAATGTGGTTGATGATCTGGTCGGCAATCAGGGTGGAGAAATCACCAAACATGATCTCCACCACCGGCCGCATCCCTCGCAAGGCCATCCCACCGGCCATGCCGGTGATCCCGGCTTCGGAGATCGGGGTGGTCAGCACCCGCTCGGGGAAGGCGGTGGAGAGCCCCCGGGTCACCTTGAAGGAGCCGCCGTAGGGGTCGAGGATATCTTCACCCAGCAGGAAAACCTGAGGGTCATCCGCCAGCGCCTGGCGCAGTGCCTGGTTGAGGGATTGCAGAACGGTGCGGGGGAGGGAGTTGGTCATGCGGATCTCCCTTCCATGGCCAGGGCTGTTTCATAAGCTGTTCTGATCTGTTTATCAATTTTGCTGGTCAATTTGAACCGTTCCTGGTCCTGCACCAATAACCCGATAAATTCCACCGGATCTCGTAAAGTCCAAAGCAGTTCGACGTCCATGGCGTCGCGGGTGTCATCGCCTTTGGAATGGGTGCTCAGCCGGGCGGTTTCGATGACCAGCGCCTGGGGGCGGCTTTCCTGCCGCACGATCCGGGTCAGTTCACCAGCCACCGGGAGGATCTCGGTCACGTCACATGTATCCAGGTGAGTGGTGGGGATGTCAAAGGCTTCAAAGCGCGCGGTCATGCTGCCCGCCACAGCCCGGTCAGACGGGGTGGTTTGGGCAATGTGATTGTTTTCCAGCACGATCAGGATTGGCAGAGACCAGAGGGAAATCATGTTCAGGCATTCATAGACGATTCCCTCACCGAGGGTGCCGTCGCCCATGAAATCAAACACGATTGCATTCCGGCCGGCCTGTTTTTCGGCAAAGGCCATGCCGGCGGCCATTGCCAGGGTGCCGCCCTGGATGCCGTTGGAATAAAAGTTGCGCCACTGGAGATGCTGCGAGCCGCCCACACCGCCGCAGATCCCGCCGGGCCTACCCAGTAATTCGGCAAAGAGGGCTGTTGGGTCGCCGCCATAGGCAAGGAAATGGCCGTGGCAGCGATGGTTGCTGACCACCACATCATTCTCACGGGCATACGAAAGCACGCCTACTGCGTTCGCTTCATGCCCGAGGCTGGTATGGGTGGTGCCGGGGAAGACGCCGCTGGAAAATTCATCCAGCAGCAGGGTTTCAAAGCTGCGAATTGTATAGAGTTTTTTGTAGAGCTGGGCGTAATCAGTCATGCAGCCCTCCTCCGTTTACGTTGAACCGCCAGGGGATGGAGCGCCAGGGTTCGGGGACGCTGTTGAGACCAATTCGGGCCGATCGCTGAACCCGGCCATCCGGAACAGGCTTGCCGGATTCAATCCATAAATCGTTATCGCTGGTACAGAGATTCACTGTATTAAAGGTCTTGTCAATAGCCAGCGCCTGGGTCAATTTGGCCGGGCCATCAGTCCAGCCGCGCTTGCCGGCGTTGTAGGCACGGTTTTGGGCCATCAAGTTTTGCCCTTCCACAGGATGGATCGCGCGGATCAACACTGCCGAGGGGATTTCGGGCTGGTCAGTAACTACGTTGAACATCCAGTGGATGCCGTAGGTAAAGTAGACATAGGCATGTCCCGGCTCACCGTACATCACCGCTGTGCGGGGGGTTCTGCCTGCGGATGCATGACAGCCGAGGTCCTCTTCGCCCTGATAGGCCTCACTTTCGAGGATCACCCCGGCCAGGCGTTGACCATCCACCATTCGCACCAGGCGGCAGCCCAACAGGTCCCGCGCCACATCCAGCGCAGGGCGGTTATAAAAGTCTCGCTCCAGAATGGACATGCTGTTATTTTACTTGATTAACGGTGGGGGATGCAGAAAGGGCAAGTGTTGCAATGAGGCAGGCTGGACATAGGTCGATGCAGGTAGTTGTTAGGACGAGGCATGCCTCGCCCATACGCGATGGGGCTTGGTGCGGCGAGATGGATTGCGTTCCGACTTTTACTTTCCGTTCTGGAATTGGGGGTCTTTTTCGAGCGTCAGGCGCAGGCCGTTTTCCAGGGAGATCAGGGGGACGTAGTTCAACTCCCGTTTGGCTTTGCTGATATCGGCGCACATCCGCAAGACGCCGCTGCTCACCCGGGGGTTATAAACTTCTTCGGGTTTGCCGCCGGTGATATCGATCACCTGCCGTGCCAGTTCGCGCACACTGGTTTCTTTCCCGCTGCCGACATTGATCACTTCGCCGTTCATGCCCTGCACGGTGGCGGCTGCCACCAGCGCATTGACTACATCGTCCACATAGACATAATCGCGGGTCTGGTTGCCGTCGCCGTGGAAGATCACGGTGCCGTTCTGTTTGGCTTGGCGGATGAAGTTAGGGATGACCGGCGGGTGGGAGGGGGGAATCCGCTGGCCGGGACCGTAAGCATTGAAGATCCGCAGGATCACTGTTTCGATGCCAGAGAGCGCGCCAATGGTGCGGACATACCATTCCGCAGAAAGTTTGGAGACGGCATAGGGGGAGAGCGGATGGGGCGCCATGGCTTCGGTCATCAGGGGGGCTTCCTGGTCACCATAGACCGCACCTGAGGAGGTCAGCACCACTCGGGGAGTCCCGGCATCACGGACAGCTTCCATCAGTGTCGCAGTACCGCCGCTATTCACTTCATTATAATCACGCGGAAACAGGACCGATTCGGGCACTGAGACCCGGGCAGCTAGGTGATAGACGCAGTCAATGTCCTGCAGGAGGGTCCAGAGCTTGGGCCGGTCGTTGATATCGCCGCGGGTGAAATGGATTTCGGGGTCGAGTGCGTCCGGGTTGCCTGTGGAAAGATCATCCAGCACGCGGACGTGATGTCCCTGCCTGAGTAACCGGTTGCTTAAAGCGGAGCCAAGAAACCCCGCTCCGCCTGTGATCAGAAAATTCATAGTTTACGCCTTCGTTACGTTCTGCCAGTCATCATAGCACACAACGAAAAAAAGTGGAAAGGGTTAGTAAACAGCTTTAATACCCAGCTTTTCAGCCAGCAGGGCGGGCGTATCGGTGGTCAGGTCGTCAATACCGAGATCCACCAGGGTCTCGGCCAGTTTGATATGGTTGGGGTTGGCGGCGTCAATTGTCCAGCCATCCACTCTGGAGCCGTGCTGGTGCAGGAATTGGATCCAATCGAATCCGGCTTTGAGGGCTTTACCCAAAAGTTCCGCACGGATATACCACTCACAACCTTCCGGCGCCTGGACGAGCAGTGCGGCGGCCCGGGCGGCAAAATATTCCCCCAGCGGGCCCCACATGTAGGAAGAAAGGGGATGATCATCTCGCAGGCCATAAGCGCCCACCCGGAAGGGTGGAATACCTTCCGGCCGCGGCTTATCCTCCACCAGGTCCAAATAGAGCAGGGGATCAAACCCTAGTGATAATTCCGGGGAGAACCGGCGCAGCGAGCGGACCGCCCAGTCTGAGACGGAAGTGACTTGAATGCGGTCCAGCACTGGGGAAAGAATCTGCACAAATTCTCTCAGGATGGATTGGGTGAGCGGAGTGTAAGGTTTGAGGTCCAGCTGCAATCGCAGCGCGTTTGGATAGGACGCAAAGATTTCAATGGCTTCTTCAAGGAAACCGATCTTGTGCGCAGTGTCCTGCCCATTGACCTTGTAGGTTAGTTTCTTCACTTGTTTGCGGGCGGCCTGAATGGCGTCTCCTGAACCGCTAGTCTCAATGCTTAGATCACGGTCGTGGATCAGAGCGAAACTGGCGTCTGCCAGCGGGACGACATCAATCTCAACGATGGCTGACCCCGCGCCCAGGCAGCTATCCAGAGCGGCAGGAGAGCCGGGTGGAAGGCCGTGTTTGCAGTTGGCGGCATGGTGGATCAGATGGACCGGATTATCGCGCTGGATGAGGGAAATGGGGAGCATGGATTCTCCTATGGATTGGTAGGGTCCAGATTGATTCCTATTTTAACCGAGAAAATTTGTTTTTCAAATGTTTAGGCATAACTGGATGGCAGCTGCATGGGTATCACAGGTTATTTTGTGGGTATAATAAAATATTAGATGCTTCCCGTGGCGGAAAGAGTTTCGCCACGTTGTTTTATCGAAAATTAATTATCTTTCAAGGAGTTTAAAATGATCGTTACGACTAAAAAACTGTTTGAGCATGCGTATGGTAAATATGCCATCGGCGCTTATAACATCAACAACCTGGAACAAATCGTTGGTTTATTCCGCGGCAACATGCAGTCGCAGTCACCCTTCATTATTCAGATCAGCAAAGGTGCGCGTTCCTATACTGACAAACGATTCCTCGAAGGTCTGATCCGCAGCGCCGACGATGTATTTCCGGACGCGATCTTCGCAGTCCATCTGGACCACGGTGACGAAGAAGCCTGCTATGACTGCATCAGTTCCGGCTTCTACAGCTCCGTGATGATTGACGCCAGCCATGAGGATTTTGAGGAAAACATTGCCATCACCAAACGCGTGGTGGATGCAGCCCACGCCAAGGGCATCGTTGTGGAAGCGGAACTGGGCCAATTGGGCGGTGTGGAAGAGCACGTCAAGGTGGACGAAGCCGATGCCAAACTCACCAACCCTGCCCAGGCCAAGGAGTTTGTGGATCGCACCGGTTGTGACTCGCTGGCTGTTGCCATCGGCACCAGCCATGGCGCTTTCAAATTCTCCGGCAGCCAGTCCCTGCACTTCGATGTACTATCCGAGATCCAGAAGCAGCTCCCAGGCTTCCCGTTGGTTATGCATGGCTCCAGCTCCGTGCCGCAGGAAGAAGTTGCCCGGATCAATGCCGCAGGCGGCGAGATCAAGGGCGCTAAGGGCGTGGATGCCAGCCAGTTTAGAGAGGCTGCCACCCTCGGTGTGACCAAGATCAACATTGACACCGACGGCCGTCTGGTTTGGACTCGCGTACACCGCGAGGTCTTCCGTGACCATCCCGAAGTCTTTGACCTCCGCAACCCCGGCAAGATCTTCATGCAGGCTTATGCCGATTTCATCGCTCAGAAGAATGAATACCTCGGCAGCGCCGGCGAACTGGAAAGCGTTCGCGAATATCTCGCCAAATAGGAGGCTTTATGAAGCCGATTGAGATCCGACCGGGTGTATGGTGGGTTGGCATCAACGACCGGGTGACCGACCTCTTTGAGGGACTTTGGCCAATCCGCGAAGAAGGGATTTCTTATAATTCCTATCTAATCAAGGATAAGCAGACCGCGTTAATTGACCTCTCCAAGGAGATGTTGAGTGACGACTATTTGGCCCAGCTGGCCGAGGTTTTCGACATCAGCACTCTGGATTATGTGATCATCAACCATATGGAGCCGGACCACAGCGGTGCGCTCACGCGGCTGCTCGAACTGGCACCGAATGCCAAACTTCTGGGGATGCCCAAGGCGATCGCCATGCTGAAGGACTTCTACGGACTGACGGAGAACACGGAACGGCTGAAGAACGGCCAGGAATTGAACCTGGGCGCCAATACACTTCGCTTCGTCTATACCCCGTTTGTCCACTGGCCCGAGACCATGATGACCTATCTGGTGGAGCAGAAAGTGCTCTTCCCCTGTGATGGGTTTGGTGGTTATGGCGCGCTGGATGGCGCGATCTATGACGACACCTGCGCGGACCTCGATTGGTATGAGGCTGAATCATTGCGCTATTTCACCAATATCGTGGCGGCTTTCAGCAAGTCCGTGATGGCCGCGATCGGCAAGTTTGCGGATACCCCGATTGAGGTGGTGGCGCCGTCGCATGGCTTGATCTGGCGCAAGAACCCCGGCCGGATCGTTGAGCTTTATCAGCGCTGGTCTGAATATTACAGCTCCCCCGCCGAAGTGGGGATTACGGCCCTGTTCGGTACGATGTATCGCAACACGGAGCATGCCCTGAGCGCAGCCCTGGAAGGGATCGCCTCGGAAGGCGTCCCCGTGACGGTGCATGACGTGCGCAAGGTCAATGTCAGCTATATTTTGCCCGACCTCTGGACCCAGCGCGGCGTGTTGGTGGCCGCCCCGACTTATGAGGGGCATATGTTCCCCGCCATGATGGATGTCCTGATGATGGCCGACCGCAAACGCGTGAAAAATAAGCAGGCGGCCTATCTCGGTAGTTACGCCTGGAGCGGTGGTGCGAAGCGCGATTTTGATGAGATGGCCGAAAAGATGGCCTGGCAGACTGTGAACGCGCTCGATTTCATCGGCAGTCCGCAGACTTTGGGGCTGGACCGCGCCCGTGAGCTGGGTGTGCAGCTGGCAAAGGCTGTCAAAGCCGACGCATAGGAGATTGATTGAATGCAACATCAGCAGCCCTGCTTTTGCGGGGCTGCTATGTACTAAATGACCCCATCCCCTTCCCTTCCCCCAAGGAGCGAAGTGACGCAGTCCCTGAAGCGAAGCGGAAGGGATGGGCTTGAAAATATTTATTTTTGGCATCATCCGAACGGAGTAACTTATGAGTGAAGCAACAAACGCCCCCCGATCCAATTTCATCACTAACATCATTGATGAGCACCTCGAAAGCGGCCGCTTTGACACCGTGCACACCCGCTTCCCCCCGGAGCCGAACGGCTACCTACACATCGGCCACGCCAAGTCGATCTGCCTGAACTTTGGCGTTGCCCAGGATTATGGCGGGCTGACGAATCTGCGCTTTGACGACACCAATCCCACCAAGGAAGAGGTGGAATATATGGAGTCGATCGAGGCCGACGTCCGCTGGCTGGGTTTCAGCTGGGATGACCGGCTGTTCTATGCATCCGACTATTTCGGCGCGCTCTATGAATTTGCGATTGACTTGATCAGGAAGGGCAAGGCCTTCGTCTGTGACCTCAACGCGGAGGAATTGCGTGAATACCGCGGCACGCTGACCGAACCGGGCAAGAACAGCCCCTATCGTGATCGCTCGATTGAGGAGAACCTGGACCTCTTTGAGCGGATGAGGAAAGGCGAGTTCCCGGATGGCTCCCGCACGCTGCGCGCCAGGATTGACATGAGTTCACCGAACCTGAACATGCGCGACCCCGTGATGTACCGCATTCTGCATGCCGAACACCCCCGCACGGGCGATGCCTGGTGCATCTACCCGATGTATGACTACGCCCATTGTGTTTCCGATTCACTCGAGAAGATCACCCATTCGATCTGCACCCTCGAATTTGAAGACCATCGCCCGCTCTATGACTGGTTTCTGGATGAGCTGGGCATCTTCCATTCGCAGCAGATTGAGTTTGCCCGCCTGAACCTGACCTACACCGTGATGAGCAAGCGCAAGCTGCTGCAGCTGGTGAAAGAAGGCTTGGTCAGCGGCTGGGATGACCCCCGCATGCCGACCCTTTCAGGGATGCGCCGCCGAGGCTATACGTCCGAAGCGATCAGGGCTTTTGCGGACACGATCGGCGTTTCCAAGGCCAACAGTCTGGTGGATGTGGAGCTGTTGGAGCATGTGCTGCGCGACGACCTCAACAACCGCGCCCGGCGGGTGATGGCCGTGGTGGACCCGGTGAAGGTGATCATCGATAATTACCCCGAGGACCAGCAGGAGGAATTTGAGGTCCCCTATTTCCCCTGGGACCGCGAAAACAGCCCCACCCGCAGGGTGCCCTTCAGCCGGGAGATCTACATCGAACGCTCGGATTTCATGGAAGACCCGCCCAGGAAGTTCTATCGCCTGGCACCCAATGTTGAGGTGCGGCTGATGAACGCCTATTACATCACCTGTGTGGGCGTGGTGAAGGACGAGGCCGGCGAGATCGTGGAACTGCACTGCACCTATGACCCCGAATCGCGGGGCGGCATGTCACCCGACGGCCGCAAGGTGCGGGGTACGCTGCATTGGGTCTCCGCCCAACACGCGCTGGACGCCGAATTGCGGCTCTATGATTACCTCTTCACCAAGCCGGACCCCTATGACGTGCCCGAAGGCGGCGAATTCACCGATAACATCAATCCCGACTCGCTGCAGGTGGTGACCGCCAGGCTGGAACCCTCGCTGGTGAGCGCCGAGGTGCACGAGCCCTTCCAGTTCATGCGCCAGGGTTACTTCTGCGCCGACGAGGACTCCACGCCGGAGAAACTGGTCTTCAACCGGACGATCTCCCTGGTGGACACCTGGGCGAAGATGGCGAAGCAAAAGGGGAAATAAAAATTTGTCGTTGTTCCATTGGCCAGCGCCTCCTGGCGCTTGGCACTTCGCTGACGCGGCTTGAGGCCGCTCAGCTTGTCGCAATAACAGGACAGAAAATGGTATAATTTCCAAACTCAGCCGGGCCCGTAGCTCAGCGGCAGAGCAGGCGGCTCATAACCGCTCGGTCGTAGGTTCGAATCCTACCGGGCCCACTTTTTAAGCATTTTCGCTTGCGCAGTTAACATTCGGATAGGGGTTAATAAAATGAATAATACAGGTAAAGATTTAGAGGATTATGTAAGGACAATATTAGGTAGTCTTTTACCTTTAGACTTTACTATCTCCCCACGAGTACGTGAGCATAATGAAAAGGGCATTCAAGTAAATGAATTTGATATAGTTATAAATGGGAAAATGTTTACTTATGATTTCAAATGGTTGATTGAATGTCGAGATAGACCATCCCAAGGTCCTGCGCCACGTAGATGGATTGAAAATCTTGTAGCACGAAGGCAATTAAATAAATTTGATAAAGTTACAGCAGTTTCTACAACTGGTTTTTCATCTGGAGCTTTTGATTTGGCAAAGGATCAAAGGATAGGAACTTACCATGTTAAGACCTTTGATCCAGAAAACCTTCTCGATTGGTTTAAGAACAATCAAATATTGTATATTCGTCCTCTTTTTAAAGTTAATTACGTGGCTTTATTCACTCAAGTTCCAAATGAAGAGGATAATGAGTTATTATCTGCACTCATGATTAACACAAATATCCATTCAAAAATTCTATCTTTTAAAGAAAATCCAAATAAAATTAGCCTGAAATTTGCTTGTGATGATGCGCTGAGACAAATTCCAGAAATGGAAAAATTAATTGATGATAACCTAAAGTTGATGGCTAATAAATTGAGATTTGATGTGGAATATTCTAATCCCGATTTTCAATACCATCTTAATCTTGATGATAAAAAAATTATCATTCGAAAAATTGTTTTTATTGGTGATTTTCAACTTGAGCAAATATCTCTACCAATATTAAAGGTTAAACAGTATATATCTGAAGAAGACGAGTCTATTGTT
>Ga0209121_10000070_pt1 | contig 91725 bp, 76 predicted proteins | sample Cruoilmetagenom3_FD_187292 | JGI IMG/M metagenome (GOLD analysis project Ga0209121, IMG submission 187292) | Oil polluted marine microbial communities from Coal Oil Point, Santa Barbara, California, USA - Sample 3 (SPAdes) (version 2) | ecosystem: Environmental > Aquatic > Marine > Oil seeps ...
AACATGATCTAAAGTAAGAGGTTCAAGAGCAACATATTGACCTTCAATTAAGCTTTTTTCTGTCCACATAAGCCTCAATTTCCTTTTGCCAGCTAACGCCGCGTTAAGGTGGGAGCGGCGCTTGGCTATACTTGAGCGAAGCGAAGCTGCCAAGCATTGCGAATCACTCTTGAATGATTTGTTATGCGTGATTTTTGACGTACTTTGCCATTGCTGTCTCTGAGACTGATAGACCATCGATTCTATATTGGTCTTTGAACTCACCGACAACCCTGAAACCTGTTTTAAGATAGAGGTTCTTTGCCGGAATATTTTCCGATAATACACAAAGATCGAGCCAATCAATTTCTGCTTTTTCTTCGCAGAAGTTTATGACTGCATCAATCAGCCTTTGACCAAGCCCTTGCTTGCGACAAGTGGCATCTACACCCATGCCAAGTAAAACTCTGTGAGAACGGCTTTCATCACCATGGTAGCGAAGATCAATGTGACCTTTGATACTTCCAGAAGTGTCTTTTACAACCCAGAGCTTTCTCCAACCTAAATCGCCAAACTGATGGGAAAAACCTTGGATAAACTTATCTTTTGTTGTTTCTGGAATTTCACTTTCCTCTCTGGAAATTGGCTGGAAAAGAGGAACTTCGCCATTACCATTTTCAGACAACTGATTTTCAAGATACGCAAAGAATAAATCTAAATCCGATTTTTCAGCTTCTACTACTTTCATCTGATACTCCATCGATTACGCATAACGCTTAGCTAACAGGCAAAATTGAATAAGCTACAATTGAGCGAAGCGACGAGCTTATTTAATTTTGTCCTAGTTTAGCGACTTGTTATAACACGATTTCACCGGATAAAACTTGTTTGAAACAAATCTCTTCATTTAAACCTTTGTTTTTATCAGGGTACCAACATTGATCCAGAGTTTTATAAGTATCAGCTAGAGGTAAAGGTTTAATGTTCTTCGCTTGTAGTTGACATTGTGCCTTATAAAAATAACGATAAGAAAGAATGTCATACTCCATTTGATCGGATATATCGATTTCATACACTTCTTTAGCTATTGCTTTAGTTTCATCGAGACTAAACCCAGCTTTTTCAAATGCGTCATGATGCACTAAGCCAAGCATTCTCCAATCACCTAACTCTTTATCTTTTTGAGTTTTATTTGTTTCCTTAAGTGCCCATTTAGTGGCAACCATAGGCCCTACAGCCTCAGCAATTAAGTCGCATTTAGAGTCTTTAGGTTGTACCTGCACTTTTGAAACATTTGATGTCGAATTACATCCAGCAACAGTGAATACAATCAGGGATAATATTAAATTACGCATCCGTTCCTCATAGTGTTATAACGCCTAAATAACAGGCTTAAAATTGTTGGCTAAAATAAGCGACGAAGGAGCAAAGTCCTTGTTTATTTTCTTGTTATGTTTACTCATCACCGTAGCACTTTATGTCAGATGGATTTGATTTAACGTAGAAACATGGAATAAATGATTCTTTATTTAAATCCGCACCATCTTTAGGTACTTGGAATTGGCGCTTAGCTAATTTAGCTTCCACTTTTTTAACATAGTTAGAAGGTGGCTGAAAATTAACATCGGTATTTTTTATTGGGTTAGTTGCTTTTGAAAAGCGTAGATTTGATAATTTACCGTCTTTATCTACTTTAACTGCAAATATAACTCCGTAAATATTTACGTTATCCCCGCTCGAATTATTGGTACTTTGACAACCGAATAATGACACCAATATCGATAATATAAATAGCTTTTTAAACATACGCCGAATTTCCTTGTAAACATAACGCCCGCAGCAACCGCAGCTTTGTAGTGGAGCCGCAGGCGCAACGGAAAAGCTGTCGGATTGCCTGCGATTGTTAGGGCGTGACTTAGCGCTACCCACCTTTAATTGCCGCTCCGACAAATACACCAACCAATGAGGACAACACGCCGATGACCACCGGCACCCACCATCGAAGCTCCTTACGACGAACAACTGCTTGAGTTTGTAGCTTCACTGCTACATCTATTAATGCAAGGATTTGTTCCGAGGACAGAGGCAAACGGGAGATATGAGACCTATTGTCTTTCGGCAATGCCTTGAATTGCTCTACCGTAATTACTTCTTCAGTCTGTGTGTTATAGACCCTAGGTTGAGCGCGCCGAACGACTAGTGACTGAAAATCGTCATCGCCTATACCGGCCCGAAAAAATTCGGGATGCTCATTAAAAATGGATTGCCAGTCATTCGCGCTCTTTGGCTTTTCGCCGAGCAAATTAGCCCATGACTCTACCTTGCGTCCCGAATACCTATATGTACCCATTACCTGGATTGCAGCGATTACATCAGCAAGCCTATGTTGATGAGCAAGGTAAGGGGATTGTTTCTCAATCATGACTTGTCCTGTTGTGAGCCCTAACGCCGCATTCACCGGCTTGTCCAGTGCAATGCTTTGTTATGAGATATCCTATTTAAATAAATCATCATAGAAACTATTAATCTGAGGGTTCTGAAATTGAATAGCTTTCAGAAGCTCCCAAGCATTTGGCGTTCTCGGCAATCGCCCTAATAGTGCCCCATAGTCATCTATAAACTCCACAATCATTTGCTCATCCCAGACGTACTTCTCTTCATCTAGGTAGTATTTGAAATGCTGATGATAAACTCGAATGTTTCGACCAAGGTGATTAACCACATAAGCCATATCTACTCGTGCATCTGGCCCAACCATAGGTGGGGTAGGATCTTGGCTTTCCCAAGTAATTTGATTATGCTGGGTTAATTCAATCAATTTATCTATGATTTCCGCAGTTTGTCTTGTGCTAAACATTTTTATTTACCTATAACCAGAGACTTTTTGTGGTGATACAACTCGGCTGAAACAACGGATAAGCCGGTTTTAATCTCTCTTGCTGAATTTTCGCTTTTTTTCACCCAAAAGTAGATTCTAGATGTGTACTTCTTAATTTTTTTTCTTGATTTCTTTATATCGGTTGCCAAATCTCCATCGGCTCCCCTCTGCATAGCTCTTAGTTCTACATCCGCCAATGCAAATAGCTCTTCAATATCTTTTTCATTATTTGAGAAAGATTGCAATAAAGAAGATATATCCGATGAAATTTCACTAATTTTGCTAAGGTGATCATCAACACTAGAGCGAAATAAAAACTTTTTCCTGATACCAAATAGCATCAATAGTGTGAAAACTGTGATGAGAAGCCCCAAAATAGAAGCCCAACTCCCAAAGTTATTCAAAGTCAGTAATTTAAAAACTTCATTCACTTAATGTATCTCTATCCGAAATTGTTGTTCGTTCTCATAACGCCTACTTAAGCGGAAAAATGTAGTTGGCTAAAATGTTGAACGGAGTGAAAACAGCCAACTGTATTTTTTCCGTTTGAAGTTCTTGTTATGTGCCGTATTCAAGGAGAGCGCGCCAATTAATAAATGGTCCAATGGATTTAAGTTGCTCGTCTTCAATAAACCTTCCTTCCGGAAGCTCTTTATAACAATCAGACACATAATCTTTAACTACACCAAAAATTTCTTGATTGTTAGCACCACGCTTTATCTCTAATTCAGGAGCTAACTTGTGAGTAATGTATTCAAAAACTTTCTTACGTGTGCGAGTTATACGCTTAGCTTTAATTTCAAAATACTCTCCACGGACTTGTGTGCCAAGAAATTGGAGTTTAATAAAACCAATGACCTCATTAAATTCCCAACACCCACCAAACTTATTAATCAGGTGTGACTCAAATTGATGCTTAATATCAGGGTTTTTAGCATGAAACTCTTTCTGAAATTTAATGTGCCCAGTAGAGCCTCGATACATATTGTCGTTCACATACTTTTCTCGTTGTTTGTGATATTTCTCTCTACTCAGTCTATATACAGGCAATGTCAAAATATCAGTGTTCATATTAACTCTTAGGCACATAACGCTTGCAGCACGCGCGCCCACGAAATGGAGCCGGAGGCGCAATGTAGTGGGAGTCGCCGTGCCTGCACTTGTTATGCATGTGGACTTTCTAATTGTGCAATGATTAACGCAGCTATCTCTTTAAGCTTCCCAACCTCTTCAAACTGCACGCCATGGTCTTTTATCACCAACAAAGGTCCTGGAAAAACATGAAAATGAAAATGCCCCACAGTTTGACCGGCAGAAGAGCCATTGTGCTGGAATATGGTTGACCCAGTCACCCCCATAGCGCGCTCGAGAGCTTTACCTATTTTCTGAACGGTTAGCATGCATGATTGAGCAGCTTCTGCAGACAGATCGTAAATTGTGACCGCTTGTTCCTTGGGTACTACTAATACGTGACCATCCTTCTGCGGCATTATATCCATGAATGCGAGCGTTAAATCATCCTCATAGACCTTTACACAGGGGGCCTCTCCAGCAATAATCTTCGCGAAAGTATTACTCGTGTCGTAGATTGGGTTCACTGATTTCTCCAGCTTACGGAAATGCATAACGCCCCGCTAAACGGCGAGCGTTAGCGAGTCCGGTGGAGGTCACGCTTTTTGTGGCCTGAACGAATTTGAGCGGTTTGTTATGTGTATTCACTGAAGTCTACCTCTTCCTTGATAAATTGGCCGCTAGCCAATAAAATTTTCTCTATATCGGATATTACTTGGATATTATTATCAGGGGCATGAATGAAAAAGGCCCACGTATCATCATCCAGTTCATATTCTCCATTCTTGTATTTCCATAGAGTGATAAATTCATCAGTAGCCATCGCGATAGTAGCGGTATCTAATGCTGGGTGCTTAGCAGGCTTTGCATCCAAACCGTGAGCCAATATACCTTGTATATCTGGGAACTTTTCACTTCTATGCTCTCCCCAAAACTCAATCAATAGCTCTTTCGATTTATATCCAGGTCTTACTCGAAATTTTTCCATACTCTATTTACACATAACGCCGTACTAAGCTGGCTGAACCGAAAGCGTAACACAAACGCGTATAATGGCGAAGCCATGCGTTTTGTGGAGCGTAGGTGAAGGTTCGGCTTGAGTACCTTGTTATGTGCTTTGCGCCCTAGAAACCACTGACCCACCACAGAGCTCTAAACGTTCCTAAATTGGAGATACTCTACTTTGGACAACTTGAAGAAAAAGTGTACGCGCCGCTTGTTGAACTAACGCGAACCACCAGAAATGCCTTAAAAACCGATGAAGGTTTAGCCAACCAACTTAGTTTTTTTCAAAGCTGCACCGATCGATAAATAAAGCGACAAAGTAGCTTTAGAACGATGTGGTGGAAAATTACCAACCCACCACCGACGAAAACTGAACGCGCAAAGCCTACGTTGAATGCCGACAACTAGAAAACTTTCTTTAAAATAGAACCTTCCACACATAACGCCTTGCTAAGCGGAAAATTGTAGCTGGCTAAAATTAGCGAGGAACGAGCAAAAGCCAGCTGGAATTTGTCCGTTTGAGCAACTTGTTATAAATCGTGGCCTAATGACTTAACGTGGTCGATAACTAAACCATGACCACCTAATAATGCAGACAATCTTATTTTGGCGCCACTTTCAAAAGTTAAAGTATACCAATTAGGGGTAGAGTGAAACTTTACTTGTTTTAAATTAACCCACAATTCATCTTTTGATCCAGACCAAGGAGTATGAAATTGAATTGATGTTTCATCAAAGCGACCATGAACCTTGAATGCTTCACCAAACGAATAAATTGCACCGATACCAAAACCAACGATTAAGCCAATTAAAGGGTAAAAGTCTCGTTCATGGTTATATTCAGTAAACAATAAAACATATAAACACCCTAACGAAAAAGCTAAACAACACCAAAATAAACCAGAAATCAAAACTCCAAATTTTAATTGACCATCTGTTGTTTTATGACTGATTTTAGATGAAACGATTGTGCATAGAATTACAGCAATGATGCCACCTATAATTCCACTATAATTTGAATCCATGCTCCGAAGCTCCTTGAGATTTATAACAGCTTATTCAAAGGATCTAAACCCGCAAGTTGTAGACATAAAATCCTTTGATTTTTTTATACTTTAAGTTTAACTCTGTATCTAAATGTAAATCAAGGGATTTATATTTGTTGTTTTTTTGTTGTTGTAAAATACAAGAAATAATCCCGCGAGTTGTTGAAAAAAAAACTAAATACAACTACTGTTTATATATACAGCACCAGCTAGAGCTGATTATGGCTTCTATATTTTTAGAATCAATCCGTGACTTTATGATAACGCGTCGTTATGCCAAGCGTACTGTAGACACTTATCAATATTGGATAAAATTTTACATTTTATACCATGGTAAAAAACATCCGGCGCAATTGGCAGAGTCGGAGGTTGAGCAATTCTTATCTTATTTAAGTAATCAGCGTAATGTTGCAATGAAAACTCAGGCAACGGCTTTAAATGCTTTGGTATTTTTATACCGTCATATTATTAGTCGACCGTTATCACTTGAAATGAATTTTAATAAATCACTCGTGTCACCTAAATTACCTGTAGTACTGACCCGTGAAGAAATACAGCGTTTATTATTGGCAATGGATCCAAAGTATAAACTTATCGCTCAGATACTTTACGGTAGTGGTCTACGTTTAATGGAAGCTGTAAGGCTACGGGTAAAAGATGTCGATTATGACTATGTCTCATTAATGATTTGGCAGGGCAAAGGCAATAAAAACCGCAGAGTAACATTAGCACTCGAACTACTGCCGTTGTTGCGCAGCCAAAGTCACTTGGTAAATGACTACTGGCATCGAGATAAACAAGCAACAGACTATGCCGGTGTCTGGCTTGCGAATGCATTAGCTAGAAAATACCCAGCGGCTCCTTATGAAATGAGCTGGCAATATTTGTTTCCTTCTGCCCAGTTAAGCATGGACCCAGAAAGTAAAAAGCTGCGTCGCCACCATATTGATGAAACAACAGTTCGTAAAGCAATTAAACAGGCATCAAAGCTGGCAAAAATTCAAAAAAATGTTACCTGCCATACACTACGGCACTCGTTCGCTACCCACTTACTTGAATCTGGTGCAGATATACGCACTGTGCAAGAACAACTCGGCCATAGCGATGTTCGCACCACGCAAATATATACGCATGTTTTACAACAAGGCGCGAACGGGGTAATTAGCCCACTAAGTAAAATATTATAAAGTATGAATTTAAAAGACTTTTATCTAATCTAATAAACTTTAAAAATGAGCTATAACTTGGGGGCAATGCAATAAAAACATTTCTACAAAAAGGGGCTAACGCATGTTAGCCCCTTTTGTGTGTGTTTTATTTACAGTGTGTTATTCAGTAACAACAAACCATAACCAGCGAGTTGCTCGCCATTGAGGTCGTGTTGCCAGTTTGGCGTTAAATCATCGCGTTTGATGCTGCTGACGCTTTGCGGGTTAGCGGTTAAGTTAAGCACAAACATACTTTTACTGTCGTTTAACTCGCGGGTTATTTCAACTAGGCCATTGCTATGCTGTGTTAATTCATAACTGCCTTTAATGCCCAGCTCTGGGCGCTGTTTTTTTAGTGCGATTAAGTGCTGATATAAACGCCACAGTGAATTAGATTGTGCTTGTTGCGTTTTTACATCGCGATCAGCAGCATTAATTTGCTGTGCTAAATATTCAGGCCACCACTGGGTGTAGTTATCACCAAACAGTTCAGCCTGCTCAACCCAACTTGTTTGAGCTTGAGTAAAGCCAGCTTGATTGCTGTTATTCCACTGCATTGGCGCGCGTTTATACACATCGTGACCTGTGCCACCTTGTGTTAGGCCAATTTCTTCACCGTAATAAATATACGGCGTGCCAGGAGAGCTAAATAACATGGCGGCGGCAAGTTTTGCCTTATCGTCGTGTTCAGCAAGTTGATAAGCCACTCGTTCTTGGTCGTGATTAGTTAAAAACGGTGCAAAAAAATCAAGCGGTGCAGTTGAATCAATACGCTGTTGTAAATTTTGTTTGAGCATATTGGCATCAACTTTACTGACTTGTTGATTAGATTGCATGGTGCCAAATTGCGCTTCACCACTGGCATCGGGTTTTAATAAGCCCAATATTTTATAGCCTACTTCAAAATCAAAGCCTTGATCGAGGCCTTTACCTTCGCCAAAGTATTTTGCCGCAACGGGAATGTCAGCCCATGCTTCACCTACTAAGTACGCCTCTGGATCCACGCTTTTTAAGTATTGGTTAAAATGCTGCCAATATGCAATGGTTTCGTCGGTATCGGCTTGCGCATCTGCGCCACCTTCCATTGCAAAACGAACTGCGTCTAATCTAAACCCTGCAACGCCTTTATCAAGCCAAAACTTAGCCATTTTTTCCATTTCGGCAACAACATCAGGGTGGCGTAAGTTCAAGTCAGGTTGGCTTGCTCCAAACGCGCCGTAGTAATACTGCTGGCGTGTTTCATTCCAATGCCATACAGCATCGGGTTGGTCGTTATTACTCCAAGCATGTCCCCAACCACTTCCGGCTTTTGGCATATCGTCGCGCCAAATAAAGTAATCTGCATAAGGGGCTTCATTATTTGCTGAACGCTGAAACCATTCATGGTTACTTGATATATGGTTTATAACTAAATCAAGTATGACTTTCATGCCTTTGTCGTCAGCAGCTTTTATAAAGGCTTCAAACTCTGCCATGCTGCCGTAGTCGTTTTCTACTTGGTAAAATTCAGTAAAATCATAGCCATGATAAGAAGGTGCTTCAAACATTGGGGTTAGCCACAATGCGTTAACGCCAAGCTCTTGTAGATACGGGAGCTTTTGGGTCATACCATTAAAATCGCCATGACCATCAGCATCGCTGTCGTAAAAACTGCGGGGCCAAATTTGGTAAAAAATGGCGTTTTCCCACCATGGGTTTGCTTGTTGTTCAGTGTTTAGTTGCGATGTTTCGGTGTTATTCGTGTTGTTATTTAATGATGGTGTGCTTTGGCAACCTGTTAGCATGATTGCTAATGCTAATGCGCTCAAGGTAAATGTTTTCATTTCAGCCTCGTTATTATTGTAATAAATAACATAGCCGTATTTTACTACGGCTGTGTTAATTAGTTTGCGGTTATTTTAGTGCTTTAGTTACCACTGGGTAATGATCCCATACCTTCTTGTCGCTTAGTGAGCGCACTAGCTTTACGTATTCCGCATGTGTCCACGCCAATGGTGTGGCCGAGTTAGTACCCTCGCCTAACGTGTAACCCGCTTTATTAATGCCTACACCATCCCATACTTGTTCAGGTAGCATCATGCCTTGGTTAGCAAATTGCTCTAGGCCTTTTACATAACTATTTTTAATAGCCTGCTGTTTTGTTGCATCTAAACTATTATTGGCATTTGCTGCGGCAATTTCGTAATGACCTCGTTCACCGGTAAAAAATGGCCAAACTCGCCCACGTTGTCCTGGGCTATTTTTTCCACCTTCGGCATAGTTAGCGCCCGTTACTTCGTCTTCACCGTATCCGTCGTTACCATAGCGGCGGTAGCCTGCAAATGTGCCGCTGCCATCAATAAACTCAAAGCTGTATTTAACTTGTAGGTTATCGGTTAGGGTTTCGTCATCATATTCTGGCAGTGTTTTTACTATGCTAGGCGCTAGCGCATCACGTACGCCATAGCGAACCAACTCTAAAAAGCCACCATCGAGAATTTGCTTTTTATTAAAGCCTTCACGGCCATTATTAGCGTTAATTTTAGTATTTGAATTGGCGTCTTTGTCTTGACCAATACGAATAAAATATTCTCCATCTGAGGCACTCGACTCTAAATTACCAGCCGTTGTAAACATTAATTTTTCAATATCATTGTTATAACGCTTAGCTGTATTTAGGTAACGTGTTGCATTGGCATCATCACCTGCTAGTTTAGCGATATCGGCTGCAGTAATTAAACCGGCAACAACCGCTGCGGTGGTTGATGGCGAATACCCTTCTTGCTCTTCCCAGCGTTCTTGCTGAGTAGCTGGCGGCGTTATTTGTGTATCGTTCCATAGAATGTTTGCATGGCCACCCTCAACTAAAAAGTCTGCCGCGGGCTTTAACATACGGCTATACCAATCGCTCAGCTCTGCATCTGTTAAAACATCAGCTTGATGAAGCTTCCAAGCAAGCATGAGTGGCATTGCTGTTTGGTCAAGTTGTACGCCCACCCATTCTAGTTCACCATCAACATGTGTTTTTTGTAAAAACCACCCTGTATCGCCTTTATTGCCTGGGGTTTTGCTGTTTACTTGAACTTTTTCAAGGTATTCGAAGGCGGTTTTAGCGGTCGCATTATCGCCCATGGCCATAAACGCCATGGCAACTTGATAAAAGTCGCGCACCCACACCGCTTTGTAACCAGTAGAGCCTGTTTTAGCCGATACGGTTTCGCCCCATGGGTTAGATAATGAGGCAATAAGCGCACCTGCATGAGTTTTATCTTCTTGCGCTTTAAGTACCATGGCACTGGTGTAAAGTAATTTGCCGTTATCTGCGGTTTGTTCGCTCATGTTATTTAGCGGTGCAAGGCTTTGCAGGTAGTCTTGCCAACCAAGCGCTTCGCCTTTACCGTTGTAATTATCAAGCACCGCTTGGTAACCTTTGGCTAACGTAGCTTGGCCTTGTTTAAAGCTGGTTTGTTCGCTATTACCAAAGCTTAGGGTTAAATCGAACTGGCTGTTTTTACCAATTTCACCCAGCTCTGCAAGTAGGCTAACATTACCTGATTGTTCACCGGTATTTTTATAAACCTGAGTAAGCTGCTGAGTTGTTTTAAGCTGGCTTAAACCATCGCTCACACCTGTAAAACCAACACTTGTTTGTTTAAATGGCTGAGCACCTTGCAATGAAAGGTAGCTGTTGTCTTGCCATGCAAGCAATCCTTGTTCTGTAGTTTTAGCAAAATCATCAAGACCGTTATTATCAACATACGGGTTAACGCTTACGTATGCCTTAACACCTTCAAGCTCGGTATTAAAAATACTGCGTACAAATAAGCTTTGCCCAGCAGGATCGGTAAATATGTGTTTTTCGAGGCTAAAGCGGCCTTGCTTATCTTTGCTTACTACTTTGTAAGCTAATGATAACGGGCGGCCTTTATCGTCTTTGTATAAGTAGTCAATGGTAACGTCTAAGTCATCAGCTTCGGTAACTGTAAAATCTTTTCCTGCTACAACAAATTGCATGTCTTTAATTTGCGCTTGGTGAATAAGCCCAAACATCGTTTCGGTGATCATGCCTTTAGCAATTGAGAACCATACTTTTGACACTTCACCTGTAGGGGCCTCATCACTGTAATGGCCATTTTGATATTGCTCAAAAGATGTACCAATACCGGTTTTACCTGCATAAGCCCAAAATGGCTCTGCGCCAGGGGCACCCGGTGCCGATACCTGCATTACAGCGCTGTTTGATGGCTCTTGCTGCGCGCCACAAGCTGTTAAACCAAGCATTAATAAACTGGTGGTAATTGTATTTAATTTTTTCATTTTAAAGCCTTAATTAATTTCAGTTTACTCGTTACTTTACTGAGTGTGCTTAACACGCAATACCGCAACCGCTGCAAGTACAAACGACACAGCGCCCAGTACTAATGCGTAAATAGGTTGGTTTTCAAAAAAGTGGCGTAATATTAATCCCAGTACGCTGGCGGCTAATAATTGTGGGATCACAATGAAAAAGTTGAAAATGCCCATGTAAACGCCCATTTTATGACTCGGTACCGAGGTGCTTAACATTGCATAAGGCAGTGATAAAATAGACGCCCACGCAAAACCTACGCCTATCATTGGCCAAATAAGTAAACTTGGATCTTTTATGAACATAAAGCTCGCTAGGCCCAACGCACCTAAAATAAGGTTAAGTGCATGTGCTACTTTTAATCCCACGCGTTTAACGATGATCGGGATACATAAAGCAGCAATCGCGGCAAAGCCGTTGTATGCTGCGAATAATATACCCACCCAATCTGCACCGTTGTTGTAGGCTAACGAGCTGGTGTCGGTACTACCGTAATGAAAGCTAGTAACCGCTGAGGTGCTGTAAATCCACATAGCAAATAACGCAAACCAACTAAAAAATTGTACCCATGCCAATTGCTTCATCGCCTCAGGCATAGTAAATACGTCATTCACTACATGATAAAAACCGCCGCTAGTGTGCTGTTTAGCTTTTAATGCCGCTGCAATAAATTGAATAACACCAAAACTAACTAACCCAGCAGCCAGCAAGTAAAGTTCTTTTTCCAGATCCAGCCCTAATACCGTGGCTAAAACAAGCAAACCTAAGCCGCTAAAAATAACGCCGCCTTTGGTAAAATTAACGCTATTAGTAATATTGGTTTGTGTTGTTTGTGATTCTTGTTGATTAAATTGTGCAAGCTGCTCGGGTGAATACTCTTTTGTGGTGACAATAGTCCAGCCAACTGCAATAAATAAAATAACCCCACCAAAGTAAAACGAATACTTTACAGAATCAGGAATTTGACCAATCGGTGCGGTATTAGCAATATCAAACCAGTTGGTCATCATCCAAGGGAGTGCTGATGCAACCACCGCTCCCACACCAATAAAAAAGCTTTGCATGGAATAGCCTGTGGCGCGCTGCTTGTTTGGCAAGTTGTCGCCTACTAAAGCACGAAACGGTTCCATGGTAACGTTAATTGACGCATCCATAATCCACAGCATACCCGCAGCAATCCAAAGCGTGGGAGAATTTGGCATAATAAAAAGCGATAACGTGGTTAATATAGCGCCATATAAAAAGAAAGGACGGCGACGGCCTAATTTGCCCCAAGTTTTATCACTCCAATAACCAATAATTGGTTGCACAATTAAGCCCGTGAGTGGCGCTGCAACCCATAAAATAGGAATATCGTCGACATTAGCGCCGAGTGTTTGAAAAATTCGGCTTACGTTACCGTTTTGCAGTGCAAAGCCAAATTGAATGCCTAAAAAGCCAAAGCACATATTCCATATTTGCCAAAAGCTTAAGGTTGGTTTTTTGTTATAATTCATGATCAGCCTTATTTGTTAAAACGGCACTACTGAGTGCATCAAGGGTCAGCGTAAAGGTTGTACTTTGTTTCTCATCGCTCACCAAAATACCGTTATGCGACTCTAATAGATCGTAAAGCGTTGAGTTTGGTTTGAGCATGGTTGCTTGATTTGGCGTGAGCGTAATAGTGACTGTTTGCGCTTGCTGACTGAAGTTACTCAGTACCCATAATGATTGCTGGCCTAAGGTGCGGACAAAACCCACCACTCTATCACTGCCTGTTACCATCAAGGGTGGTGCCATATCACCGGCAACAACAGCAGGTAAATCATTAAGCGCCATAATTGCAATATAGTATTGACGTAACTGTGCTTGCTCAGTGGTTAAATTAGCGCCATCAAACTTGCCATTATTCATCCATGTCTGGTGAGCTGGTACGCCAATGTAATCAAAAATACTGGTGCGTGTAGGCGAACCAAAGCCTGCGTTTTCAGATCCATCTTCACCTACGTCTTGACCAAAATAAAGCAAGGTTGGCGAGCGACTAATTAAGTTAGAAACAACCATAGCCGGTTTACCCCATGCTGCGTTGCCAGCAAAGTCAGGACTTGCGATACGTTGTTCGTCATGGTTTTCTAAAAAGTGCAGCATGTGCTGTTCAATATCTGCCACTTCAGCTTGTGCTTTAAATAACGTGTTAGCGGGTTGCTTACCTTGCATAATCCCTTTTAGGGTGTCGTAAAAACCGACCTTGTCATACAAGTAGTCCATTTTACCTTGGTGAATATAGGTGCGGTACATCAATGGGTTATATACTTCGGCGAGTAAAAACGCATCGGGTTTATGTGTTTTTATTGATGAATTTAAAAAGCTCCAAAATTCAACGGGTACCATTTCAGCCATATCATAGCGAAAGCCATCAACCCCTTTATCTAACCAATAAAGGGCAATATTTCTAAATTTATACCAACTATTTGGCAGTTCTTTATCTTGCCAAAATTCATAATGTGCACGGTAATCTTGGTTTTCAAGCGATTTAGGTAAAGTTGGAAAGTCTAGGCTGCCATCGGGTTTAACACCGTAGTTAACTTTTACCGTTTCGTACCAGTCGTTTATATCAGGCTTTGGAGCACGTGCACCATTGCCAGTCCATTTTGCTGGGATTTCACTAAATTGACCATCGGCTAAAGGGTGTTTGTTGCCACCTAATACTTGGTAGCTGTCGCTTGTTGGTACTTTAAATGATTCACCCGGTACATAGTAAAAATTATTATTTTTAGAATACGCCTTGCTAGTATCATCGTCCTCACCAAAGTCTTTCACGCCGTTAGGCTTTGCGATTGAGTGATAATCTCGAGCCACATGATTAGGAACAATATCAATAATTACTTTCATGTCATGCTCATGAGTACGCTCAATTAGCGCGCTGAACTCTTCGAGTCTATTAGTAACATTAATTGCCAAATCAGGGTTTACATCGTAATAATCTTTTATTGCGTAAGGCGAACCTGCACGCCCTTTTACCACATCAGGATCGTCTTGTTTTATACCGTACTCAGTGTAATCACCCACCAAGGCATGATGCAAAACGCCGGTGTACCACACATGCGTGGTACCTAGCTCTTTAATGCCTTTTAATGCCTCGTCGTTAAAATCAGCAAACTTACCAACGCCATTTTGCTCTTTGGTTCCCCATGGCACATTAGCGGTTTGGGTGTTACCAAATAAACGAGTAAATACTTGATATACCACTGGCTTAACTGGGTCTGTTTGCTTAACTAACAAATCTGTTTTTGTCTCTTTGTCATCACTGCAACCGTGCACCAGCAATGCGCTGCATATAAGCAACGGCGTGTAAAATCTTTTTTTCATTGTGTGTGTCATTTTTATTTCAGTGTTGTTATAGGTTTATACTAAAGCTAAGTAAGGCTTGGTTACAGTTGCTGCATACGTATTCACAGCCATATTCAGTGACAATTAACCCGCAACCAAAACACCATGTCACGCTACTTAGTTTGTTTTTAACTTAGCTAAAAACTCTTTATGAGTAGGTAATTTATCTACCGTTGAATTTATTAGAGTTTTTAACGTTGCGAATAAATCAGTTAGTTGTTCATTGCTTAATGAATCAACAATACTGTTATAGTCATCAGGTATTAGGCCTTGACCTATAAATACTTGCTGCCAAGCTACTTCTGCAAATAACTCGTCGTTTTCGCGCACTACTTTGCCCGTTTGTTTAAATAAATCCATTTTATGCGCTAACGATTGAGGAGTTTCCATTTGCTTACATTGACGCCAAAATGGGGTGTCTTCTCGCTCAGTTAATTTATAGTGCAAAATAATGAAGTCACGAATATGCTCGATTTCACTGGTGCTTTGCTTATTAAATTCAGTTACTAACGCATCACTAACCCCATTATGAGGAAACAACTTGATTAAACGTGTGACCGCACTTTGTATTAAGTGAATACTAGTAGACTCTAAGGGCTCTAAAAATCCACTAGAGAGCCCTACTGCGACTACATTTTTATGCCACTGCTTTAAACGACGACCTGTTTTAAATTTAATTAAACGTGGGCTTGTTGTTGGCTCACCCGGTAAGTTATTTAATAAAAGCGCGGTTGCTGACTCATCCGATAAATAACGGCTGCAATACACTAAGCCATTACCTGTTCGATTTTGTAGCGGAATTTGCCACTGCCAGCCTGCGGCATGTGCTATTGATCGCGTATAGGGCTTTAATTCGTTACTGCCTGTTGATTGCACTGCAACAGCACTATCGCAAGGTAAATAATGTGACCAATCAACAAACCCCGTATTAAGAGTTTGCTCAATTAAAAGTGCGCGCTGGCCAGTACAATCTATAAATAAATCGCCTTGGATTTGGCTATTATCGTCAAGTGTTAAGTTGGTGATATTACCTGTGTCTGGGCATTGCTCAACACGTTCTATTTTTGCATCAATGTGTTTAACGCCGCGTGATAATGCAAGATTTTTTAAATATTCAGCATACAAAGTGGCGTCAAAGTGAAACGCATAACTAAGTCCTGGTAATTGAGTATTAGGAATAGTATTTAGTAGCGTAAATTTGTGCTGTTTAGCGGCTTGATAGTTAAGAGAAAAATCCCATAAAGAGTCCTCGCTGTCATTAATGTGCCCTTTTACCCAAAAATTATAAAAGTCACAAAAGGGAAAATCTTTACCAAACGAGCCAAATGCATGCATGTAGCTATGCCCTGGTGTTTTCCAATTTTCGAACTCTATACCCAGTTTGATAGACGCATTAGTAGCATTTATAAAATCTTGCTCATTAATACCGAGCGCATTATTAAGCCCAATAATAGGAGGAATAGTGGCCTCTCCCACACCTATAGTACCAATGCTACTTGATTCAATAAGGGTAATATTAATTACTTTACCTAACACTTTATTAAGTAGTGCTGCGGTTATCCAACCAGCTGTTCCACCGCCTGCAATGACGACATGTTTTATTGGCTTCATATTATTGCTCACTTTTTTAAATCAGAATTTAAAAAGTTTGATAAAACTTAGGTAAAGTAGCTATAAAAAAACCCTTGTAAAACTAATTACAAGGGCTAATATCTTAACTAAATTTCAGTTAAAGCTTGTAGCTAAATCCAAGAATAAAGTTACGCCCATAATCTTGGTAATCACGCACTTGTAAGGCATTATCACCACTTAGTGTTGTAAATGGTTCTTCAGTGATATTTTGTACTTGGAATGTCACATTTAAGCCATCTAAGCTCTCAACACCTGCTTCGCCAAAATCGTAACCAACTTGTACGTCCCAAATTGTTTCACCTAAGATATTCACTTGCTGCGTTTCATAACCTGCGTTGTAAATATCACCTTTAAAGTCGCTACGTTTACGCATACTAGTACGTGCTTGGAAGCCATAGTTTTCATAATAAAAAGTTAAGCTTTCAATTTTATCCGACAAACCAGGTAATTCGTATTCATTACCGTTTTGATCTTCAATATCTTGTTCAATTCCTGTATGGCTGGCAATTAAACCAAAACCTTCTAATGAATCACTAAAAATATTAAACGGTAGAGCAAGAGACAATTCATAGCCCCAAAGGTCTCCACCACCGCCATTCACTTTACCTGATCCAGTACCGGTACTATTCTCTGGTATCTCACCCGTTGAAGGGTTAGCAACTCCTGACATATCAACTTCGTATACACCATCAAATATCCATTGGCTTAAGTCTTTATAAAATACAGCCGCTGAGAAGTATCCTTCTGCACTAAAGTAGTTTTCATAAGTAAAATCAAAACCCGTTGCTTCTTTTGGTTCAAGTGTAGGATTACCACCAGATACTGACCAATAGTTGCCATTCTCATCAGGACGCTCAGAATTGTAGCTCGCATTAACAGAAGCATTCATTTCATCTAGGCGGGCTCGTGAGATAGTTTTAGCGGCACCAAAACGCACAGTTTGATTTTCATCTAGCGCTAAAGATAAATTAAGACTAGGTAAAACATGACTATAATCGTGTGACACATTGTTAGGAACGGCTTCAACTAGACCAGTCACGTCATTCGGCACAGCCGCAAAACCTTGCGAAGATTGCTCAGTTCTAACATAGCGAACACCAAAGTTACCTGTTAATGGTAGTTCACCTACTTCAGCATTAATATCAGCTTGAACAAAAAACGCCGTAACTTTTTCTTGAACTGTGTACGACTGCGTAGTGTGTTTTATATCCGTTAAACTTTCTTGAATTGAGTCATAATATCCATCGTCAACTAGTGCACGGGTATCATAGGCAATCATATCCCCCATACCGATAAAGCCTAAGCTAGCTGTTCCGAGGCGATATTGCTCTGGAACGACAAGCGTACCGGGATTATCTAATGAGAAATCGCTTAATGTTAAGTAATACCCTTCAGACTTTTTACTCTTCTCACGGTCGCGATATGACATACCAAAACTTACTTTGCTTAAGTAATCGTTTTCTAATAGCTTACTTGCTGCTAGTTTTAAAGTATGTAGTTCATCATTAACTTCAGGTGCATTAATAAAGCCATCTTGTGCGGTGTTTTGATAAGCCGTATCATTTAAGCCGTACTTATTATTTAGCGCTGAGCTGGTTCCCCATGACAAAGGACCACCTAACTGAATTAAAGCATAATCACTATAATCTAACTCGTGGCTAAATTTGGCGCCGGTATTGCCGCCATTAAGTGAATAGCCAATGTTGTCAGCAATACCGTTTGCATCGCCACGGCCTGTGCCAGAATAACTTTGTAAGCTCCAGTCCTTACGCTCAACTTCAGATAAGCTCGCATCAAACTCTACCGACCATGAATCGTCAATGTCATATTTAGTATTAAATCCAAATTGCGTTAATTCAGCATCACGTTCTTCAACATCATTACGAACTACAACGCGTTGACCTTGCGTTGTTGCACTGGTAATAAACCCAGATTCTTCATCTATAGTTAGGCTATTTTGATCTATATTGCCTTGCCCACCCCAACCAGGAAAAAATGGAATTTCAATACCACGTAGGATTTTTTCATCTGTAAAATCAACATATAACGCATCAAACGTCATGTTTAGACGATCATTTGGTGCAGCTTCCACTACTAGCATCGCTGAATCACGTTCAAGTGTTGATGAACGTACGAATGGTTTAGCGCCGCCTAAGATTGAATAATTCTGTCCATCAACGTCGAATTCAGGGTATCCCCAAGAATTCCAGCGTTTTTCTTGGTTTGGAGAGCTCATTGTGTTGTAGGCAAATGCAACACCTATAGTGTCATCTGCAAACTGATCAATGTATGAAACCGTGCCACGAAAGCCTTTATCATCACCATCAGGATTTAGCTTATCAAAACCTGACTGCTCTAACTGACCATTAAACATGATCACGCGCTCGCCTTTACTTAAAGGTTTTATCGTTTGCATGTCGATAACACCGGCAATGCCTTCAGCTTCAATACTGGCACTTGGCGTTTTATATACAGTAACACCGCTCATTATTTCTGATGGGTAAAGGTCAAATTCAACACCACGGTTGTCACCAATCGATACTTGCTCACGGCCATTAAAAGTTGTTGCACTTTCATTTTCACTAAAACCACGCACGCTTACGCGGCTAGCACGACCATCAAGACGCTGGGCTGTTAAACCAGGTAAGCGTGCGATTGACTCTGCAATAGATGTATCTGGAAGTTTACCAATGTCTTCTGCAGAGATAGACTCAACCACCTGTGTTGAAAAACGCTTAGTATTTATTGATTCAACAACACTGCCGCGAAAACCTTTTACTTCGATGATTTCTACATCATCATTTTTTATTGTTTCTTCTTGTGCCGCGGTGGTGACAAAGCTTGATAATCCGGCAGCAGTTAATGCTAGCGTTAATATACTTGGTTTGAACATAGCCATAATGTTTTCCCGTTACCCATAATGTGATACCCGCTTATTTGCTTAAGTGATAGTTAAACATGCGAGCTTATTTTGTTGTCAGGATGAATATTAACGCTCGTATTATTTTATTAACAACTTTATGCATACGTATTCAAAATAGCACTGCACGCACAAATTTAACATTAAATTTACAAGAGACCATGTAACCAACTGTTTTAAAATAGGTTATTTTGGTGCAAGAGTATTTTATGAGTTTAGTGCTAACCATCATTTATTTTTTTATGAAATAAACCGTTCATAAAACACTGATAAAGAGAAGCAAGGAAATTTTATTTTTTAATTAATTACTAAACACATTATCTACACAAATCAAATTGGTAAGACCAATAACTAAAAACACCAACTCAGTGCAGACCTTTGTTTTTGTGCACCTAAACAGCGCAAACAATAAATTAACAACTCCATATTAGAATTGGTAAAATATAATAAGAATAATCCACGACTCAAATCAATTGCCTGAACGATTAGTTCATCCTGTTTTAATACCTTAAAATCGGTGCATACGTATGCAGGATTTTTACAGTATGACAGGCTTCAAGTATGCTTTTTCAAATAAACGGGGATTATTACCTCTAAAAAAAGAACAACACAAAGACAGTGTGAAAACGGAGAAAAGCATGGCCCAAAAGCAATGGTATAAAGGTGCGGTTATTTATCAGGTTTATCCGCGTAGCTTTCAAGATAGCAACAACGATGGCATTGGTGATTTAAAAGGGATAATAAATCGTATTGATTACATTAAAAGCTTAGGGGTGGATGCTATTTGGATCTCACCTTTCTTTAAATCGCCTATGAAAGATTTTGGTTATGATATTAGCGACTATCGTGATATTGACCCGCTTTTTGGTAATTTAGCAGATTTTGATGAGTTAATTGCGCAAGCGCATAAACGCGACATTAAAATTATTATTGACCAAGTGCTTAGCCATACCTCAGACCAACATCAATGGTTTATTGATAGTCGTGAAGACTTAACCAACGATAAAGCTGATTGGTATGTATGGGCCGATGCTAAAGAAGACGGCACAGCACCCAACAATTGGTTGTCTATTTTTGGTGGCGGTGCATGGCAATGGGAGCCGCGTCGTGGACAATATTACTTACATAACTTTTTTACTGAACAGCCTGATCTTAACTTCCATAACCCCGATGTTCGTCAAGCCGTACTAGATAATGTTGAGTTTTGGCTTAAAAAGGGCGTGGATGGCTTTAGGTTAGACGCTATTAACTTTTGTTACCATGACGCTTTGCTTCGTGATAACCCAGCTAAACCAAAAGAAAAACGTCAAGGCCGTGGCTTTAGCGAAGATAACCCGTATGCATTTCAATATCATTACTACAATAATACCCAGCCTGAAAACATAGAGTTTATGCGTGATATTCGTGCTTTACTCAACAAGTACCCTGGCACCGTATCACTGGGTGAAATTTCATCTGAAGATTCATTAGCCACAATGGCAGAATACACCCAAGGCGGCGATAAACTGCATATGGGTTATAGCTTTGAGCTGTTGACTGATGATTACTCGAGCGAGTATATAAGAAATACCGTTACTACACTTGAGCAACGCATGACTGAAGGCTGGCCTTGCTGGGCATTTAGTAACCATGACGTAGAACGTGTTGCTAGCCGTTGGAGTGAAACGGGAGAGGTAAACCCAGCGCAATGTAAAATGTTGACCGCCCTACTCGCTTCGCTTCGTGGCAGCGTGTGTATGTATCAAGGTGAAGAACTAGGACTCGGTGAAGCCAGTGTTGCTTTTGAAGATTTACAAGACCCATACGGCATAACTTTTTGGCCAAACTTTAAAGGTCGCGATGGATGTCGTACCCCAATGCCTTGGGAAAACCTTGATAACTCACAACCAAATGCACACAATGCAGGATTTAGCGAGGTAAAACCGTGGTTACCTGTTGATCAACAACACAAGCTCCAAGCAGTTGCTGAACAAGAGAATGATGCAAACTCAATATTAAATGCGTACCGTGAGTTTATGGCCTGGCGTAAAAACCAGCCAGTATTACTTGAAGGTGATATTGAGTTTATACAAACCGCCGAGCCAATTTTGGCTTTTTACCGCACGTTAAACGAAGAAAAGATGTTGTGTGTATTCAATTTAAGCGGGGCAAAAGCAGAGCTTGCTATTGATATTGTTGTTGAAAAAGAGCATAGCGCGCTTTCTCATTACAACGCGCAGCTTAATAATAAAACACTGACCGTTGAGCCATTTGGTAGTTATTACGCCAACTGCAGTTAATATTTAAAATTATTACAAATAAAAAACCCGAGCATTGCTCGGGTTTTTTATAACAAATTTTTAGTGGTTAATTGTTTTACTATTTAAATAATCAGTAAAAGCAAATAGTACACCTGATACCACAAACGTAACGTGTATCAGTACTTTCCAGAGTAATTCATTATTAGAATGAGACGTAGAACTTATAAATACCTTAAGCAGCTCAACGGCTGAAATGGCCACTATTGCACTGATCAGCTTCATTTTTAAACCAGAAAACCCGACCTTACCCATCCATACAGGGCGGTCTTCATGATTTTCGATATTAAGCTTAGAGACAAAGTTTTCGTAACCGCTAAAAATAATAATCAATAGCAGACCTGCTAACAATGCAGTATCAACTAACGTTAAAATACCAACCAACAGCTCTTGATTACTAGCAGTAAACGTCGCTATCCCCATCATATATAGTTGTTTAAAAAACTTTATAAGTAGTAAAACCACAGCAAATAATAAACCTACAAAAAATGGGGCGAGTAACCAGCGTCCTTTAAATATCAACGACTCAAGCGCGTGCTCTACTTTATGAACAGGGTGTATTTTTTTATTTGTATTATTTGTGTGTGGCTCTGACATAGGGGCACCTAAAAATTAAAACGCGACATTAGCTTAAATTAAACGCTAACACAATCACTTCAGCCTAAAAGTAGGTACGCAATATGCTTATCCTGACGATAAAAATTTTTCGTTTTCCTTTGTGTGAATTGTGATTAAAAATCAGTTTACCAACAGAGATGTTCTGCCTTGGTTACACTTGTTTTATGTAGGCATTATTTGAATGCATAATTCGATTGTTACTCCATTTTTAGGAATAAAAAAATGAATAAAGCATTACTCGCGTTAATCGTTGCACCATTTTTCGCTTTATCAGCTGCAAATGCAGTTGCAAGCGATACTACAGACGCTTCAGCCGAAACGATTCAAGAGTTCACAGAAATGTGTATTAGCTGGGCTAAAGAAGACGACGTAAGCGATGAAGCAATTTATAACTATGTTTTAAAGTGTGTGAATGATGAACTAACATCTGAAGGCTATAACAAAGTCACTGCTGTTAAGATTTAATGAATAATTGAGCGGTTCAAACCTAAATTGGTTACATTTTAACTCTGTAAAATAAAAAATCAGGTTAAAAATGCCATTGCGATAGGTTTGATAACGCAAAAAAAACCGGAACTGTCACAGGCTGTGTGTTCCGGTTTTTTTATTATTAAAGCGATGAATAATTAATTATTCATCATCTTTTTTTGGTTTGGCTTTAGCTTTACTTTTAGCTGGCGCTTTTTTAGCTGCAGCTTTCTTTTTAGGCGCAGCTTTTTTCTTAGCCTCTTCTACCCATTTACCACCCTCGTAATGGGCCGTCCAACCAGTTGCTTTACCATCAACTTCAGTCATCACATATTGGACTTTGTTTTTACGACTGTAACGCACAACAGCAAGGTTGCCATCAGGATCTTTGGCTGGTGCATCAGCTAGGTAGTAAAACTTAGGCGAAATACGATCTCTAAAGCGTTGTAACTCTTCTACTTTAGGAGCACGTGTTTCTCGTGATTTAGGGAACGTATTTGCAGCTAAGAAAATACCGGCCGCGCCATCACGTAATACAAAATAGGCTTCAGACTTTTCACATTCTAATTCAGGGATATGAACTGGATCTTCTTTTGGTGGCGCAGCTTCGCCATTTTTTAACAACTTACGTGTATTTTTACATTCATCGTTGTTACAACCAAAATACTTACCAAATCGGCCTGATTTTAATTCCATATCAGCGCCACATTTATCACATTCGATAATAGGGCCGTCGTAGCCTTTAATTTTAAAGGTACCCTCTTCAACAACATGCCCCTGACATGCTGGGTTATTACCACACACATGCAGTTTACGGGTTTCGTCGATAAGGTATGAATCCATCGCTGTTTCACAAATTGGACAGCGCTTCATTTGCATTAATGTTTCTGTTTCAACGTCTTCAACATCAGCTGCAACCGCTTCATCACCCGACACTAAATTCATAGTGGTAGTACAGCGCTCTTTAGGTGGCAGGTTATAACCTGTACAGCCTAAGAATACGCCCGTTGAAGCAGTACGAATGCCCATTTTTCTGCCACAGGTTGGACAGTCAATATCGGTTTCTACCATTTGATTAAGACGCATGCCGCCTTCATCTGGTTCGCCTTTAGCAATGTTTAACTGGGTTGAGAAATCAGCATAAAACTTATCGAGAACTTGCGTCCAAACACGCTCGCCTTCAGCGATATCATCTAAACGACCTTCCATTTTAGCGGTAAAATCGAAGTTCATTAAATCAGTAAAGTTTTCAACTAGGCGATCGGTAACAATTTCACCCATTTTTTCAGCGAAAAAGCGACGATTTTCTACTCGAACATAGCCACGATCTTGAATAGTCGAAATGATAGACGCGTAAGTTGAAGGACGGCCAATACCACGTTTTTCAAGTTCTTTAACTAAGCTCGCTTCACTAAAACGTGCTGGCGGCTTGGTAAAATGCTGCTTAGGATCAAGCTCAACTAAGGTGAGAACTTCACCTTGCTTAACAGCAGGAAGTGATTGATCTTCTTCGTTCTTTTTACGCACTGCTGGCTGTACTTTTGTCCAACCATCGAAGCGAAGCACACGGCCTTTTGCCTTTAATGTGAAATCGTTGGCGGCAACGGTTAATGTGGTTAAGTCGTATTCAGCAGGCACCATTTGACAAGCCACGAACTGACGCCAGATAAGCTCATAAAGCTTTTTAGCATCTGCATCCACACCTTCAACATGCCCTGAAAGTACTGATACGCTGGAAGGACGAATCGCTTCGTGCGCCTCTTGTGCATTGCCTTTTGAGCTATAGTTGATTGGATCAGCAGGTAAATATTTTGCACCAAACTCATTGGTTACATACTCACGACACATCTCAACCGCATCTTTTGATAGATTAGTTGAATCGGTACGCATATAGGTAATATAACCACCTTCATATAAGCGCTGCGCAAGCATCATGGTCTTTTTAACGCCATAACCGAGTCGAGTACTGGCGGCTTGTTGCATGGTTGAAGTAATAAATGGCGCACTTGGGCGACTCTTACTTGGTTTTTCTTCAACGCTTACAACTTTGTATTCGGCATTCTCAAGGCTTTTAACTGCTGCTGTAGCTTGTGCTTCATTTACAGGCTTAAATGGCTTGTCTGCTTGTTTAGTGACTTCTAAACGTAAGTCTGACTCGCTATTTTTAACATCTGCATGAATATCCCAGAACTCTTCAGGAATAAACGCTTTAATTTCACGTTCGCGTTCTACCAATAAACGCACTGCAACAGATTGTACTCGTCCTGCAGATAAACCTCGTGCAACTTTAGCCCACAATAAAGGCGAGACCATAAAACCAACCACGCGGTCTAGGAAACGACGAGTCTGCTGTGCAAAAACCATATCGGTGTTCAATTCACCCGGTGTTTCAAACGCTTGTTGTATTGCATTTTTAGTGATTTCGTTAAAGACAACGCGCTTATACTTTTCAGGTTCGCCACCAATAATTTCTTGAAGGTGCCAAGCAATTGCTTCCCCTTCTCTATCCAAATCCGTTGCGAGATAGATTTGATCAGCATTTTGGGCAAGCTTTTGTAATTCTTGAACAACCTTTTCTTTACCCGGCAATACTTCGTAATGTGGTTCCCACCCTTTTTCGGGATCGATGCCCATACGCGCGACTAAGTTAGAGTAGTCACGTTGCTGTTTATACGCTGCTTTCTCATCAGGTGGCATTTTACGAACCTCAGCAGGTGTTTTGCTTGCTGGTACTTTGTTTTTGCCCGATCCTGATGTAGGTAAATCTCGTACGTGCCCAATACTGGACTTAACGATAAAATCATTACCTAAGTATTTATTAATTGTTTTAGCCTTAGCAGGTGACTCTACAATTACTAGCGATTTGCCCATAGTTGCCTATTTCTAACCTAGTTTTTTAAATGTGTTTAGCCGACTCATGCGGCGCGAATATTTATAGGTATATCTACAAACACTAGTTCTTACAAGCTTTTAATACAAACTTTTCAGTATTTACTGAATAAACAAACAATTTCTGTTGTTAATTTAAACAAACCAGCGTTTTTTGAATAATTGATGTGGAATATATAGAATAGAAACAAAAATGCCAACCTTATTGGTTGGCATTTTTTATCCTTCACATATTTTAAACCTTAGGTTCGTCTAAAATCGACATCACGGTATATTGGGTTTTTACACCTCCTGGCGTTTCAAACTCAATGTATAAAAACCCAGAATCAACATCATTTGGCTCAGCCTCTTTAGTAATATTGACTGAAACAGAGATTGGCGTTTTTTGTGCTGTATTAACCACGGTGTAATCTGTTAACCCTCTTAATACACCATTGTCGGCAGTGACGCTCACTGTAGTACCCGCAGGCAGTGGATTGTTATGAATATCGCTGAAGAAAATAGTCACTGAAATCGCACTGTAGGGCGTTGAGTCGCTGATATCAATAAGATTTATGTCACACATACCTGCCATATCAGAAGCTTCTAAGCGAATACCATCACTTAAACTACAGTCATTTAAAGCCGTTACAGCTCTAATGTAAGGTGTACTACCTGACATAACTAACTCTGAACGAGCGCGCACATTAACTGTTTCACGAGTACACGCATTTGCAGTAAGGGCCTCATCACTACATAACAAGCCATTGTATATACCATCACCACTATCATACAGGCCATTATTTAATGGGCCTGAGCGTTCCACATACCACTCATCTTCACCACCATTAGAATCAACAGGGTCTGTTGGCGCTGGTAAATTCCCATCAAACACCCCATTTTCATTAAAATCTATAAAGGCTTCAGGTAAATCTTGTAAAGTTGAGTCAAACTCGTTTTGATTAAATTCACCGTTGGCAGATACATCATTAAATGACTCTTCACCCACAGAATAAGCAAGTAAACTAACACGCCCACCAAGTGGATAATCAATTGGCGCGTTATTAGGTGCATCAGTTAGCGCAATTGGATCGCCATTGCTATCTAAATAATTAATTAAGTTACCATTTGCGTCGAGTTGTGACTCTCTAATACCTAAAGAACAAGGTGCAAATTGTCCAAAATAACGGTCGCATTTATCTGCAACAGAGTTATTGTAAATGCTGTAATGGTATGGAATTGGGTTTTGACTACGCCACTGCGCTTTACACACACCGTCTATGGTGCGACAAAGTAATAAAGGTGTAAATTGTTCATCATCAATAGTGCCAACTGCACCTCCTTCACTGGCAATATAAATTGCTGTGTTATCTGGTACAAAATTATTAAAATGATCAGCTGCAAATACAGTTAAGTCTGTAGTGACTCCAGCCTCGTTTAATGATTCGGTATTAAACGTTTGCACAGCAAGCGTAAAACTATCTTGATCTGGCACACCTGTCGTAATAGTAATATCATTAGAGACAATAGAGATCACACTATTTTGTGAAGTATCTCCACTATCAATTTGATGTGAAGCAATAACAGATAAAATACCAGCAGCTTTTCCTGAACGGATATTTACAGTGACTAATCCTTCATTATCAGTAAATTGAAATGCGCTGTCTAATAGAGCCCCTCCAGGGTTTTGTGAAAGTGCAAAATCAATTTGCTTTTGACCCACTGGATTTCCATTTACATCTAAAAGCTTAAAGGTGAGTTCTGAATTCTCGGTCAAGGTTTGACCACCCGCTCCTTTAATAGCTAACACTTGATTAGTCGCCCCCATAAACGCAATTGAGCCAGTTTGAGCTGCAGCTACATTTATGTTTATAGTTTTTGTTGCAACATTGCCGCCAGTAACCACAGTCGCGGTAATCGTATCTATACCATTACAGCCATCAGCTTTATAAGTTGCACTTGCCGTACCACCAATACTCGTTACCACATTATCGATAGTGGCCCTAGGAGTGGATTCTTCTGCGCAAGCAGAAGTGAATTGCACTTCCAGCGGTGTAGTAAATAGATTATTACTACCATCTACAATCTGAGCTGTAATAATAGTAGTAGAACCTGCAGATAAAACATCACCCGAAGCAATACCCGCGCTTAAATTAACATTTACTTGAACAGCATTAATTTCAAATAAAGCACTCGCAACTCCACCCTGTGCGGTTAATTCAACTTGGCCAACGCCTGAGCTACTGCCAGGCAATAAATTTAAAATAGCCACACCAAACGCATCAGTTTTAGCTGTTAAGCTTTCTGGTAGTAAAATTCCTAGTGTTGTTGTCACTTGAACCAGTACATTACTGGCTGGCGTATTACTACCAGGTTTTGTGATTTTTGCATAAACAATCGCTTGTTGCCCAAGTAAGTTGCTATTTTGTGAACAATCAGATGGATCAAGTTCTGTAGAATCTCTATCTATATTTAACCAACTATCAGGACAGTTTTGTAAGATTTTAATGTCAATATTTGCAGCAGAGTCATTAGATTGCGGCTCATCACCTGCGGTATAAAAACCGAGCTTACTTGTGGAGCCTTCGTAGCTGGCAACAATAGTTCCTGCTCCTTCAACACTGCCTGCACTGAGCTCAATAGTTGCAACACCACTTGTATTTGTTAATGCGCTTGCTGTAGCAGGTATGAAAGAGCCAAGTGTTGTAGTAAAACTAACTTCTTGACGAACAACAGGCTGTCCATCACTGTCAGTTACAGTCGCAACGACCTCAAGCGGATTGTTAGCGGTAACGATTCGATCTTCAAAATTAAGTTCAACTTGGGTATCTAGTACGGCATTGTCGCCTCCAGTATCCCCACCAACGGTTCCTGTCTCTTTCTCAAGTGAGCCACCACCGCCACAAGCAATGAGTAATGAGCTGAGCAATATAATGCTAAGCAAACGGGTTAAAGGCATATGTTTCTCCAATGCGCTATTACTAAGTTAAACTTATTTACTTAATGTTAACCTATAACTTAGTCTAAAATCTCAGTTTTTTACTTCTTTTTGCGATAAAAATTTTTAAAAAAGTTGACGTTTTTTCTGTAAAAAAAATTACATGCTGTTAGTCTATGCCAAATTTATAAAAAATAGATTGGAAATATGTCTAAAATCCGTTCAATGAGTTTAACTACTCGCATCATGATTGGTATGGTGCTTGGTGTTGCAGTAGGCTTTATATTTCAGGCTATATTAGCTGGTGAAGACGATTACCTAATCCCTCTTGGGTTATTCTCTTTGCCAATTAAAGCCTTTTTTGTTGATGGCCTTTTTCATGTAGGTGGGCAAATATTTATAGCTAGTTTAAAAATGCTAGTTGTTCCCCTCGTCTTTGTATCGCTTGTGTGTGGTACTTGTAGTTTAAGCGATCCTAAAAAATTAGGCCGTTTAGGGGGAAAGTCGATTGGCCTATATTTGGTTACCACAGCGATAGCTATTACAGTGGCAATTACACTGGCGTTACTATTTAATCCAGGTGAAGGGATTGGGCTTCCTTCTCAAGCAAGCTACGACGCAAAAGAAGCGCCAACTTTAGCTCGCGTTATTATTGATATGTTCCCTACCAATCCTTTTGAAGCAATGGCAAAAGGTAATATGCTACAAGTTATTGTATTTGCTTTATTATTTGGTATTGCAATGGCGCTTAGCGGTAAAGCAGGTAAACGTGTAGCAACGGTATTTGAAGACTTAAACACGGTTATCTTAAAACTAGTTACTTTGTTAATGAATATTGCTCCTTACGGCGTATTCTTCTTAATGGCTAAGTTATTTACTACTATCGAGCTTAACTTAATTGTAAGCTTAGCTAAGTACTTTGGCGTCGTTGTTTTAGCCCTGTTATTGCATGCATTCGTAAACTACACCCTACTTCTAAAAATACTTACAGGCCTAAACCCGCTCACTTTCTTAGCTAAAATGAAGCACACCTGTTTATTTGCTTTTAGTACCTCAAGTTCAAGCGCAACTATGCCTATCACACTTGAGACTGCAACTAAGAAGCTAGGCGCTAATAACTCAGTGGCCTCATTTACTATTCCATTAGGCGCAACCATTAATATGGATGGCACTGCAATTATGCAGGGTGTGGCTACGGTATTTATTGCTCAAGTATTTAGTGTTGATTTAACTATTTCTGATTACTTAATGGTAATACTAACAGCAACGCTTGCCTCGGTTGGCACGGCGGGTGTTCCTGGTGTTGGCTTAATTATGCTGGCCATGGTACTTAACCAAGTAGGCTTACCGGTTGAAGGAATCGCAATTATAATAGGTGTTGATAGACTACTTGATATGACCCGAACCGCAGTAAATGTAACAGGCGATTGTATGGTAACCTGTGTTGTGGCTAAAAGTGAGGGTGAATTAGATGAAAGTATTTTCAACGACCCTAATGCAGCTAAAGATTTAGAAGACTATCACAAGTCAATTGACTAACCGCTTCTCTTGTTAGTTATAAAAAAAGCCTTGCTACTTTAGTAACAAGGCTTTTTTATTGAGTTTTGTTATTAGGGATTTAACGCCTTAAATTTTGACATTAAACTTACGCCTGCTTTATTCACTCCATGGCTAAGCCCTATTGCTAGCTTATCACTTAGCCCTTTTTTAATTTTGTATTGAACCTTGTATATTTGATACTGATGTTGCTGCTCTAACAATGCATCATCACTGGTTTTAATGGTATCAACTAAACCTTTTTCAATCGCTTGGGTTGCAAACCAATGCTCACCCGTTGCCACTAAGTCCATGTTCAAACTGGGACGCTGTGTACTTACAAACGTTTTAAACAATACATGAGTTTGCTCTATCTCTTCACGAAACTTTTCACGGGCTTTATCGGTATTTTCACCAAATAACGTTAGAGTACGTTTAAATTCGCCCGCCGTAATTTGCTCAAAATCAACATCGTTCTTCTTTAATATTTTATTAAAGTTTGGAATTTGTGCAATAACACCAATAGAGCCAACAATTGCGAACGGCGCTGCAATAATATGATCAGCCACACAAGCCATCATGTAGCCACCACTGGCAGCGACTTTGTCTATTGATACAGTTAACTCAATACCAGCTGACTTAAACCGTTGTAGTTGTGATGCAGCTAAACCATAGCCATGCACAACGCCGCCACCACTTTCAAGACGAACTAACACTTTGTCCTTTTTAGGGTCCGCGATTGAAATAATCGCAGTCACTTCTTCGCGTAAACTCTCTACTTCATGTGCGTCCATACTGCCGTTAAAGTCAATAACGTAGAGTCGTGATTTAGGCTCATCTTTTTCAGCTTTTTTTTGCTCTAGTTTTTGTTGCTTTTGATAGGCTTTTAACTCTTTTTTACCTAGCGTATTATTTAAAAAACTTTCTTTTATATTGGTAAGTTGCTCCGATAAATCATCAATTTCAATCTCACCTTTTTTTGCTTTTGGCTTAACAGCCGAGCTTACAATTAAGGTTAAAATGACAGCGATAGCAATAACAAAGGTAATGGTTTTAGCAAAAAACAAACCGTACTCGTATAAAAATTCCAACTGTGTTCTCCGTTTATAAATTTCAGTCAATTTAGCATGCTTTAAAGCAAAAAAAAGCCACTTAACAGTGGCTTTTTAGACTTAATTGAATGGTTGATTATTAATTCGTCACAACACTAGTATCTCTAACTGACAACAAACGTCCACGCGATGCTAAATAAGCTGCAACCTGAAATTGCATTTCAGCATTCGCAGCGAAACTACCCGTAGCAGTAGAAGACTCTCCCGCATCCTGTGCAGGTGTTAATATTGACCCATGATGGCCGGTATTAAATTTAACTAAATAGCTAGAGCCCATCTCTGTTGGCGCTTGCGATGTACTTACTGTTTCTAACCCCATAAAGTTAGCCAAAGGGACAGTACCTGCAATTGGGTTGTTAGCAGTCATTGGCGGAATAACTTGATCTGGCTTGTTATTATCTGTGCCATCACCAACAACAACATTCATGTACACTGGCGTTTCTAGTGCTTTAACAGTTGCTGCATAGTTAGTTGGGTCGCCGCTATCTAATGCTGTTTGTGCTGCAAATACAAACTGCGTCATCACGTTTTTAATATTAGCAAGCTTATCAGTTTCTCCTGCAACCGTTAGTGCTGTTGCAAACTCAGTAAAGCCACATGAGATACTTGCTTGCGTTTCCTCTGATTCGCCACAGTTAGAAACCGCGGGCCCATCTCTGAATGCCTTAAACTCTATCGATTCTGCAGTTTCTGCTTTAGCAAGGACAGAGCCTTGAATAAATGGACCAAACGCTGCTGATTCTAACAAAAAGCTAGCAATACCTCCGCCGCCACTTGCTAATGCTACAGCGTTAACCTTAAACAATGGATCTGCTTGGTCGTCCAATGGGCTATTAGCTTGTGCAATAAATGCAGGTGCTACAATTGAGCCCAGTGAATGGCCAATATAAGATACATCGGTATAACTGAGTGAACTATCACCGCTGAATCTTAAGCTTAAGCGTAAACCAAGTAAGTCAGCACTTGACTGACGCAAGCTATCTCTGGCTACCAATAACGAATTCAAGTTCATGTAACTAAGTACAGAGCCTTTTCCCGAAGTTGCATTAAAGTCATCAGTACCATCACCGTCTACATCTACACCACGCTCGCCATGACGAGGGTGGTCAATTGCAACTGTTGCAAAGCCTTGCAATGAAAGCTGCGCTGTTAACGTTAACATGCTTTCTTTTTGTGTGGTTATACCGTGTTGCATAATAACTACTGGCCAACCACCTGCTGGCATAGCTGCAAAAGGCTCTAAACCTAAGCCTGAACGGTACGCATTAACGACCGGTAAAATAGGTTTAGTAATTTGCACTGGCACATTTGCCATGCTCTGTACTTTAGGAAGTGAGTTATATTTCGTTAGATGACGTGTAACGTCTAAGCCCACACCTAAATCACGCAATCGGCCATCACTTAAGGCTGCACACATTGCATCGTTAGTGCTGACTGGATCAGCAGGAAAATCTTCTCCCTTTTGTGCTTTATAACCCATAACAGCTACTGCGTTATCACACATAGCTTGCCAGTAAGTATCATTTAAATCACTGATCTCTTTACCTTCAGGCGTGCCTAAATACATAGGTAATTGAATGTTACCTTTTTGATACTGTGCAGCTTGGAACACGTCAGGCACTGTTATATTTTGTGATGCTAACGCTACTTGTACATTAGTCATTGGCTGAGTTGGAATTTGCAACGCAGGCGTTGGAATTGTTGGCTCTGTTAAGCTTGCTGCTAAAACCTTTTTAATCGTGCCAAGCACTGGTCCTGCTGATTGCATTGTCATAGCAGCAGAAAAAATAATATCGTCTTTTGTAATATCGCCAGAGCTAACCACTACGTTTTCGTAGCTATTAACAGCCCCTTGCAGCGCAAGTTGTGATGGCGTAACTAATGGCGCTTCTTGTCTAACAGTGGCATATGTTGACGATGGTTCAATTGAGCGACCTTCTGAATCTTTAAGCCCAGTTGTTAACACATTAATGTATGAACTACCGGCTTTAAAAGGCTTAAGTGGGACAATTGCAACCGCGTCTCCAGAGCCTTGTGTAATAAAATCCACGCCAAAGGTCAATTCGCCTACTAATTTACATGCTGCACCGGCTGGTGCTTGCGAACATTCGGCATCAGTTAAGCTTGCACCCATGATCACTTCAAAAATACGTACAGAGCCTGGTGAAGCTGCAGACGTTTGATCAAGGCTAATGCCCGGTGGAAAGGTTAGATCAATTTTGAATGGCACTTGAGTAGACCAGCCATCAAGTGCGCCTATTGCTAGTTGCGGATCTGCATATTCAGCTCGAGAGATAGAAACATTCTCGTCATTTAATTCCCCAGGAATATTGAGTGTGCCATCAAGCGTACCACTCATCAATAAATCATTAGGAACCGAAATTACACCATTTGCAGGGTCAAACTTTACCGTAGCTTTTGGAATAACTGTAACTGAATCGTTTTTAACATCTTCTAACGTTTCTCCGCCGCCACAGCCTGCTAATGCAGCTGCAACTGAGAGCGAGAGTAGCATTTTTTTCATAGTGTTCTCCGCACAAATCTTATTTTTATAGTGTGTTTATAGTCAGTGTAATTAAGTTAAAATAATGTAGCTAGTATATTAATGAGACATTAGACCAGTTAAACTTAACGTAAACTTTCTAGTTTCGCCACCTAAATTTGTAATAAATTCGATTACTTGTCGATTTGCTATGTTAAAATCAAAAAAAATTTAAACATTGGTACTTTTATGCATACCTATCAAGCAACTGAAAACGCACTTAAAGACAAAGTAATTTTGATCACAGGCGCAGGTGATGGTATTGGCCGTGTCGCAGCTATTACCTATGCTAAACATGGTGCAACCGTTATTTTATTAGGAAAAACAACTAATAAACTAGAATGTGTGTATGACGAAATCGTCAATGCAGGCTATCCACAGCCAGCGATTGTGCCTATGGACTTAAAAGGTGCAACTAAACAGAACTATCGTGATTTAGCCGCAACAATCGAAAGTCAATTTGGCCGCCTTGATGGATTATTAAATAACGCCGGTATTTTAGGTACTTTAGGGCCGTTAGAGCATTTTTGTTCATCAACATTCGAAAACGTCATGAAAGTAAACGTCACCGCACAAGCAATGATCACTAAAGCGCTATTCCCTGTGATGCGTAAATCAAAAAGTGCCTCAGTGGTATTTACCTCATCGGGTGTCGGTCGTAAAGGAAGAGAGTTTTGGGGACCTTATGCAATTTCTAAATTTGCAGTAGAAGGTATGATGCAAACATGGGCGTGTGAAGTTGAAAAAACGCCAATCCGTGTTAACTGTATTAACCCAGGCGCAACCCGTACATCAATGCGTGCAAGTGCATTCCCAGGTGAAGATCGTGATTTACTTGCGACACCTGAAGATTTAATGCCAACTTATCTGTATTTAATGAGCGATGACTCAAAAAATATCAATGGCCAATCGTTAGACGCACAAGCTAAAAAATAATATTTAGTTTTAAACGTAAAAAGCCGCTATGAAAAGCGGCTTTATTGTTTTATTAGTAGCGTAATTACTTACGTTTAGTCGGTTTTACACGTTGATTGTGCTTTTTAACCGCCTTACGAATTTGATTTATTTTCGCGCGCTTATCTTTACGTTTTTCAGGGATAACCGACAGCTTAGTTTGCGTTTCTTTACCAAGTTTAACTGTTTTACGTAAATAGTTAACTGTGTCTAAATCGTACTCAATCCAACCACCTTGTGGTACACGCTTATCAAGCTCTAATTTACCGTAACGTATACGAATTAGGCGTGACACTTCCACATCTTGTGATTGCCATAAACGACGAACTTCACGATTACGACCTTCGTTAAGAGTTACGTTGTACCAGCGGTTAATGCCTTCACCGCCCATAGGCTTAATACCGGTAAATTTAGCCGGACCATCTTCAAGCTCTACACCGCGAAGTAAGTTTTTCATTGTTTCGTCAGTCACTTCACCAAATACACGAGCTGAATATTCGCGTTCAACTTCGTAGCTCGGGTGCATTAAGCGATTTGCTAATTCACCGTCATTGGTAAAGAGCATCAACCCTGACGTATTCACATCTAATCGCCCTACTGCTATCCAACGATCGCCATCTATACGTGGCAATCGGTCGAATACAGTACGACGACCTTCTGGATCTTTACGAGTACTTAGTTCGCCCTCTGGCTTGTTGTACATAATTACGCGACAAATTCTGTCAGCTTTTTCTTCAATTTTAACAGTGTGGCCGTCAACACGAATTAAATCGGTTTCTTCAACCCTGTCGCCTAACTTAGCTACTTTACCGTTTACACTCACACGATTAGCGTCAATGTATTTTTCCATTTCGCGGCGTGAACCTACCCCTGCGCGGGCTAGGACTTTTTGTAACTTTTCACCTTGTATACTCATTTGGATGGTTCTCTCACAGAAGGATCACATAATAACTGGGTAATTTTACTTTGCTGTTGCTCTGACAATGCAGGTAAATCATGAAGTCCCGTTATTGAAAAATAATCTAAAAATTGTTTAGTCGTTGCATAAAGTGCCGGTTTCCCAGGTACTTCTTTATGCCCAACTACTTTAACCCACTCTCTTTCAAGCAGAGTTTTAATAATATTTGAGCCTGTTGCTACGCCCCGTACTTGCTCAATTTCACCACGGGTAATAGGTTGTTTATATGCAATTAGCGACAAGGTTTCGAGTAAAGCTCGCGAATACTTAGGAGCGCGTTCTTGCCATAAATTACTCAACCATGGGCTTAAACTGCTACACGCTTGAAAACGATACCCACTGCCTACCTCAACTAAGCGTATACCTCGGGTTTGATAATGAACTTGAATTGCCTCTACAGCATCATTAATGCGCGCCATAGAAATTGCTAAATCGTTTAAAACCGTGTCCTTAAGATGACGTTTTGATACGGGCTTATCTGCCACAAAAATCGCCGCTTCAATGATTTCAATTAATTGTTCATCACTAATTCGCCGACCTACCATAATCACTCTTAAGTTAATAAAAACACACAGCCATCTATTATGACAGAACAATCACAAACTAGGAAAACATATTAACAAAATAACGTTTTATAGGCATAAAAAAGCCAGTGAAAAACACTGGCTTGATATCAAGTACATTCAGTAACGTAATTTAACTGTTTTTAAGTTGCTCAAGTGCATCATCTTCTGCAACAGAATCACCATGCTTTTGAATATAGCTGTTGAACTCTTTTTTGCTTACTTGTTTATCTTTATTACGATCCATGTAACCAAAATGATTTGATATATCATCGTCATCAGCTTCAGTAACTGAAATAAAGCCATTGCTATCATTATCTAAGCTTTTAAAATCATTTTCTATTTTATCAAACTTAGCAATATCAGCTTTAAATGCAGACTCACTCACTTCACTATCTGTAGCAACTTTTCCAGCATTTAGCTGCATATAAGCATCATATTCATTACGGCTTATTTGATTATCCATATTTGTATCTATGTTTGAAAAGTGCTGCCAAATACTATCATCGTCGGCTTCTGTTTTAGAAATAAAGCCATCGCTGTCGTTATCTAAGCTTGCAAAATCACTGTCGATTTTTTCTAAACCTTGATTTGAAGAACAAGCTGCTAAACTCAATGCGGCTAAAACAGTAGAAGCTATCGTTAATTTTTTCATAAGACGTATCCTTGTATTAATAAATTTCAACTTTAGTGATACAAATACGATGCCAAAAAAATAAACCATTAAAATCAGACAATTAAACAAAAAAAACTTCTATTGCGATATTCAATAATGCAATTTTTCCAAACTACATAGGTAATTTTTACAAAAAAAAGCTCGGTAAAAACCGAGCTTTTTATATATTAAATACAGTAATTTAGATTGCAGCGTTTTGGTAACGCTTCACAAAATCAGTTACGTTTTGGCCATTACACTTTAATGTGTTTAAGTTACCAATTTGCTTACGCACTGGTTGTAAGCCTTGCTTTAATGCAGTTATACATAACTGTGTTTCTTGATGTGAATCTTTTGCAAATACTTCAACTTTTGATGCTGCAGGCTGTGCTGCAGTTTGTTGTTTTGCAATATCGCGAATGTCTTGACCGTTACATAGGATACTTTTTGAATAACGAGATAAGTATATACCATGCTTTGCTGCCATTTTACGTGCAGCTGAAAAACCTTCATTGGCGCTTACTACGCACAAGTTTGACTCTAATTTATTGTCTTTGCTGTAATACGCATTGCTTTGTGCAGAAGCGGTAACAGAAACAAAAAGAGAGGCAGCTAAAAGTAATTGAGTTTTCATCAGGTAGTCCTATTTGAACGAGTTAAACAAACGATTTTTGCGCATTATATAGACAACTTTTAACATATCAATTGAATATTTTATTTATTTTATTATTTAATAATGCATTTACAATGTTTAAACATTAAACAGTAATTGATCAACAATTGTGCAGTTATTTTCTCATTTCAGTCATGTTATGTCGCTCTAAATGCTGATACAATTTGACGAATAGAAAAAATAAATTTGAAGGTTAACTTTATGAAAGTGATTTCTTTTAATATCAATGGTCTGCGTGCTCGACTACACCAGTTACAAGCTATTATTGATAAACACCAGCCAGATATTATTGGTCTTCAAGAGATCAAGGTACATGATGAAGCGTTTCCGCTAGACGATGTAAAAAAGATGGGTTACCACGTTTATTTTCATGGGCAAAAAGCGCATTACGGCGTGGCAATGTTATGCAAAAAAGAGCCTAAATCGGTATTAAAAGGCTTCACTACTGACACCGATGACTCGCAAAAGCGTATGATTAGCGTCACTGTAGAACAAGAGAATGGCCGCGATTTACATGTAATGAATGGCTATTTCCCACAAGGCGATAACATTAATCACGAAACTAAGTTCCCCTACAAACGTCAATTTTATAAAGATCTAATGACCCATCTGAATGGCCATTTCACCCCTGATCAAGATGTAATTGTTATGGGTGACATTAATATCTCACCAACCGATTTAGATATTGGCATTGGCGAGGTAAATGCAAAACGGTGGTTAAAAACGGGTAAATGTTCATTTCAACCTGTTGAGCGTGAATGGCTTGCTACCTTATTAAATTGGGGTTTTAAAGACACCTTTAGAGAACAAAACCCAGAAATTAACGACCAATATTCTTGGTTTGACTATCGTTCAAAAGGATTTGTTGATAACCGCGGCCTACGAATTGATGTGGTACTAGCAACGCATGATTTAGCAGCTCGCTGTATAGACACAGGCATAGATTATGAATTGCGCGCTATCGATAAACCATCAGATCATGCGCCTATTTGGTCAGAGTTTAGTTAATAATTATGTTAAGCGTGCAGTTGCAAGGGTTACTGTGGATTGTTGTCATCGTTATCGGCTTTTTAAGCGTTAACAAATCAACATACAGTAATTTATTTAATACCCCAGCAAGACAATCAGGTGTGTTTGCCTGTGCACTGGTACTCGCTTTGTTATGGCGTATAAAGGCCGGTATTTTACCCGGTCTCGATCTGCATATTTTAGGCATTACCGCAGTTACCCTAACATTAGGTTGGCGTCTTGCTATATTAAGTTGTGTACTCGCAACAGCGCTTTTAACTGCTTTTGGACAAATAACACCTGAATTAGTCGCATTAAAACTCATCATTAGTGCGTTTATACCGGTGTTATTCAGCTATTTAGTTTTTATCGTGTGTTATCACTATTTAGCACGGCATTTTTTTATCTATATATTTGTTTGTAGCTTTTTAACAGCGGGTGTCGTTGCCTGTATTAACATTATACTCGGTGGCGCTTTTTATTACACAATAGGTGAATATAGTTGGCATCAGATGAGCGAGAATTATATTTACCTAAGTCCTATTTTGGCCTTTCCTGAAGCTATGCTAAACGGTATGGCAATCACTGTACTGATCACCTATCGCCCACATTGGGTAAAAACTTTTTTTGATAAGGACTATTTAGGCTCATGAGTCTTCATTACCATTGCCCTATTTGTAAACAGCCACTAGCACTTAATGATAAAACATTACGATGCGATAACAATCACAGCTTCGATTTTGCCAAAGAAGGCTACGTAAACTTACTCCCTGTGCAAAACAAAAACTCTAAACAGCCTGGCGATTCGTTGGAAATGGTGCAAGCTAGGCGCTCATTTTTGGAGCAAGGTTATTATGGCTTTTTACAAACTGCTTTAGCCAATATGGTAAAGCCACTTAATGCTGAAATAGTAATTGATTTGGGGTGTGGTGAAGGGTTTTATACTCACGCTATTGCTAACAACAGCCAGGCTAGCGTATACGGTGTGGATATATCAAAGTCGGCAGTAAAATATGCGGCAAAACGTTACAAGCAATGCCATTTTAGTGTTGCTTCAATTAGCCAAGCGCCTTTTGATGATCAGCTTGCTGACGTTTTGGTTAGTGTATTTGCGCCTTTATTTGACAGTGAACTTGCACGTCTAGTCAAAGATAATGGTTGCTTAATTGTGGCAAGCCCAGGCCCAACTCATTTGAAAGAACTAAAAGATTATATTTATAGCAACGTAAACGAGCACACACAAATAGCAGCACCTGCGGGCTTTGAAAATACATCGCAACAATTAATAACAGAGCAGGTGTCGCTTACATTTAACGATGTTAAGAACTTAATTATGATGACGCCATTTGCGTGGAAGTTTAGACCAGAACATTGGCAAGCACTTGAGAAAAAACAACAGCATAGCGTCACATTGTCATTTTACATTACGCAATTTACTAAAACTGCTCTTTAGTAAACGTTTTATCCATTTTATCGAACATATCTTTTAGTAATTCGGCAAGCTCCAAATAGCGGGGCTTGTTTTTTCCCATTTGCGCGTCGTAACCGTTAGCAACCATTTTTGCAAATAACTCGTTATACCATTGCTGCATAGCAGGCTCTAATTCGGTTTGCGCACGTTTACCTAACCATAAAAGCCCTTGTAATGGCAAAGAAATAAAAAACAGACTACTGGCAATCGCTTGGGGCAGAAAACCCGAGCCTAAATAATTAATCTGAAAAAACAGGGTCAGCATGGCTAATATTGGCATAACTGTAATCGCAAGCTCTGTGGCTCTGATCACTTTAAATTCTGCAAATAATGGCGCAACCTCTTTTCGCATTGGCCATGTTTTAGCATAAGAACGCCCTAATTGAACTTGCGACATCACACTTTTTTGCATTAATAAATCCTCATAGTCACGGTTTGTAACACTTCAACAAACGTAATACTTATAAAAGTGTAACACAATTATAGCTGCTTTCACTTTATCGGTAAAAATGCTCAATTTCATTAGTAAAACTCACAAAAAGCATAAATTATCGAAAGAATTTCACAAAGCCCTTTTAATAAAGTCTACTACACTTTAGTCTACACTTATTTAAGCCACAAAGGCTTATACATCAACCAAGTGTACTGATTAATACTTAAATGGAAAATGAATCTATGCCAACACTCCCAAATAATCCAAACCACGTTTTGGTACTCAATTGTGGAAGTTCAAGTCTAAAGTTTGCGATTATTGATGCAAACACAGGAAACGACATCATATCAGGTTTAGCTGAGCGCCTAGGTGATGATGCTCCCTCAATTAAATATAAGTTTAAGGGAGAAAAAACCACTATTAAGCTTGCTGCTAACCAGGCACATGCCCATGCAATTGATACGCTGGTTGATTTGATAAAAGATCACAACCTCGACGAGCAATTAGTGGCAGTGGGTCATCGTGTTGTACATGGCGGTGAGCACTTTACCCAATCAGTTTTAATTGACGAAAACGTCATTGCAGGTATTACCCAAGCAGCCACACTGGCCCCCTTACATGGTCACGCTAATTTACTAGGTATTTCATCAGCACAAGCATCATTTAAAGATTTACCACAAATAGCTGTGTTTGATACCGCATTTCATCAAACTATGGATGAGGTTGCTTATTTGTATGCCCTTCCTTATAAGCTTTATAACGACTTTGGGGTTAGACGCTATGGATTTCATGGCACTAGCCATTTTTATGTAGCAGTTCAAACCGCTAAAATGTTGTCTTTACCTGTTGAAGAAAGTAACTTTATTAGCGCCCACTTAGGCAATGGCTGCTCTGTGTGTGCGATCAAAAATGGTAAAAGTGTCGATACCAGCATGGGCTTAACCCCGCTTGAAGGACTTGTTATGGGTACTCGTTGTGGTGACATTGACCCAGGGCTATTTAACTTTTTAACGACCCAACTTGATTACACCGCACAGCAAATTGATGACCTGCTAAATCAAAAAAGTGGCTTATTAGGAATAAGCGAGCTATCAAACGATTGCCGTACTATTGAAGAGGCTGCCATTGCTGGCAACTCGCAAGCCATGCTGGCACTTAATATGTTTTGCTACCGCTTAGCAAAACAAATAGCCGCCTACATGGTACCGCTGCAAAAATTAGATGCGCTTATTTTTACCGGTGGGATTGGCGAGAATTCCGATATTATTCGCGAAAAAGTACTTACACAGTTAGCCTTTTTAGGTATCAATTTAGACCCCCAAGCAAACCTTGATGCACGGTTTGGCCAAGCTGGATTAATTAGCGCTGCTAATTCAACAAGCAAAGCGGTGGTTATGCCTACCAACGAAGAATGGGTTATTGCACTCGACGCCGCAAACATCACCAAGGAGTTATAATATGGCTCGTCGTATTATGTTGGTTCCTATCTCTACAGGGGTAGGTTTAACCTCAGTATCAGTTGGTTTAGTAAGAGCGCTGGAACAAAAGACGGTTAAGGTTAATTTTTTCAAACCTATCGCCCAGCCGCGTGCAGGTGAAACTGGCCCTGAAAAATCGACCCAAATTGTCACTCAAGGCTCACCAATTAAGCCGCCAACACCGTTTGCGCTCGATTACGCAGAGCAAATGATTGGTGATGGTAAAGGTGATGACTTATTAGAGGAAATTGTTGAGCGTTTTCAAAGTAAGATCAACGATGACGAAGTGGCCATAATAGAAGGAATGGTGCCTACTCGACGCCAACCTTATGCGGGACGCATAAACCGTGAAATTGCGCAAACCTTAGGGGCCGATATTGTATTTGTGCTTACCCCAGGGAATTACAGTATTACCCAGATTGAAGATCGCCTTGAAATTGCTGCTGGAAATTACGGTGGCATAGATCACCCTCGTGTGCTGGGTTGTATTTTCAATAAAGTGAATGCCCCTCTAGATGAAGAAGGTCGTGCTCGCGCTGATTTAGTCGATACTTACAAGCCAGAAGCACTGGATAACGAGCTTAACCGTCTGGCCTCTTTACCTATTTTTAGAAAAAATCCTTTTATGTTACTTGGTGCCATTCCGTGGGATTTTGAGCTGGTCGCGCCGCGCGTTAAAGATTTAAGTGCCTATTTAAAAGCAACTATTATTAACGAAGGCGACATGGTGCATCGTCGACTCAGACGCATTACTTTTTGTGCTCGTACAGTATCAAATATTCTAAATTATTTTACTCCAGGTGCGTTATTAGTCACTCCTGGCGATCGTTCAGATATACTGGTTGCAGCCTGCTTGTCTGCCATGAATGGTACTAAACTAGGCGCTATTTTGCTCACCGGTGGCTTTGAGCCTGAGCCGCGCATCATGGCGCTGTGCGAACAAGCCATGCAAACAGGGCTGCCTATTTTAGCAACAGAAGGCGATACTTGGCGCACCTCATTATTGCTGCATAACTTTAACCTAGAAGTGCCAAGCGATGATGAACAACGCATTGAAAAGGTAAAAGATCATAACGCAGAGTATATAGATTCTGATTGGTTAGATACCTTAGCTAAAAGTGTGGGGAAAACTCGAAAACTATCTCCTCCTGCCTTTAGGTATTTATTAACTGAAAAAGCTCGAAAAGCCGAAAAAACAATTGTACTGCCTGAGGGTAACGAACCTAGAACCATTAAAGCAGCCGCTATTTGTGGCCAGCGGGGCATTGCTAAAACAATTTTATTAGGTGATCGTGATGAAATATTGCGTATAGCCGAGCAACAAGGCATTGAGCTTAACGAGCATGTAACTGTAATTGAGCCAAGCAGTATCATAAATGATTACGTAGCACCTATGGTGGAAATTCGTAAAAATAAAGGTCTTACCGAAGTAGTCGCCCAAGAGCAACTTCAAGATCACGTCGTACTTGGTACTATGATGCTAGAGCAAGGCAAAGTCGATGGCTTGGTATCGGGTGCGGTAAACACCACTGCCAATACCATTCGCCCACCGTTACAGTTAATTAAAACCGCGCCAGGTTCATCATTAGTGTCTTCTGTATTCTTTATGCTATTACCTGATCAGGTTTTGGTTTATGGTGATTGCGCTATTAATCCCGATCCTAATGCCGAACAACTAGCTGACATTGCAATTCAATCTGCCGACTCAGCAGCAGCATTTGGTATAGAACCTCGCGTAGCCATGATAAGTTACAGCACCGGTGACTCAGGCAGTGGGGCTGATGTAGAAAAAGTGCGAGCGGCAACTAAACTGGCTCAGCAAAAGCGTCCTGATCTAATTATAGATGGCCCATTACAGTATGATGCAGCAATTATGGAAAGTGTAGCGATTAAAAAGGCACCTAACAGCCCTGTTGCAGGTAAAGCAACGGTGTTTATATTCCCTGATTTAAATACTGGCAACACCACCTATAAAGCGGTACAACGAAGCGCTGATTTGATCAGTATCGGTCCGATGCTGCAAGGGATGCGTAAACCAGTTAACGACTTAAGCCGTGGCGCATTAGTTGACGACATAGTGTATACCATTGCTTTAACTGCCATTCAAGCAGCGCAAGCTGAGGCACTTAATTAACCCCTTTAACTAACATGTCCTTTTTATAGCCTAGCCATTTTTTTATTATTTATTAATAGGTTAGGCTATTTATACCTTACAACCCCCAAGCTTATCCACAGAAATTGTGGACAATTATTTTTTAATTAATAAAAACTTTAACAACGGCTCAGTTTGGGCCTTTAACTTAGATTCAATACTCTATACTATAAAGCTATTATCTTGCTGCTAGGGATGGGTTTTATGTCAAAACAAACACTACAATTACACAGCACTGTTTTATCAATTCATAGTTTAGCGCTTGATGCCGACATCCCTCCTGCCCTGTTAAAGCAACCATTATTTTTTATTTCAAAAACGCACGATGAACTCTCGGTCGTTTGCCCTGATGACTTTATAATTGATAGCCAAGATACAGAATCGAATTGGCAAGCATTAGAAGTAATTGGCCCCTTAGGGTTTTCGTTAACCGGTATTATGGCAAATATTTCAGGAGTATTAGCAAGAGCTGGCGTGTCAATTTTTTCAATTTCAACCTATGACACCGACTATATTTTAGTAAAAAAGCAAACCGTCAACAAAGCAATGGCTGCTCTTAGAGCCGATGGCTACAATGTGGTAACTTAATTAATAATGAAATCTGAAGACGTTAGCTATTTAACTAAAAATAAAATTGGCCGAAGCGCGATACAAATAACTAGCCCATTCAGTGGCAAAGTTATGCAGATGGACGCGCATCCTGAAGCTTTTTTCCGCTTTGGAACTTTGGGGCCTGGGATTATTGTCAGCTTAACCAGCCATAAAGTGTTAGCGCCATTTAATGGCACTTTATTGCAAGTTAAAAGTGGCGGGTGCGAATTTATTCTAAAAGCTAAAAATGGCTTAAAAGTATTAGTAAACTTAGCCGTACCTGATTCTCAAACTCTCACGCATACTCATATTGCTCAGCTTAATGGCAGCAAAATAACCAAAGGACAGCGCCTCGCTTACTTTGATTTGCGTGAACTCGATGCGCCTATTTTAGCTAGCCTTATCATACTCAATGGCCACGACTTAGGCACTTTTCATTATTCTCACCCGCAGGTCAATGCCGGTGTAGATACCTTATTAACTATTATCAAAAAGAAGTAGGTTTATGATCACTCTCTATGGCATTAGCAACTGCGACACAATCAAAAAAGCAAAAAAATACCTAAGCGATAATGACATCGCGTTCACTTTCCATGACTATCGTAAAGACGGCGTTAACCATAATATGGTTAGCGATTTTGCAGAGCATATTGACTGGGAACAACTTGTTAATAAACGTGGCACAACATACAGAGCGCTGTCGGATGAGCAAAAGCAAAGCTTAACTAAGCAAACTGCTATCGATATATTGGTTGAACAACCTGCAATGATTAAACGCCCTGTTCTTATTAGTAACGGGCAATACCATTTAGGTTTTAAATCAGCACAATACGATGAGATCTTTAAATAATGACCCATCCAGTAATTACCCTAGCCCAAGCTTTAATTCAGCGAGAGTCGGTTACCCCTGAAGATGCAGGCTGCCAACACATGATGAATGAGCGTCTAAGTGCAATTGGCTTTGATATTGAATCGCTCTTTTTTACTGACACGCTCAATACTTGGGCACGAAAAGGCACGCAATCACCCCATTTTTGTTTTGCCGGTCATACCGATGTGGTGCCCACAGGGCCTGAAAAAAATTGGCAGCACCCGCCTTTTGCTGGTCTAATTGAAGACGGTTTATTACATGGGCGTGGCGCAGCCGACATGAAAGGCTCACTGGCAGCTATGGTTGTAGCCACAGAGCGTTTTGTATCTAAGCACCCTGATCATAAAGGCTCTATCTCGTTTTTAATTACCTCAGATGAAGAAGGCCCTTTTATCAACGGCACTACCCGCGTAATAGATACTTTAGAAGAGCGCGGTGAAAAAATTGATATGTGCCTTGTTGGTGAGCCTTCATCGCGCGATGTACTCGGTGATGTGGTTAAAAATGGTCGTCGTGGTTCTCTAACTGGTTTTTTAACTATCGCCGGTGTGCAAGGGCATGTGGCTTACCCACACTTAGCGCAAAACCCAATTCATTTAGCCACGCCAGCATTAACTGAATTAAGCCAAACTGTGTGGGATATGGGTAACGACTTCTTTCCTGCCACCAGCTTTCAAATCTCGAACATTAATGGCGGCACAGGTGCCGGTAATGTGATACCCGGTGAGCTTGAAGTACAATTTAACTTTAGGTTTAGCACCGAAGTTACTCATCAGCAGCTGCAACAAAAAGTGAACGCGATTTTACAAAAACACAATTTGAATTACGAACTAAATTGGATTGTAAATGGCCTACCGTTTTTAACCGATCACGGTCCGTTAGTTGATGCTACCGTCGCTGCGATTAAATCAGTAACTGGCTTAACCACTAATTTAGAAACAACAGGTGGGACATCAGATGGCCGCTTTATTGCTCAAACCGGCGCTAAAGTAATCGAGCTGGGGCCACGTAACGCCACAATTCATAAAGTTGATGAGTGTGTTAGCACAGATGACCTGATCGCGCTGGCCGATATTTATGAACAAATATTAGAACGACTGTTAACTTAATGACTGCAAATAAAGAACTCATACAATGCATCACCGGACAAAGTGATGCACACCTAGTCGCCATACAAAACCATTATTTGCATGCCAATATTGTCAACGACTTTGTTGCACTGCAATCAGCGGCCGCATCCGCAGGCTTTGATTTATGTATTGCATCAAGCTTTCGGGATTTTAATCGTCAATCGGCTATTTGGAATGCTAAATTTTCAAATAAGCGCGTGGTGTTAAATAAAGCGCAACAAGCCGTTGAACTAAATTCACTGAGTGATATTGAAAAATGTACCGCCATAATGCTGTACTCTGCACTGCCAGGGGCAAGTCGCCATCATTTAGGCACTGACTTAGATATTTTTGATAAACGCGCAGTGAGTGACGATTATGTGTTGCAACTAACCCCCGATGAATATCAGCATGGCGGACCTTTTGCCGAACTGAGTCAATGGCTAGACACTCACCTAGCAGAATTTGGATTTTATCGGCCTTATCAGCATGATTTAGGCGGTGTTGCCCCAGAACTTTGGCATATTAGCCACATTGCGCAATCAGAGCAGCTTATGAGGCACCTGTCAGTTGAGGTATTACATAACTGCATTAAAGAAAGTGATTTATTAGGTAAAGACACTATTTTAACCCACTTACCTGCTTTATATGAACGCTTTGTGCTTAATGTGAGCCCACCTGCTAAGCGGTGTTAGTTTTTTTATTTAACGTAAAAACCAATACAGCCAGTAAAATGATACTGCTGGGGAGCATAAATTGCACAGTTAAAGTTTCTGATAAAAACACCGCTCCTGCAATAGCTGCCAAAACGGGCACGCATAACTGCACTATAGCTGCATGCGTGCTTTTTAATAAAGGCATAGCCACATACCAAATACTATAACCTACGCCTGATGCGATGGCACCTGAGGCTATTGCAAGTAACACCCCTTCCATACGTACATTTTTAAGCTGGCTCATACCCACCACAATTAAAATAGGTAGCACTAATAAGCTGCGAATAAAGTTATAAGTGGTGGCCCTAAGTGGTGACACACACGCTTTGCCTCTAATACTGTATATTCCCCATGCCACGCCACTTATGCTCATTAATACTGCCGCCATTACCGGTGGCGCTGTTTGCGAAGGCAGCATTAAATAAACAAAAGCCACAAACGCCACAATAAATGCAAGCCATTGCACAGCGGTTAAGCGCTCTTGCTTATAGATGCCCCAGCCGATCATGGTAAATTGCACCGCGGAGAATAAAATAAGCGCGCCCATACCGGTATCTAGCTCTATATAAGCTATAGAAAAACACAGCGCATATATCAGTAAGCTCACACTGCTTCGCCAGCTTCCGATATCGTTAATAACGGAGCTACTTAATTGTGCTTTTTTATTTAATTGCTTTGTATAGAGCAGCATAATAATAGCCAAACACACTGCCCCGCTGAGAAGCCGTATAACAGTGAAATTCCACGCATCAATATAACCTTGAGCTAATGCTAAGCGACACAATAACGAATTGGCAGCAAAGGCAACTAACGCGATAATAGTAAACAGAGTGGCTTTCAAATAAATTCCTAACGTGTTGATAAATATATACCGTACTTATATACAGATTAAATTAGCGTCCATTGTTGTAAACGTTAATATGGTTATTTTTTAATGATAAAGCTTTAATGTTTATACACTACGCTTTTTTACAATCTTTCACACCTACATTTATAAGCCATGTGTTAACCTTATAAAATAGATAAAAGGAGTGCGTGTGCGTCACATTTTAATTTTCAGTTTTTGCTTTATTGTAAGTGGTTGCAGCACTATTGGCTTTAACGACTTGTTTAATGATTATGCCACAAACACCACCCCTGTTAGGCAAGCTATTAGCAATAATAATATTGAAAATGCACGTACCCTTATAAAAACCAACAGTAAAGCCCACAGTAATTATTTACTGAACCAATTAGAGCAAGGGCGTATTGCTGATTTAGCTAATAATCCAGATAGTGCGCAAACATATTTTGAAACTGTCTACCAACAGATGCAAGCAAAGCGCCAAGCAGCCAAAATACAAGTAAGTGCAGGGCTTGAACAAAGTAATGCGCTGTTAACTAACGATTCAGCAATAGGTTATATCCCACCAGCCTACGAAATGAGTATGTTGCATAGCTACAAAGCACTTAATTATGTTTATAAACGCGATATTGAGAGCGCGTTAGTTGAAATACGCCGTGCCAATAAAGTACAAGTTGATGCACTACTCGATAATCAAAGCGAGTTTGATAATGCCGTTGCTCAAGCACAGCAACACTACCCAGACATGGATAATTTAACTCGCTCGGTAAAAAATGGCTTTCAAAATGCGTACACGTTTTACTTATCAGGGTTGTTATATGAAACGGCAAAGCAAGGCGATGATGCCTACATAGACTATAAAAAAGCACTCGAAATACAACCTAATAATCAGTATTTACAGCAAGATTTACTACGCCTTGCTAAGCAGCAAGGCTTTGCGGATGACTACAAACAATTTAAGCGACAGTTTGGTGAAGTAAACACCATAGATAAAAATCAAGGCGAAGTGGTTATATTATTTGAACAAGGCCTAATACCAAAACAGCACGAGTTTAAATTGCGATTGCCTATTTATACTTCGCAGGGGGATGCCCGCTTTTATAGCTTAGCAATGCCCGTTTATATAAATAACGCCTACAGCAGCGCCGTGAATAATATAAAAGTTAATAACCAAGTATTAGCATTAAGTCCGTTAGTGCATTTAGAGGCACTGGCCGCTAAAACGTTAGAGCAGCAAGTAGCTGGGCGTGTTTCAAGGCAAATATTACGTCTTGTCGCTAAAGAAAAAATGCGTGCAGAGCTTGCGCGCAGTGCCGGTGATGTGGGGAACATTTTGGCAAATTTGTATAATCTTGCATCTGAGCAAGCAGATACGCGTAGTTGGCTTACCCTGCCTAATCAGATCAGCCTTGCCCGCAGCGCAGTAAAAGCAGGCGAGCATACTCTAAACGTTGGCTCGCAACCGCCAATAAATTTTACCGTTAGTAAGCAAGGGTTAACGTTAATCTACCTAACCTCTGTTAATAACTATTTTAACTCCCATGTAGTGCAACTTTAGGAGCCATCATGAAATACATACTTCCCGTTATTGCGTTAATTATGCTCAGCGCGTGTAGCAGCCGACCTGTAACCTCAGGTATTGGGGTTGAGCAAACTACCAACGCTTACAAAGAGCAGCTCAATGTTAATAATCCACAATTAGCTAAAAAGCTTTTAATAAGTGATGTAAAAACGCGTCAAACAAATAACCTTACCGACGTAGTGGTTACTTTAGCGAGTACCTATAAAAAGTCGCAATACTTACAGTATCAATTTAACTGGTTTGATAAAGATGGCTTTGTTATTAAAGGCAACCACTCACCGTGGCAAGCCCTAACATTATTTGGCTTTGCTAAAACCCAGCTTGCAGGACTAGCACCTAGCTCTAATGCCGTTACCTTCTCATTAGCTGTAAGAGAAGTTTCAACCGACGCACAAGAATTTAAAGATTAAAGGAAATCATGATGATCAATAAACAATTTAAATCACTGTCTAGTTATGCAATTTTAGGCTTAGCTGCACTGACACTTGCAGGCTGTGCCAACAAAGCTGTTGTCAGCTATGGTGATGCCCAAGCCGTAGAAACCACAGATATAAACTTTGGCTCTACTGACTTACAAAAAGTTGCCTCGCAAATGACCGACTCTCTGCTTAGTTCGCCTGTGGTTGGTACTATGACCGCCAATACACGCCCTGTGGTATTTGTAGAGCGTATTAAAAATAAAACCAGTGAACACATAGATACAGAATCAATCACCGACTCTATCTCTACTCAATTACTGCGTAGCGGCAAATTTAGATTTGTTGATATGACCCGTGTAGAGGCGGTTCGTGAGCAAATTACATTTCAAAACGAAGACGCCTTAGTCAACCCAAGTACTGCGGTGGCTTTTGGTAAGCAAATTGGTGCGCAATATATGCTGTACGGTAACCTATCAAGCATTGTTAAATCTAATGCAGATAAAGCTGATGTGTACTACAAATTTACAATGCGTTTAATGGATATGCAAAGCGGTCTTGTTGAATGGGCTGACGAAACTGAAATTCGTAAGACGCGTGAAAAATCAACGTTTGGTTGGTAATAACAGGAGCGAATTATGAAAACGCTTAGCTTAATTTTATGCGCTTTATTATTAGTAAGTGCCCCAACGTTTGCCAAGTACGAACGAAATAAAGCTGTTCCTGTACAGCAAGTACTATTTGGTAAAGTAAAGTCGGTGCGCACTATTACTGAGCAACAACTAGTACAAGACAAAAGTAACGGCTGGAAAACCTTTGGCGGTGCCTTACTAGGCGGTGTTATTGGTAACCAGTTTGGCGGCGGCAGTGGTCGAACTGTAGCGACTATTTTAGGATCGGTGATTGGTGGTAACGTTGCTCATAATCAGCAGCAAACACAGCGCTATGAAAACACACAGCTCGTTGAATTACTGATACAAGTAGAAAGTGGTGAGCAATTTATGGTGGTACAAGACAACGATCCCGCTATGCGTTTTCACCAAGGGGATAATGTTCGCCTTATTTACTTAACTAATAACACAGTACGAGTAGATAGCGCGTATTAAGCCTCTTGCAAGGCGATAGCTGAAAAAAAACCTAACTTAGGTCACTAAGTTAGGTTTTTTTAAATGTATTCACTTTTATTTATTAAGCGGGTTCTTTTGCCCAAAGCTGCTCGTTTTCATGCATTTCATATAAACCATGTGCACGGTTAATCAGTAAATTTGCAAAATCAGCTTGGGTTTTATCTCGCGCACCCGCGGTAATAATTTGGTCGGCTTTTAGCTGCCACTGCAATGAAAAATAACGCATGGCATCACGTGCATCTTTTGCTGCAGACGCTTCAGCGTGATCAGTTGGTAAACGACCGGTGATCACCCAGTAGCTTTTACCGTTTTGCGCTTTAAATTTCCAAAGCGCGCATAAAGGCGCTAAAAAACGGCTTTCTTTTTCAAGCAAGGTTTTAGGCATAATGCCTTTTTCAGCTAAATGTTTTTGCGCATTTTGAAAACATTCGCGCTGCCATTGAATTTCTTGTTGCTGAAGTTCAGCTTGCTGCTCTGGTGTTAATGGTTTTTGTTCTTGTTGCTGCATTTTAATAACCTTTTTACTTCTTTGTTTACACTTTAAGGGCATAACAAATAAGGCGCAAGCATAAATAGCGTGCTTAACACCTTATTCACAGCTGTTTGCTGGGTTTTTAAGCAAAGTACACTTACTTTATGTTGTGATCAAACGAACCCACAGCACCTGGGAATACCACTGGCGACTCAATACCCTGTTTATTCACGCTAGCAACTCCAAAATAGTAATTATCAATAACCACATTTTTTAGGGTAAATTCACTGACCTTATCAACCCATTGACTGTATTGCCATTGTGGTTCACTAGTATAGCGCCAGTATATACGATAGCCTGCTACATTTTTATCCTCTGTTGGCTGCCAAGAAAGAGTGGTACTGGCGCGTACGGCACCACTAATTTTCACCTCTTTTGGTGGCGCAGGAGCCCACGCCATTGACGCAAGGCTTACCGCATTTAACGAGGTAAGTTTTGCGGCGTAATCAAAATCCACCCCATCAATAGTATCACCGTACACTACCCCATTTTCGGTGCGCAGGTCTTGATGTTGGCGATCATAATGCTCGTTGGTTTCCATAATGCGTACAGCCGCAAAACCCGCATCATTAAACGGACGATGATGCCCGCCTCGTGCAAAACGGTCGAGCCTATATACCAGCATGGTATCTAAGTTCTCAATGTATTTATCAGCAATGGTGTCTATGTAACGCGCTAAATTACGGCTCGCTGAGTCAACTTCGCCGCCAGTAAAACGACGAGTACGGGCTTGTTCTTTAGTTTCAACTACACGCGTACCTTCAGAAAAAATACGTGCAGTGGTGTTATCGGTTACGCCATTAATGCCGGTAATGTTACCAATCATGTCGTTATTTAAAACACCATGAACCTGCCAGTTATTTTTTTGTGCGTAAGCAGTTAAAATTTTACCGCCAAATAAACCTTGCTCTTCACCTGAGAGTGCTGCATATACCACTGAGCCATTAAATGTATATTGCGATAACACCCGTGCCGCTTCAATCACACCGGCAACCCCTGATGCATTATCGTTTGCCCCAGGTGAATCGCTAGTAAAATCCATAACATCACTAACGCGTGAGTCTATATCTCCCGACATCATCACCATACGGTTAGGATCGGTGTTACCGCGCTGAATCGCAATTATGTTAACCACTTCCACGGGTTCAGGAATGCGCTTTTCACCCGAGATGGTTTGTTTTACTTCTAGTATCTCTAAACAGCCACCACACTGTGCCGAAATTGCTTCAAATTCTTTTTTTATCCAGCGTCTTGCCGCGCCAATACCACGGGTATCCGATTTAGTTTCAGATAAAGTATGGCGGGTACCAAAATCCACTAACGTTTGAATATCATCTCCAATACGCTGCGCTGAAATTTGATCTGCAATATTGTGCAATGATGCTTGTTGTGTGGTTTGTGCCGCCACACTATAAAATGACGCGCTACAAACAGATGCAACCGCACTATACTTAATAATCCGAGTAACTAACTTTAAAGGTGAAATTGACATAGCAGTTTAATCCTTATTGTTGATGTTTTTAAAATGACAGCTCTGCAGGTATACAGCAATGCATTTGAGATAGACGTTAAAAACCTCAGGTTAAATTACATTTAATTAACACGCTTAGTTTAGCTATCGCTTGCTCAGTTTCTAGTTTAATAAAAATAATCACTTATGCTGTTTTGTACGTATATTAAAGAGAGAAACACGATTAATCAGCTATCATTTTATATACCCAGTTTAAAAATAATAAGGTGCTGTAAAAATATGAAGAAACACGAGGAATTACCTGAGGATCATGTTGACCCGCTTATGCAGTATTTACATCATGCGATTCGCTTTGCTATTAAAATATTAGCGGTGCTCATGGTGCTAGTTATTTTTTGGAGTATTGCTGATGTAGTATATGTTTTATATATGCGATTGAGCTCTCCCCCTTATTTTTTATTAAACATTGAAGACATTCTGCAAACCTTTGGTGCTTTTATGGTGGTGCTTATTGCGGTAGAAATATTTACCAATATTCGTTTATATTTAGGCTCAAGTTCACTGCCTGTTGAGCTGGTCATTGCCACCGCACTAATGGCTGTGGCGCGTAAAATTATTGTTTTAGACTTAAAATTAGTGACCTCAGAGCAAATTATTGGCCTTGCATTAGTGACTTTAGCCTTAGGTATATCTTACTGGCTGGTAAAAAATAAAACCGGTCATACAAAACTGTAAATCGTTAACTTAACTTAAGATAACAGCTAAATACCTCATTCCCACTGCGCCTTTGCGCTTTACAATGGTATAGTGGGATACCTCTATAAATACTTAATAAGCTTCTAATATGTATCGATTATTTGAACGGATGACTAAACCGTTCCCGGAGCGTTCTCCGTCTCAGCCTCCTAATACCTTATTTGCATTTTGCCGCCATTACACCAAAGGCATGGAACTGTCGTTAGTCCTTATGTCGCTCAGTGCCGCATTATTAGCTATTTTAGAAGTGTCTTTATTTAGTTACATGGGACAACTGGTTGACTGGCTTGGCGAGTACACCCCTGAAGAACTTTTTTCGCAGCAACAATCCGAATTAATAAAAATGGGGTTAATGCTTTTGGTTGTGATGCCTGTGGTGGTATTTTTTAGGTCAGCTATTTTACATCAAGCACTGTTGGGCAACTATCCGATGTCGATACGTTGGTTAGCGCACCGTTATTTATTACGCCAAAGTGTCAGCTTTTATCAAAATGAATTTGCCGGGCGAATAGCCACTAAAGTGTTACAAACCTCATTAGCTGTGCGTGAGTCAGTCACTAAGTTACTTGATGTATTGATGTACATTGCCGTTTATTTTGGCTCAATGGTGTTTTTAGTAGCCGCCTCAGATTGGCGCTTAATGCTGCCGCTATTAGTGTGGTTAGCATTATATATTTGCGTGCAAATTTACTTTGTACCACGGTTAAAAAGCATTGCTAGCTCACAAGCTGATGCACGCTCAGAAATGACCGGCCGTATTGTTGATAGCTACACCAATATTTCAACCATTAAGCTGTTTTCTTACACCCAACGCGAAGAGCAATATGCTAAACAAAGCATGGATGTATTTTTACAGCCTGTATATAAACAAATGCGTTTGGTAACCAGCCTTAACGTGGTTATTCAAAGCTTGAACTATTTACTGGTATTTTCGGTGGCAGCAGTGTCTTTGTATTTATGGTCGTTAAGTGCCATTAGTGCGGGGGCTATTGCAGTAGCATTGAGTTTGTCGTTAAGGCTTAATGGTATGGCCCAATGGATCATGTGGGAAATTAGCAGCTTATTTGAAAACATTGGTACCGTAGCCGATGGCATGCGCACCCTTTCAAACCCGATTGCGGTTGATGACAAGCCAAAAGCCGATAGTTTAAAAGTAACTCAAGGGGCAATCGACTTTAACAATGTACACTTTAATTATGGTAAAGCCGCTAATGAAAATAACCGAGGTCCAGTAATTAACGGTTTAAACTTAAATATTAAACCGGGCGAAAAAATTGGCTTAGTGGGTCGCTCTGGCGCGGGTAAATCCACATTAGTTAACTTGTTGCTACGTTTTTACGATACAGACAAAGGCTGTATTAGTATTGATGGCCAAAATATAACTGATGTAAGCCAAGAAAGCCTTCGCCGCTATATCGCTATGGTTACCCAAGACACCTCACTACTGCACCGCTCAGTAAAAGACAACATCTTATACGGCAGACCTGATGCAACCGAAGCGGAAATGCTCGATGCGACCAAACAAGCCAAAGCGCTCGATTTTATAAACGATTTAGAAGACAGCAAAGGCAATAAAGGCTTTGAGGCACAAGTGGGCGAACGAGGAGTAACCCTCTCGGGCGGGCAACGCCAGCGGATTGCTATTGCTCGGGTGTTACTTAAAAACGCGCCTATTCTTATACTTGATGAAGCCACCAGCGCTTTAGACTCAGAGGTAGAAGCAGCTATTCAAGCAAGCTTAGATGATTTAATGACAGGCAAAACGGTTATTGCTATTGCACACCGATTATCAACCATTGCACAAATGGACAGGCTTATTGTGCTTGATGAAGGTGGCGTTGTAGAGCAAGGCAGTCACGATGAGTTAATTGCCCAAGGCGGCATTTACGCTGCACTGTGGGCACATCAAACTGGCGGCTTTATTGGTATTGAATAAAAAAACCATCTCAGAGTAGGTCATCATTTGGCCTGCTCTTGTTTACTAAAATTTAACTTTATTATTGATTTTAAATGCTATTTATAGCCTTTTAGTCGAATTTTATAGCCCACCTATTGCCTCACTGTTTTTATAATGTCACATTCGCGACTGACTTTTTTATCATTCATCAGGCAATTCACCATGTCTTTATTAAGCAAACATAAATACACCCTTTATGGAGTGCTCGCTATTTTACTTTGGAGCAGTTTAACTGCCTTTATTCGAGATTTATCAGAATTATTTAGCCCAATTGGCGGTGCCGCTTTAATTTATAGCGTCAGTGCGATTTTTTTAATGTTAGCCATGGGTGTACCAAAGCTAAGCAATTATCCAAAACGCTATTTAGTCTTTGGTGGCAGCTTATTTGTTATTTACGAAATATGTTTAGCTTTATCCCTCGGCTTTGCAAATAGTCGCCAGCAAGCGTTGGAAATGGCGATTATTAACTACCTTTGGCCAGCGTTAACCATTTTATTATCGATTATTGTTAACCGTACTAAAGTAAGCGTATTAGTATACCCGAGCATATTGATTGCGTTTTTAGGCGTTGCATGGTGCATTGCAGGTAATAGTGGTTTATCTGTAGGAGTATTAACCGCTAATATTAGTGACAATCCATTACCCTACTCCATGGCGTTCGCAGCGGCGTTTATTTGGGCTATATATTGCAGTGTAACGGTTAAACTTAGCGAGGGTAAAAATGCCATTAGTGTATTTTTTGCAGCCACGGCAATCTCTTTATGGATAAGTTACGGATTGAGTAATGAACCCAGCTTTGAGTTTAGCCTAGATTCTAGCTTTACCTTAATATTGGCAGGCGTGGTTATTGGTGGAGGTTACGCACTGTGGAACCAAGCAATAATTGGCGGTAACCTAGTGTTGTTAGGCACCTTGTCTTACTTTATCCCTGTGTTATCAACACTATTTGCTGCTATTTACTTATCAGTATCGCTCACCAGCGCATTCTGGCAAGGCGTTGTGTTAGTGACATTAGGCTCATTAATGTGTTTTATTGTGACCCGAAAAATCAAACCAACTCAATAAATCAAGAAATAATTGCGCGGACCGAATTCCCCTCAGACACGAGTCGTATTTCAAAGTGATGTGATGAATTAACTGTAAGGTTCGCTTTAAATAAAACGCCATTAAAGAATAAGTATTTAGTCATCACCTCAAATAACTTTATATTAATCAACAAAACTCACCCGTTTAATAAGCCCTTGCTCACTAAAGACAATAGCTATTGAGTTAAAATATTATGAGTCTGCTTAAATCTTTAAGTCTACAAGTGCTACGCATCTAATGTGACTTTATTGCCTCCAAAGATTAACACCAAACAAACTAAAGTATTAATTTTAAAACTAAAAGTAAAACTTATTGATTGCACAGGGAGAAAAATGATACAACCCTGTACCTCAATTGTGTACTACAGATTGAGATAATCATTATCAAAGGAAAGTTATGAAAATATATACATTTATTTTGGCCTTACCGCTATTAGGTATCAGCGGCTTTGCAACTGCACATTCCCAGCAAGAACGAACGTTTAAACCGCAGCCTGCTATTGTAGAGCGCGTCATGCATCACGACGTAAACCAATACAGTAATAGCAAGGCACCTGTGGCACAATCACAAAAAAAGCCGCAACAGCTACCTCAACAAACGCCAATACAGCAACATATTAGAACGAAGAGAATGTTAAGCCAGGTAATGGCCGTTAGTTGTGATTTGAATGCCCTTGCTGTTGCAAATCCCGTGACGATTATTGACGAAGTAAAGCGCCAAGGTGCACGGTGTATCAACGAGTTATTCGCTGCAACCGATCTTCAACCACAGATTTTTACCACCGATAATATGATCGCTGTAGCCAATCATGCTAACTCACTTTCACAAAGTTACACTGGTGGTGGCAATGAGCAGATCGAAGCTTTATTTTTATATTTGCGAACCGGCTTTTATGCAGAGTTTTATAATGACTCTATCGACTTTCCTACATTGGTAACACCTAGCGTTGCAGATGCCATTGATGCCTTTGTAAGCAATCAACATTTTTATGATAACAACGATGACCATGGTAAAACACTGTCAGAAGTCATTATTACAATGGATAGTGCTGAACAACAACATCGTTATCTTGAAGTTGTTAAGCAATGGCTAACGCGTTTTGATAAAAGTTATGCGAGCAGTTGGAATATGCGTAATGCCGTTAATGGAATTTTTACTTTGCTATATCGCGGACAGTGGAATGAAGAATTTGTAACGTTAATAGCAAACGATAAAGCTTTAGTAATAAAATTAAGTGAGTTTACGCAAAAACAATGGTTAATTGGCTCTGACGGAGAGTTTTTAATAGTAAATGCAGCAAGTGAGCTTGCGCGCCTAAAAAAATATTCTAAAGCAAGTATTCAACCTGATGTAGACGCCGGCTTAACTAATATTTTTAATGCCTATCAAAGTTATGGCTATGGTGATGCCGTGTGGCTTGGCGCTGCAGACATTGTAAATTATTACACTGATTGCAGTAAGTTTGGTATTTGTAATTTTGTAGATACACTCACTCAACAAGTACTTTCCCAGCAGTATAATTGTAGCAACACCATAAAAATCCGTTCACAGGCGATGACAGCAGCTCAACACGCTACAGCATGTGATGCAATGCAGGCTGAAGAAGGGTTATTTCATACTAAATTAGCCACAGAAAATATGCCTGTCGCGGATGATTATAACCGTTTTTTATACGTAAATATTTTTGATAGTAGCGACGACTATAGCAAGTATGCTAAAGCCATTTTTGGTATTAATACTAATAATGGCGGAATGTATTTAGAGGGCAATCCTTCTGATACAGATAACGAAGCCAACTTTGTAGCTTATGAAGCAAGCTATGCAAAAGCGGATCATTTTGTATGGAATTTAGAGCACGAATATGTTCATTACTTAGACGGTCGTTATAACTTATATGGTAACTTCAACTCACCAACCGAAGACATTGTATGGTGGTCTGAGGGGGTCGCAGAATACATCGCGAATCAAAATGATAATGAAGCGGCAATAAATACCATTAAAAATGGACAGCGTTTTACCCTGCAGCAAATATTTGCCACTAACTACGATGGTTTTGATCAAGATAGAATTTATCGTTGGAGCTATTTAGGGGTACGCTTTATGTTTGAGCGCTACAAAGAACAACTCAACGCTATGCTTACAGACACACGTCAAGGAAATTGGCGTGCGTACAAAAATATAACCCAACAATGGGCTAATAACTATGAAAATGAATTTGTGCAATGGTGCGATCAGCTCGTATATGGTTCGCCGTTAAATATTGCACCGAGTGCCAATATAAATGGCCCATATTCAGGCCTAGAAAATACCCCTATTACGTTCTCAAGTGTTGGCAGTAGCGATAGCGACGGAAATATCGTAAGTTATACTTGGCTCTTTGGCGACGGTATTAGCAGCACAGATGCCAATCCAACACATACTTACACGCTATCAGGTCAATATACCGTATCATTAACCGTCACAGATAACGATGGCGACATTGATGTGAAAACAATTATCGCAACCGTAACTGAAAATACTCAAGGCAATAAACAAACGCTCATAAGTGGTCAACCCTTTTTTATTTCTCAAAAGCAAAACACCCAGTTACAGTTTAATTTTGACGTCCCTTTTGGCGCTAGCGAATTAACATTTAGTCTAAATGACGGCTCAGGGGATGCTGATTTATACGTCAGTTATAACTCAGAGCCAACCTTATCTCGCTATGACTGTCGTCCATACCTTGAAGGAAATAACGAACAATGTATTTTCAATCCTGCCCGCACAGGAAACTATCATGTAATGGTAAACGGTTATAATAGCTATGATAATGTAAAGCTCACTGCATCATATAAAGAAACGCATAGTTCATTGCCTGATGCGTGTGCAATGTCATCAGGGCAAAGTAAAGGCCGCCTTAACGATGGTGAAGTCATTTGTTTAAGTAACAGTGGTCCAATGTGGTTTGCCATTGCAGATGTAAATAGTCAGTCAGGTATTGCAATAACCTCAGCAAATGGTAGCGGTAATATTGACTTAAGCTACTCGAATAGTACTTGGCCAAATGGTAGTAACGAGATTGCAAACTCTGCCAATAGTGCGAATAATGAGTGTATTTTCATTCGTGATCAGGAGCAGTTTTGGGGGTACCTAAAAGTCTCTGGAAACAGTGAAGGCGCAAGTTTGGTGGTTGACTTTAATAGTACTGGTTGCCGATAGTATAAATATTTTAAAGCGAAAAGCCGATTTGCTTTTCGCTTTAATCATTTACTTAACTAGCTAATCGCAGTCCTAACAGCACTAACATCACAATGTTTGCAATCACACCAATTAAAAAGAAGTAACTACGCGGGCTGGGGTTTTTCTCGGTGGCAATTGCGTAATACAGTGCCATATGAATTAAACGTGCAATCACATATACCCAAATACAAATTGCAAATACCGAGCTGTGATAATTCATTACAAAAGCAAATAAAACCGTTCCTATAAACAACACACTGTTTTCTAGGGTGTTATGAAAAGTACGGTGCGCCCTAAATATAAAGCTCTCATGAGATAGCTCTTTATCAATTTTCCCTGGCACTGCACCGGGCTGTTTAGCCTTATTAAACGTTGCAACGGCCCACTGCACGAGCATCATAATTAAATACAGATAAAATGCTAAAAACGCAGAATGTGCAATATCGGTCATTGTTTTTTCCTTTATGTTGTTATTAGAGTAATAGTTATAGCAACTATTAAGCCAAGTATAACCAACTGATTTATATTGAAATTACTTTATAAACAATGCGTTTTTTGTAATAGATTCACGCTTTATATAAAAATTACGGCCTTTATGTACCTCAGTAAACCTAAAACCAATACTAATTTCGTGTTTTATAAATTTAACTTGAGCATTTATTCTAATTGTTGTTTTATAGATGTTACTAAAAATGGAACGGCGGAATTTGTATGAAAAATAAAATACCCAAATCTATAGTTGCAGTGGCATTATTGAACTTTATATCAATACCTTCTTTTTCAGCTCAAGATCATATTGAAAATGCAGAAAACTTGATACAGCAAGCTCAATACAAAAACGTAGCAACTATTAAGCGTAATTTCGCAAAGCAAGTAGCGCTTAATTACAACCTAGTTAATTCTGATATAAAGCAAACACTAAACCAATATAACTTAGTTTTAAATGCTGATCAGTTATCAACTGTAGCACGACATACAAAGCGTAATATAAGTCAGGCAAATAGCGCCTTACAACAACTTAAAGGCTTACCAAACAATACAGGAAGCTTGTTACAAGTTCGTTTGGCAAGTGAGTCCATGCTTACTGATTGGCAACAAGGAGAAAGCCCTTTATTCGCATTTGCACCCGCTGGTGACGATAGCCAATGGAGCGAGATTGAAGCGTTCGATCAGTTTGGTGACATTCATTATCTGAGCGTTGACCAAATGCCAACCCAACCTGTTTTTATTGTGGAGTTAGATCAACAAAAAGTACAGGATGCGGGTATTGCAGTAATGAAAGGAATTTTGTCTGCTAACAAGTTCAGCAAAAACATGGTTAGCCCAAAAAATCAATTAAGTAATGAGCAGCCATTACAAACTAGCGTGCTAAAAAAAATACATTTAGAGGATGATAAAGAGCCTTGGATTTCAGGAAAGGCAGAAGTTTATGCCATCGTAACGGGGATCGATCCTAGCAGAGATGAACCAATATTAGATATTGTTGATTTACCTTATTTAGATCATGACCAAACCACTTACAGCCCTAATCAGGTTTTAATTCATTGGCAACGTTATCGTTGGCAAGCGGTCGATTTGCTTTTAATGGAGCAAGATGACAACACTAATTATAAAACCTTAGCAATGAAATTATTAGAAATATCAGAGCAAGTAATGGCAAGTATCCCTGATTTACAAGCACAGGGCTATACTATTATTCCTAAACTTACTAATGAATTGCTTAAAGCAATGCCTGATGAATGGTTTACCAATAATGATGATTATGTTGATGTTTTTTACACGCTATTTGAAAACAAAGACTATCAAGAATATAAAGGGGCCAGCAGTAATGCTACTATTACCTTGTCACCTTTAGAGATTAACCCTCGTCAGTAAATAGCGACTCGCCACTGTTTGGCTTGGTAACTAAACAGTGGTGAGTTAATCATTACTCCCGCAGTTTAAGCGTGATACATACAACGCCATGATCGGTACTTAAATCGTCGCGCTCAAACTCGGGGTTAATTAAATGACGATCGTAAGTATGATAATCGCTTACTTCAAAAAAACTGTCGTCATAGCCAGAATCAAACTCACAAGATAGCAAAATATAATCAAGCACAGAGCTGCTTGCGCCAAAGTAATGTGTTGCTTTTCGTAATGGTTTTAAACATCGATTATCTTTATCGGTAATACCTTGTATTGACTCATTAGCTACTTCATCAAGCTCGCAATCATCGTGTAACTTCGTAAACAACTGCCACGCATCGTTAAGACAATATTTTGCAAGGTAGGTTTTACTATCAAACGCGGGGGCAAAACGCAGTGTATTGGTTAGTAAATGGCTTAAAACGCCATCAGCTAGGTCGTTATTAAAATCTCCCATTAGTATCATAGGCTGTTGCGTGGCCTCACGACGGCTTATCATTTCTATCATCAGCAATGTTGCTTCACTACCACGCTGAATAGTTGAGCCCCAGCTACCCGCTACATTTGCTTTTAAAATTTCAATAATGTTTTTTTCAGCGGTTAGTTCTTTATTAGTTTCATCAATCTCAATTGATGACCGTTTAGATTTAAAATGCACCACATAGCAATCGGTATTACCGATATGCGGCAAATTTATTGTGGCTCTAAGAACTTTACGACTAAAGGCAAAATCTTCAGTTAAACCTAAAGTATTGGCAAGCTCATAGTCGTGTTTAACGCTCGCTACTTCAACGATGGGGTATTTTGCTGCTATTGCAACAACGGGGCGTTTATAAATAAAATCATCTATTACCTGTGGCTCATCCACCACAGCAAAGTGCGCATAACCTTGCTGCTTTACTAATTCTTTAAGCGACTCAATGCTAAACACTTCCTGAAAGCCAATTACATCGGGCTGATGCTCGGTTAAATAATCAATAATCCAGCGCTGTTTTTTTGCCCATTGCTCCGCGGTATATATCCGCTCAAACTCATAATAAGCATTAGGTGGCTCAAGATAATTAAACAGGTTAAATGTGGCTATTTTTAATGTTGAATTGGTTATCATCATCTCAGGGGATTGTTCTGAGTTATCAGTTAAAGGTGATGTATTACAGTCACTAATAATGGTCGCCTTTGAAAGTTTATATTGTGTGCTATTGTCAACATCATATAAGATTTTTGCTTGGTACCAAAGCTTGATAACAACTAAAACCTATCAAATCGTTTAAAGTTTAGGCAAACGCAACCTATCCCCTTTAAATTTATATACAAGTTGGTATGCTACGCGACCTTTTTTAACATATGGTTATCAAAAAAGGCAAAGCCAAGGGGCGGCCAATGCTGCAAGGCACTTAGTATAAGTGGCAGCAATAATTACAGGCATCACGTTAAACAAACGTTAGGTGTAACTTTAAATAGCAATATAAAAAGCACTATTAGGGTCAAACTATGCGATTAGGACCAGGACTACTCGTCACCGCTGCCTTCATTGGACCAGGGACTATTACCACCGCGAGCGTAGCGGGTGCAAACTTTGGTTTTGCACTAATATGGACATTACTATTTTCAGTAATTGCCACCATATTATTACAATCTATGGCGGCGCGCCTAGGCGTAGCCACTGGGCAAGACTTAGCACAAGCACTAAGAGCCCATATTGAAACTCCCCTATTTAAATCTCTCGCTATATTTTTAGTGATCAGCGCCATTGGTGTTGGCAGTGCCGCCTACGAGGCTGGTAATTTAAGCGGTGCCAGCATGGGATTAATTGAAATATTCCCTCAGGTAAATGCCCAACTTTGGACGCCACTGATTGCATTTTTAAGTGCCATACTACTTTATAGCGGTAAACACAAAGTTGTTGAAAATGCGCTTATTTTACTAGTGATTTTAATGAGCCTAGTGTTTATCTCTACGCTTGTTATGGCGGCTCCCTCGCTCAGTGACGTATTAGCTGGTTTTATTCCTAGCATGCCTGAGGGTTCAATTACCACCGTATTGGCATTAGTGGGCACCACCATAGTGCCGTATAACTTATTTTTACACTCAGGTGTTTTAGCTGCAAGACACGACAGCAAAAGTGATAAGCAAAAAGTTATTAAGCAAACTAATGTAGATACGGGTGTGTCTATCACCTTAGGTGGCGTGATCACGCTGGCAATTTTATCAACCGCGTCAGTGGCATTTTATGGCACAGATGCAGGGCAAATTAGCGCTGCCAACATGGCGGTACAACTTGAGCCATTACTTGGCGATGCTGCCCATTACTTTTTTGCTATTGGCTTATTTGCAGCAGGTTTAACCAGCGCAATAACAGCTCCCCTTGCCGGTGCATATGCAGTATGTGGCATGTTAGGTTGGTCAAATAAAATGGATAACACCCGCTTTAAAAGTGTCGCCATTGTTATTTTATTATTTGGTGCGGCGGTGGCGTCTCTGGGTTTAGACCCTGTCGCGGTGATAATTTTTGCCCAAGCAGCTAATGGCTTATTACTGCCTATTGTAACCACCTACCTAGTGTGGCTGGTTAACCAAAAATCAGTAATGGGCAAATACACCAACTCAATGTTGGTAAACTTACTTACTTTACCGGTGTTAGTGCTTATTTTTGGCTTAAGTGGTTACAAGCTGTTTAGTTTGATTTTTTGATATCACGACGCAATTTATACACACAAAAGCCGCTATATTAATAGCGGCTTTTTACATTGCAGACCAATGCTGACTTAAAAGCCGTGATGCGCTGCCTTGTGCTTATTTTCCTTAATGAGTTTTGCAAATACATAACCCCCTACTGCACCTGCACATAATTGCGCATAAAAACCCCAACCTCTTGCACCTGCAATAATAGTAATATTCATAATTGACTCAATCGCAATTAACGCTGTTGCAAACGCTACAATACCCGCAGTTACAAATAATTGTATCCCCTGATTTTTAAGCTTTTTCGCGATAAACCAGGTCACAAAAAATGCGAGAGCAAGTGCAACAGCAATAATAGCGCCGTAAGTAGGTAGCAAGCCAAGCCAATCTTCAAGGGTTAAATTAACACGATCATTAAAGCCCACCACTACACCTACATTAACTAATTGATTGACAACGTATTGGCTATGAAACAAGCTAGCAAGAGTGAATGTAAGTAACCAAGAAACTAAAAATGAAGGGAGTGTACGTGTTAAAAACTGCACGGTTATCTCAACTTAAAATGAAACTTTTTCCTTACACTAGCAAAGGCTTGCAGGGTAAACAATCTCTATATTGTATTACGCTACTGTCACTTTTAACGTTTTCTTGTAACGTCAGTGCCGAATTACCAACACAGCAATACACAGCTAGTACTTTAGCAACAGGGCTCAATTCACCGTGGAGTATGGTTAAACTCCCAAACAATACCTGGTTAATCACCGAGCGTGATGGCCATGTTGTTATCATTAAAAACAACCAACAAACCCGAGTTAAAATAAACTTCGAGGGCTTATACGTTGCAGGGCAAGGTGGTTTACTTGATGTAGTGCTTTCGCCAAATTACAGTGAATCAAAAGAAATAATATTCACTTATGCCCAAGGTGCGCTTGATGCAAACAGACTCGTTATTGCCAAAGCTAAGTTTGATGGCGAGCAGTTTTCAGTACCAAAAGTTATTTATAAAGTCGCCACCGATAAAGGCACACCGCAGCATTATTCTGGCCGCGCGCTTGTGCTGCCTGATAATACCTTATTATTTTCAAGTGGTGATGGTTTTGACTACCGCGAGCAAGCACAGGTTATTACCAGTCAACTTGGCAAAACATTACGCATAAACTTAAACGGCACAATACCAAGCGATAACCCGTTTCTTAGTCACAAAAACGCTAACGCGCATGCCATTTATTCACTCGGGCACCGTAACTTGCAAGGCTTGGTTTATGATTACGATACACAGCAAATTATTAGCCACGAACACGGCCCCGCAGGCGGTGACGAGCTCAACTATTTAACAGCTGGCACAAATTACGGATGGCCAGTAATCACTAACGGTGACGATTATTCACAAGCACGTATTTCACCCTTTAGAGACTACCCTGGAATGGCTAAACCAACCGTAGATTGGACGCCCTCAATCGCCCCATCAGGCATGGCATATTATGGTTCTAACCATGCAGCCTTCCCTTCACTGCAACGCCACGTGCTTATTACTACATTGGTCGATAAAAAGCTCTACAGTGTTAATTTAGCGAATGGTGAATACACCCAGACTCATATTTTCCCAGAAGCTATAGGTAGGCTCAGAGATGTGTTTGTTACTGCTAAAGGTAATGTAGCGATCTTAACGGATGGAAAAGAGGCAAGGTTAATGCAAATAACGCCAAAGTGATTTTCACTTAAATGAATGGTGATTGTCTCGTAGGATTTATTTTAAAAGTTAAACATTAAAATAAATCCTACGAGACTAAAAGTAGCAGCAAGCTAAATTCATACTTAAAGTCAGACCCTTTAGGGAAGCTTTACTAAAAGATTTTTATGGTGTGTTTAAATTAACTTTCCTCTCGCAGGCTTTTTGAAAATCATCAGGAGAAATTACGATTTGCCGCGTTGTATTTTTAACCTTCTTTTTTATCTCTTCTTTATTAAAAACTAAGTAACAGCCACTGCCGTCACTTATCTCAATTGAAGATAAATATTTATCCATTATTTTTGATTCACTTGATGACTGTTCATATTGCCAAACGTTTACTTCACCTGCTTTTAATGGCATGTCCATTACCTGAGTACCGTACTCAGTTTTAAACACCACTTTAACCATTAATTCTTCAGCCGTAGAGTTTTTAACACTAGCCCAGTAAATACTTGAACATGAGCTCAATACAAAAGTTATTAGTAATCCAAAAATTAATACCTTTAATCTTTCCATAGAACCTCAGAACTCCAAATTAATCTTTTTATATCAACTTCAAGCACTTCACTGCGTGTAATGCGTTGCTTCAAATTAGCGGTATTTTTTGTGTCATTGTAATACTTCATGAGATCAATCTTTCCTTGATTTGGATAATCTGGAGAAGATACTTTTATATTCTAAAACGGTATTAATAAACTTCCCCTCAATTATCTTTGTAAGTTTCAATGAAGCAAAGAAAAAGCATCTAAGATAGGTATCTGTTTTTTTACTTTTAGCAACATCTCAGAGGTTGAGTCTAACAAAGACTAAAGAGGCATAATCAATAGAGGGGGTGCACTACTTAATGGATAAAATAGTCTATATTCATGTTAATGGGTGATATTTGGTTAAGCAATAAAGTAGCTAAGGAGAATGTATAGCTAAACTCCAGAATCAAAGAACCAATAAGAATAAAATATGAGTATATTTATTCCTTTTAAATTTTTATCAGACTATAAATCTATCTAAAATATATCACTCACATATAATTCATTTTTTGAGCTAGGTCTTTATAAGCTTATTATTGTTTTGCGCAAGCATCTATAAAGTCTTGTGGTTCAATAACGACTTCTAGTTGATGTTCCTCGACTTTTTTATCAATTGCCTCTCGATTGAAGATAACAGTACATCCCTCACTATTTATTGCTTCAACTTTAGATAAGTTCTTATCTATTTTAGTCAGTACCAATGAAGATTGCTCATAATGCCAAAGCTCATTTTCTTGTGATTTGATTGGTTGTAACTCTAAAAAATGAGTGCCATGTTTATTAGAAAAAGTAAGTTTTACATTAATTACCTCGCTGGTGTTATTTTTAATACTACCCCAATAGATATTGGAGCAACCATTAAGAAAAAGAAGAACTATAAGGAGAAATGAATATTTAAAACAAAACTTTAAACCGTCCATACAATTTTTGAACTCCATATTAATCGTTGAATATCTATTTCGATAGCGGCTGAATTTTTGACTCTCTGGAATGCACTTGCCCTGTTTCTCTTCGATAATACGCAGAGCTCTTTCTCAGCAATTGGTATAGCGCATATATTATCAATAATTACGCTTAAAACTTTTATAGTTTGCAAGTCGCGATTTTAAAGCGCCTATTGGGCTAAATAGCAGCTTTTGCAATAATACCGGTTTATGTATTTCGGGAATAGCCCACCATTGAGCAAACACACGCTTTGTATTTTGATGGCATGCGGCTCATTTAAATTGCTTCTAGCAAGCAGCTCCTGCGTTACCGTATCACCGTAATAGGGCTTAAGAAATCCGTTGTTTTACATTGAACACCTTTAAAAAAACGGGTCAATAAACACGCTTGCATGCTAATAGTATATCTAGGGTGAATACTTTAATGTGTTGAGATAGCTCAGCCCATTGATTATGCCACGAAGCTAATAGTAAGTAATTATTGTAGTGTTACTAATGACATTCATGACGATTTCGGCGCATTTATAGGATTATAAACAAATGAATAAAGTATCTATCATAATTAACTTTTAATGTGGTGTTAGATAAGTAATCCATGAAAATGTACATGAATTTATTATTTGCGGGTAGCCATTTCCATGACTAATATCATTTAAGATAGGACGACAATAACTAAATTAAGGAGTCAAAGTGAAAATATTGTCCGTTGACGATAACCCTCAAAATAGAAACATCATGGAAATTGCGCTTTCTAAGCAACACGATATTGCTTCATCTGAAGGAACCGAGCCAATATTAGCACTAATGGAACAGCACCAGCCACAAGTCGTCTTAATGGATATTTTACTTAGTAATGGCCTTACTGGTTACGATTTAGTTGAACAAATAACTCAATCCGGTGAATACGATGATTGCGAAATTATATTTATATCCGCTTTAACATCAAGTGAAGACAAACTCACAGCATATGGGTATGGCGGCGATGATTATATTGCCAAGCCAGTAGACTTTAAGGAACTTAACGAAAAATTAAAGCGTGTTGAACTGCGTATTACAGAGCGAAATAATCTAAAAGAAATGTACGATGTTGCCTCTACAACTGCTTTTACCTCAATGCAACAAGCAAGTGAGCTCGGAGAGTTAGTCTCGTTCTTTACTGACAACCTTGACGTAACCGATCTAGATGCATTATTTGCTAACGTACAGCAGTACTTTACCAATGCAGGCGCTAGCTGCTGTGTAGAGTTTAGGGTAGCAAACCAATATCACCAATTTCCAAAACAAACTATCTCTGAACTGGAAAAAGAAATTCTTGAGCTAGGCAGAAGAGCAAAACGAATAGTGCCATTTAGCTCTAACTTATTATTTAACGCGCCTGCTTGCTCAATTCTTGTAAAAGGAATAAATGCAAAAGACGAAGGCTTACTCGGACGACTTCGAGATAATTTTGCTATTTTACTTACTATTATAGAAAGCCGAATGGAATTTATTGAACAGCAATTAGAAAAAGCGACGATACGTCAACAAGCTTTAAACACCCTCAAGAGCCAACTTGCTGATGATTTTAGCACTATAAATAAACTATGCTCAGAGCAAGATAAGCAAGTAAAAATACTCGTTAATGACTTATCTCAAGCTATACAATCAAAAATGATCACTCTAGGTTTGGATGAAGAGCAAGAGTCGGAGCTAGTCGGGTTAGTTGATGAAACGAAAGAAATTGTAGAAGAAACCTTAGTCCTGTCTTTTACACTAGAAGAAAAATTACAAGCCATAACAAAACGCTTAAAAGCTGTTGAATAATATAAGTACAATTTATAGACCAGCTCGACAGAACCGTAGAGCTCTGTTGGGTGGCGCCTTTGGCTTAACCAACCTACCTTTAACGTAGGTCGGATAAGTGGCGAAGCTACGCCATCCGACAAAAATGATGAATTTACTTGGGACAACCCGACTTATCACGCTGTGCTTAATATGCAAAATAGCGGCTTAAACTAAGCCGCAATAAGATTTAAGTTTTGATGTATGGAATTAAGATTTGCTAATTCTGTTCTTCAACCAAATAATCTTTAAATAAATCATTACACTCCGTAGTTTGCATCAACTAGTTGACTAACAAAAATATTTGAAATGTGTTCTTTAGACTTTAACCAAAGCTCAACGTCCGCTCTATCTTGATTAGTCGCCGAACCATAACGATTAACAGAACAAATAAAGCCACTGAATGACTTACAGTCACCTCCACCAGCAATACAAAGTTTTCTTTTATCAATAAATTCTAAAAGCTCATCTAGCAATAAATCAAACTCTGCTTCTGTAGCATTTAAATTACAAGTAAATTCAAAACCTAGAATAGCAAATTCATCTAAATACAACTTCTTGCGTAATCGTCTACTTTGAGTACTCATAAATATCCTTTGGCAGATGACGCCAACTTATTAATCCGCTAATGAGGTAGCATAGAATAAGTTATAAAGAAGCAAAATCCAAAGATAATTTAATATTTAACAATTAGTTAGAGCATAATTAACTTCGCTAAACGTTTATCTGCCTGCTTTTCTTTTATGAAGAGCATAATTTTAAATGGGTGTTTTGTTAATTGTTATAGATTATTTAACCATAGCCAAACTGCTATTTGATTCGAATATTTAATTATAATCATTAATGCTATACCGTTTATCTACAATAAAATTTAATTCAGTATTTACGATTGACTCAGGGCTCAACAGTAAGGATAATGCGAATCATTATCATTAATGTAAAATTTTAAGGGAACTATAGGCAAATGAGCTTTAACGAAAAACACTACCTCCAGAACACTACATCGCAATACGCATCAACTTCTTGTTTTAATAAATACCATAGTCGATACTCTTTAGCCTTAGTTGTCACAGCCGCTCTTTATGGGCAAGGACTGTGGGCACAAGAAGCTAAAGATATAAGCAAAGACAACCAAGATATAGAAATTATAGAGGTAAAAAGCTCACCTTTTTCAAGTCAAAACCCTACTAGAATACCACTGTCAGCCAAAGAGCTACCACAGTCTGTTACGAGTATTTCGCGTGAACTGATGGATTTAAGCGGTATCACTGACATAAACGATATAATGCTAAATGTACCAGGCGTGAATGTCACAAAATATGATAGTCAGCGCCCGCTCTACTTTGCTCGAGGTTTTCAAATTACCGACTTCCAAGTAGATGGCATTCCAACTTATAGTGGCTCAACCAATCAAGAATACGACACCTCACTCTATCAACAAGTTGAAGTTATCCGTGGTGCCAATGGCTTATTAAGTGGTGTTGGCTCACCTTCAGCCACGGTTAATATGATACGTAAACGCCCAAAACAAGAGTTCGACGCGTCCATATCCGCAGGCATTGGCTCATGGGATCGACGCCGTGGTGTTGCTGATATTTCTTTACCCCTAACCGAAGATGGCAGCGTTAGAAGTCGCCTAGTCGTTGCTTATCAAGATTCTGATAGTTATCTTGATCGTTATCAAGAAGACAAGTTAGCTATGATGGGCATTATTGAAGCTGACATTACCCATAATACAACAATATCACTGGGCTATCAAAACCAAGATAATAACCCCGAGGGAAGTACATGGGGTACTATCCCTATTTTTGCCAGTGATGGTAATGAGGCAAACTTAGCAGTTACCACCAGCTATGCTCCTAAGTGGACTAAATGGCAACGAGAATCATCTACCGTATTTGCTGATATAAACCACCACTTCAACGACTATTGGCAACTCCGAGCAGCGCTAAACCATACTGAGGGTAAAGCTGAAAGTTTACGTGTTTATGCTTCAGGCCTTCCTGATCGTGACACTGGTGAAGGGGTATTCTTACGAGGTGCAGTGGGCTCCACTGAAGACACGCGTGACAGCCTAGATTTGTACCTTACGGGCAGTTACAGTTTGTTTGAGCGTGAACATGAACTTATGTTCGGTCTCAACATTAGTCAACATGAATCAACAAGCTTAGGTTACTCTTCGCTATCTGACTGGTCTTACAATGTACCAAATGCGTGGGATTATGATGGTGAAGCTCCGAAACCCAGCTATGCTACTACTGGGGCGTACCGAACAAGCCAAACAGATCAATATGGTTTTTATGCGGCAACGCGCTTTCGGGTAACCGAGGCCTTATCATTCGTCGGGGGCGCTCGGGTTACCTTCTGGGAAACAGGCACCGACAATTATGATACAGACTCAGCTTATGTCAAAACGACTGGTGACTATAAAGTAAGTAACGAAATTACCCCCTATGTAGGTGTTGTTTATGATCTGACACCAGCAACAAGCCTTTATACAAGCTACACAGATATTTTTACACCACAAAACTACAAGGATAAAAATAATAACTTGCTTTCACCAGTACTCGGTAGCAATTTAGAAGCAGGTATTAAAAGTGAATTTTATGATGGTCAACTTATGACAACCTTTGCCATATTTAATACTAAACAAGACAATTACGGTGTACGAGATCTAACTCAACCTGATTATTCATTGCCAGATGGAAGCTCTGCTTATAAAGGTGTTGATGGCACTGAAAGTAAAGGAGTTGAAATTAGTCTAAGTGGCCGCATTAGCAATGAATGGCAGATAAATGCTGGATACACCTATGTTGACACTACTCGAAATGAAAACGATCGCATTTGGACAAACCTGCCAGAGCACTCAGTTCAACTTTCAACGCATTATCAATTCACAGGATCGTTAGAGAAATTAAATATCGGTGGTGGCATTAATTGGCAAAGTGAAATCACTGGGTATGGTGTAAATCACCCGCTAGAAAGTGAAGGAGTAACTTACCAACAAGGTGCTTACATGTTGGTTAATTTACACGCAAACTGGCGCTTTAATAACTCCTGGAATGCAACACTAAGTGCAACAAATATAACTAACAAAAAATATTGGGCTAATATTGATTTTGCCAACTACGGTGAGCCTAAAAATATCGACTTCACAATTAAATGGATGTATTAATTCGTAAACCATAATAAATACCACGCGATTTTATAATCGCGTGGTATCAAATAACTAGGTAAACTAGTCTGTTATTCGAGTAGAACTAACATCTGCCAATGTTACTTTAGCGTTTGAACTTAATAAACTTAAAGTAACACTCACATTAAAGATATTAAATCGGGTCACATAATTCACTAATAAGCTCTGCAATTACCTACTTATAGGTATATAAAATATAGTATCAGCTTTAAATAAGTAAATATCGTTTTAAAACTAAAATTACAAGTATGAAGATCTCTGCTTTATGCACTTAAGGTACTTATTTGATGGGTTAGACTCTATGCAAGTAATTGTAATTTTTCACAGTTACCCATGTTTGCTCGTCGCTTCATTTCTAGGTTTTCACAATAGCTTTCATGTGAGAAAGGTCAACCTACTGCACCATGAAATATAAGAGTAAATTGTGTCGTCAATTTTAGCCAGTTTTCAGGGCTAATATTGACTCGCTCTAGTAAAGGAAGGTGGTATTGTCAATGTGTCCTCTCTTTCCTCCGGTATAACGCAGCCTGCTAATTCAACGAGTTTAAGGAAAGGTTTAAGTTCAAAAGGGAGATCTTTTGGCATTATTTTCCATGGTAAACTAGCAAATCATAATAAGCTTTTTGGCTACTTACCAGTTGCTGCACTTTTTAAACGCTAGTATGATTTGTGATTCTTCGGGGGACTGACTATCTTCTCTCTTATTGGGTTTAAATCTACATACGCCATGCACACAGCTAATGCTGCTTCATCTAGTGAGGCTTTTGATTGCTCTTTATTGAAAGGAAAGGCCCTTCCCACAAATTTATAGGGAGTAAATTTGAATGCCATTAGGTAGCCCTAAGGGTCAGAGCCACGGATGGTAACGGATAAAATTGGCCTGTGCAGTTGTCTTCCTTATTTGCGTTGAGTGCAATACCTTCATTTTGAATTTCGGATATTTCGCGCATAAACCAACTGAGACTAGATAATCGCTCTCGGTATTATTTTACTGTTTGATTGAAAAAGATAAGCTCTGCTTTAGTGAGGTTTTCACCCTGTAAGTATTTTTGCGTTAATAACGTACCTTTACACACTTTATGCCAACGAATAATAGGCTTTATCATCTACATACTGTCTTTAGCCCCCTCCGGGCCAACTACACTACTGTAATAGCTGCTCCTCAGGTAAAAACCGTACTAAAAACATGGGATTGTTTACAACATAGGCGGATTTTTTAAGCAATATGCGTCTGTGCTAAAATGTATTTTACGTTAATTGTTTAAATAATCTTTTAGTAAAAATAATTTAACTAGTTATGGTTAAATAATAGCAATAATTAGAGGTTGTAATAAAAAGATACACTTAACTAGGAGAAATATAGAATTGCTGAAGTGAGAGAGCTAACTAAAAAGCTATGTGCATAAAAATGACTTGTACACACATAGCTAATTTTTAATTAAAGAGCATTTTCTACAGTGTCTTGTAGAGCTTTAGCACGATCTTCAATTTGGCCTACATTAGCAACTGGAGAGTGGTTTAGAGTCAATACGCCATCGCTGTATGAAGAGTATTTATCAGCATTACTAATATCGCCAATATTCTGAATAACAACTTTCTTCAAATCATCTTGAATTGCTTCTTGAGAAAAGCTATCAGCGCACATTTTGCTGAACGCAATTATCATTGGCTCAAAGTAAATTTGAGTCCAAGTCTCGCTGTAAAGATGAGAGTATCTATCAACTGAAATGCTATCCCAATCAATTTCGATTTCAAATTCAAATTTAGCAGCAGCAAAAGTTTTTTTCTTTAGCCCTTCAAGATTGTTCTCTTGAAAGTCTCTTGCTGCTTTTTTCTCTTTAAGTCCCATTATCATTCCTTATTTTGAGTTGAAAAGTACATATAAAAATTTGAAAAATCAGAATACGTTATTTATTCCGTTTTCGACTTTTGTCTGAAGTTTAGCTGGAAGCTCATCTTCAAAATTAAATCTCACCAAAATTTTAGAATTCGTTTTTTTGAAACGAATACCATCTCTTGGCTCATTTTTGATATAAAAATCAGTTATTTGGCTAATATAATCTTTACTGAAATCATCACTAGCAACCGCCATTATTGTATCCCCAAGGACTTCGACAATAGCTTTAATTTTATCAGCATTTTCAGATAAAACTTCATCAATTGTAAAATTAAACTCTAGTCCATGAGTGTTTTTAAGTGCGGATTTAATAAGTGAGATTGATGAGTTTATATCATCTGCTTTAAATGGCGATGCTAACTTTATCGGTTCTTTGCCTTGTAAAAAAAGCTCGTGCTTTGTGAAGTCATAAATAGAAATATTTACAATTGTATCAGTAGCAATAAAAGAAATTTCACGTTCTTTATCAGTAATCAAAACTATTTTAAGTTCTGGATCATACTTGACGAAAAAGCCAGAGTAACGATTATTGTACCTGTCAGCAATTATAATATGAAATTCTGTGCCATAGTCGGCTCTACTTTGTTGAAAGCGTTCTAATAACTGCTCAGAAGATGACAAAACAATATTGTTAATATAGTTCTTCATGGCTACTAAATATCCTTTTTAAAATGTATATACATCCAATGATATTGTAAAAATACAAATATTATTCAATTTATTCTTCGCTGCATTTTACACTTCTACAATTAATAAAACAAGGTTTGAACCATAGTAAAAACAGGACAATTTAGATGATGCAATATTGCTCATCAAACCTGAAGTTATACTGCGCAGCTATGTGTAGTTTACAATATATTGTCTTTATTTTAAGAAATAATCGAACTGAGCGTCTTACATATCAGCTTATAACGATATGCCGCTTAACAAGCAGCCGTAGTCAACCATGGCTACGGCTTTTAGCCTTATTAACCTCTTGTGCTTAGCAAAAAACTATCTGTGTGTAGGCACAGCTTTACCAATCACTTCAAGTCCACCCATGTATGGGCGAAGTACTTGTGGTACTACTACAGAGCCATCAGCTTGTTGGTAGTTTTCTAGTATTGCTACAAGCGTACGACCAACCGCTAAACCCGAGCCGTTCAGTGTGTGTAAAAGCTCTGGTTTTTTAGCGCCTTCACGACGAAAACGAGCTTGCATACGGCGTGCTTGAAAATCAACCATGTTTGAACATGATGAGATTTCGCGGTACGTGTCTTGCGCTGGTAACCATACTTCTAAATCGTATGTTTTAGCAGCGCCAAAGCCCATGTCGCCCATACATAAAATTACTTTTCGGTATGGTAATTCCAGCGCTTGAAGTATTTGCTCAGCATGGCCTGTTAGCTCTTCGAGTGCTTGCATTGAATCTTCTGGTTTTACAAGTTGTACTAGTTCTACTTTATCAAACTGGTGCTGACGGATTAAACCACGTGTATCGCGACCGTAGCTGCCTGCTTCACTTCTAAAACATGGTGTGTGCGCTGTTAGGCGAATAGGTAAATCGCTTTCTTCGTAAATTTCATCACGGGCGCTGTTGGTAAGCGGTACTTCTGCTGTAGGAATAAGGCTAAAACCAGCTTGTTGCTCGCCATCATCGTTCACTAGGCCTAATGTGTGGAATAAATCGCCCGCAAACTTAGGTAATTGGCTGGTGCCGTAAAGGCTTGCGCTATTAACTAAGTACGGTACATACATTTCTGTGTAGCCGTTTGTGTCTGTGTGGGTGTCTAGCATGTATTGGGTAAGTGCACGGTGCATACGTGCTACTTGGCCGCGCATTACTGTAAAACGCGCGCCACTAATTTTAACGCCCATTTCAAAGTCTAAGCCGTTTAGGTCTTGCCCTACGTCAACGTGGTCTTTAACTTTGAAATCGTATTTTTTAGGGGTGCCCCACGTTAAAATTTCTACGTTGTCGTCTTCGTCAGCGCCTTCTGGTACCGACTCGTCCGGTAAATTTGGAATTGCTAAGGCAATTTGTTTAATTGCTTCTAACACTTCGTCTTGCTCAGCTTTAGCCGCATCTAATTCGCTGCCTAAGTTAGCCACTGCGTCTAGCAATGGCTGTGCGTCTTCGCCTTTTGCTTTTGCTTGACCAATGGCTTTAGCACTGGCATTACGTTGACTTTGAAGTTCTTGCGTTTTTACTTGTAATGTTTTGCGTTTTTCTTCAAGTTCAGTCACTACCGCTACATCTAGTTCATAACCACGTGCGGCTAAACGTGCTGCAGTTTGTTCGACATCTTGACGTAAATATTTAGAATCTAACATGTTAGTTTTTTAACCTTTTTGCATTACTAGCTGAAGGCCCAGCCAAGCCATAAAAATACACACCATCACGTTTAAGATGATATTGAGGGCCATTTTAATAAAGTGACCTTGTTGTAATAACAACAACGAATCCATTGAGAATGTTGAAAAGGTGGTTAACGCACCTAAAAAGCCAATTCCGATGAGGGTTTTAGCGGGACTAACGGCAATAACCTGCTTATCGATTAAACCGTACAAAATGCCCATCAACAATGAACCCAGAATATTAACCGTCAACGTGCCAAAAGGGAATCCCCTACCTAGGAGTTTTAGCATGGTTTCGCTAATAAAAAACCGTAAACAAGCTCCTGACGCTCCGCCAAGGGCTATCATCATGTAAAGTTTAATCATGCTCATAACGTTTTACTGGGCTTTGCGCGTCGCGCTCTTTTAAATAATCGAGCTTTTGTTTAATTTTTTGCTCAAGTCCACGATCACTTGGCTGGTAGTATTGTTTGCCATCCATTTCTGGCGGTAGGTATTTTTCGCCAGCAGCAAATGCGCCTTCTTCGTTATGCGCGTAACGATACTCTGCGCCATACCCTAAGTCTTTCATTAGATTGGTGGGGGCATTGCGTAAATGCTCTGGCACTGGATAGCTTGGCTGATTTTTAGCATCGTCTTTAGCTTGGTTAAACGCCATATAAACCGCATTACTTTTTGGTGCGCTGGCTAAATACAAGGTGGCCTGTGCAATTGCACGCTCGCCTTCACTGGGGCCAACACGCTGAAAAATATCCCATGCGTTTAAAGCCACTTCCATGGCTCGTGGATCGGCGTTACCAATGTCTTCTGTAGCAATTGCTAATAAGCGCCTTGCAACATAAAGCGGGTCGCCGCCACCGGCTAAAATACGGCAGTACCAATAAAGCGCACCATCGGGCGAACTGCCTCGCACCGATTTATGAAACGCCGAAATTAAATCGTAAAATTCATCGCCGCCTTTATCGTATTTCGCTAAATGCGTAGGGAGTACTTGGCTGAGTACCTGTTCGTCAACATGAAATTGGCCGTTTTGCTCAGTGGTTAAATCGACTGCTTGCTCGAGTAAATTAAGCACTTTACGAGCATCGCCACCACTTGCTTGGCATAGCGCCTGTTTGGCGTTATCTGCAATCACAATGTGTTTTTGGCTTAATTGCTCATCTTGTTTAAGTGCACGCTCTATTACTGTGTATAAATCGCTTTCCTGCAAGGATTTTAAAACATACACCCTTGCACGAGACAAAATCGCGTTATTAAGCGCAAACGAGGGGTTTTCGGTGGTGGCACCAACAAATATAAAAGTGCCATCTTCAATATGCGGTAAAAACGCATCTTGCTGAGATTTATTAAAGCGGTGTACTTCATCAACAAACATTAAAGTGCGCTGACCACGACTTTGTAAGTTATCGCGCGCTTGGGTTACGCTATCTCGTATATCTTTCACCCCAGCGGTTACCGCTGACATTTGAATTAGTTCAGCATCGGCATGATTGGCAATAATTTGCGCCAGCGTAGTTTTACCTACCCCTGGGGGGCCCCATAAAATTAAACTATGACAACGCCCTGCAACAATAGCTTGATGTAGCGGTTTGTCGCTACTTAATAAATGCTGTTGCCCTATGTAATCGTTAAGCGATAAAGGGCGCATACGCGCAGCGAGTGGGCGTACATCGGGTCCAAAGTTAAAACCTAAATTACTCACCGTTACTCTGATCGTCTATTTCTACACCCGCTGGCGGGGTAAATTCAAAAGTTGTTTTATCAAGCTCAGTATTAACCTGTGCATTGCTAAATGTAAACGCAGATAGCTGGCCTGAGTTATCTTTAACTACCAACTTTGCAAGCCCTTGCTCGTTATCAGCAAAAGTAATATCAAGCTGCTCTACTTGGCTTTCTACGCCTTTATTTGGGGTAATGCTAAAGCCTAAGTTAGTAGCGAGCACGCTGTATTTTTCCCATTGCGCAGGGTCTTTAGAGGTGAGCAATATAAACGGTGTAGAGTCAATTAAACCGCTGGTTTTCATAATGGTTACTTGCTCAGCAAAGCTATCAAAGTAATAGGTTTTATCGCCGTTTGACACAAATAAGGTGTCGTCTGGGTTAGTTTGCTGCCAGCGGATCATTAAAGGCTGTTGCAAGGCAATATTGCCTTGGCCTTGCATTACCAGTTGGCCTTCACCGTCGGTTACGTTTTGTTTAAATTGTGCTTTAAAGCTTTTTAAGGTCGATAACTTGTCTTGTAATGCTTGGCTGTCGTCAGCAAAACTTGGCATAGCAACTAAACTGCCCAATACCAATAATAAACTACTTAATTTTTTCATTAATTTGCTCCATTAGGTACTAATACATCGCGAGCGCCGTTATGTCCTGGTGCACTCACGATACCTGATGTTTCCATTTGTTCTACTAAACGTGCAGCACGGTTATAGCCTACACGTAATTTACGTTGCACTGATGATACCGATACTTTACCGGTTTCTATTACAAAGGCGACCGCTTCGTCGTATAACGGATCTGACTCTTCATCGCCATTCTCGCTGGCTTCCCCTGGTAATAAAATATCTTCAGTGGCATCGCCATTTAAAATTTCGTCTATGTAATTTGGTTTAGCACGGGCTTTCCAATCGTTTACCACGGCATGTACTTCATGATCGTCTACAAACGCGCCATGCACACGCTCTGGCACACTGGTGCCTGGCGGTAAATAAAGCATGTCACCCATGCCTAATAAGTTTTCTGCGCCTTGTTGATCAAGTATGGTGCGCGAATCTATTTTACTTGATACCTGAAACGCCATACGTGTAGGTATGTTCGCTTTTATTAAACCGGTTATTACATCAACCGACGGACGCTGTGTTGCCAAAATTAAATGAATACCCGCAGCACGCGCTTTTTGCGCTATACGGGCAATTAACTCTTCAACTTTTTTACCGACAATCATCATCATGTCGGCAAATTCGTCAATAACCACCACTATGCTAGGTAATTTGTCCAGTTCATCTGGGCCGTCTTTCATGCCATCGGTGTCTTTAAATAATGGATCCATTATTGGGTAGCCCGCTTCTTTGGCTTCCATTACTTTTTGGTTGTAACCTTTTAAGTTACGTACACCTAAAGCCGACATCAGCTTATAGCGGCGTTCCATTTCACCTACACACCAACGCAGCGCGTTAGCGGCTTCTTTCATGTCGGTCACAACTTCACACAATAAATGCGGAATACCTTCGTAAACAGAAAGCTCAAGCATTTTCGGGTCAATCATGATCATACGAACATCTTCTGGGCCCGATTTATACAGTAAGCTTAATATCATTACATTAACGCCCACTGACTTACCTGACCCCGTTGTACCGGCAACTAATAAATGTGGCATTTTACCTAGGTCAGCACACACAGGTTGCCCTGCAATATCTTTACCAAGCACCATGGTTAATGGCGATGGGTTTTGCTCAAACTTAGGTGCGTTTATGACTTCTGACAAACGTACAATTTCACGGTATTTATTAGGCAGCTCAATACCGATATAGGTTTTACCTGGAATAACTTCAACCACTCGCACACTAATTGCCGATAGCGAGCGCGCTAAATCTTTTGACAGCCCAGTAATTTTTGACACCTTAATACCCGGTGCTAAATCAAGCTCAAAACGAGTAACAACGGGCCCGGGGTAAACTCCAACCACGGTAGCTTGCACGTTAAAATCGAGTAATTTTGTTTCTACAAGGCGCGATACACTATCAAGCTCTTCTTGCGAAATTGGGTTTTTTGCTTTGTCGGGTCTGTCGAGTAAATCTAATGATGGCAATGGCCCCGGAGGTGGCTCTTGCTCTAATAATTGCTCAAACTTCTCTTTGGCAGTTGGCGGCGGTTGAAACCCTGATTTTGGCTTGTTAATGGGTCTTGCTGGTGAAACCACGGTTGTAGCTGGTTTTTCAGGTTCAACCACTGGGCTTTGATCCAGCGCATTAAGAGCCGCTTCTGTGTCCATAGGTTCATCGTCTATAGCGCTAAAACTAATTTCTTGATCGAGTATTTGGTCGAGTTCGTCAAACGGCATAAACTCGTCGTCTTGAGGAGCATTAACCTTAGTTGCGGGTTTATCGATTGCTTTGGGTTTGTCTGCTGTTTTATTAGCAAGTTCAGGTTCTTGTTGTCGTGTATCGTCTTCAAAATAGGCATCGGGTTGCTCGTCTTGTACTTTACCTGCAATGTGCTCGCGCTGCATCCAACCTCGAGCATAGGTGACCAAAAAGCGGTATAACCTAACTATTAAGTCACCTAAATAATCAACAAATTGTACCCACGACACACCTGTTAATAGGGTTAACCCTGCAAAAAAGAAACACAGCAGTAAAATAGAGGTACCGGTAAAATTAAACGCTGGCATCATCGCCGATGCAATCACATCGCCCACTACCCCACCGGATGAAAAATTGTAAATATCATCAAAATTAATACTGCTAATAGCGGTTGCTGAGGTAATAAACAGCGCAAAACCAATAATGCGTAATCCAAGAGTGGTGTAATCGAGTTGTAAAATACGGTGTGGCTGCTTAAACACCAAGTAACCTAGCAGCTGAATAGCCGCTGGCACAAAATAGGCAAGCCAGCCAAAGGTAAGGAGTAAAATGTCGGCCACCCACGCGCCCGCTGTACCCGTAATATTTTGTACATTGGTAAATTCACCCGTTTGCGACCAAGCAGGATCGGCTGGGTGAAAACTAATTAAAGCACATAAAATAAATACCGCTGCAAAGGTGCTGACGATGAGCCCCGTTTCTAATAGTCTTTGTACACCGTTTAGGCGCATAATTACCTATCCCTCATTATTATTTTTTACACTCACTTGGCAATAGAATACCTTAGCAGGAAATGTATTTTGATGCACTTTATCTTAACCATGATGGCCTGATTATGAACAAGTTTTTATTATTTAGTCGTACACTCATTAAAAAAGCAAAGTTGGTTGCAACAATAAAAGTATATTAAAGGCTGTTACTTTATCATTAAGCAACAAAAGGACGAATAACAACGCCTTCTTCACCTTTTACTTCTTCCATCACTACGTAGGTACGACTTTCACTCACATTGGGCAGCTTTAATAATATATCACCGAGTACGCCTCGGTATTCTGACATATCGTTAACCCGGGTTTTTAATAAAAAGTCGAAATTACCCGAAACCAAATGACATTCTATAATTTCCTCGTGCTTTCTAACAGCAGCACTAAACTCTTCAAACACGTCGGGCGATGTTTTAGTAATGGTTACTTCCACATACACAGAAAGCCCTTGACCAAGTTTGGCAGGATCCACCACTGCTTTGTAGCCTAAAATATACCCTTCTCGTTCAAGCTTTTTCACTCGCTCTAGACAGGGCGTGGCGCTTAGGCCAACTCGTCGGGCCAGTTCAACATTTGACAGGCGGCCATCAAGTTGTAATTCGACTAAAATTTTGCGATCAATACGGTCTAATAAGTTATGCATGGCTTTTTAGTTTTTTATTCTAATAAAATTAATTTTACAGATACTAACACTACAAAGAGCTTAAAAAAAGGTGAGACACACTACCCTAGCATGAATATAATAGTGGAAAATTTTTATCCCGTTCTAACAAGGCAAAATTATGATTATTGGTGTACCTAAAGAAATTAAAAACCACGAGTACCGTGTAGGTATGGTTCCTGCGAGTGTTCGCGAACTTGTAAATCACGGCCACCAAGTGATTGTTGAAACGAATGCTGGTATGGGCATTGGTTTTACAAATGATGATTATGTTCAAGCAGGCGCTGAAATTTTAGAAACAGCTGCTGACGTTTTTGCAAAAGCAGAAATGATCATCAAGGTAAAAGAGCCACAAGCTGTTGAGCGTGCAATGTTACGTGAAGACCAAATTCTTTTCACTTACCTTCACCTTGCACCGGATCTTCCTCAAACTGAAGACCTTGTTAAAAGTAAAGCAATCTGTATTGCTTATGAAACAGTAACTGATTCACGCGGTGGTTTACCACTTTTAGCGCCAATGAGTGAAGTTGCTGGTCGTATGTCTATTCAAGCAGGTGCACAAGCGCTAGAAAAAGCTAACCACGGTCGTGGTATGTTATTAGGTGGTGTACCAGGTGTTGAACCAGCTAAAGTTGTTGTTATTGGCGGCGGCATGGTTGGTCGTAGCGCTGCACAAATGGCCGTTGGCCTAGGTGCTGAGGTTGTAGTACTTGACCGCAACATCGACGTACTACGTGCACTAGACGCACAGTTTGGTAACAAAGTTAAAGCTATTTACTCAACAGCTGACGCGCTTGAAAAGCACGTATTAGAAGCTGACCTAGTAATTGGTGGTGTACTTATCCCAGGTGCTGCTGCACCTAAACTAGTAACTGCTGAACACATTAAAGCAATGAAGCCAGGCGCTGCGATTGTTGATGTTGCCATTGACCAAGGTGGCTGTATTGCTACTTCTAAAGCAACTACGCATGCTGATCCTACATACATTGTTGATGAAGTTGTTCACTACTGTGTTGCTAACATGCCAGGTGCTGTTCCACGTACATCTACGTTTGCACTTAACAATGCAACATTGCCGTTCATTATTAACCTTGCAAACAAAGGTTACAAAAAGGCACTACTAGATGACGCTCACTTCTTAAAAGGCTTAAACGTACTTAAAGGCCAAGTAACTTACAAAGAAGTAGCTGAAGCGTTCAACATGGAATATGTTGACCCACGCACTGCAGTAGAAAACGCGTAACTATTATTGTTACCGCTTATACCTAAGTCATCATTAGGTATAAGCATTAAAAAAGCAGCTAATTAGCTGCTTTTTTTGTATCTAAATCTTAGAGTCTGCGGTCAACAGACCCTAGTGTTATATAAATCGTTTAATAATAAAATCGACTTTTACGCGCTTAGCTTGACCAAGTAGCTTTTTCACTGGCTGTGGGTAATCGCTCATGGTTTCTAAATCATCTGGACCGGTTAAACGACGACAATGCTTTAAAATTTCTTGGCGTTCATTATCAATATCGCGCATTATCGTTTGCTCAGGATCTTCTATCAGAATACCATTTTCGATATCTAGCCCCCATGCACGCGGATTTAAATTATGCCCGCTAAGTAAATGCACTTTACGGTCACAACAAATCCCTTTTAAATGAAACGAGTTACTCTCGTGTTTCCACAGGTAAACGTTTAAGTTGCCATTATCTATGTGTCGTTTTTGCGATTTTACAAATTTATGCAAAATAGTTTCGTATAAATACGGTAATGCACCAATTTTACTAAACGGCTCGCTAGGTGGCAGGTAAAAATCGTTTGCGGTTTTATCGCCCACCACAATAGTGACTTGTTTACCTTGCTTTAATAAGCGACGTAAAGAGCGCATTAAAGGCGCCGGAAAATTAAAATACGGCGTGTATAACACCAACTCTTGCTCGGTAGTATCAAACAGCGCTTTAATTAGGCGGTTAAGCTCATTATTACGACGGCCTAAACCCAAAAACAAACGAATGCCCATTGCATGAGTATTCAAGTGCTGCGCACTTTTATAGCTTGCCGATTTAAGCTCACGCATAAGTTGCTTTTGTTCAAGTTTAAAGTCAGCCATGCGTTTAAGCGGTCGTTGATCAATTCTTGGAACCGCTTCAGAGTTCAATAAGGTTGATTCGATAAAGTCGACTACTGAGTCACATAACTCGCTTTGCGAAACTAAAAAGTAGCGATCAAGTCGGTATCGGTCGCTATATTGCAAATACACATTGTTTAAACTGGCACCGCTATATAGTAGTGTGTCGTCAATAACAAAGCCTTTTAAATGCAACACCCCAAACAGTTCTTTGGCTTTTACAGGGACACCATACACTTGAACGTTTGAATTAAACTTCTCTAAGCTATCGTAATATAAGCTTGCATTGCCCTCTGACTTTTCTGCGCCAATTAAACCGCGTTGCGCGCGATGAAAATCAACCAGTACTTTAATTTCAAGCGAAGGGTTAGCTAACGATGCACTGTGTAGTGCGGCTAAGATTTCACGACCCGCTTCATCATCTTGTAAGTAAAGTGTAGTGATATAAATTCGTTTTTTTGCGTTGGCAATTAAATCTAACAATTGCGTACGGTATTCTTGCGCATTGGTTAAGACGTTAACGTCTTTTGAAGTCAACCCAAATGCGGGTTTCTCTTGCCAAAATAACATAGTTGCCTATTCACTTAGGTCACATAATTAAGCAGTGACAAATCAAAATTAGTTAAAAGATAACAAAAAAAATCAGGCTGGTCATGAATTAACGTTGTTTTATTGGCTAACAGTCTATTTATTAGGCGAGCACTGTCTTTAACGCATTTACTAGTACACATTAATGAACAGCTTCGCAATTTGCGAAAAAAAATAATCTCATCTTTTATTTACTTCCTGCTTGTTTTTCTTAGAATCGGGCGCATTAAAACCGTATTAAACGTTTAGGAAAAGATCATGACTGAAGCAAAACATTGTAAGTTACTTATTTTAGGTTCGGGCCCTGCTGGCTACACAGCCGCAGTTTACGCTGCACGTGCTAATTTAAATCCTGTTTTAATTACAGGTATTCAACAAGGTGGCCAGCTAACAACCACTACTGAAGTTGAAAACTGGCCTGGCGATGCACACGGCTTAACCGGCCCTGCATTAATGGATCGTATGAAAGAGCATGCAGAACGCTTTGAAACTGAAATTGTGTTCGACCACATCAACAAAGTTGACGTATCTAAGCGCCCTTTCACACTAACCGGTGACCAAGGTACTTACACATGTGATGCTTTAATTATTGCAACCGGTGCCTCTGCGAAATATTTAGGCTTAGAGTCTGAGACTAATTTCCAAGGTCGTGGTGTTTCTGCTTGTGCAACCTGTGACGGGTTTTTCTATAAAGGCCAAAAAGTAGCGGTTGTTGGTGGTGGTAACACGGCTGTTGAAGAAGCGTTATACCTGTCTAACATTGCTGATGAAGTTCATGTTATCCACCGTCGTGATAGTTTCCGTAGTGAAAAAATTCTTGCAGACCGCCTTGCTGAAAAAGCAGCAAACGGTAATGTTGTAATGCACTACAACCGTACACTTGATGAAGTGCTTGGTGACCAAATGGGTGTGACCGGCGTTCGTATCAAAGATGTGGCATCAGATGCTACTGAAGAACTTGATTTAGCGGGTGTGTTTATTGCCATCGGCCATAAGCCAAACACCGATATGTTTGAAGGTCAGCTAGAAATGAAAGACGGCTACCTAGTGGTTGAATCTGGTCTTAACGGTAATGCAACTCAAACAAGTGTGCCAGGCGTATTTGCTGCCGGTGATGTGTCTGATCATATTTACCGTCAGGCTATCACCTCTGCCGGTACTGGCTGTATGGCTGCACTTGATGCAGAACGCTTTTTAGATAACCTATAAGCATACATAGCATACTTTTGGGGCTGAATTTTCAGCCCTTTTTTGTGCCCAAACATTACGCCCGAAATAATTGCACTCGCACCAATATTCACTAAACTTATAGTTGAAATTAGTCTTATTTATACAATTAATGGCTCAGGTGCGATAGGATCTAAGGGTGAGCAACAAATACCGTCAAATTATATAAGTAAAACTAGCTATAATTATCGTCAGGAATAAAAGCTTTATTCATTTAGGCATTACTAGAAACTGTAAAATCAGTTAAAATGCTTAACTTCATATCAAGTAAATTACCGAGAGTTTTCTATGAGTTTGTATACAAAATATATGGAAGAAATCCAAACCCGTAAAACGGAGCTTGGATTAAGCCCACAACCAATCGATAGCGCTGAACTAGTATCAGAAATAATTAATCAAATTAAAGATACTAATAACGAGCACCGTAAAGATTCACTGCATTTCTTTATTTTTAATACTTTACCTGGAACAACCAGTGCTGCGGGCGTTAAAGCACAGTTTCTAAAAGAAATCATTTTAGGTGAAGAGCACGTTGCAGAGATCACTCCAGAATTTGCATTCGAACTACTTTCACACATGAAAGGCGGCCCATCGATTGAAATGCTAATTGATTTAGCCTTTGCTGATGACGCAAAAATCGCAGCACAAGCTGCAGAAGTACTGAAAACTCAGGTATTCTTATACGATGCAGATATGGAGCGCATTAAAGCGGCCTACGAATCAGGTAACGCAATTGCTAAAGAATTACTAGAGAGCTTCTCAAAAGCTGAATTCTTCACAAAACTACCTGACATCGAAGAAAAAATCGAAGTAGTAACTTACATTGCTGGTGAAGGCGACATTTCAACTGATTTACTTTCTCCAGGTAACCAAGCACACTCACGTGCTGACCGTGAATTACACGGTAAGTGCATGATCACTGAAGAAGCACAACAAGAAATTGTTGCCCTTCAAAAGAAACACCCTAACGCTAAAGTAATGCTTATTGCTGAAAAAGGCACCATGGGCGTTGGTTCATCACGTATGTCTGGTGTGAATAACGTAGCACTTTGGGCTGGTAAACAAGCAAGTCCATACGTTCCTTTCATCAACATTGCACCTGTTGTTGCAGGTACTAACGGTATTGCACCAATCTTCTTAACAACAGTTGATGTAACTGGCGGTATTGGTCTTGACCTTAAAAACTGGGTTAAAAAAGTAGATGCAGACGGCAATACAGTAACTGATGCAAATGGCGATGCAGTGCTTGAAGAAGCCTACTCTGTTGCTACTGGTACTGTATTAACAATCAATACTAAAGAGAAGAAGCTTTATAACGGTGATAAAGAACTTGTTGATATTTCATCAGCGTTCACACCGCAAAAAGTTGAATTCATGAGAGCCGGTGGTTCTTACGCAGTTGTATTCGGTAAAAAACTACAAACGTTTGCTGCTGAAACTCTTGGCATTGAAACGCCGCTTGTTTATGCACCTTCAAAAGAAATCTCACACGAAGGCCAAGGCTTAACAGCGGTTGAAAAAATCTTTAACCGTAATGCGGTAGGTGTACTATCAGATACGCCACTTCACGCAGGCTCAAACGTTCGCGTTAAAGTAAACATCGTTGGTTCGCAAGATACAACCGGTCCAATGACAGCGCAAGAATTAGAAGCAATGGCTGCTTCAACGATTTCACCTCTTGTTGATGGTGCCTATCAGTCTGGTTGTCATACAGCATCAGTATGGGATAGCAAAGCACAAGCAAACATTCCTAAACTAATGGCGTTTATGAATAAGTTTGGTTTGATCACTGCACGTGACCCGAAAGGCGTTTACCATGCAATGACTGACGTTATTCACAAAGTATTGAACGACATTACAATTGATGATCGCGCTATCATCATTGGTGGTGACTCGCATACACGTATGTCTAAAGGCGTTGCCTTTGGTGCCGACTCAGGTACTGTTGCTGTTGCACTTGCAACAGGTGAATCAGCGATGCCAATTCCTGATTCAGTTAAAGTGACGTTTAAAGGCAAAATGGCTAAGCACATGGATTTCCGCGACGTTGTACATGCAACGCAAGCGCAAATGCTTAAGCAATTTGGCGGCGAAAACGTGTTCCAAGGTCGTATCATTGAAGTTCATATTGGTACCCTAATGGCTGACCAAGCGTTTACCTTCACTGACTGGACTGCAGAAATGAAAGCGAAAGCGTCAATCTGTATTTCAAATGATGAAACGTTAATTAAGTCAATTGAACTTGCTAAGTCACGTATCCAAATCATGATCAACAAAGGTATGGAAAACGAAGCACAAACGCTACAAGGTCTAATCGATTTAGCCGACAAACGTATTGCAGGTATTCAATCTGGTGAAGAGCCAGCACTTTCTCCAGACGACAACGCTAAATACCACGCAGAAGTTGTGGTTGATTTGGACCAAATCGTTGAGCCAATGATTGCCGATCCAGACGTAAATAACGATGATGTTTCTAAGCGTTATACTCACGATGTGATCCGCCCTGTTTCTTTTTACAACGACAAGCCTGTTGATTTAGGTTTTGTTGGTTCGTGTATGGTTCACAAAGGCGATATGAAAATTATTGCTCACATGCTACGTAACCTTGAGAAGAAAAACGGTTCTATCTCATTCAAAGCGCCATTAGTTGTTGCGCCACCAACATACAACATTGTTGATGAGCTTAAAGCGGAAGGCGATTGGGATATTCTTGCTAAATACGCAGGTTTTGAATTTGACGATGCAAAACCAAAAACGGCTGCACGTACTAAGTATGAAAATATCTTATACCTAGAACGTCCTGGTTGTAACCTATGTATGGGTAACCAAGAAAAAGCAGAACCAGGTGATACTGTTATCGCAACATCAACACGTCTTTTCCAAGGCCGTGTAGTAGCCGATACATCTGAGAAGAAAGGTGAATCACTTCTAGGTTCTACGCCAGTTGTAGTTCTATCTTCTGTTCTTGGTCGTTTCCCGACTATGGAAGAGTATAAGTCTGCGGTTGAAGGTATTGACCTTACATCGTTTACACCTGTTGAAGAAGCAATGACAACTAAGTTCAACGCAGGTGAAGCTGTACCAGTAAAAGTGGTTAGCTAATTCGATTAGTTTACCATTTAATTAAGCGCGTTTTTTAACGCGCTTTTTTTATGCCTAAAATTTACCTAACAGCAATTTAAGCCCTGCTCAACCCTATGGACAACACAATAATTTGTGGTTTGTGATTTTAAAGCAACAGGTTACACTTTGTCTTGACCATGCAGTTATTCAATCGGTGTTATGACTAAACAACTTTATCAACTCGCTCAAAGCCACTTTGCTTTTCCTGATCCCAACCATGCATTAGATGATCCAGATGGTTTGCTTGCCATTGGTGGATGTTTATCGGTAACGCGGTTAAAAAATGCCTATTTATCTGGTATTTTTCCGTGGTTTAGTGAACACGAGCCAATTATGTGGTGGTCACCGAGTGAGCGCGGTATTGTTGAGCTTAATGACTTTCATGTTAGTAAAAGCTTACGAAAACATTTAAAAAAGCACCCGGTCACCGTAACTATTAACCATGCCTTTGAAGAAGTGATAGAAGCGTGCCGCGATCAACGTCTTGATACCGATGGCACTTGGATCACCCCGCAAATGCAACAGGCGTACATAAAAGCGCATTACAATGGCTTAGCTCATAGTTTAGAGGTATGGCGTGAGGGAGAGCTTGTAGGCGGCTTATATGGGATTATGCAAACTGGCGTTTTTTGTGGTGAATCAATGTTTCATCATCAAACAAATTGCTCCAAACTGGCGATGTGGGCGCTGGTTAATTGGCTTAAGCGCCATGATGCGCATTTTATTGATTGCCAATTAGAAAATCCTTATTTAATGTCGTTAGGTGCCAGCGTGATTCCACGTGAAGAATTTTTAACTAAACTTAATAAAGCACAGTGTTACACCCCAGCTGCCAGTATGTGGCAGCCACAGGAGCTAATCGCGATATATGAATGAACAACTTCCGGCTCGTATAGGCCTAAGCCAACCGTTTGAATGCAGTTATTTACCTGATCGCCAAGAACAACTGCTGGTGATACTCGACCCAAGTTGTTACAGCAGCAACAAGTTTGAATCATTATTAGGATTAGGCTTTCGTCGCAGCGGTAACCAAATTTACCGTCCGCACTGCCCTATTTGCAGCGCATGTAGTTCTGTGCGCGTTTTAGCTGATGAGTTTATGCCGACAAAATCGCAAAAACGTAAACTTAACAAAGCAAAAAACCGCTTTGAGGTAAAATATTCACAGGTTGAACGCGAACAATACTACCCACTTTACAGTAAATATATTAGTTTACGTCATCAAGACGGTTCTATGTATCCACCTGATAAATCACAATTTCAAAGTTTTTTGTTTTGTAGCTGGTTAACCATCACCTTTATAGAGCTTTGGGATCAAGAAAACTTAGTAGCCGTTGCTGTAACTGATTGTATGGACAACGCTATTTCCGCTATTTATACATTTTTTGACCCTGACTACGAACACTTCAGTTTAGGGACTGTAATGATATTACAGCAGCTTAAATTTGCTAAACAGCAACACAAACAGTTTGTTTATTTAGGCTATCAAATAGATGAATGCGACAAAATGAAGTATAAAACCCAGTTTTTACCTGCCCAAAAACAGCTCAATGACCAGTGGGTGGCTATTTAATTTACAAAAATAGCCCCTGCGCCTTTACTTATTGGCGTATTTTGGGCAAAATCTGCAGCGTTTAACTATTAAAGAGGTGTTACGCTAAACATGGCGAAAGAAGACGTAATCGAA
>Ga0209121_10000073_pt1 | contig 90387 bp, 92 predicted proteins | sample Cruoilmetagenom3_FD_187292 | JGI IMG/M metagenome (GOLD analysis project Ga0209121, IMG submission 187292) | Oil polluted marine microbial communities from Coal Oil Point, Santa Barbara, California, USA - Sample 3 (SPAdes) (version 2) | ecosystem: Environmental > Aquatic > Marine > Oil seeps ...
ACCGTCTCCAAACACTGAGCTACAGCGCTCGCCCCAAGGTCGATCTTTACCCCAAGCGACTCAAGGACATCGGCGCTGCCGCAGCGGCTGGACATTGCCCGATTGCCGTGTTTGGCTACCTTGAGCCCAGCGCCAGCGGCAACGAAAGCGGCCACAGTGGAAATATTAAAGCTATATGAGTTATCACCGCCGGTACCACAAGTATCAACCACGGGTGGGCTAACCTCAATTGGTGTTGCATTGGCTCGCATTACGCTTGCTAATCCGGCAATCTCATCCACCGTCTCCCCTTTGATGCGAAGTGCGGTGGCAAATGCGCCAAACTGAGCTGGTGTCGCCTTGCCGCTCATTATCTCATCCATTACCCCGGTAGCCTGTTCAAAAGTTAGTGAGCGTCCTGAAACTATGTTGTCTATCGCTTCCTTAATCATTACTGTCCTCCTTGGATTAAGAAATTTCCGAGCAAATCCTTACCTACATCGGTCATAATTGATTCAGGGTGAAATTGAACTCCCTCCACAGGAAATTGATGGTGGCGCAAGCCCATGATTGTGCCATTTGATGTCCAAGCGCTAACGTCAAGGCAATTGGGCAAGCCATCACGCATCACCGCCAGAGAATGATAGCGAATAGCAGGGAAGGGGTTAGGTAATCCGATAAAAAGGCCTTTGCCATCATGATAAATAAGCGATGATTTGCCGTGCTTGATTTCCCTGGCACGGTCGACTTTAGCTCCATAGCTATAACCAACGCACTGGTGTCCAAGGCAGACACCGAGGATGGGGATGCGGTTGCCGAAGTGGCGGATAACTTCATTGGAGATGCCCGCCTGCTCTGGGGTGCCCGGGCCAGGCGATATGACTATGCGCTCGGGCGAGAGCCTTTCAATTTCATTAAGAGTTATCTTATCGTTTCTGAGCACTCTTACCTTCTCCTCCAGCTCAGTCAGGTACTGAAAGAGGTTATATGTGAAGCTATCATAGTTATCTATTAGCAAAAGCATATTGTTCAGCCTCCGCTTGGTCGATGGCAGTGAGCAGCGCCTGAGCTTTGCTCAAGCTTTCTTGATATTCACGTTCGGAGATACTATCGGCGACAATCCCACCCCCTGCCTGGATATAGGCAATACTATCTTTGATGACAATGGTACGGATGGTGATGGCAGTATCCAGATTTCCAGAGAAGCCAAAGTAGCCTACTGCTCCGGCATAGGGTCCTCGTTTGTCTCTTTCCAATTTGGCGATGAGTTCCATAGCCCGAATCTTGGGTGCGCCGGAGACAGTGCCCGCGGGGAAGCAAGCACGCAGGGCATCAAACTGCGAAAATCCAGCCTGTAGTTTCCCTTGAACGTGGGATACCAGATGCATAACATGGGAATAGCGCTCCACATCCATAAGCTGGGTTACCTTAACTGTGCCCGGCTCACTAATTCTCCCGATGTCATTACGCCCCAGGTCAACGAGCATGATGTGTTCAGCACGCTCCTTCTCATCATTTTTGAGTTCCTCCTCCAGAGTCAGGTCTTCGGTGGCATCCTTGCCCCGAGGGCGAGTACCGGCGATGGGGTGATTGGATACTATCCCATCCTCCACACGCACCAGAAGTTCAGGGGAAGCTCCTACGATATAGATGTCGCCGAGTTGGAGATAGTACATATAGGGGGAGGGGTTAATGGAGCGCAACGCCCGATATATAGTAAAGGGAGTGGAATGGATGGGTCTGGCTAACCGTTGTGACAAGACAACTTGGATTATATCGCCGGCGTAGATATGTTCCTTGGCTTGAGATACTCCAGCCTCAAACTCCGCTGGGGAAAGGTTTGGTGACACAACAAACCTAGCTGATGAGGCACTCTTCGAAGCCTCAGAATGAATTGGCTGTTTTAGTCTATTCACTAAGTCATCGATCTTATGAGTAGCCTTACGATATGCTGTCTCAATGTCTCCATCTAAGTGAGCGTGGGAGACGATCTTGATTTTGTGGGTGAGGTGATCGAAAACAAGGATAGTGTCAGCCAGCATCAGTATAGACTCGGGGAGACCCAAAGGGTCACGGTCAGCTGAGGGTAGCCTCTCAAAGTAACGAGCAACCTCGTATGCTAAATAGCCGACCACCCCACCGTGAAATCTGGGCAAGCCAGCAATGGATGCCACGTAGAATCGACTAAACTCCTTCTCGACTAAGAGCAAGGGGTCTACGGGGTTCTCCTTCCCTGTTTTCAGGATGAGGGAAGGTTCTGTGCCAATGAAACTGTAGCGAGCCAGTCGTTCCCCTCCCTCGACGCTCTCTAAAAGGAAAGAGTAATTTCCGCGAGCTATCTTGAGGTAGGCAGATACTGGCGTCTCCAGATCAGCCCTAACCTCATGGTAAACTGGCACTAGATTACCTTGCTTTCTCAATTGGCGAACCTGCTCTAAACTTGGGTAATACATATCTACTCCATAGACAATAAAAAAGCCTCTCGCCCGAGGGGCGAGAGGCTTCTACCTTCGCGGTGCCACCCTCTTTGATCAGCCCTCAAATTAGAGAAGGAGGAGTCTGACCATCTCTTTTCCAGGTACTGAGGTGATCCTTAGCTTGCCTTTTACCTCAATACCCTAGGCTTTTAACGGTGCCCTCTCCGACAAAGCCTACTCGCGCTTTACAGCCTTTCGGTTTGCAGCTCCCAGGTCCATTCCAACCTCGCGCTAGTGTCGGCTCACACCTTACCCGACTCTCTGAACTCCGCTTTAGGCTGTACTAGTCCTGTTCTCAGCCTTTCCCCTATCTGATTCTGTCTATAGCTTACATGGTCACTTTAAGCTTGTCAATACCTTGTGCAAGTTCAATTTTTGAGCACACTAAGTTGACATCTTATTTAGCCTTATTTATACTATCCAGCCTAAAGTTGCCCGAGTGGCGCAATGGTAGCGCAACCGACTTGTAATCGGTAGGTTAGTGGGTTCGAGTCCCCTCTCGGGCTTGGTTAGACTTTTGTAGTTGTCTTATGCTAAACTGAAAGTTGCTGGAGGGGTGCCGGAGTGGTTAATCGGAGCAGACTGTAAATCTGCCGCCCTAAGGGCTTCGTGGGTTCGAATCCTACCCCCTCCACCATGGGTGGCAGATACGCCCACATAGCTCAGTGGTAGAGCACGTTCTTGGTAAGAACGGGGTCACCAGTTCGAATCTGGTTGTGGGCTTTTATTAAAGAAGGAGGTTCAGGAGAAATGGCTATGTTAGGAGCAAAAGGCAAGGTTTTTGAGCGAACTAGAGAACATATTAATGTGGGCACTATAGGTCATGTGGATCATGGCAAGACTACCTTGACCTCGGCGATGACACTGGTTCTGTCTAAAGCCGGGATAGGTTATTCACAGTTTTACGCCTTCGAATCCATAGACAATGCTCCTGAGGAAAAAGCCCGTGGCTTGACCATTGCCATAGCTCATATTGAGTATGAGACTGAGAAGCGCCATTACTGTCATGTTGACTGTCCCGGACACGCTGACTATATCAAGAACATGATAACCGGGGCAGCTCAGATGGATGGTGCTATTCTGGTAGTGGCTGCCGATGATGGACCCATGCCTCAGACCAGAGAGCATGTGCTGCTGGCTCGTCAGGTGGAGGTACCTCGCATAATGGTGGCTCTCAATAAGGTGGACTTGGTAGAAGATACAGAGTTACTAGACTTGGTGGAAATGGAGGTCAGAGACTTACTCAAGTCATACGGTTTTCCTGGGGACGAAGCCCCTGTAGTTAGGGTAAGTGCTGTCAAGGCTTTGGAATGTGGCTGTGGCAAAAGAGACTGTCCTTGGTGTGGCAAGGTATGGAATTTGCTGGATGCTATAGATGACTATATCCCCACGCCTGTGCGAGACAAGGACAAGCCTTTCTTAATGCCTATAGAGGATGTATTTAGCATCAAGGGAAGAGGAACTGTGCCTACTGGTAGAGTGGAGCGGGGCACCATCAAGCCAGGAGACGAGGTGGAAATAGTGGGACTGGGGGAAACCAGAAAAACGGTGGCAGTTAGCTTGGAGATGTTCCACAAGGGACTACCTGTGGGGGAGGCTGGCGATGCTATTGGAGTTTTAGTCCGGGGAATAGACCGGGATGAGGTGGTGAGAGGTCAGGTGCTGGCAGCTCCAGGTACAGTTAAGCCACACACCGAAGCTGAAACTGAGGTATACATATTGAAAAAGGAGGAAGGTGGCAGACATACTCCTTTTTTCAACGGCTATAAGCCTCAGTTCTATATTAGAACCATGGATGTTACAGGGACGATACACCTTCCTGAGGGAGTGGAAATGGCCATGCCTGGTGATAGCATGACCCATATGAAGATTAAGACCATCTATCCTGTGGCTATGGAGGAGGGCTTGCGCTTTGCTATTAGAGAAGGTGGTAAAACAGTGGGTGCTGGTGTGGTCACTAAAGTTGCGGACTGAGCATGGCCAAGAAAAAGGGGGGAGTACGCACGATTATCCATCTGGCTTGTAGTCAATGTCAGGAGCGAACATATACGACTTCTAAGAGCAAGAAGAATGACCCTCAACGCCTGGAGTTGAAAAAGTTCTGCCCCCGGTGTCGTGTTCACACTGTTCACAAGGAAATAAAGTAACTCATGGGCATTCCTGTCAGAAAGGCTAAGCCTGCCAAGGTTAGTGCTGCACCGGCGAAGGCGAAGAAGAAGTCGAAGTTAAGCTTTTTCCCCGAGGCAATAGCTGAGTTAAGGAAGGCGCACTGGCCCACGAGGCAGGATACCCTGAGGCTAAGTATTATAGTCCTTATTATCTGTGTAGCGTTGGGGCTTATTTTGGGTGGTTTCGATTACGTTTTTGCTAAATTGGCTGGGTTTCTCGTGCTGGGGGGATAAAAAATGGTTAGTGATGAGCAATGGTATTTATTATACGTGTCTTCTGGACATGAAGAGCAGGCTAAGAGGAATCTGGAGCAGCGTATTAAATATATGGATGTGGGAGACAAGGTATTTAATATAGTGATACCTACAACGAGGGAGATCGAAATTAGAAGTGGCAAGCGCTATGTGGTGAATAAGAAGGCCTTTCCAGGATATATAATGGTTCATATGAGATTGGACGAGCAGAGTTGGGATATGGTGCGCAATACCCCTGGTGTTGTCGGTTTTGTAAGCACTGGAGTTAAGCCAGTGCCTTTAAAGGAAGGAGAGGCCAAGGCCATTTTACAACGGATGGAGGAGACTCCCACCGAGGTTAGAATGGCTTTTAAGAAAGCTGAGAGCGTTCGTGTGACTGCTGGCCCTTTCATTGATTTTATCGGCAAGGTGGATGAAATTAACCTGGATAAAGGAAAGGTGACGGTATTGCTCTCGCTTTTTGGCAGGGAAACACCTGTAGAACTGGACCTTTTGAGTGTGGAAAGGATATAAACTTGTGTCGGTTGGAGGGAAGGAATGGCAAAGAAGGTTAAGACAGTCATCAAGCTACAAATTGTAGCGGGCAAGGCCACTCCTGCACCACCTGTGGGGCCTGCCTTGGGACAGCATGGGGTTAATATTATGGCTTTTTGTAAGGAGTACAATGAGCGAACTGCCTCTCAGGAAGGTTTTATCGTTCCTGTGGAGATAACTGTCTATACTGACCGTTCATTTAGCTTTGCGACCAAGATGCCCCCGGCCTCTGATTTATTGAGGCGTGCTTTAGGTGTGGAAAGGGGCAGTGATGACCCCAAGAAAAACAAGATAGGCAAAGTAAGCAAAGATAAGATTTACGAGATTGCTCGAACTAAGATGAAGGATCTTAATACCACTGATATTGATAAAGCGGCGCGGATTGTTGAGGGTACAGCTCGAAGTATGGGGGTGGAGGTGGGATAGATGGTGAAGCGTGGCCATAAATACCAGGAGGCGAGCAAAGTTGTGGATAGGTCAAGAGCCTACCCGCCCGAGGAAGCTATTGAGTTGGCTAAAAAAGCGTCTTATGCTGGGTTTGATGAGACAGTTGAGCTTCATTTGAAGATGGGGCTCAACCCGCGTAGCGCCGACCAGCAGGTGCGGGGCACGGTTTTATTGCCCCATGGCCTGGGGAAAAGGGTGCGCGTGCTTGTCTTTGCTCAGGGAGAGGCAATAAGAGTAGCTGAGGAAGCTGGGGCTGATTACGTTGGGGCAGATGAGCTTGTCCAAAAAATCGAAGATGGTTGGCATGATTTTGATGTATCCCTAGCCACTCCGGATATGATGCCCAAGGTGGCGAAGCTGGGGCGAGTATTAGGGCGTCGTGGCTTGATGCCCAATCCCAAGTCTGGTACTGTGGTGTCGCCTCAGGACTTATCTCGAGTTGTGGCCGAAGCTCGCAAAGGCAGAGCGGAGTTCCGTCTGGACAGAACCGCCATCATCCATTTACCTATAGGCAAGGTTAGCTTTGATAGAGAGAAGCTATTGGAAAATCTGGAAGCGGTGGTAGAGGCTATAGTGAAGGCCAAGCCTAGCGGGGCTAAAGGACAGTACGTCAAAAGTATATCTGTGAGCACCAGCATGGGGCCAGGAATTAAGCTGGATATTCGGTCAACACTGGCTTTGGCTGCTTAATTTATTATAGAATATAAACTAGTGCCGATGATAGCAGGTACCCTTGAGGGTTTAATTTTGCCTGCCGAGGTTTCAATGTTACCGCGAGACATAGAAAGTCGGGGCAATTCTAGGAGGGGATACCTACCCCGCGCTAATTCTTACACACAGGGGGTTTCTATCGGCAGGAGAAATTTTTGTCTGTAGGGGAGAAGCATGTTAAGGGAAAAGAAGAGCAGAATCATTAGCGACTTGGCTGATAAATTATCTCAAAGCAGCATTGTTGTTGCCACTAACTATCAAGGGCTTACAGCTAAGGAGATGGCTGAGTTACGCCGTGTTCTAGCTGACGTTGGCGCTAATTATCAGGTGGTCAAGAATACCCTGACTCGTTTTGCTGCTCAGGAAGCTGGTAAGGAGCTGGTGATGAGCATCATTGAAGGTCCTACAGCCCTTGCTTTTGGCCACGATGATGTGGTTAAACCTGTTAAAGTGCTCACCCAGCATATCAAATCTGCAGGACTAGCTGTGCAGCTTAGGGGAGCTTTGCTAGGTGAGCGAATACTTTGGACTGAGGAGCTTGTGAATTTGGCTAATCTGCCAGCCAGAGAGGTGCTCATCTCTCAATTGGTAGCTCAATTGCAAGCTCCTTTGAGAGGTTTACATAATGTTCTAAATTCCTCGATGCAGGGGTTGTTGAACGTATTACAGGCAAGAATTGAAAAACTTAGGGAATAGCAAAGGAGGGAATCATGTCAGCAGAGGAAGAAAAGGTAGTAGGACAAGCTGCAGCGGGGGTATCAGCCGAGCCTAAGCGGGAGTCTGGGGCGAAGAAAGTGAGTGAAGCTAAGAAGTCCTCAGCAGCAAGGAAGGAGCCTAAGGGAATGGGTAAGGAGGAAGTAATCACCGCCATTAAAGGAATGACGGTGGTGGAGCTAGCTGAGTTGGTCAAATCTCTGGAGAATGAGTTTGGTGTCAGTGCTGTTCCTGTGGCAGCAGCTCCAACAGTAGCACTGAGTGCACAAGCCGAAGCGCCTGCGGAGGAGGAACAAACGGAATTCACTGTCACTTTGAAAGCTTATGGTGAGAAGAAGATCGAGGTCATTAAGGCGCTGCGCGAAGTGACTGACCTGGGCTTGAAGCAGGCTAAAGACTTGGTGGAGGCTGCTCCCCAGGTGGTAAAGGCAGGTATTTCCAAGGAAGAGGTAAGTACTATAAAGCAGAAGTTGGAGGCTGCTGGAGCAACTGTAGAGGTTAAATGATATGCCCCTTGCTAATTGCCAAGCTATCCTGGGAATGGGGGTCTTCTTCATCTTGGTGGGGATTGCCTGTATCCTGTGGAACAGGAGGGAGAAGAGAGACTACTATGATTCCCTAACAGGGAAGCGGGATTTGAAGGAGTTCATCACTCATGAACCAAGGCGTCCCTGGCTCAGTGCCTGGCAAATAGGAGGCATAAGCTCAATTAGCGTTGGCGTAGTGCTGGCCATTATCGGCGTTGTCCTGTGGCTAGTTGCTTAAGATTCCCTTGAGTTTAGGGGTGTTCACTAAGCTTGGTGTGTGGCAGTCGAGTTGCCCTACGTTTGGTGGGGCGTCTGTGCAACCATAAGTCCTTGAAGAAACTACGTTCTAGCAAATGCCTGTAATCGGCCACCTCTAGGAGACTCTTGGCGGCATGGCTTTCGAAAGAGGCAACCTCAACGCGCTTGCCCATATTTTTTACCGCCTGAATGGCATAGGCGAAGTCCCCGTCCCCGCTGACTAGTATGGCTACATCGTAGAGTCCGATCCAGGCGAAATGCAGTAAGTCAGTGGCAAGCATGATATCAATGCCCTTTTCTACCAAGGTGCCCTGTAGTATTTTGGTTGCTCCTAAACGAACCTCCAGATAGGGGGTTCTGCGGAGGGAATCGAGGAATTCCTGCTGCTCACGGTAGCTTTCGGGGTACTGACTTTGCTCCTGCAAGACGTTGTAATAGTATGTTCTGAAGAGCTGCCTTGTCCCACAGAGTTTGCGGGCGAATTCAGTGAAGTTTAGGTCATAACGATTACAATTCTCACGTAAAGCGTGATAAAGATTGCTACCGTCAATGAATAGTGCCACACGCTGTTCCATTATCATCTCCTTCTATATATTAAGCTACGGTGCTTGGTCAAAATTCTCTGCTGGGTCGGTATTGCAGAGCTTCAGCTAGATGATATGTCTTGATGCTTTCGCTACCTTCTATATCGGCAATGGTGCGGGAAAGTTTGAGGATGCGATGAAAAGCCCGAGCTGTGAGATGGAGTTGTTTCATAGCTGCATGAAGCAAGCTTTTGCCTGCTGATTCCACAAAACAAAATTCCTTTACTTCTCCCGGTGTCATATCAGCGTTACAACTTAGCTTTGTTTCACAGAAGCGCTCAAGTTGGATTTCCCAAGCTTTCTTAATTCTAGCTCTCACCTCCTGTGAGCTTTCCCCTAGCTTATCCTCCACGAGTTTTGCGTAATCTATGTGAGGAACGTCAATGAAGATATCAATGCGGTCAAGTAACGGTCCGCTTATTTTCTTATGATAGCGGGATATCTCCCCTGGCGAGCATTTGCATTCTTTGAATGGGTCACCATAGTAACCGCAGGGGCAGGGATTCATCGCTGCCACCAGCATGAAGTTGGCAGGGAAGCTAACGTTGCCATGGACACGGCTTACGGTGATCATTCTATCCTCCATTGGCTGGCGCAGTGACTCCAGGGTGACATGTCCAAATTCAGGGAATTCGTCTAGAAAGAGTACCCCATAATGACTGAGGCTTATCTCCCCTGGCCGTGGCCATTGTCCTCCTCCGACCAGTCCGGCATGGGAGACATTGTGGTGAGGGGAGCGGAAGGGGCGCTCTATAATGATAGGAGTATCCTGAGGCAGCAAACCACTGATGCTATAAATCTTGGTTACCTCTATTGCCTCTCTCATGGTCAGAGGAGGAAGTATGGAGGGCAAGCAGCGGGCCAGCATGGTCTTGCCACTTCCTGGCGGCCCACACATGAGGATATTGTGTCTTCCGGCTGCTGCTATCTCCAAAGCTCTTTTGGCATGCTCCTGACCTTTAACGTGACTGAGGTCAAAGTCATAATCGTGACAGATCTCATCTTGCCAGTCTGTCTCCCTGTGGTATTCTGGAATGCTTATTTCACCTTGGAGGTGAGTAACCAATTGAGCTAACGATTCTGCCGAGAATATGTGTATGTTATCTATCAGGGATGCCTCTTTAGCGTCATCTAAAGGCACAAACACTGTAGATAAGCCTTTATCTCTAGCTAAAGCTACCATGGGCAATATGCCATGAGTATGGCGGAGCTTTCCATCTAAAGATAACTCCCCCAGGAATACGGTATGAGAGGGGTCAGCATTTAGCTGTGCCGAGCTGGCTAGTATGCCTATGGCTATGGGGAGGTCGTAAGCGGGGCCCTCCTTTTTTAAGTCTGCCGGTGCCAGATTGACGGTGATACGCTTGTTGGGGAAACTGTAATTGGAGTTTCTTATGGCTGACCTCACCCTTTCCCTGGCTTCCTGAACAGCCTTATCGGGCAAGCCCACAATGGTAAATGAAGGTAATCCTGGTGAGATGTCGACCTCCACTTCCACCATGGCTCCTTCTAAACCCAGCACAGCACAGCTCATCACCTTGGCCAGCATATTGTCGGCAATTATAGCAGAAGCCGACACCTGTTCATATGCTGGCTATTCATAAGTTTGCCAAGGCTGACAGCTAAACCTTGTCACATCTTCTGCGTTTATATAATAGAGTTTTGGGAGTTGACGATGTTCCAAATACTGCAGAATTGGGTAATGGTTATAGGTGTGAAAGCCCTGCTGACTGGCAAGGAGGTTGTATGTGAGAACAACCATAGTCTGGGAATTGTTACTGGCCTAAAGGCAAATCTGCGCCAGGGTAGTATGCTCATGATAGTTGTTGGTCTCAATGGGGAACTGAGGCATGTTTCTATTGACGAGATTGCCAGATTGGGCGACAGGATAACTGTTTTTGGAACTGCTCCAATATGAGCCGGTCAGATAGCTTATAATTCTGCGTGGCCAGTAACTGCTGTTGTTATGCCTCCTGTAGTATAATGACAGAAAAGGAGGTAGGAATGCGACCATCGGTTCTTTTTGGTGTAATTTGCCTTGTTTTTGGCATCCTGGTGTTTATTTTCCCTCAAATCTTGAACTATCTTGTGGCGAGTTTCTTAGTTATCGTGGGGTTTCTGGCCATTTTGGGCGGTGCTCGGTTCATAAGGTGGTGAACTCAGGGATGCTCAGTTCTGGCACTGTGACGGCGCTCATGTGCCTATAGCTGCGGCAATGGCATATTGCTCGGTATCGGAGAGGCTAACGGAAAACTCATTTAAGTTTAACTCTTTTGCTTTGACTCTAGCTTGATCGTGAAGTTTGATCAGGGGCTTGCCAGCGCTATCAGCCAGGATCTCAATTTCCCTCCAGCCAACACCCTTGGCACCGGTGCCAAGGACTTTCATCACTGCTTCTTTGGCAGCAAAGCGAGCGGCCAGAGATGAGGTTCTTCCCCCGCAGAGCTCGAGTTCAGTTTGGGTATAAATTCGGCCAAGGAAACGCCCACCCCATCGCTTGATAGCTGAGTCAATGCGCTGTATCTCAATAATATCTATGCCGATGGAGCTCATTTCCCTCCTTTAGCATATTCGTGGTAGTAACTCGCCAGAGAGCATATCAACAATTCGAGAGGGCCCCAGCCTGGTTTTCATTATCACCTTCCCTGGATAATCGTTGGTTACCTCGCCGATGATGGAAGCATCCCTGCCATAGTGGTTTTGCCTCATCTGGGCCAGGACATTATCGGCATCGCTGGGCTCAACTATGGCCACAAGCTTACCCTCGTTGGCCACGTGAATGGGATCAAAGCCTAGAAGCTCACAGGCAGCTCTAACACCTTCCTTTATCGGTATCTTATCTTCCTGTATCACAATGCCCACATTAGATTGTCGGGCAAATTCACTAAGTGTGGTAGCCAGTCCTCCTCTGGTGGGGTCGCGGAGGCAATGAATCCTGGACGAGGCCTCCAGCATCTGAGCCACCAGTTTGTTCAGTGGAGCGCAATCACTTTCCACAGGCACGGAGAACCTTAACCCTTCACGCTGGCTCATGATGGCTATTCCGTGATCGCCTATGGTGCCGCTCAGGATGACCTTGTCTCCTGCTTTGGCATTAGCCCCTGAGATATCGACTCCGTCAGGTACGATGCCTATTCCCGAGGTATTAATGAATAGCTTATCGGCCTGTTTCTGGTTTACCACCTTGGTATCCCCGGCAACTATATTTACCTCCGCTTCCTCAGCGGCAGCCTTTATTGACTTAATTATTTGTTCCAGCTCACTCAGGGGGAAGCCCTCTTCTATAATTGCAGATAGACTTAAATATAGAGGCTTGGCTCCGCTCATGGCTAAATCGTTAACTGTGCCGCAGATAGCCAGCTTGCCTATGTCGCCACCGGGGAAGAATATGGGATTGACCACATAGCTATCGGTGGTGAAAGCCAGGCGACCGCTGGCTTCGAAGATAGCTGAGTCGTCTAGCTTGTCTAAGATAGGATTAGCTAGAAAGGGAAGGAATTTGCTTTGTACCAGCTCGTGGCTCAACTTGCCACCGCTCCCGTGGGCCAAAAGAATAGTATCAGTCATAGCATCCTTCATATTTTACCCTAAAAACTCTCCCAATTTTACACAGACTGATATTGATAGTATGCAGCGCAAGCACCCTCGCTGGAGACCATGCAAGGCCCTACTGGCCTTTCTGGGGTGCACACCGTGCCAAAGAGCTTACAATCGCCTGGCAAGGCCACGCCACGAAGTATGTCGCCGCAGCGGCAGCCCTTGGGTTCTCTCACAGGCATGTCGGGGGGAAGCAAGTGGGAAAAAGCTTGCTCAGCATCAAATTGGTGGTATTTATCATTAATCTTTAGTCCGCTTTGAGAGACGATGCCAATTCCTCTCCAATTGGCGGCATCAATGGCAAAAACCTCGTTCATTAACTCCAAGGCCTTCGTGTTTCCCTCCGGTTTTACACCGCGAGGATAGGCTATTTCCACTTGCGGCTGGCCGGTCTGAATTTGCTCCACCAGCTTATCCAGGCATAACAGGATATCCAATGGTTCAAATCCTGAGATGACGCAGGCAACTCCATAATCCGCAGAAATAAAGTTATAGGGATGAGAGCCAATTATGACGCTGACATGCCCTGGACCAATAATGCCATCTAACTTGACCTCGCCCAGGTCAAGAAGGGCCTTCATCACCGGCGGAGTCAGCTTTAGCAGGGAAAGGACATAGAAATTTTGGATATCCTCCTGCTGTGCCTTGATTAATGAGGCAGCAATGGTTGGTGCTGTGGTCTCGAAGCCAATGCCAATGAAGATGACTGAGTTCTCGGTGTTCTCCCGGGCTATTTCCACGGCATCCATAGTGGAATAGACGATCCGTATATCTGCTCCTTGAGCTTTAGCCTGCTGCAGGCTAGAGTAGCTGCCAGGAACTCTCACTATGTCCCCGAAGGTGGTGATGATAATGCCGGGCAGGTGAGCCAGGGCGATAGCCTTATCCAGATCAGCGGTTGCCGTGACACATACGGGGCAGCCTGGCCCCGACCTCATCTCGATAGTTTGAGGCACCAGCTGGCGAATGCCATATCTCATTATGGCATGGGTATGTCCGCCGCAGAATTCCATTAAGCTGATGGGCCTGGTGGAATGCGTGGCGATTCTCTGTGCTAGCTTCCTGGCCAGCTCGCTATTTTGGTATTCATCAATGAACTTCACTGAGGCTCGCTATCTCTTCCAGCAGCTTGAGGGTCTCCTTAGCTTCAGCTTCATCCACAATGCCTATGGCATATCCCGTGTGAAGCAATACATAGTTCCCCACATTCACCTGTGGAGTGAGCATTATGCTGACTCGTCGTCTCACCCCGGCAATTTCTGTCTCCGCCTCATCGCCCTCTATAGAGACTACCCTAACTGGAATCGCCAGACACATAGCTTAGGTATTGTAGTCCAAACCTGCAAAATCTGCAAAATGATACAAGCAAGCTTGGATTGCTTAAGCGCTTGTTGATATATCTTGTCCTTTCAATATTGTAGGTGTAGATGGGAAATCCAAGGGTAAACTGGTCACTATGGAAAGGGGGAAGGGCACCTCTTTTCCAAGGTAGAGTTTAGCTCTCAGCTTCTCTCCGCAGAGACTGCTTCGGCACTTCATGCCTTGCAATGACGGAAGGGAATGTACCTTGTGACAGCAAAGGGAGCGCAGTTCATAGGAAGGTGAACCTACAGTGACAGGTTCCTATTTGGTGAAATTGGCAATGACCGCTTGTCCTAAGGAAATTCCGCCATCATTACAGGGGACTTGTTTATGGGTATATACCTGGAAGCCAGTGTTTTCAAGTAATTTAACTGCTTTCCTTAACAGTAATCGGTTCTGAAATACGCCCCCGCTTAGAGCTACCTGCTTGATGCCGGTATCGCGAGCTATCATCTGGCACATCTGATTGGTCATTTGAGCTATGGTATTGTGGAACTTAATTGATATCACAGCGGGTGATATGCCCTGGCGTAAGTCCTGAATTATGGCTGAGAACAAGTCATCTAGCTGTATGATCCGTATTCTATTATCTTCAACGATATGATAGGGGTAACTCGCCTCATTGTCGTACTGAGGGTAGGCAGCCATTTCCAGCTCAACTGCTGCCTGCCCTTCATAGTCTATCTCATCTCTTATGCCTGTCAGGGCTGACACGGCGTCAAAGAGGCGCCCCATGCTGGAAGTCAAGGGTGAATTCAGCTTTCTTTCTATCTGGCGTTTGATGACTTCCATCTCGAGTTCGCTGACCTTTCTTAGAAAGGCAAGTTCGTGTTTCAGACTATCTTCTCCCAAGAGGCTCAGAATATAGGCGATGGCGATGCGATATGGTCTTCTTACAGCGGCATCTCCTCCTGGCAAAGGCAGATATTGCAAATGCGCTACGCGGTTGAAGCCAGAATAGTCAGCCACCATGAATTCCCCTCCCCAGATATTGCCATCGCTACCCATTCCAGTGCCGTCAAAGACGACCCCGATAACTGGAGACTGTAATCCGTTGTCGGCCATGCAGCTAGCAATGTGGGCATGGTGGTGCTGCACGGGAACGAGCTTCATGCCTGGCTTGCCCAGCTCCTGGGCGTACTTGGTGGCCAGATAATCTGGGTGGAGGTCGTGAGCTACAAGCTCAGGCTCAATGCGAAACAGCCTTTTATACAGTGAGAGAGTGTCATAGAAGTGCTCCCAGGTCTCCATATTTTCCATGTCACCGATGTGCTGTGACAGGAAAGCATAGCTATCCTTGGTGAGGCAGAAGGTGTTCTTGATTTCAGCGCCGCAGCCAAGAACCGGCTGAACCTGGAATCCCAGATGGATAGGATAGGGGGCATAGCTACGGGCTCGCCGCATAAGCTGCGCTTCTTCCCTTTCCACTATAGCCACAGTATCGTCGTAGCGAGAATAGATATCACGGTTGTGGAGCAAAAAGTAATCGGCAATCCCTGAGAGCCTTCTCAAGGCTTCATCGTTATCTTTGGCGATAGGTTCCTCACTCAAGTTGCCGCTGGTCATGACCAAAGGAACTTGGGCGTCTCTGAGCAAGATATGATGTAAAGGCGTGTAGGGGAGCATAACCCCAAGGTATTGCAGATTTGGAGCTACATCCCGTGATACAGGTGAGCTGTCCTTCCATTTCATAAGGACTATGGGGCTTTGAGGGGAAACAAGCAGCTTCTCCTCCTCGGGGGAAATGTAGCACTGCTTTCTTGCCTCTGCGATATTAGCTACCATGATGGCAAAGGGCTTGAGCGAACGTTTTTTCCTTTCTCGCAGAGTGTTAACTGCCGTTTCATTGGTGGCATCACAGGCGAGGAGGAATCCTCCCAGACCTTTGATGGCCACTATTTTTCCCTCCTTGAGGAACTGGCTGGCGATGGCTAAGGGATCCGTGGGGGATTGCTCCGCTTCGCTGGCAACGACTTCTTTCCCCTGAGCATCAACTAGCTCAACCTGGGGGCCACATCTGGGGCAGGCGTTGGGTTGGGCATGGAAACGCCGATCCAGCGGGTTGTCGTACTCTGCCTGGCATTGAGGACACATTTGGAAATGGCGCATAGTCGTTTTAGGACGGTCATAAGGCGTATCCTCGATTATGGTGAATCTCGGGCCACAATTGGTACAGTTGGTGAAGGGGTAGCGATAGCGGCGGTCATCTGGGGCTAGCACCTCATCGAGACAAGCCTGACAGGTGGCGATGTCAGGGGAAATGAGCTGGTATTTGCCCTCTTCAACAATGCTATCACGAATTTCAAAGTCGTGGTAACCGCTGGGGGAATGGTAGCTGATAGTCATGTGCTCAATTTGGGCTAAGGGTGGGGCTTCTGTCTTAAGTTGCAGGCAGAACTGTCTGAGAGCCTCTGCTTCCCCTTCTACCTCGATCTTGACATCCTCAGAGGTATTACATACCCATCCCTTGAGGTCGAGTTTGGTGGCCAGTCCATAAACAAAGGGTCTGAAGCCCACTCCCTGGACTATGCCACGGACGCTAATACGAGCTAGCTCTACAGTTTTCGCTTTAGCCATTGTTTTATGTAGGTGATGACATCAGCATTCTTTTATCCGGATAAGGCGTTGTCGCAAGTATTGACTTAGCATCGTCAGTGCTGCCTCGGTGGCATCTTGTTTATTTTGCTCCCGGTCTCCCTGGAAGATGTGTTTTTGACTCAGGCTCTCATCTTCAGCGGCTAGGCCGAGGTAAAATAGCCCCACGGGCTTCTCCACAGTGGCACCTGAAGGGCCTGCGATGCCAGTATCAGAGATACATATATTCACGTCTAAGAGTTTCTTGCCACCTTCAGCCATCTCTACAGCGGTTTGCTCGCTAACAGCACCATAATCCTCTATAGTCTCCTTTCTTACCCCAAGAACATTGATTTTCACCTCATTGCTATAGGCTACCAGTGAGCCTTTAAAATAGTCAGAGCTGCCGGGGATGTTAGTTAAGCTATCAGCTATTCTGCCGCCGGTAGCGGATTCAATCGTGCCTATAGTTAGTAGCTTCGTTGTTTTGGCTTGATATTCCCTTATTAGCCCGGCAATCTCTATTTCTGGCTTTGCCATGGTCTGCGATTATTTTAGCAATCCCACCTGTTATTCTGAGCGTAGCGAAGAATCTGGAGACCCTTCACTCTCGTTCAGGGTGACAATTAAACTGTCTGCAGTTATTCTAACAGGTTTTACTGTTATAATTTAGCCAATGGCTGAGCTGCCTGATGTAATTACTTTTCTGGGCACTGCCGGCGCCAGGTTTGTGGTTATCCGCCAGTTTCTCGCCTCTGGTGGAGCCTGGCTCAACCTTGGCGGAACTCAAATATTGCTTGACCCTGGTCCTGGCTCCCTGGTTCAGGCAACCAAGAGAAAGCTTGACCCTTCCAAACTGGATGCTATTATTCTGTCTCACAAACATCTCGACCATAGTGGGGACATTAACATCATGATTGAGGCTATGACCGGGGGAGGAACAAAAAAACGAGGCACCCTTTTCGCTCCTGCCGATGCCTTGAATAAAGACCCTGTTATCTTTTCTTATCTGCGGGCTTACCCCAAAGACATAGAAATTTTGACGCAAGGCGGGCATTACAAAATCAATGATATTTCCTTTAACACCCCGATAAGGCACAAGCACCCGGTGGAAACTTATGGCTTTATTTTCCGAACCCCCCGATATACCTTTTCCTGGATCACTGACACCAAGTATTTTGATGAACTGCCTCGTTACTACGAGGGTGAACTGCTAATTATCAATGTGGTCAGGCTGGAGCCCGGAGCACCTATAGATCACCTGTCCTTACCTGAAGCAAAGCAGATAATAAGTGAAATAAAACCCAGGGTGGCAATAATTACCCATTTTGGCATGACTATATGGCGAGCCAAGCCCTGGGAGCTAGCTAAGCAGCTAACTGATGAAACTGGAATTTCAGTTATTGCGGCCAGAGATGGCATGAAATTCGACCTGGCGCAGATAAGAGACTAAAAATAGAAGAACTTCCTGGCAACGACATATTTTCCCGAAGGGTTGCCCCTTAAGTATCGTCTGCGTTAGAGAGTTTCACTTCCGTGTTCGGGATGGGAACGGGTGGTTCCACTCCACTAGAGTCACCAAGAAGCTCTTCCAACTAAGTAGTATAATGTACTGCGCGAAAATATTCAAAGATTATGAAACCGAAATACTATATTGGGTGTAGTGGTTGGCATTATGAGCATTGGCGTGGTCTTTATTACCCCGACAAGCTGGCGAAGCCAAAGTGGCTGCAATTTTATGCCAAGAAATTCAATTCTGTGGAACTTAATAATAGCTTTTATCATTTGCCTTCGGAGAAGGCTTTTGTCACCTGGAGGGAGTCCTCGCCCCAAGACTTTGTTTTCGCGGTAAAGGTGAGCCGATTTATCACTCATATGAAAAGATTGCGGGACTCGAACTCAGCAGTGGAAAGTTTTTTATTGCGAGCGCGTTTGTTGCAAGAAAAGCTTGGCCCTCTCCTTTATCAACTGCCGCCCCAGATGAAACGCAACGACCAGGTGTTGGAGAGCTTCTTAGCTTTATTAGCACCACAATATCAGCATGTATTTGAATTTCGCCACGAGTCATGGCTCAATGACAAAGTTTTCCATCTCTTGCAACAGTATAATGCCGGCTTATGTGTTTTTGATATGCCCGATTTCACCTGCCCCCTCGTAGCTACCAGCGATTTTGCTTACATCCGTTTTCATGGCAGCCAGGGCTTATATTCCAGTTGCTACTCCAATGAGGAGCTTTCCCAATGGGCAGAGAAAATTGCTCAGCTAGGCAAAGGGCTTAAAGCCGTTTATATCTACTTCAATAATGATGCTGAGGCTTTTGCTGTTAAAAATGCCTCGACCTTAACCAGAATCATAAATACTGCTTGAGCTTTTGGGCTAAGGCTGGGGTTATGCCTTTTACGTGGCAAAGTTCCTCCTCTGAAGCCTCTTTAATAACCTTAATTGAGCCAAAATTCTTGATTAATGCCTTCTTCCGCTTTGGCCCGATGCCGGGGATGTCATCCAGAATTGAAGCCCTACTTTGCTTACGTCGCAGCCTTTGATGATAACTTATAGCGAAGCGATGTGCCTCATCTCTAGCCCTTTGAAGCAAATGAAGGGCGGGTGAGTCCTTTGCCATATCAACTGGCTCAGCTTTACCTGGTATAAAGATGTCCTCGTTCTCTTTAGCTAGACTAGCCATGGGAATGGAATCGAGCCCTGATTCTTGCCTCACCTCTAAAGCAGTATTGAGATGACCCTTGCCACCGTCAATGAGGATAAGGTCGGGCATTGTCGCCCAACTGCCTCTTTGTGACACTGTTTCGCCGCTCTCACTCCTCACAATGGCAACTCTTTTTAGCCGTCGTCTCAAAACCTCTCGAATCATGGCGTAATCATTGACCCAGGCTACAGTTTTAATTCGAAAGCGGCGGTAATGTGCTGGTTGAGGTAAGCCCTTTTCCATGACCACCATACTACCTACAGCTAAAGTACCATGGATATTCGAGATGTCATAGCATTCTATCCTTGATGGTATTCGTGGTAAATTGAGGCTATTTTTTAGCTCTTGCAAAGCAGAGCTTATGGTCTGCGAATTTGTCTGTTTTGCTTTAGCCAATAATAACCCTCTGTTGGCGTTCTCAGCTACCATGTTCAGCAGTTGTTTTTTGAGCCCCCGCTGTGGCAGTTGAACTTTCACGTTGCTTCCCCTTTGTCGTTTAAGCCATTCAGAAAGCATCCTTATTTCCTCCACTGGATATTGGAGCAGTATTAGTGATGGTATATATGAGGTCGAGGCATAATATTGCTTCACGAAGCTCGTCATTAGTTGGCTAGGGGATTCATCATGGGTTCCTTCCAGCATGAAGTGGTCATGGCCGATAAGTTTGTTATTTCGTATAAAAAATATCTCCACATAGGCCTGTCCTTCATCTTGTGCCAAAGCTATGACATCTTGTTCCCCTCTTAAAGTGATGGCGATCTTCTGTCCCTCTATAATTCTTTCCATAGCTCTAATTTGGTTACGAAGCAAAGCTGCTTTTTCAAATTGAAGCTGTTTTGCTGCTTCTTTCATCTGCTTGTTCAGTTCGCTAAGTACTAGCTCCTGCTTGCCTTCCAGAAATAAAATAACTTGCTTTATTACTTCGGCATATTCCTGTTTACTTACCGCGCCAATGCATGGTGCGAGACAACGATGGATGTAATAGTCCAGACAAGGTCTTTTGTCCGTACCATTAATGGATCTAGTGCAAGAGCGAAAGGGAAAGACTCTTCTTAGCAGTTTTAGAGTCTGGCGTACTGAACCAGCGCTGGCAAAAGGCCCAAAATATCTGGCACCGTCTTCCAATAAGCGGCGGGTGACATAGACACCAGGCCAATCTTCGTTAAGAGTTATCTTAAGATAAGGGAAGGTCTTACTATCTTTAAGCCGCACATTGTAGCGAGGACGATGTTTTTTGATTAAGTTACATTCCAGGATGAGCGCTTCTTGCTCAGAGTCGGCAATCACAAATTCAAGGTCATCCACTTTGGATACTAGTTGCTGAATCTTTGGTGGTAGATTGCTGAACGTGCTGAAATAACTCTTTATCCTGTTACTCAGGTTAGCAGTCTTACCCACATAAATAATCTTGCCTTGCTTATCCTTGAATAAATAAACTCCGGGGCATGCTGGCAAGACCCTAAATTGTTCCTCCAGTTGAATTGGCTTCACAGCAAGTTTATTGTAGCAAGTGCTCTGAATGGGAGCAAAGACTGCAAGCTTTGTGGTAAAATAGATATTATCGTGAAAGAAGATATTAATACTTTCCTTCAATATTTGGTGGATGAGAGGGGTTACTCAAGAAATACTCTTAGTGCTTATCGCAATGACTTGAACCAGATGGTGGCTTTCCTTGAAGCGGAGAAAAAGAAAGGGCTGCTTGAATCAAACGACGAGCTTCTAAAGAGCTATTTGATTGACCTGAGGGGGAAAGGATATTCCCCAGCTACAGCAGCTCGCAAAGTAGCTTCAGCTAGGTCCTTTTTCAAGTTTATGGTCAATTCGGGCAAGTTGAAGGAGAACCCCGCACGTAATTTAGTTCCTCCTCAGGTAAAAAAGCATCCACCGAAAATTTTGTCCTCTTTTGATTACCGTCGTTTGCTAGCAGAGGTGGCGAAACTATCTACTCCTGAAGCCAAAAGGGACATAGTGATGCTGGAGCTACTCCACGCCACTGGCTTGCGTGTCAGCGAGTTGGTAGCTCTGAATGTAAAGGATATTGATTTGGGGAATAGTCGTTTACATTGCTCCCGTGGTAACAGCCGGAGGGAACTTTCCTTTGATTCTCATATGGGCCAGGTGTTAAGGAATTACTTGGGAAGTGATAGGCTTGACTTGCTATATGATGAGAAGGAGGAAGCGTTGTTTCTTAATCGGCGTGGTAAACGGCTCACTCGGCAGGGATTCTGGCAGATTGTTAAAAGCCATGCTTATAAAGCTAACCTCGGTATTAAGATTACCCCACATACGCTGAGGCACACCTTTGCGGTAAATAAGCTGCAAACTGGAGCAGATATTCGCTCTGTACAGCGGCTTCTGGGGCATGCGCGGGTTTCCAGCACTGGTATTTACAGACAATCCTTATCAGCATTGAGGTAAGAAAGATGCCTAAAAAGGCGCGGCGAGCTAAAGCAAAACGTCGAACCAGACCGGCAAGGAAGACAATAGGGGAGAGTCCTCCTCAGCAAGTTCAGACAACACTTGCTCGGCCTGAAGTAGTGGCTAAGACAAGTCGTGAGACTCACTATTCCATTGACCGTTATCAATATGTACTGCCTGAGCTACGGCGCATTGGCATCCTTGCTGGCTCAGTAATTCTCATACTTATAATTCTATCCTTTATCGTTGGCTGATTTCTCCAAGGTGGTAAAGGGTGGTGGATCTGCAAATATCTCGAGATAAGCTAATCAAATATCTCAGTCGTGAGATTGAGGATAAGCGTGTGGTTGAAGCTATGGCTCGTGTCCCGCGCGAGGCCTTTGTGCCTCAAGAGTATTGCTATGCAGCTTATGAGGATAGACCACTGAGCATCGGCCTTGGGCAAACCATCTCCCAACCTTTCATAGTGGCTTTGATGATACAGGCTCTGGAACTCAAAGGTGATGAAAAGGTGCTGGAGCTAGGCACCGGGAGTGGTTATCAAGCGGCTATACTGGCTGAGCTAGTTAAGAAAGTCGTCACTGTAGAATGTATACCTGAGTTAGCAGAATCAGCCAGGCGAGTATTGGAGAGAATTGGCTATTCCAATATTGAAGTCCATGTTGTCGGTAGTGCTCTAGGTTGGCCCGGGGGAATGCCTTATGACGCTATCATAGTTTCTGCCGGAGCTCCCACCATTCCTCAAGCTCTTCTGGACCAGCTAGCTGAAGGTGGCAGGCTGGTGATTCCTACAGGCTCTCGCTGGCAACAGGACTTAATAAAGCTTACCAAGCGCCGGAAGGGAAATGAAGTGGAGAATTTAGGTGGCTGCTACTTTGTACCGCTTATTGGTGATGGTGCTTGGGAGCGCTGAGTTAACGGAGATGTTGAGAGAATGCCCTCAAGGGGATTCGAACCCCTGGTCTTCAGCTTGAAAGGCTGACGTCCTAGGCCACTAGACGATGAGGGCAAGAATGATATATTAAGGGTAAACGGCTAGGGTTTCAAGTCCGGAAGTCTCAGGCAGATTAAACATCAAATTCATATTTTGAATGGCTTGCCCGGCCCCTCCCTTTACCAGGTTATCCAGGCAACTGATCGCTATAAGCCTTTTGGTCCTTAAATCGATGGCTGGGTAAATGAGGCAAAAATTATTTCCCCAAGCATGCTTGGTGGGGGGAGGCTTGCTTGTCACCCGAACAAATGGAGCCTGTTCATAAAAGTCGTTATAGAGTTGGTTTAGCTCGTCCCTGTCATTAAATCCTTCCTTTAATCTAGCGTAGCAAGTAGTTAATATGCCACGTGTCATGGGAATCAGGTGGGGCACAAAAGTTATGGAGGGGGAGAACTGAGTATTTAGGAGCTTTAGTTCTTGCTCCACTTCAGACAGATGGCGATGTCCTTCGACAGAATAGGCATACGCATTCTCATTAGCTTCAGAATAATGCGAGGTTAAACTTAGAGTTCTACCAGCGCCAGAGACGCCCGACTTGCTATCAATTATTACATCTTCATAGATAAGCCCTTGTTTCACTACAGGAGCCAGTGCCAGGATGGCAGCAGTGCTGTAGCAACCAGGATTAGCTACGAGACGCGCTGAAATAATTTCCTCCCGGTGCAGTTCGGGCAAACCATAAACTGCTTCTTCCAGCAATTGGGGGAAGGGATGGGTAAAGCTGTACCACTTGGGATATTCGCCAGCATCTTTTAATCTAAAATCGGCACTAACGTCAATAACCTTGATGCCTTGTTCTAGTAGGAGAGGCACTACATCTACACTTGTCTTGTGCGGCATTGCTGAAAAGGCAATGTCTAAATCGCTATCAAGCTCAGCTTGTATTGGAAGGTCAACATCACCGAAATAAGGGAAAACATCGCTCAACCTTTGTCCTGCAGCGCTTCTCCCTGTAACTGAGATGAGCTCTACCTCTGGGTGTTGGCAAAGTAGGCGAGCTAACTCAGCGCCAATATACCCGGTAACATTTACTATGCCTGCTCTTATGTGTGGCATACGAGTTTAATATAGTATACTAATGTGGTGAGTGAATCAATGAATTCAAATTGGGTAGCTATGACTGGTAGCAGGGAGGTGATTTGATTAGGTAAGATGGTGATGCTATACTACCACGAAATTTTCTCAAGAGAAGGAAGCATGCCCAAGGTTCACTTCATAGATGTTACTAATCGTGATGGCGTTCAAACTGCGCATCTCGGTTTATCTAAACTGGAGAAGACCATGATAAATGTATATCTCAATGAGATGGGCATCTTCCAGTCTGAATTGGGCTTTCCCACGACCAAGCACGAATCACTCTACCTTCGAGCCAATTTGGAATTGGCTGAGATGGGAGTTCTGCAACCCATTCGCCTGGAAGGATGGATAAGGGCTACTCCTGCGGATGTGGAAACAGCTTTCAAACTTGTCCCGGGTATTCGACACCTCAATCTCTCCATTTCTACATCGGACCAGATGATACAGGGCAAACTCTCGGGCAAGCGGACGAGAGAAGATGTCTTGGGGACTATGATTGAGGCTGTGGAGGCTGCTCGAACACATGGAACTGAAAGCATAGGAGTAAATGCCGAAGATGCCTCCAGGACAGACTTAGACTTCTTAATCAGGTTTGCCTTAGCAGCCAAGGAGCATGGAGCTCAAAGATTTAGGTATTGCGATACTCTGGGCTACGACAATCCCTTTAGCATTTATGAGGCCTGCAAGATATTAGCGGAGAGAGTAGGGATATCTATCGAGCTTCATTGCCATGGTGACTTGGGAATGGCTGTGGCTAATTCCGTTGCTGGAGCCAAAGGTGCCATAGATGGAGGTCAGGATGCTTACATCAATACCACCATTAATGGACTGGGGGAGAGGGCTGGCAATGCTGACCTGTTGGCTACAATTTTGGCCGTCACAAAGTCTAAGGGGTTCGCTGAAAAATACCAGGTGGGTGATCCAATTGACTTGTCAAAATCATGGAAAACAGCCAAGTTTGTCAGCTATGCCTTTGGAGTCCCTATCCCCATAAATCAGCCTGGAGTTGGGGCTAATGCTTTTGCTCACGCCTCCGGCATTCACGCCGATGGCGTGTTAAAAGATCCTCAGAACTACGAGCTATATAACTTTGAGGACCTGGGCAGAGGTGAGCCAGAATATGTAGAGACTGGTAGGGAGATATGTTCCGGGGAATACACCGGGATATCTGGTTTCAGACACATGATGGGGCGGATGGAGGTAGTGTTTGAGGATGCTGCTGAGGCAGGAGAAATTCTGGAACTGGTAAGGTATGCCAACGTTGAAGCACAAAGGCCACTCGTTGAGGATGAGTTGCTCTTTATTGTCAAGTATCCTCAGATTGCTAGAGAACTGCTGACGTTAAGACCGCTAGAATAGCACATTGTGGGCTAAGGCATCGCATACTCACGCTGATAATACCATGAGCGCTTGACAGAGATATGCTTCTAGTTTGATAATGTAGAGGTGTTAGTTTGCGGGTGTAACTCAGCGGTAGAGTGCTTGCTTCCCAAGCAAGACGTCACGGGTTCGAATCCCGTCACCCGCTTTGTTTATTAAGTTCGCCTGCTGCCAGCAGAGTTCCACGTCAGTGGTTTGTCCCTTTTTAACTCAGCCAAGGGAGCTTTGTTGACACGCCTCACTTGCCGACATATAATTTTCTCGTGGGGTTTGTAGTTGAAGATTATGAGAATAAAACTAAAGACAGCACAATTGGCTGAATTAGCACAGCAACTCCCGTTCGAAGTAATGTTGGAACAGCCTAGGGATGTTAAAGGTTTTCTTGAAATTTTGGGACGTGGTATGCCCTGGGATGAAACTGGGCTCAGTAAGTTTGGCGATCAACTTAGGAAGCCAAACAGGGTAACTTTCTCTATTGAAGCAACTGATGGTGGGTTTGTTTGTGATGTTCATCCGGCTTTTGCTTGTTATATCTCCAGCCTTTTGACGGAGAAATAAAGGAAAAACCTGCGTTGTATTATTAACCCTCGGTCTAATTTTACCCCAATGTAATGTGAGATCTTGGGCCGTTAGCTCAGTTGGCAGAGCACCTGACTTTTAATCAGGGTGTCGTGGGTTCGAGTCCCTCACGGCCTAGTATACTTTAAGTGAACTTTAGTGTTCTGTAGTTGCTAAAAAGTGTTCAATAAGTTGTTGCTTGACCCCATATTTATATCCTTCTTAGATACCAAATACTCAAATAGTATAATTCTGTAAAAGCTATGCGGGAAAGTGGTAAAATGAACAAAATGCAATGGAAGGAGGGTTGCTAATGCCTGAAGAATTTAAGCCAGGATGCCAAAGACCAGCTATTAAGAAAACTGCTGTGCAAGCTGATACGGCTACCCCAGAAACTGATATTAAGGAGGAGAAGACTATGATAAAAGTAGGTAAGCCAGCCCGCGATTTTACAGCTGCGGGCTTTTATAATGGTAAGTTTGCGAACTTCAATCTTTCTGAGTACAAGGGGAAATGGGTATTACTTTGCTTTTATCCAGGAGATTTCACTTTTGTCTGAGCCACAGAAATTTCAGCAGTTGCTGAAAAACATGCCGAACTCCAAGAACTGGGTGTAGAAGTACTTTCCTGCAGTGTTGACAGTATTTACGTGCACAAGATGTGGAATGATTATGAATTGACGAAAATGATCAACAAGGATATTCCCTTCGCGATGCTTTCGGATCAGGATGGCAGTATCGGGAAGATGTATGGTATCTACGACGAGGACAGTGGAGTGGAAACACGAGGCAGGTTTATAATTGATCCTGATGGCATTGTCCAAGGATTTGAGGTCCTTACTCCTTCGGTAGGCCGCAATGTTAGCGAATCCGTCAGACAGATCAAGGCGTTCCAGCTTGTAAGGAACTCCAAAGGTACCGAAGCTACTCCTTCTGGATGGAAACCTGGTAAGCCCACTTTAAAGCCATCTCCAGATCTAGTTGGAAATGTATGGAAGGAATGGAAAGTAAGTCAAGCTTTCGATGACTAGATTTTACTATAAGTGACAATAGGACTTGGGGTGTCTTTCAATGATGGGCGGACACCCCAAGTTTCAGTGACATCTTTCTTGTATTGCTTCCATCTAGATATTTTGTCTTACGCAATTAGCTTAGGGAACAGAGGCTAAAAAGACAGACTAAAGCTAGTGTAAAAAGTTCCACCTATTGATACCCTAGCTAAACCAAGGGAGATTCGAAATTTAGTATACTAGCGCGAACGTCTTGGAGAAGGTTTTAGTTCTACCTTTTGACATGCACGGTCTACCAAGGGTATCAATAGGCAGAGCTCTCGTTTGTTCCTTTGATTCTGATTTCGGGTTTTCTTTGTCAGCCCATCGATGGCTACCTTGATGGGAGGGTTTCGGTTTACCTGGAACCAGATTGTGCCCTGGTCAGATTTCTTGCTACTCCAGTTAAGCTTCATTGGCTACATGTGGTGGAAGTAGAGTGGGAGGCGATAGCCTCAATATTCTTGTTCACTTTGCTCAAAGTGGCCATCTTTATTGCTGTGTTGGCTGGGCCGGTCGGTATGGGGTGAGGCAAGAAGAGGTGTCGTTGATCTTACAAGCGAGCGTGGGGGCGCATAGTACTAAATGGCTACTGGTTTTGGGCTAAAGTCCTATTGTAAGTGAAAGTGAATTGCTGTATCCTAAGTAATAGGGCATTAATGGTTATCGATAGTAATACGTTTGTAAAGCAGACAAAAAGAATTTTAGGAGGTTGACAATGCGGAAATATGCAATACTCTTATTGGTGGTTCTAGTTGCTTTGTTGGGCTGTGCGCCGCAGCCATCTGTGCTTGTAGTTACGTTAGAGTCACCGGCAAATGGCAGCACAGTTAACTCGTTGACGCCAATACTAGCCTGGGGTTGTAGTGAGGCCGGTGCTTCATATCGAATTCAGGTGGCAACTAATAGCAATTTTCAGAACCTGATTATTGATGCATCAGCCCTAAGCGCTCCAAGCTATGCTGTACCTTCAGGCAAATTAAGTAATGGTCAGGCTTATTACTGGCGGGTGAATGCCAGTAAAGGTAGCAAAACGTCAGACTGGTCAACCTGTTGGTCTTTCGAAACTCCGGCTGCTCCTACCACCACAGGCACTATGGTGGTCAATGCCACTCTTGAAGGCTCAGCGTGGTCAGGGCAAGTTAACTATAATATAACTGGACCAGAGGCACGTTCTGGCTCTTCTGTGTCACAGAGCTTTAGCGACTTAGCTGTGGGAGCTTATACTGTTACCTATAGTTCTGGTGGTCCTGCCGGGGCGACATTAACGAGTATTACACCGTCGCCAACACAGACTTTGTCTGCTGGTGGCACTATCACATTCTCCTTGAACTTCCATATGCAACCTGCCAGCGCCATAGTGGTCAACGCCACCCTGGATGGTGCATCGTGGTCAGGGCAAGTCAGATATAGCATACACGGGCCGTATGCGGATTCTCATACTTCTGTGCCCCAGACCTTTACTAGTCTACCTGCGGGAACTTATACTCTAAGCTATCGCTCTGGTGGTCCATCAGGGGCGACATTAGCGAGTATTACGCCACAACCGACACAGACTTTGTCTGCTGGTGGCACTATATACTTCAGCTTGAATTTCCATTCGCAAGTTACTGGCACTATAACGGTCGGTGCCACTCTTGATGGTTCAACGTGGTCAGGGCTGGTTAACTACACTATACACGGCCCAGAGGTGGATTCAGGGTGTGCTGTGCCCGATAACCTTAGCAACTTGCCTGGCGGAACTTATACTCTAAGCTATAGTTCCGGTGGTCCCTCCGGGGCAATATTGGGGAGTATTACACCGTCACCAACGCAGACTTTATCTTCTGGTGGCTTCGCAGACTTCACTATGAACTTCCATTCACAAGCTACTGGCACCATATATGTCAATGCCACCCTTGATGGCTCTCCGTGGGAAACTGCTGTTGGCTCAGGGTCAATTCACTATACTGTGCATGGGCCATACACAGATTCCAGCTCTACTGTACCGGATAGCTTTAGCAATTTACCCACGGGGACCTATACTTTGAGCTATGAGTCTGGTGGTCCTATTGGGGCGACGTTAGGAAGTATTACACCATCACCAAGACAGAACTTGTCTCCCGGCGGCAGCATAACCTTCACCATGAATTTCCATTCGCAAGCTACTGGCACTGTGCTGGTCAACGCTACCGTTAACGGTGCGCCATGGACAGGAGCAGTTAGATATACCCTGGCTGGGCCATACGTGGATTCCAGTGGCACTGTCCCCGACAGCTTTAGCGGCTGTCCTGCTGGCAGTTATACTCTAAGCTATACTTCCGGTGGTCCCGAACAGACGGTACTGTACGGCATTACGCCATCACCAACACAGAGTTTATCTTCGGGTGGCACCATAACCTTTACCATGGAATTCGTGGGCGTATTGACGGATTAGTGTTCAAAGCCTAGAGGGGGTAACTAGCTTGATGTGGTGCGGGGCAGCTAGGGATGCCGTGCCTGAACAGGAGGCAGGTTCTAGCTGTTCCGCGCTGCAGAGCTTTTGGGAGCTAGCTGATGAGACTCAAGTCATTTACACGACATGGCAATCCCTGGGAATCCGACTAGTTTACTCTTGTTTGCAGTATGGGGCCAAAGGAGCAAATTAAGAACATAAGGAGGGATAAAATATGAAGTCAAAGCTAATATCAATCTGCATGGTGGTTGCAATCTCGCTGTGCTTGGTTGCCTGTGCTTCATTGCCGAAGGAAGTGTTTGTGGATGAGTCGTATTCTGGTAAGGAGGTGGCGCTTGCTGTTGGCGGCTCATTGATAGTGACTTTAGACTCTAATGCCTCAACAGGCTTTGAGTGGGAGTTGACAGGAATTAGTGATGAAGCTGTGTTAGGACTGGAAGGTAGCGAATTCCAGCCACCAGAAGACACAGGTGTTGTTGGAGCTCCTGGCAAAGAAATATGGACTTTTAACGCACTCACGATAGGCGACAGCAGTATATCTATGGAATATAGCCAGCCTTGGGAAGGCGGCACGAAAGCGGCTGAAACCTTCGACCTAACCGTAGTTGTTGGATAGAGCACTGCAGAGACGGTAGAATAGACCTTCTTAGTCTATGGGCTGTGGTTGTGCCACCAACTGCGCCGATATTAGCTGCCCTGATTTTATGGTCATACTGGGCGCTATCAGCTTGGTCACTTGCACGATCTCTTGCTCGGTGTCCTCCAGGTTCCAGGTGCCAGATAAGAGTTCCAGGATGGAGACATCCGCATCCATCCCGGAATTGAGGCTTCCCATCCTGTTCTCCACACTGAGAGCACGTGCTGGATTGATGGTAGTCATCGCTATTATCTGCTTTAAGTCCAGCCCCAGCGCCATGAATTTAGACATGATCACTGTCAGGCCGTATACGGGGCCGGTGAGCGAAGGGATGGTGAGGTCGCTACTCAGGGTGGAGGGCAAGATACCCTGAGCTATACCCTTTCTGGCAACCGCATAGCTGAAGTTAAACCTGCCATGGGCGATATCCAGAACCACCCCTCTCTCCATCGCCTGCCTTAGTTCAGGTAGTACAGTGCCATCGGGGCGCAGGATACTGCCCAGCCTGGCGGTAAAAACATGGCTCAGTATATCCCCTGGCTGCATTAAGGGGAGAAATTCCTGCGTTAACGTTGGCGATATCCGTTCCTCCACATCGCCGATATGTACCATAACAGGCAAGCCAAACTTCCTGGCTGTCTTCTTAGCCATTTCCACCACTTTAACCCCGCTGTTTTCAACGATGTTACCCACCAAGCGTATTTTGACCCCCTTGACCACATCGCGGTTAGAGTCGATGGTAGCGGCGATAGCATCGAGATCGATCTCCTGCCAATCCCTTAACTCGGGCATGACGCTGAGCCCTTGAGAGCCCAGGTGGAGGAAGCAGAAAACCGTGGTGTGAGAAGCGGGGATGACATATTTGGGGAATCCGCCGAAGATTGCCTGGCCAGCACTTCCTGCATCCACCACAGTGGTTACTCCTTGCTTTACCCCGGCGGTGTCGGGCTCGACACAGATATCAAGAATGCCATCACAGACATGGCAGTGCAGGTCAATAAGCCCGGGGGTGACTATCTTATCTACGGCATCGACTATCTGCTGGCTCTCCTGTGATGGAATGTCCTTGGCCACTTTAGCAATCTTAGCTCCGCTTATAGCGATGTCGAGCTTAGCATCTATATTCTGTGATGGGTCTATCACCCTAGCTCCCTTAATCAGCAGGTCATACATTGGATTCCCCCTTGGCAAGCTATAATGCAATGTTATTATACCTCGTAAGTCCCCTTCCCACTATGAACTGAAGGCTATCCTCTGAAGTTGCAACCAGTCCTAAGATGCTGCCTGCTAGGCATCAATCTAATAGCCAACTGTAGTCCAGGGCTTTTATATTTCCGGCCCAATAGGCTAATATATGGTCTAATTTATCCTTGCCAGTAATTTGGGCATTAAGTCTGGCAAAACTACTTGACAAGAGGAGGGAAAAATGGAAACGGAGATAATGCTTAGAGAAGCTGAGAGCATCCAACTTAATATAGGTGAGATAATAAAAGTCCTCAAAGGTGAGCCATCAATGTATACCAAGTATGAACTTGAGATACTTTGTAACGCAATTTGTAATGCAGCAGAGATGTTGCACAGGGAAACGATAGGCATCAAATACGAAGAAGGTGCCGAACACTAACGAGATGCACAGAGGATGTGTTCCTTTTTAGGCAAATTTGCCAGGCTTCCCGTTGGTCAGTCGGGAATGAGATTTCGAGCGGGATATCATTCTGCCACGTGAAGGATTCTCAATATATTTTTGCCTAGAATGTTCTCCTTATCCCTTCTAGAGATATTAAGTCTCATTATCTTTCCAACTTCTGAACTGGGTAGTCCGAAAGGGAAATCTGAGCCATAAAGCAGCTTTTCTGAGCCGTAGTTCTCCAGGAATCCGTATACCTCGTAAGGTGAGGCAAGTGCTGTATCTGCGTAAACGTTTTCTTCCTGCCAGATGCCTGAAGCAAGCAACCTCGAAAAGCCTCCATTGAGTCCACCTAGGTGAGGAATAATGACGATGGTCCTGCCAGCAACCCGTTTGATGAAATACAACGTATTCTCAAATGTTTCTTCAAATACAATAGGTAAGGAGAGGGCATAGACTTTTTGGAGGAAAGCCTCACATCTCACATCGTCATAGTGGTATTCTGGCTCATATGAGTGTCTGTGCCATTTGACTCCCTTGAAGCCTTGGGCTAAGTCTTCATACTTAAAGTCATTCCACACAAAGAAATAAGGATAAATATTCTCTGTCAGAGAAAGTTCTAACAGGTAATCGTTTGCTCTTTTTCTGCATTGTTGCCAGGAAGGTGTGTCTTCAAAGCAATAATTGTTGCGGTCATAGATATCCTCTACCGGCGGGAACATACAAGCAGCTTCTATATTAGCATCGTCTAATGATGGCTTGACATATTCAAATGGTAAATAAGCGTTCTGTATGCCACAGTGGACATGCGACTCAATAATCTTGTACACTTCCATTTCCCCGATATGCAGAAATATATTATCATACGAACTGAGAACAGCATAATAGCCTTCAGCTCTTCTTGGTAGGAATGGCATACTAGAATTGGTTCGCTTAAGGTATACTGCATCTTTCGAGGTAAAATGCTTGACCCAAATGAAATAAAGGCACAGGCCAAAAGAAGTTTTGTGGAAGCCTGGGAATCAACAGCCAAGTTGATTCCTGTAGGCACCAAGATCCGTCTAGAAAGAAGGGGCAAGCCACACATTCTGCGTGAAATGATTCAAAAGTCCAGAGAAATCCTGCTTGATCTTGGTTTCGATGAGGTCGAGAATCTTACCATACTGCCTGATAGTGATGTATCCAAGCAGTATGGCCCAGAGGCCAGGGTTATCCTTGATAGGGTTTTTTACCTCGCTGAATTACCTCGCCCCGAAGTAGGGCTAAGCGCTAAAAAGATAACCGAGGCAAGGAAGATAGCACGTGCTCTCCAGGTTGAGGAACTAAAATCTATTTTTAGAAGGTATAAGAAGGGGGAAATTGAGGCTGACGATCTGCTTGAAGAGCTTGTTATTGGATTAAAAATCACTGACCAACAGGCCGTAGAACTCCTGGATAAGGTTTTCCCTGAGGTGAAAAGATTACATCCACTGCCTTCCGACAAGACCTTAAGGAGTCACATGACAGCTACCTGGTTCCATACGTTACAGGCATTGCAGGATAAAGCTAGTTTCCCACTCGCCTTGTTTTCAGTGGGACCACGATATCGCAATGAACAGAGAGAGGACGCTCACCATTTAAGGGTTCACCACTCGGCGTCAATCGTGATAATGGATGCTAAAGTGTCTTTAGATGCAGGGAGGGAAATAACGACGGATATTTTCCGACGATACGGCTTTTCCAATGTTAAATTTGAGACGAAGATAGCAACATCCAAATATTATGCTCCCAGGCAGGAGCAAGAGGTTTTTGTTAACTACAAAGAGAATTGGTTAGAGGTAGCAGACATTGGGATGTACTCACCGGTAGCTTTAGCAAACTTCGACATCAAGTATCCAGTGTTCAATGCTGGCTTTGGGATTGAGCGATTGGCAATGATACTATACGAAATAGATGATGTGAGGAGGGTGGCATTTCCTCAGTTCTCCACGGCGGAATTCTCTGACGAAGACATAGCTAAATCCATTACCTTTATAGCAAGTCCTAAAACTGCCAGAGGAAGGAGGATAGCGAGGGCAATTGAGGAAACCGCCCGAAAGCATAAAGATGAGATTGCCCCATGCGAATTCCTAGCCTGGAAGGATGAGTCCGTTGAGGTAAAAGTCGTAGAGGAAGAGACGGACAAGAAACTGATTGGCCCTGCTGGCTTTAATGAGATTTGTGTGGCTAATGGCGTCATTTACAGTGATATTGTGCCTTCGGGAACATATACGAACTTCAACTATATGCAGGCTATATCAATGGGGGCAGCAGCATTGATAGAGAGCAGCAAGGAGAGCTTAAACTATCAGGTAAAAAACGTGAGACATATGTCTGACGTCAACTTGCAGCTTCCCTTAAGCATCCGTGAGTATATAGAAGGAGGGCAAAAGAAGATAAACGTCGGTGGTGCTGTATTCGTGACTATAACATCGCAACCGGTTAAAAGGGAGACCTCGTGAAACAGACAAAGGATAAAGCATTACAGAAACTTACCAATATACATAGAACGCATAGTGGCTTTATAAATATCATGCCCCTGCAAACAGGCAGTATCCTTACCGATGCAGCCAGAGAAGCTCTAAAGGAGTTCGGAGATGGATATTCTGTGTGCGATTTCTGCCTTGGCAGCTTGTCTGAACTGACAAATCCTCCTGTTAGAGAGTTCGTACACGAGCTCTTGCCCCAATTCTTGGGCTGCGAGGTTGCCACCTTAACCTATGGAGCGAGAGATGGCATATTTATAGTGATGCATTCCTTAACCAAGCCAGGCGATACAATTATTGTGGACGGTAATAGACATTACACTACAGTTGTCGCTGCTGAAAGGGCAAACCTGAATGTAATCGAGGTGCCAGAGTCGGGTTATCCAGAATTCAAGATTGACGTTAATGGGTACATACCACTTATAGAGAAGCACGCTCCCAAGCTAATTCTATTGACTTACCCGGATGGCAATTATGGAAACGTTCCTGATGCGGGGAGATTGGGGGAAATTGCCCAAGAATATAATATCCCTTACGTACTCAATGGAGCCTATGCTGTGGGTAGGATGCCTGTAAGCATGGAAGAGCTAGGGGCTGACTTTATTATTGGCAGTGGTCATAAAAGCATGGCCTCTGCTGGGCCATCGGGAGTATTGGGAATGAAGAAGAAATGGCAAGAGAGCGTGTTAAGAAAATCTGAGACGCATGACAATAAAGAGATTGAACTTCTTGGGTGCAGCTTGAGGGGAGTGCCCTTGGTAACTCTTATGGCTTCATTTCCCCATGTGGTGGAGAGAGTTCAACATTGGGATGAACAAGTATCAAAAGCACAGTGGTTTTCCGGTGAACTGGAGAAGTTGGGCTTTAAGCAATTAGGGGAGAAACCACATAGACATGACCTACTGTATTTTGAGACACCTATGCTCTATGATATATCCAAGCATGTTCGTGAGAGAGGGTATTTTCTCTACAAGGAGCTTAAAGAAAGAGGCATTTGGGGACCGCAACCGGGTTTGACCAGGTCTTTCAAAGCCTCGACCTTTGCTGCTGATAGAGAGCAGCTTAGTTTCGTGATAGACTCCTTTAAGCTTATCCTTAGCAAATACGGCTGAATGGTTGGAGCAGGAGAAATGTCAAGCATTGCCAAACTACTTGAGGAAGGAATGGAGACAAGTGTGGTATGTACCGAACCGGCTGCTATAGGATTAGCCGTTTCAGCAGCGTTTGATGCTTTGAGGAAAAGGATACCGGATCTCCACCTAGAAGATGTGGAAGAAATCAAGGTTGAGACTGACAGAGATGTCTACAAGAACAGCCTGGGTGTAGGTGTGGCATATGATCATGAATTGAAGGGGGCAAAGCATGCTGCTGCTCTGGGCATATTTTGTGATCCAAGAGAGAGCTTACATTTATTCCAGAATTTGACTTCAGAGAAGGCTTCAGGAGCAAGAAAGTTAGCGCCAAAGGCAGAAGTTATACCCAATTATGGGTGGGAAGAGCTTCACATCGAAGCCAAGGTCATGGCCAGAAATCATGGAGGAATAGCTCACATAATCGGAGGGCATTCCAATATCAGTTATATTGCGGTTGATGGCGAAGTTCTATTTAGACAGGAAGCCAAGGATGTTGCAGTTAGCGAATTTAAGAGCTGGGATGATTTGAATCTCTTTATCAAGGAAATTGAGGACCTGCCACCTGAGGCTGAGAGGAAAATCCGAGAGGCCATAGAGGTCAATTATGAGGCATTTATAGAGGCAGAAAGGTGTATTGGAGAAAGAGGTCTCGGCGCTCTCTTTAAGGGGCTCATTAAGCAAGATAGTTCAGCTCAAGATTGTATAAACAGAGCCAGAGAGATGCTTAGCATGGCTGTGGAAGCGAGAATGGCTGGCTTCAATATCAAGGTGATGACATGTGCAGGTTCGGGAAACATGGGCTTGGTAGCAACATTGCCATTAAAGGCGGTGGCGGAAAGGTTTGGTCAGGATGGGGAAAAGCTAGTAAGAGCTGTTGGTTTAGCCCAATTAATTGCAACCTATGTGAGTGAATATTCAGGCAAATTGTCGGCGTTGTGTGGATGTAGTATCAAAGCTGGTATTGGACTGACTGCCGGGGTTGCATATTACCTTCTTGAGGAGAATAGCACTAGAGAGCAGAAGGTCAAAACAATTGGGTCGGCAATAAATAACCTGGCAGCAAATATCACCGGAATGATTTGCGATGGGGCAGGACTAAGATGCGTATTGAAAGCTACGACAGCTACGCAAGCGGCGATGGAAAGCGCCCTTTTTGCTTTGGAGGGTGTGGCAATTCCTGCTGGCGCAGGCATTGTGGACCAGAACCCTGTGCTGACTCTGAGAAACATTGGCAAAGTATCCGAGGGAATGGTAGAAACTGATAGAATGCTAATTAAAGAGATTTTGGGAGCACCTGACCGGCAGAGCATGTAACAATCCTTGGGAGGCAGATAGATGGAGAGTTCAGCGTTGAGGAATGTAAAAGTACTGATTACATCAGGTCCCACCCGGGAATACATTGACCCCATTCGCTTCATAAGCAACGCATCTTCTGGGAAGATGGGTATAGCGGTAGCGAGGGAAGCTTTATCCCGAGGGGCTGAGGTAACAATCGTGCAGGGGAAAGGGACAGCGAGACCGCCAAAGGATGCTAAAGTGATTAATGTCGAAACCACAGAAGAAATGTGCGATGCCGTAGTCAAAGAATTGCAACAGGGGGAATTTGATGTTTTTGTTGCGGCTGCTGCATCTGCTGACTATGGCCCTGCAAAAAGGGAAGAGGATAAAATTCCGTCTAAACAAGAGGGTCTTGTTATACCTCTAAAACCAACACCGAAGGTGATCGAATATGCAAGGAGAGTGGCTCCAGACGTTTTTCTATGTGCCTTTAAGGCCGAAGCTAATGTAGCTAGAGATGTATTAATTGCCAGAGCATATGACAGGCTCAAGGAAGTGGGCGTGGATTTGATAGTAGCTAACGACATCGGGAAACCTGGCTGTGGTTTTGCCGTGGATACCAATGAGGTTTACATCGTTGATGCAGCTAAAGAAGTTGTTCATGTTCCTATTACTACGAAACGCAGAATAGCCGCAAGAGTTTTGGATATTATTGGCGACAGAATCAAGAAATAAGCGTCGAAGAGAGTTCAGTCTATCTTGAAATCCACTATACTTAAGCTCTTGCCGCTGGAATGATTCCAGTTAAGCTAGCTGGACATCAGTAAAATATTTTGCTGTTTTTGACGGTGGGCTTGTTTGAGTCGTTGAAAACGTACTTCGAAGGGGGCTGAGGTGATGGTATCCGTGCTCATAAGTAAAGCGTCTTCGCGATTATCCGAATAGTAGTGAGGGTGTCTTCCTACCACGTGAAATCCATATATATTATAAAGCCTCTGTGCTATTGAATTAGAAGCACGCACCTCCAGGGTAATCACACTGGTGTTTAGTTGCGTAGCTATGTCAATAATCGAGATAAGCAACGCCTCTCCTATACCTCTTTGGCGGTAGTCATTTCTTACAGCAATAGCACTGATATGTGCCTCACTTAGCATAACCCATAGGCCAGCGAAGCCGATGATATGTCCCGTATTAGCTCTATGTTTCTCTCTAGCTGAGAAGGGGCTATGCATAAATGGTCGTTTCAGCCAGCTTAGCTTTTGTTGTCTATCTTGCTCGCTTGTTTTTGACTCAATCTCCTTTTCCAAAGAAGCCACTATGTATCGTGATAATGAGCCATAGAGGCCTTGTCCATATCTGGTGTAAGCAGGAAATAAACAATCGCTACCGAAGGCTTCACGGTCGATCTCAATTATTTCAGGAATATCCTCGTCTTTAATAGGGCGAATAATATGGTCAATAGCCTTCATTGTGTGTTAATTTTAGCACGGCTGATAATGTAAAACATGTCGCTTTACAGGATGCCTTGCTATAATAAGCTGTTGGGATATGGCGTGCGATTTTCCTGACCTTTGTGTGCAACTGGCCCCTTCCCATCCCAAGGGGCTAATTCTGGCTAATCCGGTAATGGTAGCTGCAGGTACTTTTGGTTATGGCGTAGAGTATAGTGACCTTATGGATATACAAAGGCTGGGAGCCATTGTTTGTAAAGGGACAACTCCTATGCCTAGAAAAGGTAACCGGCAGCCAAGGCTGGTAGAGACAGCCTGTGGTTTGCTTAACTCTGTAGGTTTGGAGAATATCGGCGTTGATGCCCTGATAAGAGATAAAGCGCCAATATGGGCGGGCTGGCAGGTGCCAGTCATCGTTAATATTGCCGGTGAAACAATAGATGAGTATGTAGATGTGGCAACTAAGTTGGAAGGTGTGTCTGGGATAAGTGGTATCGAGTTAAATATTAGCTGCCCCAATATTTCAGCAGGGGGCATTGAGTTTGGGGTGGACTCCCAACTTGCTGCTGAAGTAACCTCGAGGGTAAAAGCTGCCACGAGCTTACCAGTTATTGTTAAGTTAAGCCCTAATGTAACCGATATCAAGGAGATTGCTCTGTCGGTGGAGGGAGCTGGAGCCGATGCCATATCCCTAATTAACACCGTAAGGGGAATGGCAATTAACATAGATAAAGTCAGACCTTCCTCAGCAAATATTGCTGGTGGACTTTCTGGCCCGGCCATTAAGCCCATAGCGCTTTATATGGTGTGTGAAGTAAGTAAAGTGGTGCATGTCCCGGTGATAGGCTGCGGGGGCATTACTTGTACTGGGGATGCTTTAGAATTTATTATGTGTGGAGCTACTGCGATTCAAATTGGTACAGCTAATTTTACCAATCCACTTGTTTCGCTCAGTGTATTGGGGGGAATAGAACATTTCCTGGAGGGAAAAGGAATTAAAAATATAACTGACCTGACTGGTATCGCCAATCAGGTCAGTTAATTCAATCCCGCCTAGATTCGGGTTTTACTTCATGCCTGTTATCAGACGAGAAATCGTCCATCTCTGCATCTCTGAGGTTCCCTCATAAATTTCGGTTATCCTCTGGTCTCGATAAAAGCGATTTACGGCGAAATCTTCCATATAGCCATAGCCACCGAAAATCTGAACAGCCTTGTGGCAAACCCTGTGAGCTGCCTCAGTGCCAAGAAGTTTCCCCATTGCACTTTCCTTAAAGTATGGCTGCCTTGTATCTTTGAGCCATGCAGCATAATAAATCAACAGCCGAGCAGCCTCGATATCTGTTGCCATGTCAGCAATCATGAACTGGATTCCTTCATGCTCAGCAAGCTTTTTCCCAAATGCCTCCCTCTCCTTGGTATATTCAACGGCAACATCAAAAGCTGCTTCAGCAATACCTACACCCTGAATAGCTACGCTACATCGGCTGGCGTCTATAGATTCGATAGCCAGCCTGAATCCCTTCCCTTCCTGACCTAACAGATTCCCAGCAGGTAGTTTACAATCCTCAAAATGTAATTCTGCGGTTGAAGAGGGGTGTACGCCCATTTTTCTTTCCAGCCTGCCCACAGAATAGCCAGGCGTATCTTTTTCCACGATAAAGGCAGTGATGCCACGATATCTTTTGCTCGGGTCAGGATTTGCCTTAAGATATTCATCACTAATAGCATAAACAGTGCCAAAATCAGCTTCAGCACCATTAGTTATGAAATTCTTGCTGCCATTGAGAACATAATAATCACCTTGTCGTGTATATCTTGTTTCTATTCTTGCCACATCGCTGCCACCCGATGGTTCAGTAAGGCCGAACATGGCTATTTCGCCCTTAGCATTGCGCTGTCCATACTTGGCTTTCTGTTCTTCAGCACCATTGCGGAAGATCGGGTCTATACCTATACCCCAGCCCACTAGATACACAACGCCTAAACCACCAGAGCCACGAGATAATTCCTCAGTGGCTATATCTAAAGTTACTTCAGAAAGCTCTCCACCTTCTCCTCTGCCCCCGTATTCTTTAGGCAGTGGCGCTGCACATATCCCTACATCAGCCATTTTCTTGATAACATCAAAGGGGAATTCATGATGTTGCCATCCTTTTTCATCCCATTCAGCGGCTAAAGGAGCAACCTCCTTGGTCACGAAGTCTCGCGCCATTGTTTGGAACATCTTCTCTTCTTCACTAAAACTAAAATCCATCTTCTCCTCCTCTTACTTTGTTATTCTTTGCTCTGTTTGGCCAGCAATATTGTGGCACAAACGAGTATGAATTACAATATTACAGGAACAGCAGGCAATAATTAATTTCCTCTAACCAGCTTCTCTCCCGCAAGGAAAGCCTCTCTTAATGCTGTGGGATGTCGAGCGATAGCTCCCTTTTCATCTATGCCTGGAAAGAGCAAATCGCCAGCATAAGCTATATCTAGGGTGGCAAACCAGCTTTTTACAGTGGCTATGGCTGGCTGAAATAGATTAGAAAGAGCCATACTACCTACAGAGATAAACAGCCCTTTGCGCTCCTTATACGGATTGAGAGCTACAGGGAGCTTAAGAATATACTTCATCACCCACAATGCCTGACAACGGTCAATCATCGCCTTTACTTGCGCCGTAACCCCCATGAAGAAAATAGGTGAGGCGAGCACCAGGCAATCTGCCTGTCTCAATTCCCAATATAGCCATTGCATATCATCCTGCATCTCGCAGATAGCTGTTTGCCGACATTTATCACCATGACGGCAGGGAGCTATACTGAGTTCGCTGAGGATGATTATCTTTGTTTCAGCCCCCTGTCTATTAGCGCCGGACATTGCTTCTTGCAATAAGAGCTCAGTATTGCCACCACGGCGTGGACTTCCAGCAATGCCCAAGACTCTGGGCCTTGAATCACTCACGTTCCACTACTTAATAAACTACGCCGTTATCCTTACTTCTTTTCGGGATTGCTCCTGGCCATGAAAGCAGTCATCATATCTATGGGCAAGGGGAAAAGTATGGTGTTGGTTCTTTCTGTGGCAATGCCAGCTAACGTTTGCAAATAGCGAAGCTGAAGGGCTGCGGGCTGAGTGGAAATGATTTCGGCGGCCCCAGCCAGTTTTTGCGCTGCCTGAAATTCACCTTCAGCATGGACAACTTTAGCTCTCCTGTCCCTTTCAGCCTCAGCCTGTGCTGCCATGGCTCGTTGCATTGGGTCTGGTAATTCCACATCCTTAACTTCTACCATGCTCACTTTTATTCCCCAGGGGTTTGAACCTTCATCAACGGATATTTGAATCTTCTCATTGAGTCGGTCCCGGTGAGCCAATAATTCATCGAGTTCAGATTGCCCCACAACATTTCTCAAAGTAGTCTGAGAAAGCAAATAGGTTGCCTTGGTGTAATCAGCCACCTTGAGCACGGCATCTGCAGCTTCGACCACTCGAAAGTAAATTACAGCGTCAACCTTAACAGTAACATTGTCCACAGTGATGCATTCCTGAGATGGGACATCCAGGGTAATCACGCGAAGGTCAACTTTCCACATACGCTCAATATAGGGTATAAGCAACACAAGCCCTGGTCCTCTGAGTCCAACGAAGCGCCCCAGGCGAAAAACAGCTCCCCTTTCATATTCTTGAACAATTCTGATGGCTGCTGATAGCAGCATGATTACTGCTACAGCAATAACAGTCCAAATAATCCAGTTCATTTTTCCTCCTTTTCCTTAGATTTCTTTACTACTCTCAATTTGAGGCCTTCTACTTTAGTTATTATCACCTCCTCTTCAGGTTCTACCTTGCTATTTTCTGCTATGGCTGTCCACCGCTCACCTTCAGCCAGAACTATGCCTTTGGGATTAAGGGTCGTTTGTGCTATAGCTTCCTTACCTATCATGTCCTCAACGCCGGCAGAAAGTTTTCGCCTTTGGCCCTGGATGATGGCAACAATAACAAAGACAATAAAAGCTACTCCACATACTATACCTATAATAATTGGCCCTGTCATTTCCATATATGAGCTACCTTTCTATTCCTTAAATTTTCTTGCTACCCATAATCTCAAGGCTTCGACCTTGCTTATCACCACCTCCTCACCAAGTTCTATTCTACCGCTTTCCGATATAGCTGTCCAAAGTTCGCCTTGAGCCAGAACTGTGCCTGTGGGGTCCAGAGGCGTTTTAGCCAGGGCTAGTTTCCCTATCATCCCCTCAGCACCGGTAGCCTTGCGGCGTCTTTGGCCTCGAACTACGGCAGCAATGACAAAGATTAAGAAGGCAGCGATGGCAATTGTTACCCCGGCAATCAGCCCACGATTGACTTCCACCCCGGGGCTATGACTGAACAAGATTAGAGAGCCTGTGACCAATGAGACTGCTCCTCCAACAGCTAGTAGCCCGTGGCTGGTTATGAAGATTTCGGCGACGAAAAGCGCAATAGCAAGCAAGATAAGGAATATGCCTCCCCAGTAAGCGTTAAGCACGCCCAGGGAGTAGAATGCCAGCAGTAAACTAATGCCGCCAACCACACCTGGGAAAATCATCCCCGGGTTGGAAATCTCAGTGATTAGTCCTATAGTGGCAAGAGTGAACAAAATATAAGCAATATTCGGGTCACTGATGGTTTGTAAGAACTTCTCCACAGGATTCATTTCATTCTTGGCTGTTTCATAACCCGTGGTGTTAATGATAACTTCCTCGCCACTGGCTAAAACGACTTTGCTGCCATTGATTTGGGAAACAAGGTCTTCTAAGTTATCAGCTCGCAAATCAATGAGCTTGCATTCAAGGGCATCAACATCGGTGAAGGACTTACTTTCAGTCACTGCTAGCTCGGCTTCCTCCGCGTTGCGGCCACGCTCCTCGGCAATCGTCTTCATCCATTTAGCCGAGAACTCGACTATCTTTTTCATTTGGTCTTCCGGTATTTCCTCACCTCCAGCACTTACAGGGTGTGCAGCCCCGATGGTAGTGCCGGGAGTCATAGCTGCTATGTGACCGGATAAGGTGATAAAAGTCCCTGCTGAAGCAGCCCAAGCACCTTTAGGGGAAACATAGACCACAATGGGCACTTCAGCATTCATAATTCTCCCAACTATCCTCTCTGTGGAATCAAGAAGCCCTCCTGGTGTGTTCAACTCAATGATGCAGGCGGTGCTTCCCTGCTCCTCAGCTTCAGTGATGCCACGATCTATGTAATCAGCCACCACAGGGACAATGGTGCCTTCTACGTGGAGGACTGCAACCGTTGGAGTAGAGGCAGTAGCTATACCACCTCCCAAGACCGCAAATATGACAAGTACATATAAGGTCAGGTAAGAGAAGCTAAGTATCTTTCTAGCCATGTCTATATTAATCCTGACTTGATTATAAGCTAAGCGATGTCAAGCCACAAGTTTATCATTGAACGGAAGCATAGCCTAGTGTAAAATGGCTCAACCTTGTTATTACAGGTTTAAAGATGGAAAATCAAACATGCAAAGGAATGCGAGATCTACTCCCTGACGATATGCTGCGTTTTCGCCATATCGAGGATAAGTTCCGAACATGCTGCCTCAAATGGGGATACCAGGAGGTGAAGACGCCGACTTTAGAGTACATCCATCTATTCACAAGCACGGGGACGCTTACTCCTGGCATGTTAGGCAAGGTATACTCCTTTCTTGATTGGAATGGGTGGAGTGGTGAAAGAGTGGTTCTGAGGCCAGATGGCACTATTCCCATAGCCAGGCTCTATATTAACAATTTAGCTGAGCAGGAGATAGCCAGGCTTTCCTACATCACTAATATTTTCAGCTTTGATGAAACGGGTAGGGAGAACAGAGAGCGGTGGCAATGTGGTGTAGAGTTTCTGGGTAGCGCTGAAGCAGCGGCAGACGCGGAGATAATCTTATTGGCTAGAGAGGTCATGCATAATCTCGGCTTCGACAAGCTCGGATTACGGCTATCTCACGCAGGGCTGGTAAAGGCACTGGTTAAAGAGCTGGGGCTTAGTCCTGGCGAGGAAACCAAGATGGTAAGCAGACTTTTGGATGGTGATTGGCAAGCGCTAACGGCAGTAAAGTCAGCAAAGCCCGAAATAGATAAACTTCTATCTTCGCTTCTAGATTTGAAAGGGAAATCGAGTGGCTTTCTGCATAATGCTAAGGCATTGTCCTTGCAAGCCTCGCAAGATATCAAGTCTAATCTGGACGATTTCATAACCATTGCCACCTTGCTAGATAGCCTGGGTTGTAATTATGAAATTGATATCAAGGCTATCACCGGTTTTGAATACTATACAGGGACGTGCTTTCAATTATCGTTGGGAGGGGAAACAGTAGGTAGCGGGGGAAGGTATAATGACCTTATTCCACTTATGGGTGGAAGGAATGTACCAGCTTGTGGATTTGCTCTTTATGTTGACCCTTTAATGAATTTGCTTCCCTTGAGAAGTGCAGAGGGCGACGAGCCTAAGGTTTTAGTCAAAGCCGAAGACGTAACTCCTGAGGCAATAGAGCTATGTTTCAGCTTAGCTAAATCGCTGCGTGATGCTGGCTATACCACGCTATTTGATTTTGCCAGCCAAGGAAAATTTGACTATTGTTGGAGCATTGTTGTTCCCAAGAAGAAGTCATCTCCATTCACGATTACTAACCGTAAACAGGGTAAGCAGCGAAGGGTGGTTTCCATTACGGAGATACTTGATGTAATAGAAAGGCAAAGCTAGATTGTCTAACAGCAAAGACCTACCAAAGAATATCAGGCTCGCCTTACCTAAAGGCAGATTGTTACCGGCCACAGCCGATTTGTTCAATGAGCTGGCTTTGGGTTTTGAGAGTTTTAGCAATAAGACACGGAGGTATCGCTTGCACTCTGTGAGGTTTCCTCGCCTTTCAGCCAAGATATTTCAAGAAAAGGATATACCTGTACAAGTAGCTATAGGCAATTATGACTTGGGAATATGTGGCTTCGACTGGATTGAAGAACTTTTAGCAAGGTACCCGGCAAGCGCTTTAATAAAGATATCAAGCCTGAACTATGGAGAAGGCAACATATACGTGACAGCCAGCAGCCAGTCAGGCATATCCGATATCCCTGGATTGCAGGATAAAAAGGATAATTGGAGCATAGTGAGCGAGTATCCTAATTTGGCTGAGGCCTTTGCTTTAAATTTGAGGTTGAAGGTTTTTAGCATTTTCCCGATTTGGGGAGCTGCCGAAGTCTACCCTCCTGAGGATGCAGATTTAGCTGTACTTTGGGGTAAGAATGAAAAGGTGATAACATCCCGAGGACTGATTTGCTTACAAGAGCTGATGCCTGCCAACGCCTTTCTCATTGCCAATCAGGGAAGTCTGGAGAATAAAGATTTAAGCCAGATTTTGGCTTGCTTTGGTTCTAAGCTTGTTTCTAAAGCACAGACCTCAGTGCCAAAAGAGCTCAAAACACAGGTAAGAGCTGCCACTCCTTATTACTCAACGCGGGCGAAAGAAATCAAATTGGCCTTGCCAGATGGACACCAGCAAGCGCCCACTTCACAATTTTTGAAGCGGGCGGGGATTGACCTTGAGGGGTATGCTGAAGATCAATTAGACCGCCGTCCACTTATTAATCTAGATTGGGCTGAGGTTAAAGTCATCAGACCCCAAGATATGCCCCTTCAAGTGGCTAATGGCAACTTTGATTTAGCTATAACAGGGGAGGATTGGTTGAGGAACCACCTTTATCGTTTTCCTTCAAGTCCTGTGACGAAGCTACTGGATTTGGGCTTTGGAATGGTCAGAATTGTGGCAGCAGTGAGTCACGATATGCCTGTGGCCAATGTTGACGAATTAAGAGTGCTTGTTCAGAGTGGCAGGCTCACTCCTATAAGAGTGGCGTCGGAATACGTAAATATCGCCGATAAGTATCTTCGAGACAATCGTATTAGTCCTTACAAATTAATACCGACTTGGGGGGCAAGCGAAGCTTTTGTGCCTGAGGATGCTGATTTACTCATTGACAATGCTCAAACCGGGAAAACATTGACGTTGCACAAGTTAAAAAGTATCGATGTGCTTTTTGAGTCCACAGCTTGCCTAATTGGCAATAAGGGCAGCCTTGATTCTCCTGACAAGAGGGGAAAGATAGACTTTCTTATTCGGAAATTGCGAGCAGCTTTGTGATGATAACGGTTACTGATTTCAGTGAGGCAAAACAACTGCTAACCAGGGAAAATCCTCTAGAATCTTTTACTGTCACACCGGGCTTGGCAGCGCAAATAGAGCGCATTTTTGGAGAGGAGCTTTCCCCTCAGGAGGTGGTTGAACGTATCATTAATGAAGTTCAGCGGGAGGGCGACAAAGCCCTTTTTGATTATGCCAAAAAGTTGGATGGCGTTGAGCTAGACTCATTGGAGGTTGGCAGGCAAGAAATCTCAGCGGCTCGTAATACAGTGAACGAGGAGTTGCTCTCCGCCCTTAAACTGGCAGCTAAAATGATACGGGATTTTTATCTTGCTTGTAAGCCCAAAGTTGGCACATCTCCTATTAGTGAATACTTAAGACAGCATGTTCGCCCGCTGGATAAGGTAGGGATATATATTCCTGGAGGTACTGCCGCTTACCCATCCACGGTGCTAATGAGTGCTATACCAGCCAGAGTAGCAGGTGTAAGAGAAATCATCATGGTTTCACCTCCTGGTGAGAATGGCAACATCTCACTACCTACACTTGCAGCCGCTGATATCGCTCAAGTCGACCGTATTTTCAAGGTTGGTGGTGCTCAGGCTATTGCTGCCTTGGCCTTTGGCACTGAGTCAATACCCCAGGTGGATAAGATTTGTGGGCCGGGAAACATCTTTGTCACCTTAGCCAAAAAATTGGTTTATGGCGCTGTTGATATTGACGGGCTTCAAGGGCCAAGCGAGATAATGATTATAGCCGATAATACGTCTGACCCTGCTCTTTGTGCTGCTGACCTCTTAGCCCAAGCTGAGCATGATCCCTTAGCTTCAGCAATTTTGATTAGCACTTCGTCTGAATTAGCCAATCAAGTAAATAAGGAAATTGAAGCACAGTCAGGAAAATTGGCACGGCGGTCTATTATTGCTCAAGCCCTTGACAGAGGAATAATCGTGCTCGTCAACAATGTAGATGAAGCTATTGAGCTAGTCAATCATTTCGCTCCAGAACATCTTTCCCTTATGGTCTCTGGTGCTGCTGCTCTGACTTCCAAAATCTACAATGCTGGATGTATCTTCGTTGGTGAGAACTCACCAGTGGTCCTGGGTGATTATGTTGCTGGTCCAAGCCATATATTACCCACAGGTGGTAGCGCTCGTTTCAGTTCCGCTTTATGTGTTGAAGACTTCCTAAAGGTTACCAATGTGGTCGCATTGGATAATCATACTATGCAAGAATTAAGCCAAGCAGCGATGGTAATAGCCAGAGCTGAAGGACTGGATGCACACGCTAAGGCAATAGAAAAAAGGCTAGGATGAAGCTGTTTTGTTATCACAAGCCCACTTTCCCCATCATTGCGAGGAGCATTAGCGCCGAAGCAATCTCAAAGGCTAACTTTCTCTCCCTTGAGAGGGACATGAGGGTGAAAACTTAAAATGGACATAAAAAAGCTAATAAGGCCTGAACTAGCAGCTATGGATGCCTACACTCCTATTGAACCGGTGGATATTTTGAGTCAGCGGGCTAAATTACCTGTGGAAAAGATAATAAAACTGGATGGCAATGAGAATCCCTATGGTTGCTCTCCCAAGGTTTGCCAAGCTCTGTCTGATTATTCCCTCTATCATATCTACCCTGACCCCATCCAAAGGGAGTTAAGGCAAGCTCTTGAGGAGTATACCGGATTGAGTCGGCAGTACATTGTTTGCGGCAGCGGCAGTGATGAACTTATTGACCTTATTCTGAGGCTTTTCCTTGAGCCTGGGGACAAAACTATCAATTGTTCGCCGACATTTGGCATGTATCCCTTCAGCACCGAGGTTTGTGGTGCTGGAGTGGTTGATATACCCAGGGGAGAAGATTTTGCTATTGATATAGCAGGCATAAAGAGAGCGCTGAGTGATAAAACAAAGGTCATCTTTATTGCCTCACCCAATAATCCCACAGGAAACGTTATTAGTGAGCAGGAAATCTTAGAGCTTGTTAATACTGAGAGAATTATTGTGGTAGACGAAGCTTATTTTGAGTTCGGTGGTGTAACCATGGCTAACCTGGTACCCTCCTATCCCAACTTGATAGTATTGCGTACCTTCAGCAAATGGGCGGGACTAGCTGGTTTGAGGATAGGCTATGGCTTCTTCCCTGTTGAAATTGCTAATTATCTAATGAAGATTAAGCAGCCCTATAATGTCAATTCTGCAGCCCAGGTGGCTGTGCTAGCTTCCTTGGCAGACGTAGATTATCTTCGTGCCAACGTAGCCAGGATAGTTACAGAGCGAGAGAGACTATTTGGCAAACTAAAAGAGCTGGATTGGCTAAAACCCTATCCTTCCAGTGGCAATTTTATCCTTTGCTCTCTAGAACGTCATTTTGAGCCCTTCGCCTCCCGTCATTCTGAGGGAGCAAAGCGACCGAAGAATCTCACTCAGGGTAAACCCCGCGAAGAACCTCCTGCCAAACAAATTTGGCTCCAGTTACGGGAGAAGGGCATTTTTATCCGTTACTTCGATAGTCCACGATTAAAAGACTTCCTGCGAATAAGCGTTGGCAAGCCTGAAGATACCGATGCCGTAATGAAAGCGTTGAAGGAGGTATGTTAGGCTAGCGACATGCCTCTTCGTCATTGCGAGCCTGCCCCTCTGTCATTGCGAGGAGCGAAGCGACGAAGCAATCCCAATCATTCCCCTCTCCCTTGAAGGGAGAGGATTAAGGTGAGGGTGAAATAAAATATTATGGGGGTTTAAAAATGGCTGAAAGAAAAGCAAAAGTAACCCGTGAAACTGCGGAGACAAGTATCAAAGTAGAGCTGAACATTGATGGCAGTGGGAAATTTGAAATTACCACCGGCATAAGGATGTTTGATCACTTTCTTTCTCAACTGGCTCAGCATGGTGTATTTGACATAAAAATATCAGGCACGGGCGCTGACCAGCATCATGTAGTTGAAGATGTAGCTATTTCTTTGGGCAAAGCTCTTAATCAGGCATTAGGAGAAAAGCAAGGTATTACACGAATGGCACATGCTGTTGTTCCTATGGATGAAGCTTTGGCAGCGGTGGTAGTGGACATTGGGGGTAGGGCATACAGTGTGATAGAGGCTTCCTTTACCAGTGTTAATATAGGCGACCTATGTGCCGATTTAGTTCGCCATTTCTTAGTTTCCTTTGCCTCCGAAGCTAAAATTAACCTCCACGCCAAAGTAATCACTGGCATCAATGACCACCACAAAGCCGAAGCCTTGTTTAAAGCTCTAGGCCGAGCTCTGGATTCAGCCACCCGGATTGACGAAAGACTCACTGGCAGAATCCCCAGCACCAAGGAAGTCATTGAAAGCTAGGGCTTCCTCTCAGGAGCCTAGGGAATTGATGTATCTCTTTCGAGAGTGCCCTTTGTATGTTCAAAATCTGGTTTCCAGCAGGGGACAAGACAATTAACTTGCCTCATGGCAACCTTGCCAGCTCGGAAACTATGTCTGATGCCCACTTATAAATGTTGTTCTTTCTAACTATGCTTCTTTTTCTTCCCATCCGCCGGTGTCTTTCTGATTCAGGCATATCCAGTGCTTCCTTAATCGAGGCAGCAAAGTGGTCGAGGATGTGAGGGTTTATCAATAAGGCGTCATCGAGTTCCCTGGCAGCTCCAGCGAAGGAACTCAATATTAAAACGCCATCACTATTATATTTGCTAGCGACATACTCCTTGGCTACCAAATTCATCCCATCGTGTAGCGAACTTACTATGCCTAAATCTGCCATACTCCTTAGGGCTGCCAGTGTATCAGATGGCAAAGGACCGTACAGAGTGATTACGGGTCTCCAATCTCCCGAGCCATGTTTCAGATTTATCTTTTCCGCTAAGGCGGTTACATCTTCTTCTAGTTTCTTATAAGCTGGAATTTCAGTGCGGCTAGGAACTTCTACATCTATAAATACTATCTTTCCCTTATACTCCGGCCAGTTGTCTAGAAAACGGTCTATAGCCATCAGCCTTTGAGGAATTCCTTTAATATAATCCATCCTGTCTATGCTAATGGCCATAGCCATGCCTTCCAGTTTTAGCTCACGCTTTAATCGCTCTATCTCTCGTTTGACTTCATCTGTTTTTGCATCCTGGGAGAGCTGTTCAAAATCTATGCTTATGGGGAAGTAGCATACCTTTGTCTTCCTCTCGCCCTTGGTCGCCTCACTCTTTTCATAATTGACTTTAGCTCTAGTGGTCCTATTCACTGCGGTGAGAAAGTTACGGCAGTGACGTACTGTATGAAAGCCCAGGAGGTCATTACCCAAAAGGCCATCCAAGAGTTCACTTTTCCAGGGACATGCGTCAAAAACATGTTGTCTGGGCCAAGGAGTATGCCAAAATTGTGCTATGATGACATCCGCTTTGGCTTCCCTTATCAGGCGTGGTAGCAGTGCGAAGTGATAATCCTGAATGAAAACTATAGCCCTGTCATCCTTTATCTCCTGTAATACACTTTGGGCAAAGATATTATTTACCTTCTGGTACATCTTCCATTGCGATTCATCAAATATCGGTTGAACAGGAGTAGCATGGCATAGAGGCCAAAGGCACTGGTTGGAAAAGCCTCCATAATAGCCATCGACTTCTTCTTCGGTCAACCATACTCGCTTTAAAGTGTAGAAGGGCTCCTCTGGTGGTACCATTACCTTATTTTGGGAGTTAACTACATCTCTGTCAGCATTGCCATCACCGTGAGCTACCCAAATACCTCCCGTGGCACGCATGATATAATCTAGCGATATGGTTACACCTCCAACAGCAGTCCTGCACTCAATTTCATTGCCTACATAATTATGAATGTAAGGCTCGCGATTGGAGACAACGATGAAGAGGCGATCAGATAACTGGGTCTGTACAAGTTTACGTAAGCTTTCTCTGCTACAAACTAGCTCCATAACCCTAAAGCATATTGTACTATCATAGTGCCACTCAGCCAAATTGGGCACTGGCTATGTTATAATCTTTGGCAACTTCTCATAGGGGGTGAAGTTGAACAAGATCGCTGTGCTAACTAGTGGGGGTGATGCTCCGGGGATGAATGCCTGTATCAGGGCTATTGTCCGCTGTGGGATTGCTCAGGGACTAGAGGTAATAGGAATTCGGCGTGGCTATCTTGGTCTACTCGAGAGTGATTTTGTAAAGTTAGGTTCTAGGGCGGTAGCTAATATCATTCACCGTGGGGGAACTTTTCTAGAAACAGCGCGCTGTGATGAGATGAAGACTGCGGAAGGTATAAAGAAGGCAGTTGAGACTTTGCAACGTGAAAACATTGAAGGTTTGATAACCATAGGCGGTGATGGCACATTTCGCGGTGCAGCAGCCTTAGCCGAGGCGGGAGGTATAAAAGTAATTGGTGTTCCGGGAACCATAGATAATGATGTCTATGGCACTGATTATGCCATTGGCTTCGATACGGCCATAAATACAGCCTTAGATGCTATAGATAGAATTAGAGATACTGCGGGCTCTTTGCAACGCCCCTTCTTTATTGAAGTCATGGGGAGAAACAGAGGCTTCATTGCTTTAGATGTGGGAATTGCTGGAGGAGCCGAACATATTTTGATACCAGAAATTGAGACAAAGGTAGAAGAGCTTTCTCGTGATATGAGGCGCAGTTTTGAGAGAGGCAAAAAATCCTCGATTGTAGTAGTGGCTGAGGGTGATGAAGCAGGCGGGGTATTCCCTATCGCTCAGCAAGTATGGGAAAGACTGAAATTGGATTATCGCATTTGTGTCTTGGGACATATACAACGAGGTGGTTCACCCACAGCGAGGGACAGGATTTTAGCCAGTACATTAGGAGCAGCATCTGTGGATGCTTTGATTAATGGCAAGTCCGGTTACATGGTGGGAGAACTGAAAGGGGAAATAGTGTTGACGCCTTTAAACGAGACTTGGGAGAAAAGAAAAGAATTAGATGATAACTTATTAAGATTAATCAAAGCATTATCTACCTAGGAACATGAAAAGACTATCTATAGGCAAAATAAGGGGCTTGCAACAGCTAGCTAACGAGAAGGGCATCATGACGATGTGTGCTCTTGACCACAGAGGCTCGCTGATGAAAATGCTGGATGAGAAACATCCTGAAAATGTTAGCTATCAGATGATGGTGGATTACAAGCTTGATTTATGCCGGGTTTTGGCTCCCAAAGCCAGTGCTATTCTTCTTGATCCTATTTATGGAGCCGGTCAAGCGATTGCCGCCGGGGTTCTTCCGAGGAATACTGGCTTGCTGGTGAGTCTTGAGGAGACAGGCTACTCTGGTGAAGCCGAGGCGAGAATTACTGGTTTGTTACCTGGTTGGAATGTGAGAAAAATAAAGAGGATGGGAGCCACAGCAGCTAAGCTTTTACTTTATTATCGGCCTGATATTGACATCGCCTCAAAACAGTTAGACACGGCGAAGAGATTGGCGGAGGATTGTCTAGCAGAGGATATTCCTTTTGTAGTCGAACCTGTGAGTTATAAGGTAGGAAAGGCAGAAAGCGAGTCCCAGAACTTCGCTACGATAAAGCCGCAACTGGTCATTAAAACGGCAGAGCAAATCACAAGTCTTCCTATTGATGTGCTTAAGGCCGAGTTCCCGGCTGATCTTGAATATGAAAAGGATGAGGGCAAGTTACTGGAACTCTGTCATCAACTGAATAAGGCAAGCAAAGTTCCCTGGGTTATTCTTAGTGCTGGTGTGAATTTCGAGCTATTTTGCCGAGAGGTCGAAATAGCTTGCCGGGCGGGAGCTTCAGGCTTCCTGGCTGGGCGTGCCTTGTGGCAAGAGACTGCTTATATGAGCTCTCGACAGCAAAGGCTGACATTCTTAGAAACCACTGTGGTTCAGAGGCTTGGGACTTTAACCAGGATAGCCAACAACTATGGCACTCCCTGGCATACCAAGCTTGAATCTAGTGAAGTGAACCAAAGTTGGTATCGGGCTTATTGAGTAAGTTATTGTGGTGAGCACCACAGCAGTTGCATTATTGACTCCTACACCTTTCACCATGACTTGGCGTGTTTTGCAATGATATTCATTGCTTCACATATCTCTGGAGATGGAAGGACGTAAGCTGTTCTTATTCTAGTGTATCCGTGTTTTGGCTCAGGAAAGATCTGGATACTTCCGCCGAAGGCTTTAACATCAGAATGCAACAGCTTGTTTTCCAGACCATAGTCGAAATTCAGAGTTTGGGCTAAGGATTTGTCTCCTTTCCACTCAATAGCCATCACTTTGCCCCATAGGGCTGAGCTTTTCTTGCTGACTAAGGTGGTCTTCTTCAATGTTCGCCCTCCCATTATATTGGGGCTCTTTACCAGGTAATCGATAAGGTACCGTGTTCCATATTGACTGGTTACACTGCAAACATTTATGAAATCGATTTTTTGTCCTCGGAGTTGGATAAGCCCCTCTGACTTTTGCCCTGAGGCACGACTTGTACCCATCTTCTCTATGTCACTGCCCTTCTCTGCTAAGGAAGCTTCTATTCCTATTTCTTGAAGGTGTTGCCAAAGTTCTTCCCTTTTCTGGGGACCACCGCTCTTTCTTCTCCTGAGGGCCAAGGGCAATGCAATGGCTACTAAAACAGCCATTATGATCGGGATAATGCTACCCCAGTCCATCGTTCTTAAGTACGCTCCTTATCTATCCAGCACTTCCTGTATTTTATCTAGTCTGATACCTTTGTTACAATCTTTCTCTGGCAAACAGCTCATAAATCCTGTTATATCGTTTGGTTGTAGCTTTGATTATATCAGGCGGCAACATGGGTGCCGGTGGTTCTTTATTCCATCCTGAAGCTAAAAGCCAATCACGGACTGGCTGCTTATCGAAGCTAGGTTGCGAACCACCGGGCCTGTATCGCCTGGCATCCCAAAACCGGCTGGAGTCTGGCGTCAGTAATTCATCAATCAGCGATAGCTTACCGTTGATAATACCGAACTCAAACTTGGTGTCGGCAATTATAATGCCCTTGGTCTTGGCATAGTCTCTGGCGTAATGGTAAACGAGTAAGCTTTTCTCCTCCAGCTCGCCAATGAGTCCTTCAATGTCAAGACTTCTTATATCTTGATCGGTTAAAGGACGGTCATGCCTCACATCGCTTTTAGTCGTAGGGGTAAAGATAGGTTGAGGCAATTCTTGACTTTCCGTCATTCCAGACGGCAGGCGGATACTGCCAACTTTTCCAGTGTCTTTGTACTCTGCCCAGGCTGAACCGGAGAGGTAACCCCGCATGATGCACTCCACAGGGATACGCTTAGCCTTAGCCACAAGCATAGAGCGACCTACGAGGCTTGTTTCGAGCGTAAGCGAGGAATCTCTCTTCCTTTGAGATTGCTTCGTCACTTCGTTTTTCGCAATGACAGTGGGGACGCTCGCAATGACGTCCCGAAGTATATCCAGACTATCAATTGTCTTAATGAGATGATTAGGGATAATATGGGCTGTTTTCTTAAACCAGAAGGCTGAAAGCTGGTTAAGAACCCTTCCCTTATCAGGGACACCGCAGGGCAAAACAGAATCGAAGGCAGAGATGCGGTCGGTAGTTACCATAAGAAGAGTATCACCAAAATCATAGGTATCCCGTACTTTACCACGCCGGAATAGGGGCAGAGATAAGTTAGTTTCCAATAGAGTAGTCATATTCAAGGTATGCTAGAGAGCGTGCGGAGCTAGCCCTTCTGCTTCAGGTCGAGTACCTTCGGTACTCTCTGGAGGAATCTTTGGCTCGGTTAACCCCAAACGCTTGAAGATACTATCTACGTGCTTCAGATAATAACTATAATCGAATAGAGATTCTAGCTCATTTTTACTTAAATAAGCTGTTATTTGGTCATCTGCAACAAGCAAGGCCCAAAAGCTTCTCTTGTCCTGCCAGGCTTTCGTAGCGTTGTCTTGCACTATTTTATATGCTTCTTCTCGACCTAACCCTTTCTCTATTAGAGCGAGAAGCACTCTTTGGGAGAAGATTAAGCCTCGGGTAAGTTCAAGATTACGGCGCATATTCTCAGAGTAGACCTTAAGTCCTCTCATTATCGAGGTAAATATAGAGAGTATGTAGTCCAATACCAAGCAAGAATCGGGTAGAATAATTCTCTCTGTGGAAGAGTGGCTAATATCACGTTCATGCCATAAGGCAATATTTTCCATAGCGGTCAAAGCATAGCCTCTTATCAGCCTACTAAGGCCACAAATACGCTCGCAAAGTTCAGGGTTTCTTTTGTGAGGCATCGCCGAAGAGCCTGTTTGCCCCGCTTGGAAGGGTTCTTCAACTTCTAAAATCTCAGTTCTTTGGAGACCCCTGATCTCGGTAGCAAACTTTTCCAACGAACTGGCAACCATGGCCAAAGTAGTTACGAATTGAGCATGACGGTCGCGCTGAATTATCTGGCTTGATATTGGGGCCGGGGCGAGGCCTAACTTAGTACAAGCTATCTCCTCAACATCAGGGAGTACCGTGGCATAGGTGCCAACCGTTCCAGATATCTTACCCACAGAGATAATCCTTCCGGCTTCGGCTAGCCTTTGGGCATTCCGCCTCATCTCTTCCACCCACAGAGCTATTTTCAAACCAAAGGTAGTCGGTTCAGCATGGACCCCGTGTGTCCGTCCCATCATAATAGTATGCTTGTGCTCTATAGCCTTGCTTTCCAGAATAGAAATGAGCTCAGTGATGTCTTGTGCCAGTAGATTAGCTGCCTGTGTCAATTGCAAACTCAAGGCAGTGTCCATGATATCTGAGGAGGTAAGCCCAAGATGTATAAAGCGAGATTCTTCACCAAGGCTTTCGGCAACTGAATTAAGGAAGGCCGTCATGTCATGGTGGGTCACTTTTAAAAATTCAGTAATACGGTCCAAATTGTAGTTAGCTTTTCTTATTTTGGGTATGTCTTCTTTGGGAACTTCACCCAGTTCTGCCCAAGCTTCACATACGGCTATTTCCACCTTGAGCCAGTTATCGAACTTAGTTTTGTCAGACCATATTTTTTTCATTTGCGGTCTGGAGTATCTTTCAATCATTTCATCCCTCTCCCAGCTTTGTTTTATATTGGTGATAGGCCTCTTTAACCGCATCATATTTCATGCTTAGAATCTGCGCGGCGAGAAGGGCAGCGTTTTTGGCACCACTTGTGCCAATACCCACACAGGCAACCGGGACGCCCGCAGGCATCTGAGTTATGGAAAGCAAGGCATCTATGCCGTTCAAGTCACTAGTAGGCAAAGGGATACCAATCACAGGCAATGTTGTCCAGCTAGCCACAGTGCCAGGAAGGTGAGCCGCATAACCAGCAGCAGCTATAATAACCTCAATACCTCGTTTTTCTGCTTGCAAAGCGTAGTCTCTTAGCTTTTCGGGATTTCTATGAGCTGATATGACAGAGACCTCACAGTCAATACCTAGCTGCTCTAACATCTCCACTGCTGGTTTGACCATACTGGTGTCTGATTTGCTACCAATGACAATACTCACTAATGCCATTCAGCTTATCTCTCGGAGAGCGATATCTGTACGATAGTGACAGCCTTCAAAATGAATGTTAGGAAGGTCACTATAGACCTTTGCCCGAGCCTCAGTCATGTCTTTACCAGTAGCGACAACGGTAAGCACCCGCCCACCATCAGTGTAAATTATTCCGTCATCACCTAGCTTGGTCCCAGCATGAAAAATTAGTAAATCTTTCCCCACCTTATCCAGGCCTTCTATAGGAAAGCCCGTCTTATACCTTCCAGGATAACCAGCGGAGGCCATAACTACTCCAACACAGGCGTCATTACTCCACTCTATTTCCATCTGACCAAGATTGTCTTGAATCACTGCCCAAAATATATCTACCAGGTCAGTTTTAAGGAGGGGCAAAACGGCTTGACTTTCTGGATCACCAAACCGAGCATTGAATTCTAACACCACAGGCTCTCCATCAACGACCATTAATCCAGCATAAAGCACTCCTTTATAAGGCATACCCTCGTTAGCCATTGCTCTTATTGCTGGCAGTAAAATAGTATTAGTAGCCTTGTCTATTAAATCAGCAGGGAAAAATCCTGGTGGGCTATAGCTTCCCATGCCACCTGTATTAAGTCCTTGGTCGTTGTCCCACACTCTTTTATAGTCACAGGCTGGGACCATAGGTGAGACTGTTTTGCCATCTGTGAATGCTATCAGACTCACTTCACGGCCAGTAACATATTCATCAATTATCACTTTGTCTCCAGCAGGGCCAAATATTTTTGCTTCCATGATGTCACTAAGTGCCTTATCGGCCTCCTGCATAGAGTCAGCTATGATTGTGCCTTTGCCAGCGGCCAATCCATCCGCTTTAATGACAATGGGTGGTCTCAGTTGCTTGATATATTTGCTGGCCTCAGAGTAAGAGAAGAAAACAACCCCTTTAGGACAGGGAAGGCGATATCTCTCCATTAAATATCTGGCGAAAACTTTGCTTGATTCCATTTGAGCAGCAGCTTTAGTAGGACCAAAAATGGGAATGCCCAGGCTATCGAAATGGTCTACTATGCCCAGAGCCAATGGTAATTCAGGACCAACTATAACAAGGTCAATCCCCTTGTCTTTAGCTACTTTGCCCAGAGGCTCTATATCTGTAGAGCTAAAGTCTAAATTTTCAGCTATAAGTGCTGTGCCAGCATTCCCTGGAGCGACAAAGACCTTTTTAACTTTGGGACTTTGCACAATCTTCCACACTAAAGTGTGTTCCCTGGCACCACTGCCGACAACTAGTACTCTCACTGATTACCCTGCCTTTCCCGTATTATGCTCGCTTCCATTCCTTTTAATCCAAGTTCGCTTGCCCGTTGCTTTCATAAGAGTTGCTTATCGAATTTCTCAGCCTGGACAGGGTCCAGGTTTTGGATCAACCTGAACAGCTCAGCTACATGTTCCTTTTCCTCTTCAATGATATGCTCCAATGTAGCCACAGCCTCTTCGCTTTCCAATGCCTCTATATGTTGCTGATACTGGTTTATGGCTTGCAACTCGCCTATTAAATCCTCACGAAGCATGTCTAAGTCATCCTCTATAGCCAGTTGTGCATCTTCTCTTTCTTCAAAAGTGTGATTCATCTTCGCCTCCTTATTCGGCTTAAGGCCGAAAAATAAGTTTAATTGTTTTAATTATAGTGTTCCACACAATTTCATACAAAATTCCTCTCCCTGCAAGGGAGAGGATTAAGCTGAGGGTGAATTTCCCCCTTCCTCTAACTCCCCCCCGCTAAGGGAGGGAGGATGATAATTTCTGCGCTTAACTATGTTTCTCTTCCTTTGCGGCTTTGCCGCAAATTTACTCCCACTCTATGGTTGCTGGTGGTTTACTTGTAACATCGTAAACTACCCTGTTGACATTGGGTACTTCGTTAACTATGCGATCAGATATTCTGGCTAGGAGGTCATAAGGCAAACGTGCCCAATCAGCTGTCATGGCATCCTCGCTATTTATTGCCCTAATCGCTACTAAGTAGCCATAGGTTCTATGATTGCCCATGACGCCAACGCTCTTAACATCAGTAAGCACAGCAAAGCTTTGCCATAGTTGGCGATAAAGCTTAGCCTTCTTAATCTCGTTCATCACAATCCAATCAGCATCCCTGAGAGTTTCCAACTTCTCCCTGGTTACTTCTCCAATAGTGCGAATGGCCAATCCCGGTCCCGGGAATGGCTGTCGCCAAATCATGTCTTCAGGCAAGCCCAGAGCCAGTCCAACTTCACGAACCTCATCCTTGAACAAATAGCGCAAGGGCTCGATAAGGCTAAACTTCATCCTGGCTGGCAGACCGCCAACGTTGTGATGGCTCTTTATTTTAGCTGAAGCTTTAGTCTCAACAGAACTTGCGCTTTCAATCACATCGGGATAAAGAGTGCCCTGAGCCAGGAAGTCAACCTCTCCCAACTTAGCTGCTTCCTCCTCAAAAACTTTGATGAACTCGTTTCCTACAAGGCGACGTTTTGTCTCAGGGTCGGTTACTCCCTGAAGTCTCTCCAGAAATTTTTCGGTAGCATCCACATAAACTATGTCCATCTTGAGATTACGATGGAATACCTTAAGCACTCTCTCTGGCTCTTCACGACGTAGTAAACCATTATTAATGAACAGGCAGGTTAGCTTATTGCCAATAGCGTGATGAACAAGAGTAGCAGTTACAGCCGAATCAACACCGCCAGAAAGAGCACAGACAACCCTACCGTCGCCAACTTGCTTCTTAATCTTATCTGTACTTTCAGCTATGAAATTAGCTGGTGTCCAATTGCCTCGGCAGTTGCATACTCGATATATAAAGTTTTGAAATATAGCTTCTCCTTGCGGTGCATGAGCTACTTCGGGGTGGAATTGGAGTCCAAAGACATTGCTACCGTTTCCTATCACAGTAAGCGGTGAGTTCTCTGTATAAGCTAGAGCTTTGAAGCCGGGCGGCATTTTTACTATGCTATCGCCGTGACTCATCCATACAGGGAAAGAAAGGGGCAAGCCAGCGAAAAGAGGACAATCTTCATCACTTATGTATAAGATAGCATGCCCATACTCGTGTTTTTCCCCCAGAGATACTTCACCACCTAATTGATAGGCGATAGCTTGCATCCCATAGCAAATCCCCAAGACAGGTAAATGGCCTTCATATATATAGGATGGAGCTAAAGGCGCACCCGAATCATAAACACTGCCCGGGCCTCCTGAAAGAACGAAACCTCGAGGGTTGAGAGAGGCTACTCTCTCCCATGAAGCGTCATGAGGTACAATCTCACAGTAAACGTGACACTGTCGTATCCGCCGGGCAATAAGCATGCTATATTGAGAGCCAAAATCAATGACTACTATAGCTTCACGTTCAGTCGGAGGGAGACTAGGCTCGGGGGTGGCTTGCTCACCATGCAATTCCTTGGCGATCTCCAGATAGGTAGAGACCTCGATATCATCAGTAGCGGATATTCGGTGACTCTGTGGCTTATTTTCCATCTTGGCGTTATACTAACAACGCATCGTAGCTTATCACCCTGCAATACTGGCGTCAAGGAAGATGAGTGTCTTACAACAACAGATACGGAAAGGGGCTAAAATTCTCCAAGAAGGTGGGCTAGTTGCTTTCCCTACCGATACAGTTTATGGTTTGGGAGCCAATGCCTTCATTCCCAAGGCTGTAGAAAGGATTTACGAGGTTAAGAACCGCCCTAAGCAGTTACCATTTCCTCTACTCCTCGGAGATATGTCCCAGGTGAGGACTGTGGCTGAACCGATGACTGGAGTTGCTTGGTTTTTAGCAAGGCGCTTTTGGCCTGGAGGATTAACCTTAGTTCTACCCAAGGCAGCTTCTTTACCCGCCTATCTCGCTAGTGGCACTACCGTGGCAGTGCGCATTCCAAACCACCCTGTATGCTTGGCTCTTATTCAATGTATGGAAGGTCCAATAATCGGGACTAGCGCCAACATTAGTGGTGAACCGAGCGCCTTGACGGCAGAGGAGGTGAAACAGCAACTGGAGGGAAGAATCGACTTTATTATTGACGGAGGCAGATGCCCTGGAGGAAAGGAATCAACAATAGTAGATGTCAGAGGCAAAGAGCCTGTTATTTTGCGCCAGGGCATTATATCTCAACGCGAAATCGAAGAGGCTTGCGGGGAATATTATGAGGCAAAGTAATATGCGCATTGCTCTTGGTTGCGATCACCGTGGCCTGGATTTAAAACGAGCGATCATAACTTTCATTCAAGAGCTAGGTCATAATTATCATGACTTCGGTACCTATGATACTGAGCCAGTGGATTATCCTGACATTGCTAGAGCGGTAGCAGAAGCAGTAGCCTCTGGGGACTTTGAACATGGTATCCTGATATGCAGTACGGGCATAGGTATGAGCATAGCGGCTAACAAAGTGAAAGGCGTAAGGGCAGCCTTGTGCCATGACAGCTTTACTGCACGGCGAGCTCGCCAGCATAATGATGCCAACATCTTGTGCCTTAGAGGGGAGAACATAGAGGTTAACTCAGCCTTGGAGATTGTGAGAATATACCTCTCCACCGCCTTTGAAGGCGGCAGGCATATACCAAGATTGGAAAAGGTGAAAGCCTTAGAAGCTCATTGACAGAGCTAACTTCTTATGATAACGTGGCTCTTTTAATCTAGGTTAGGTCGCAGTGAAAAGCGATATTGTAAAGCAGGGTATTGATCGAGCTCCTCATAGGTCATTGTTGCACGCCGTAGGCTACTGTTCAGATGACCGCGATAAACCGTTTATTGGGGTGGTTAATAGCTTCAGTGAGATCGTCCCGGGGCATATTCATTTACAATATATCGCCCAGGCAGTAAAACAGGGAGTTCGCAGCCAGGGTGGAGTGCCTTTCGAAGTCAATACTATGATTGTTTGTGATGGCATCGCTATGAATCACCCGGGAATGAAATATAGCCTGCCCAGCCGTGAGCTTATCGCTGACTCTGTTGAGATTTTGGCTGAGGCTCATGCCTTTGATGCCTTAGTTTTCATTCCCAATTGTGACAAGGTGGTACCTGGTATGCTGATGGCGGCAGTAAGACTTAATTTGCCCTGTGTCTTTATAAGTGGTGGCCCCATGTTAGCAGGAAAGCTTTGTCAAAATGATCAGGTAAAGGCAGTTGATCTTAGCTCAGTTTTTCAGGCAGTAGGCGAAACTATTAGAGGGAATATGTCTGAAGCTGAGTTAGCCGAGTTGGAGGAACTTGCTTGCCCTGGCTATGGTAGTTGTGCTGGTATGTTTACCGCCAACACCATGAATTGTCTTACCGAAGCTTTAGGGATGGCTTTGCCTGGCAATGGGACAATACCAGCAGTCGAGGCGCGACGAGTCCAGTTAGCTTACAAAGCTGGACGGCAAGTTATGGAAGTGCTAGCTAAGGATATTCGACCTAAAGATATTATCACCACAGATTCCATCTACAACGCTTTTGCCATTGACATGGCCTTAGGTGGTAGCACTAACTCTGTGTTGCATATCACAGCAATAGCCCATGAGGCGGGAATTAGCTTCCCTTTGTCCTGGATAAACGAGATCAGTCAAAGCATACCCCATATATGTAAGTTAAGCCCAGCGAGCGATTACCACATTGAAGATTTAGACTTGGCTGGTGGCATTTCAGCAGTGATGCAGGAGATATCAGGGTTGCTAAACCTCAAGGCACAGACTGTGTTGGGAAAACCATTGGGCGAAGTGATGAAAGAAGCAAAGACCAAGAACAAAGAGGTAATTCGGCCCTTGTCACAACCCTATAGCCCTATGGGTGGGATTAGTATATTATTTGGTAATCTGGCACCTGAAGGCGGAATAGTGAAAAGTGCTGCAGTAGCTACCGAGATGTTGGTACATCAAGGGCCGGCACGAGTTTTTAATAGTGAGGAAGAAGCTACAACGGCCATAATGAAGGGAGAATTCGAGGCTGGAGACGTAATCGTCATCAGATATGAAGGCCCCAAGGGAGGCCCTGGAATGCGCGAAATGTTGACACCCACTTCTCTTCTCAGCGGCATGGGTATGGATAAGGCGATAGCCCTTATTACTGATGGACGTTTTTCTGGCGCTACACGGGGTGCCGCTATTGGTCATGTTTCCCCTGAGGCAGCAGAAAAGGGGCCTATCGCTGCTGTGAATGATGGTGATATTATCAGCATAGATATACCCAAGCACAAGTTAGAACTAAAGTTAAGCCAGAAGGAGATAGAACAGCGATTAGATTCGCTGCCTCCTTTTGAGCCGAAAATTAAGACTGGCTATCTTAAGCGCTATAGTGATAAAGTGGGCTCAGCCAGCACTGGGGCGGTGTTTGCCGATTAAAGCGAGGCAATATGAAGAAGACTGGTGCGCAGATTTTATGTGAGAGTTTGATTAAAGAAGGTGCGGAGGTCATCTTCGGCATACTTGGTGGTGCTATCTTACCAGTGTATGACACCTTTCCCCAATATCCTCAACTCCGGCATATCCTGGTTCGACATGAGCAGGGAGCAGCCTTTGCTGCGGATGGCTATGCACGCGCGACAGATAAAGTGGGTGTATGCATGGCTACCTCAGGGCCAGGAGCTACCAATCTGGTCACTGGCATTGCTAATGCTTATATGGACTCAGTCCCCATAATAGCTATAACTGGGCAAGTAGCCAGACATTTTATTGGTAAAGATGCTTTTCAAGAGACAGATATAACTGGTATTACACTTCCCATCACTAAGTATAATTACCTTGTTACTGATGCTAGGGAGCTAGCAAGAATAGTCAAGGAAGCCTTCTATATTGCTCAGACTGGGAGGCCAGGTCCCGTGCATATTGACATACCACGGGATGTCCAGATGGAGGAGGTGGAATTTGTTTATCCTGATAAAGTTAACCTGCCAGGCTACAAATTCGTTTCCCGGGTTCACCCGGCTCAAATTAAGAAAGCAGCGGCGCTTATCAATAGTGCTGAGCGACCTCTCATCATCGGTGGTAGAGGTATAATCATTTCCCAGGCTTATGACGAGCTCAAGGAACTGGCTGAAAAGGCACAAATACCCGTGGTTACCACTCTTCTGGGTATTAGCTCCTTCCCTGAAAACCATATCCTTAGCCTTGGCATGTTAGGTATGCATGGTATGGCTTATGCCAATATGGCGGTGCAAAATGCTGACCTTATTATCGCTATCGGTATGAGGTTTGACGATCGGGCTACAGGTGATACCAGGACCTTTGCTCCACACGCGCGTATTATCCATATTGATATTGACCCAGCAGAGATAGGAAAGAACGTGCCGGTGGATGTGCCTATAGTCGGGGACGTCAGAAGTGTGCTCCGGGTGATGAATAAAGAAATTGATCGCAGAGACCACCTGGACTGGCTTTCACAGTTAGAGCAATGGCGCCAGGAACATCCATCACTAGAAATCAGGGAGGATGACAAGGTTTTACCTCAATATATTATTCGCCAGATTTATGAAGCTACCCAGGGCGATGCCATAATAGTGACTGGTGTAGGGCAGAACCAAATGTGGTCAGCACAGCATTTCATTTATACTAAGCCAAATAGTCTCCTTTCTGCAGGCGGCTTGGGGCCTATGGGATATGAGCTTCCTGGTGCTATGGGGGCTAAAGTTGCTTGTCCTGGTGAACTTGTGTGGTCTATTGCCGGTGACGGTGGTTTTCAAATGACCATGCAGGAGTTAGCTACTATCGCACAGGAGAATATTGCTGTAAAAATAGCTATCATCAATAATGGCTATTTAGGTATGGTAAGGCAATGGCAAGAGTTGTTTTATGAGCACCGTTATGTTGCTACACAGCTTCAGAACCCCGATTTTGTCAAGATTGCTGAAGCCTATGATATTCCCGGTGTCAGGGTGAAGCGTAAAGAGGAAATTATCCCGGCTATATATAAAGCGATAGATTACCCTGGGCCTTTTCTCATCGATTTTTTTGTCGAGCCAGAAGAAAATGTCTATCCTATGGTGCCAGGGGGAGGAACTTTATCCCAAATGCTAGAACTGCCCAAGCCAGAAATGGTAAGTCATTAGATACTTTTGGTGAGGTTAGGTGCATTGTCTACGACTAAGCATACTTTAGTAGCTCTGGTAGAAGATAAACCTGGCGTGCTGAACAGGGTAGCCAGCCTTTTTCGCCGCCGGGGTTTCAACATAGAGAGCATCACCGTGGGACATACTGAACAGCCTGGCTTGTCTCGTATGACCATCGTTGTCAGCGGTGACTCTGCTGAGGTAGAACAGGTTAGAAAACAATTAGACAAAGCAATCCCTGTAATTAGAGTGACTGACATAACTGAACAAGATATAGTAGCCAGGGAATTAAGTTTAATTAAAGTGAAGGCTACTAGTTCAACGAGGAGCGAAATAATGCAAATCGTTGATATTTTCAGAGCCAATATAGTTGATGTTGCCCCCAACTCGTTGACAGTAGAAGTTACTGGAGATGAAGACAAGGTGGGTTCCCTGTTCGAACTTCTTCGCAGATTCGGGATTAAGGAGATGGTCAGGACTGGGAGAATCGCTTTAACTCGTGGCAGCATGACTTAAGCTATCACTAGTAAAGGCAAGGGAGGATAATGATGGTCAAGATTTACTATGACAAGGATATTAAATTGGATTTAATTGAAAATGAAACTATTTGCATAGTTGGCTATGGTAGCCAGGGGCATGCCCATGCTCAAAATCTGAGAGATAGCGGTTGCCGTGTTGTTGTTGCTAGCAGAAAGGGAGGCAAAGGTTGGAAGGCAGCACAGAGTGATGGTTTTAGGGTGATGACTGTTGCTGAGGCAGCTAAAGAAGCAACTATCATTGTTATGCTGGCTCCTGATAATTCACACCGCGAAATCTACTATGACTCTATCGAGAAGGAAATGGGTAAAGGCAAAACCCTGATGTTTGCCCATGGTTTCAATATTCACTATTCCCAAATTGTGCCACCACCCAATGTTGATGTTAGCATGGTAGCACCCAAATGTCCGGGGCATATATTACGCCAACTTTATACCGAGGGTTCTGGGGCTCCAGCTTTGGTTGCTATTCATCAAGACGCCTCAGGCAAGGCAAAGGCTCTTGCTTTAGCTTATGCCAAAGGCATCGGTTGTGCCAGAGCTGGTGTTTTAGAAACAACTTTCGCTGAAGAGACTGAGACTGACCTTTTTGGGGAGCAAACAGTACTCTGTGGAGGGGTCTCTTCCTTGGTCAAGGCTGGCTTTGAGACTCTGGTAGAGGCCGGCTATCAGCCAGAAATTGCCTACTTTGAGTGCTTCCATGAATTAAAGCTCATTGTTGACCTTATGTATCAGGGTGGCTTGAATTATATGCGCTACTCAGTAAGTGATACTGCGGAATATGGCGACTACACTCGAGGGCCACGGGTTATCAATGATTTAGCCAAGGAGGAAATGAGACAAATCCTGGCAGAAATCCAGGATGGTAGTTTCGCTAAAGAGTGGATTCTGGAAAATCAGGCTGGACGTCCTAGCTTTAATGCTATGAGGCGGAAAGATGCCGAACACCCGATTGAAAGCGTGGGCAAAAAGCTTAGAGATATGATGTCCTGGCTAAAAAGATAAGGTGCACAAGGAAGTACCCTATCAGGTAATTAATTATCTGAAAGCCCAAGTTCTTCATAAAAAGAAGCCGATACAAAAAGCTATCCAAAATACCTATAATTACTGGAAGGCAATGTACGACTTTATGAAGGAGGGCCTCACTGAAGAGGAAGCTTCAAGGCTGTTAAGGAAAGCAGTAGATGCAATTAGGGGGAATTAAGTTAAGGAGTAAAGCATGGACAAAATAACTATTTTCGACACCACTTTGCGGGATGGCGAGCAGGCGGCTGGGGCAAGCTTAAATATTCAAGAAAAGTTGGAAATAGCTACGCAATTGGACAAGCTCGGCGTCGACGTTATTGAAGCTGGTTTTCCCATTAGCTCGGTTGGCGATTTTGAAGCTGTTCGTCTTATTGCCCAGGAGATAAAACGACCTGTAATTTGTGCTCTTGCCTTTGCCACCGCCGAGGCTATAGACAGAGCTTGGGAGGCAGTTAAAGGGGCAAATCACCCTCGAATCCATCTCTTCCTCTCTGCCTCGGACATTCACCTCTCCTACCAACTTAGCAAAAGTCGAGAAGAGGTTCTACAGACCTCCCGTGATATGGTAGCTCACGCTAAGAATTATTTGGATGATGTTGAATTTTCCCCTATGGATGCTACTCGTGCTGAACCTACATACATTTATCAGATTTTGGAGGCAGTGATTGATGCTGGGGCAACCACAGTTAATATCCCCGACACTGTGGGCTATATCACTCCGCAAGAGTTTGGTGACTTAATTCAGGGTATTCTGGCCAATGTGCCGAATATCCATAAGGCTATATTGAGTGTTCATTGCCATGATGACTTAGGGTTAGCAGTAGCCAATAGCCTGGAGGCAATACGAAGGGGGGCACGTCAAGTTGAATGTACTATCAATGGCATAGGAGAGCGGGCTGGCAATGCCTCCTTGGAAGAGATTGTCATGACACTAAAAACTCGGCAAAATGTCTTCAATCTTACCACCAACATTGATACGACCCAGATTTATAAGACGAGCCGTCTTGTAAGTGAACTTAGCGGTCTTCCCGTTCAACCCAACAAGGCTATCGTAGGAGCGAATGCCTTTCGTCATCAATCAGGCATTCATCAGGATGGCATGATAAAGAAAGCCATAACTTATGAAATTATGGAGCCAGGGTCAGTTGGCATCCCAGCAAGCAGCTTAGTATTGGGCAAATTAAGCGGTAAGCATGCCTTTAAGGAACGATTAGCTGAACTTGGCTATACCTTAGGTGAGGAAGCTTTAAATCACGCCTTTAAAAGCTTTAAAGAGTTAGCTGATAAAAAGAGGGAGCTCACCGACCGTGATATTGAATCTTTAGTAGCTGAAGAAATCCGTGTCGCTACTGAAATTTATCACCTTGACCATGTTGAAGTATCTTGTGGTAACCACAGTATTCCTACAGCCACAGTAAGGCTCATTGATCCTAAAGGGCAGAGTCTAGCTGATGCTGCTCTGGGCACAGGCCCGGTGGATGCCGTGTATAAGGCTATTAACCGCATAGTAGACATCCCAAATCAGCTCACAGAGTTCACTGTTAAGTCAGTTACCGAGGGGATTGATGCCATTGGGGAGGTGCTGATAAGGATTGAGAGTGATGGCATGGTTTATACCGGACGCGGTGCGGCTACCGACATCATAGTGGCCAGTGCCAAAGCTTATCTCAATGCTCTAAACCGACTTTTAATTAGTAAGGCGGCTAAAAAGAAAGGAAATTCGAGGTGAGCCCGTGGCTGGAGATGATATTACGCCTCCTTTTGGCAGCCGCTTTAGGAGCCGCCATCGGCTATCAACGGGAACGAGCGGGCAAGGCAGCAGGGCTACGTACTCACATCCTCATTGCCTCAGGGGCAGCATTGTTTACCGTTGCCTCCATTTTCGGCTTTGAAGGTAGCGCATTTGACCCGTCACGAGTTGCTGCTGGAGTAGTAGCGGGAGTTGGCTTCATCGGTGCTGGAGTTATTTTCCGCGGCATGCGCGGGGATGGAGTAGCAGGTTTAACCAGCGCGGCGTGCATTTGGATGGCTGCGGCTATAGGCTTAGCTGCTGGCGTGGGACTGTACTTAATTGCTCTCATTGCAACCATCATCGTTGTGATTGTATTGAGGCTTCCTAGTCTCCATGGCTAGAAAAAATGTCGTTGCAGTGAGCCGCAACCCTGAAGATAACGACGAAGGAGCAAATAATCTCAATGGAAACCTTAACCGAGAAGATTTTAACCGCACATAGTGATAAGAAAAAAGTCACGCCTGGCGACTTTGTGAATGCTAGAGTTGATTTAGTCTTGGCCAATGATATAACCGCACCTCTGGCTATAAAGGAATTTCAGCGGCTGGGAGTAAGCAAGGTATTTGATCCTAAAAAAGTAGTCATGGTTCCCGACCACTTTTGTCCTAACAAGGATATACTCTCTGCTGAACAGGCAAAGTTAATGCGTGAATTTGCCAAGGAGGAGGGTTTAGTTTATTTCGAGGTAGGGCGGATGGGAATTGAGCACGTGCTTCTGCCTGAGCAGGGTCTTGTTCTACCCGGTCAGGTTATCGTCGGCGCTGATTCCCATACCTGCACTTATGGTGCCTTGGGGGCTTTTGCCACTGGCATGGGCTCAACCGATATCGCTGTAGCTATGGCTACAGGACAAATATGGATGAAGGTGCCACCAACTATCAAGTTTATTTACCACGGCAAATTACCTAAATGGGTTGGCGGTAAAGACCTTATTCTTTACACCATCGGAGATATCGGCGTCGATGGGGCGCTTTACTCAGTTATGGAGTTCGCTGGAGAGGCAATTACCGAGTTAAGTATGGATGGACGCTTTACCATGGCAAATATGGCTATCGAGGCAGGGGCTAAGGCAGGCATTTTTAATGTGGATGACAAAACCGAAGGATATCTCCGTCACGCCATAGCGAGCCGAACTTCCTCTGCTTTTGCCGGGAGAGAAACGACGAGGCAATCTCAGCCTTATTCAGTATATCGGTCAGACGAGGGTGTCCAATATGCCAATATCATCGAATACGATGTATCAAAAATTGAACCCCAGGTAGCCTTTCCTCATATTCCCTCCAATGCTAAGCCCATAGGGCGAGTAGGTGACATAAAGTTAGATCAAGTGGTCATCGGGAGTTGTACCAACGGCCGCCTTGATGACTTGAGAATTGCAGCCAAATTGCTTCAGGGAAGGGAAGTACATCCTGAACTGAGATGCATCATTATTCCCGGCTCGCAAAGAGTCTATCTTGAGGCACTGAGGGAGGGATTAATAGAGATCTTCATAGAAGCTGGGGCTGCAGTAAGTACCCCCACCTGTGGGCCTTGCCTTGGTGGTCATATGGGGGTTTTAGCTGCTGGTGAGCGCTGCTTATCCACTACCAATCGAAATTTTGTCGGCAGAATGGGAAGTCCTGAATCTGAAGTTTATTTAGCTAGTCCAGCAGTAGCCGCAGCCAGTGCTATTTTAGGAAGAATCGCTAGCCCAGAGGGGAATTAGATAAGATTGCTACTAGCATCAGGAAAGTCTTGAAGAAATAAATGGTAAAGAGGATAACGAGTTGAAACTAAAGGGTAAGGTTCACAAATTCGGCGCAAATGTTGATACTGACGCCATTATTCCAGCACGCTACCTCAATGTCTCTGTGCCTGGAGAATTGGCCAAGCACTGTATGGAGGGTATTGACTCTGAATTTCTAAGTAAAGTCGAGCCTGGGGACATTATAGTTGCTACTACTAATTTTGGCTGTGGCTCTTCTCGAGAACATGCTCCTGTGGCAATAAAGGCTTGCGGTATTTCTTGTGTTGTTGCCCAGAGCTTTGCTCGCATTTTCTTCCGCAATGCTATCAACATCGGCTTGCCTCTTTTGGAATGTGCCGAAGCGGTAAATAAGACAGAAGCCGGTGATATTCTGGAAATCGATCTATTTAGTGGCGAAATCGACAATATTTCCAAACATAAGAAATTTTTTGCCAATTCTTACCCTGAGTTCATGATAGGAATCATTAATGCCGGCGGGCTAATCGGGTATACCAAAAGGAGGAGAGGGAATTCACCCTCACCTTAATCCTCTCCCTTCAAGGGAGAGGAATTCTGAGGGAGTGAATAACTATGGAATTTGATGTGGCAGTTTTAGCTGGCGATGGTGTTGGTACTGAGGTTGTAGCTGAGGCAGTAAAAGTCTTACAGTCCCTGGGTGAAAAGTTCGGGCGTAGGTTTCATTTACATCAGGGATTGGTAGGCGGCATCGCTATAGATACACAGGGCACAGCTCTCAGCCAGGAAACAATAGATATGTGTAAGCAATGTGATGCAGTGTTACTGGGAGCAGTCGGTGGCCCCAAATGGGATGATCCTCAAGCCAAAGTCCGTCCTGAAGATGGACTCCTGGCTCTAAGAAAAGAATTAGGATTGTTTGCGAATTTGCGTCCTGTGAAGGTTTTCCCTATACTGGTTAATTCTACCTCCCTCAAGCCAGGCATAATCGAAGGAGTTGATTTAGTAGTGGTTAGGGAACTTACTGGTGGACTTTATTTTGGTCAGCCCAAAAAGCAATGGCAGACTCCAGAGGGAAGACAAGCCGTTGATACCCTAATCTACTCCGAGGCGGAGATTGAGCGTATATTAAGAGTCGGCTTCGAGTTAGCCCGTAATCGTAGGAACAAATTAAGTTCGGTGGATAAGGCCAACGTCTTGCAGTCATCTCGACTGTGGCGGCAAATTGCTACGGAAATTTCTGCTGAGTATCCTGATATTGAGCTAGAGCATATGTTGGTTGATGCTTGTGCTATGCGCCTCATTCAGCGTCCTACTGAGTTTGACGTTATAGTTACCGAAAACATGTTTGGCGACATTCTTACTGATGAAGCTTCAATGCTAGCTGGCTCTATGGGAATGTTACCTTCAGCTAGCCTGGCTGGAATTCCCAAAGATAGAACGTTTGGTATGTATGAGCCAATTCATGGAAGTGCTCCACGTCGGGCAGGGCAAAATATGGCTAATCCTATCGCCACAATTTTGAGTGTAGCTATGATGCTTCGCTATTCTTTTAAAATGGAAATTGAAGCTCAAGCCATAGAAAACGCTGTCCTGGCTACTCTTGAACAAGGCTATAGAACCTACGATATAATGTCAGAAGGCAAAACCAAGGTGGGAACGAGAGAGATGGGAGAATTGATCGCTCAAAAAGTAAAGAGCTAGGGGGAGTTTCTTATGATGGCAGTGCAGCTTTATGACACAACCCTGAGAGATGGTGCCCAACAAGAGGGGATTTCCTTTTCTGTGGAGGACAAGCTAAAGATTGCCCAGAGACTGGACGAGCTAGGTATCGACTTCATCGAAGGTGGTTGGCCTGGCTCTAACCCTAAAGATACCGAGTTCTTTGCCAGGGCAGAGGATTTGAAATTAAACCATGCCATTCTCGTTGCTTTCGGCAGCACCAGGCGTTCGAATTGCAAGGCTGAGGAAGATGATAATCTTCAAGCTCTTCTAGAAGCTAAAACCGAGAGAGTTACCATTGTGGGCAAGGCCTGGGATAAGCAGGTAACCCGTGTCTTAGAAACCAGTCTAGAAGAGAACCTTAATATGATTAAGGATTCCATAACTTATTTAAAATTAAAGGGGCTTAGAGTTTTCTTTGATGCCGAGCACTTTTTTGATGGCTACAGTAGAAATCCCGAATATGCTCTTAAGGTCGTTACCACTGCTGCCGAAGCTGGTGCTGAGTGTGTGGTGCTTTGTGATACCAATGGTGGTAGTTTACCTCAGCAAATAGTAAAAGCTATCGAAGACGTTCGAAAACTGTCTTCTGTGTCTTTAGGTATCCACGCTCATAATGATGCTGAGTTGGCTGTGGCTAATTCCCTGGCCGCCGTGCAAGCTGGAGTCATTCAGATTCAGGGGACCATTAACAGCTATGGTGAGCGCTGTGGCAATGCCAATCTTTGTTCCATAATTCCGACTTTGAAACTCAAAATGGGCGTTGATTGTATTACAGAGGAGCAGCTACACAAGCTTACCGAGCTTTCCCGCTATGTATCTGAGCTGGCTAACCTACCTCACTATGCTCGTCTTCCCTATGTAGGCGCTGATGCTTTTACTCATAAAGGCGGAGCCCACGTCTCTGGTTTAATAAAATGGGAAGATAGCTACCAACATATCAATCCGAAATCAGTAGGAAATCGCTCTCATGTGGTAATTTCTGAGTTAGCAGGGAAAGGGAGCATCGTTTACAAAGCTAAAGAGCACAGCTTACCAGTTCCCAAAGGGAGAGAGGCTGAGAAGATATTGAAGCAAATCAAGTCACTGGAGAAGCAAGGCTTTCAATATGATAGTGCTGAGGCTTCGTTTGACCTATTGCTTCACCGTGCTCAACCTGAGTATAAACCACCTTTCGAATTAGTTGATTTCATGGTAGTCGTGGAGAAACACCGTCGCCCTCCTAGTAGTGGAGACCAAGATGAAGCATTAGCTGAGGCCAGTGTTAAAGTTAAGGTAGACGATAGAGTAGTGCACACGGCTGCCGAAGGTAATGGACCGGTCAATGCCCTTGACGAGGCGCTGCGCAAAGCTTTAATCCAGTTTTACCCTCACTTGACTGCTGTGACCTTGACCGATTACAAAGTGCGCATCCTTGAGGAAACTGCTGGTACCGCCTCACGCGTACGTGTGCTTATTGAATCTAGCGACGGCAAGGAGCACTGGAGGACTGTAGGCAGCTCAACTAATATCATTGAAGCCAGTTGGCTAGCCGTGTCAGATAGCATCGAATACTGGCTGATTAAGCAGGCTGAGGGACAAAAAACGGATTAAAGCCAATCAGAGACATAGCTGCTTCAGACTACAACTGAAGCCCAAGCCGCTCTCGTATGCCTGGATGGCAAAGGCTGAGAAGACGAACGCCTCGTGCTAATAATGAGACTCGCCCTCGTTCTAAAGGTTAAGGAACCAAAGAAAGGAGAGATGGCGATTGGCGCTCCTGGTGAGTGGAGTGTGGATATAACTGAGGTAACAAGAATGCTGCCTAGGACAGGTTTTGTGGCTCAGCGAGTCCGCCACAACGCCCTTTTTACACTGGAAAGCGACTCTTCTCAAACGTGGTATACTATTTCTATTAAGCAGCACGAGAAGAGGCTGAAGAAAGTGGGCTTCAATTTGGAATTGCAGGCATGTGAACATTCGATTGGGAAAGTATCTGATTAGGAAATAGAATACTTTCTTAAGATATGTCATAAGAACTGCCGTCTGATTAAGAGAAGTGATATGAGAGGACTGGAGTATGTGAGGTAGGAACCAAGGGGTGAATATTGCAGATGTTAAATATTGTTGACTTAGGTGTAAAAACTATAGAGCCGGCTAAGGTAGCTTTTTGCCAGATTGAGGGACCAACCTGGTTAGAGGCTACACAAGATTACCGCTTCACCAAGGCGGTAGCACAATCTCAAGAAGAAAGAGTCTTAAAATGTCTAAATGTATTAGAAGCAGGAATTAGATTTGCTGTTTTCCCCGAAACTAGCATACCCGAAGATACATTGCCGAAACTTATAACCGCTGCAAAAGACAAGAACATCTATATTATTGGTGGCCTGGAATATGACTGCTCGTTAAGAGATCGTTCCGCCGTGGTTACCCCTTCAGGGAAATGCTATAAGAGCGCCAAGTTGACGCTATCAAAATATGACCATCCCAAAATGAGACCGGGGGAGTTTATAAATTGTTTTATTAACAGTGGTTTTGGAGATTTTGGGGTTCCGCTTTGTTATGACTACACTTCTCAGGATTTGACAAATGAGCTATCAGGTAAAGTTGACATCCTTTTCGTGCTTACGAATAATCCAGACATAAGCACGTTTTTGCAGAAGGCTACCAGTGATTGTTGGTCTTCTTATTGCTTCGTCGCTGTATGTAACAATGCTAGGTTTGGTGGTTCAGGAGTTTATGGCCCATTGGACAAACTCAAGAGAAGGGAGGTTGACAAAAGGATATTAGAGCTGCCCAAAGGCGAAATATGTGAAAACGTTGATTTAGATATCACGGGATTAAGAGAAGCTATTAAGAGAGGGACAGGTTTAGTATTAGAGGATGGCTCTAGGTTTAAAGCACTTCCTGCTAATTTCCAAAGGGAGAGAAATATACCTGCCTCTAAACCTCAACTTGAGTATACCCTCTTAGATTGGCCTGAACCTTTCGACCAAGACTGTGTTGTTATTATTGGCTCTGCTAGACAAAGGGCTATTTATCGACTAAGTGTAAGCAAAGATACACTCGAAAAGATTGGGCAAATGGACCGGGGCTTCTTCAGGAGACTTGTACCCTATTTACCATATCCACCTGAAGAAAAATATTTCATCGGCACTCCCTCAAATGCTATCTTCCTACCACAACTTACAGCACGATTACTTTCTTCGAAGCGCAACAAACCACCACAAGTTTACGAAGATGACTGGGCTATTGAGGGAGCTAAAATCCATCCGCTACTCCGCCAGCACAACATTATTAGCCTAGGAGCACCCGACTCCAATAAGGTTTCCGAGAAAATTAATGAGGAACTAAAAGAGAATGGGCATGTATATTTCCCCCAAAAAAGACGTCCATACGCAGTATTTGATGAATCGATAAGCGCAAATATAGAAGCTGGGCAGGGTGGAGATAAGGCGGGAATCATTGGTTTGACAAGAAATCCATTTAACCCGGACAAACTGGCAGTGCTATGTGCAGGCACCCATGGAATAGGGACTGCTGCGGCTGTAAAGTTCCTTTCACAAAATGATGGTGAAGCATTCAGAGGACATAGATATGGTCTCACCGTATTCGCTATCAACCTGGACAGACCGGAGGGATTTTTAAAGGGGCCTGTGGAAAAAGTCCTTAAAATATCAGATCCTGAATTAGACCAGTATCTAGACCAGTATCTGACTATCTTGTGGTAGAAACAAAACCACCTAATGAGTAAAGCTGTAGTGATTGTCGGAGCGCATTTAGACAGTGTTAAATTAGCTCTCTACTTATAATGGCTTGCCAATAGGCATGATATATAAAGGCTTAATCTGCTCTTCTAAGCCAAGAGCTCGTCTTACTTCTTCATCGTAAAAAGCCCCAACTTCCACTGTAGCTAAGCCCAAAGACACAGCCTGAAGGTGGATGTTTTGCCCCACATGCCCCACTTCCATATGGACATATCTTTCGCCTCGCCTGCCATAAGCGTAGGAAGTCCTGGTATAAAGGGCACAAACGACAATATCTACTGGAACCTCGGCAATAAATCCTTGATCCAAAGCTGTTCTAGCTAAATCTAGTCTTAAATCGCCTCGCAGGTGCAAGCTTAAGGAATGAGAATCAACTTCATAGTGGTAGACCCCAGCCTCCAGGTCTCCTATGGTTTGTTTGCCAACAACCGCAAAAATCTCCAGAGGATATGTAGCTCCAGCACTGGGTGCGGCTCTGAGTTTTCCAGGTCCAGTGATGCCCTGAGCAGACCAGAGTAGCTGGCTTAATTGGGATAAAGCTAACGGCTCTGAGCGGTATCTGTGAACCGACCTGCGTTTTGCCATGGCCCCTTCTAGTGAAACCTCACCTTTTAGCTGGGGAGGGGGGAGCTTTATTTGAATCAGATTGCTTCGCTTCACTCGCAATGACGTGCTTGCCCTAGCCCTTAATAACAGCTAAAGGTACAGCCATGGCTACTTTCTTAGAGATACCAGCTTTATGGACAACATCAATCACTTGGGTAACATCTTTATAAGCTTGGGATGCTTCCTCAGCCAAAGCAGGAATACTTCCTGCTTTGACGGTGATGCCCCTGGCCTCCAACTCGTGGACCACCTCGCTGCCTTTGAGCATCCTTTTGGCGGCACCACGACTAAGTACTCTGCCAGCGCCATGGCAAGTGGAGCCAAAGGTCTCATCCATAGCTTTCTGGGTGCCTACAGCAACGAAAGAGCAACGGCCCATATCCCCAGGAATAAGCACAGGTTGCCCTATTTTCTTATAGCGTTCAGGGATATCTTTGTGCCCTGCTGGGAAAGCTCTAGTGGCTCCCTTACGGTGCACACAGACTTCAACTTTCTGACCATCTACAGTGTGTTCCTCTATCTTGGCAATATTATGAGCCACGTCATAGACCTGCTTCATACCAAGCTCATCAGGACCTTTGCCGAAAACTCTAGAGAAGCTTTCTCTAGCCCAATGAGCGATACATTGCCGATTGTTCCAAGCATAATTAGCAGCACATGCCATGGCACCCAGGTAATCCTTACCCTCCCTTGATTCTATGGGAGCACAGGCAAGCTGGCGGTCGGGAAGTTTTATCCCATACCTTGACACTGCCTCTTCCATTACACGTAAATGATCGGTACACACTTGATGACCGAACCCGCGAGAACCAGTGTGAATTAAAACTAATATCTGTCCAACTTCATTGATACCCATCACACTAGCTATCTCGGGGTCAAAGATTTCCTTTACCACTTGAACCTCGAGAAAATGATTTCCCGATCCCAGTGTGCCTGCCTGAGGCATACCTCTCTTTATCGCCTTGTCGCTTATCTTGCTTGGGTCAGCACCCTTTATACATCCACCTTCTTCGGTAGCATCCAGATCTTCCTCAGAACCCAGGCCATGTTTCACTGCCCAACGAGCTCCTTCGAGCATCAACTGTTCCATTTCTTTCCGACTTGCCTTTATTTTCCCTTCAGAGCCCAAGCCCGATGGTATATTAACGAACAACTCGTTAATGAGTTGTTTAATCCTGGGTTTTACTTCAGCTTCGCTAAGGCTAGTGCGCAACAATCTCACGCCGCAATTAATGTCATAACCTACTCCACCCGGGGAAATGACACCATCCTTGACATCCATCGCCGCAACCCCACCTATGGCAAAGCCATAACCCCAATGAATATCTGGCATGGCAAAGGAAAATTTAACTATCCCAGGGAGAAAGGCAACATTGGCGACTTGCTCCAGTGTTTGCTCTTCACGGATGGATTTCAGCATCTCTTCGCTGGTGTAGACTAAGCCAGGAACTCTCATACCAGATTTATAACTCTGAGGAATTTCCCAGTGATAATCATCTATCTTAATAAGGTGACCTTGCCATCCAGGCATAATTTGACTCCTAAATATCAAAGATTACTTGGGCTTTGTAACCACTATCCACTTTATCCACCTTCAGCATATGATATGTAGCTGCTTTCACTCCCGTTTTTATCTTATGTCTTAATGGGTCAAAGCTTTCCCCATAACAAGCAGCCTTAAGCTGGTTACAGCTCAAAGTCTCGATATCGAAACGGCCAAATAAAATATGCTCGGCGTCAAAGAGATAAATAAGCTCATTAAGCCATTCCACCAGCAAGCTGTCTCTATCCTCACTAACGATCTCCAAATCCCGTCGCAAACTCTCTTTAATACTTTCAGGCTTTGTGATTAAGCTAAACAGAGCCGAAGCAGCATTGATAAAGAGTTGCTTGATATCAGCTCCATAGGCGATGATACCAATATCAGCAGTGTGATCAATGAATTCATATGCTTTTACCGCCATACTGACCTACCACAAGAGAAGGTAAGTCTAATTATATCACGCTTCGTGGTCTCGTCCAGATAAACAAGTGGCTTCTTTGTATTCATGGCGCTAATGGCCCATCGTTGCAACATTGAGGCCAAAAATCCCTTAGGCGACACTTGTAAAAGTCCCCCCGTTTGTAATTCCACACTGGCGGGCTTTAAATGACCTGATATACTCGCTAGACATGTGAGCGAGTACAATCATTTGCACTTTGATGAAGCTAATGCTACAATCCAAAACCGTGGTACTTAGCGATCGAACAATCAAGGATGAGATTGCTAAGGGCAGGATAGTTATCGAGCCCCTGAACCCAAGTTGTATTCAGCCAGCAAGTGTCGATGTTCGCCTAGATAAAAAGCTCCTTATCTTCAGAACCTGGCGTCATCCTTTCTACATTGATGTAAGACAAAACATAGATGACTTGTCTGAGCCAGTGGAAATCGATGGAGACAAACCATTTCTATTAAATGCTGGAGAATTCATTTTAGCCAGCACTCTAGAATCAATCACTTTGCCCAATGATATTGTAGCTCGGCTCGAGGGCAAGAGTTCCCTGGGCAGGATTGGGCTTCTAATTCACTCCACAGCCGGCTACGTTGACCCTGGATGGCACGGACACCTTACTTTGGAGCTATCCAACGTGGCTAAGTTACCAGTGACCCTCTACTATAAGATGGAAATTGGTCAAATATCCTTTCTCCGCTTGACTTCTCCTGCAGAAAGGCCTTATGGTTCACCTAGCCTGGGGAGTAGATATCAGGGGCAAACCGACCCTACACCGAGTAGATACTACAAAGATCTTATTAAGGAGTATTAAACCTTGACAAGATCCATAGATTACATGGAGCGTGCCTTATCCTTAGCTAAATTAGCTTTAGGGTATACGAGTCCTAACCCAGCAGTAGGGGCTGTGGTTGTTAAAGATGGACTGATTGTAGGCCGGGGATACACACAGCCTGCAGGCTCAGACCATGCCGAGATAATGGCACTTCGCCAAGCTGGCGAGGCCGCAGGAGGAGCTACCATGTACGTTACCTTGGAACCTTGCTGCCATTATGGACGCACTCCACCCTGCACTCAAGCCATAATCGATGCTAACATTTCAGAAGTCCATATAGCCTTACTTGATCCCAACCCTTTAGTTGCAGGGCGTGGAGTAGGTGAGTTAAACAAGGCTGGCATTAAAACTTACATAGGGGAGCATCAAGAAAAAGCTTACGAAATAAATGAAGCTTATATTAAGCTCATCACCACAGGCATGCCTTTCACTATTGCCAAGTTTGCTATGAGCCTTGATGGTAAAATCGCTACCAAGAGCGGCCACTCCAAGTGGATCAGCAATAAGGAGGCAAGGAAATACGTGCATGCTTTGCGTCATACTGTAGATGCCATAATGGTAGGAGCAAACACCGTTATTATTGATAACCCAAACCTTACGGCCAGAGGCTGCTGTTGTGGCAAAGGAGGCACGAGAAAAGCACAGCCACTACGCTTGGTTGTTGATAGTAAAGGAAGGGTACCATTAGATTCAAAAATATTTAAAGAACACGGAAAAGCCGTGGTTGCTGTGGTGAAACCTTTTGACCCAGAAAAAAGAAAGAGGTTCACGGAGGCAGGTGCTGAAGTGCTAGAAGTGCCAGAGAGTGATGGTTTAGTAGATGTGGAGGAATTGCTGAAGATATTGGGGGAACGAGGCATCGTCACCATTTTAGTGGAAGGGGGAGCTAGCGTTCTTGGTTCGCTCTTTGATCATCACTTAGTGGACAAAGTGCTAGCTTTTATTTCACCAATTATCATAGGCGGTGAGAGGGCTAGAACTGCCGTAGCTGGATATGGAGTCAATAACGTAGCTGAATCTTTGCATCTTAGTAGTATCAGCACCGAGAATATCGGTGATAACGTATTGGTCAGCGCGTATGTGAGGAAATAAGTGTTTACCGGGATAGTTGAGGAAATTGGCGTGGTCAGGGAGACAAGTCCCAACCGCCTAGTTGTTGAAGCTCAAAATGTGCTTGAAGGGACAAAGGTAGGTGATAGTATAGCTGTTAATGGTGTCTGTTTAACGATTAGCTCCTTGAGCAGCAAGCAATTCAGTGTGGATGTTATGCCCGAGACACTGCGCCGTAGCAATCTTGGACTGCTTCACTACGGAGACAAGGTAAACCTGGAAAGGGGATTGGTGATAGGCGGACGTCTAGGTGGCCACTTAGTGTTAGGTCACATTGATGATACGGGAATGGTTGAGTCGATTATTCCTGAGCAAGCTGCATCCATTATGAGAATCTCGACACCTGCTAAATTGATGCTCTATATGGCACCCAAGGGCTTCATCGCCGTTGACGGTGTCAGCCTGACCATTATCGATATTGAGAACTTATCCTTTACTGTATCTCTAGTGGCTTACACCTTAGAGCATACTACCTTAGGTAATAAAAGACCTGGTGAGCAAGTCAACCTGGAAGCTGATATTATAGCCAAATATCTGGAACGGCTTAAGGGAGAGAGAAATCAAGACCTAACCCTTGATTTCCTCAGAGAATATGGCTTTGCGGGAGGAAATCTTAAATAGTGTTGGCTACTATCCCAGAGGCAATCGAGGACATAAAATCAGGCAAACTTGTTATCATCATTGATGATGAATCTCGCGAAAACGAGGGCGATCTAGCAATGGCTGCGGAGAAAGTCACACCGGAGGCCATAAATTTCATGGCTAAGTATGCCCGAGGCTTGATTTGTCTTCCCATTATTGAGCAAAGGCTTGCTGAATTAAGAATACCATTAATGGTTCAGGAGAATACTTCGAGACATTCCACCGCTTTCACAGTGTCTGTAGAGGCAAAATATGAAGTAACTACCGGTATTTCTGCTTTTGATCGAGCACAAACGATAAAAACGGTGCTTGACCCTAATACTAAACCGGATGATCTGGTCCGGCCAGGGCATGTATTTCCTATCCGAGCCAGAGAAGGCGGAGTATTAGTGAGGGCAGGACACACTGAGGCAATTGTTGACCTGGCTAGGTTAGCTGGACTCTACCCCGCCGGTGTCATATGTGAAATTATGAATGAAGATGGCACTATGGCACGTTTGCCTGAACTTGAACTTATAGCCTCTGCGCATGGTTTGAAGCTCATGACAATCGCTGATTTGATCACTTATCGCAGACGGCATGAGAAGCTAGTGCAAAAGGTGACTGAGGCCAGACTACCTACTAAGTACGGCGAATTTATAGCCGTAGCTTACAGGAGCACCGTTGATATCGAAGAGCACGTCGCTTTAGTTAAAGGCGATATATCGGGCCCTGAACCGGTATTGGTACGAGTCCATAGTGAGTGCCTTACTGGTGATGTCTTTGGTAGTTTGAGATGTGATTGTGGTGACCAAATTGCGATGGCTTTGCAAAGTGTTGCTAATGAAGGCCGAGGAGTTTTCCTCTATATGAGACAAGAAGGAAGGGGAATTGGATTCCACAATAAGCTTCGCGCCTACGCTCTTCAAGACCAGGGAATGGATACTGTGGAGGCTAATGAAGCCTTAGGTTTCGCCCCTGATTTAAGAGATTATGGGGTGGGCGCTCAGATTTTGGCTGACCTGGGTTTACATAATATTCGGCTGCTTACCAACAATCCCAAGAAAGTAGTTGGCTTGGAGAGCTATGGGCTTAGGATAGTGGAGACTGTACCATTGGTAGTTCCACCTAACCCTTATAATTTCAATTATCTACGAACCAAGCGAAAAAAAATGGGGCACAATTTGCCTGTCTAAGGAGGTAAGTGATGGCTAAGCGTTATGAAGGAACATTGCTAGGCAAGGATCTTAAATTTGCTATCGTCGTTTCTCGATTCAATGAGTTGATAACTACCAGGCTGCTTGAGGGAGCTACGGATGCCTTATTACGCCATGGCGTTGAGGAAAAGGATATTGAAGTCGCTTTAGTTCCAGGTTGTTTTGAGATTCCGCTTATGGCCAAAAGATTGGCACAGAGCGGTAACTATGATGCAGTAGTGTGTCTTGGTGCTGTGATTCGTGGCGGGACTCCTCACTTTGAGTATGTAGCTTCCGAAGTAAATAGAGGAATCGGTAGAGTAAGCTTGGATACTGGTTTACCTGTAGCTCAAGGTATAATTACTGCTGATACCCTGGAGCAAGCCATCCAGAGAGCCGGAGCCAAAGAAGGTAACAAGGGTTTCGTTGCTGCACTGAGCGCTATTGAAATGGCAAATCTAATCAGGACTCTTCAGTGACTTTGTAAACTTTGTCACCCCGCCTTACCCTGTCGGGCACTTTTATGCCAATATAGTCACCTGGCTTTGCCTCAGTGATATCGACGCGGTCAATTTGCATGGATTCCACAGTGATTTCCATGTCTGTGGTAGCACCCTTAACATGAATCCTGTCGCCTATTTTCAATATGCTATCCATCTCGATACCAGCTACCACAGGCTTAGCGAAGAAATCTACTACCTTACCAATTTCTACTTCTGGCATTTCTCAAATACCTCCTTTGCGAGGCAATATACACTTTTTCTCACCCTAAATCAATATACATATATATAACGTTACATCGCTTGACAGCCCTCCCAGTTTATACCTATGATAGCTAAATATTAAGCAAACTTGATTGGAGGTGATAAACCATGGCTTCAGGAAAATCAGGACAAGCATATTCTTGGGAAGAGGTACTTTCTTTCGACCGATTAAAGCGGGCTATGACACGGAGAGTTCTGGACAGAATCGAGAGCATGTGTCAGGAAAATGAAGCTGTAAGCCTTGACCAAATCAACGAGGTGGTTAGTGATGAATGGCAGAAAGCTAAGCAAGCAGCCCGATCCTCACCAGCAGCAAGGGAAGCCTTTCGCAAATATGTAGAACGCACTATATCCGACCGGATAGACGAGCTAATACAAAGAGACAAGGCTGAGCTGGAAACCTTGGGCGTCACAGAGAGGAGCTTATAAATTGGCTTCACGTGATAATAGTGATCCTGTTGTCCAGATTGATAAAGGCCTGAACACAGAGCAGATAAACAAGCGCCTGAGCATGTTAGACGAACGCTTGGACAATATCGATTCTATAATCACATCTCTGGTACAAAGGGTTATGGAAAGACCCATCACCTTGGAGGTCACCTGCCCTAAATGTGGTCAAGCCATAGAGGTTAACATAACCAGTAGTATGAGGCTGCGAGCTAAAGATTAAGCTACCAGCATTTATAGAGTAGGCAAGTATTCTCTGATCTCATAGTCAGTTACCTGGGTGCGGTAGCGGCTACAACTACCTTAGCTATCTTGGATAGACAATGATGGTGATTCTTATCCTTATCTTGTCTTTTGCGTAGCTCTTCACCTATGACCAGCTAATAGCAGGCTTTTATATATCACTATAGAGCTCAAACTCGTAAGGATGTGGCCTAGCACGTAATGGTTCCACTTCCTTGTTTAGCTTATACTTGATCCAAGCACTTATCAAATCCTCGGTAAACACTCCTCCTCTTAATAAAAAGGCATGGTCGTCTCTCAGGGCGTCTAAGGCATCTTCCAAAGAGCCAGGTAGGGCTTTAATATTAGCCCTCTGTTGCTCTGCCATTTCAGCGATATCCACTTCAAAGGGTCCAAACCCTTCGGCAGTTGGATCTATTTTATTCTCGATGCCGTCAAGGCCTGCCATCAGCATGGCTGACAAAGCCAGATAGGGGTTGCAGGTTGCATCCGGAGGACGGAATTCTACTCTTGCCCTCTCCCTATTTACATCATACATGGGTATGCGCACTGCCGCTGTCCTATTCGCTGCGCCATAGAAAAGATTTACGGGCGCTTCATAGCCAGGGATCAGCCGCTTGTAAGAATTAGTGCTAGGATTGGTAAGCGCGAGGAGTGCCGGCCCATGACTCAACAACCCGCCAACATAGTTTAGAGCCAGTTGACTCAAGCCAGCATAACCGTCTTGGTCATAAAAGAGCGAAACCTCGCCATCAGAGAGATACTGGTGGACATGCATACCACTCCCGGCCTCTTGATACAGTGGCTTAGGCATAAAGGTAGCAACCTTATGGCTCTGATATGCAACGTTCTTTATAATATACTTCATTAACATCACCGCATCCGCTGATCTGAGCAGAGTATCATGTGGTACCTCGATCTCTAGTTGAGAGGCGCTGCCCACCTCGTGGTGGTGATACTTTACCGGCATGCCAGCTTCTTCTATTAACTTGACCATCTTAGACCTCAGGTTAGATGTAGTATCTGCAGGCGGTATGCCATGATATCCGCCCTTCGGAGGAAACTTATATCCCAAATTTGGGCTCTCTTGTCTACCCGTATTCCAAAAGGCCTCAATTGAATCTATGGAATAGAATGCTTGCTGCACATTAGAAGCGTACTTCATATCATCAAAGATGTAGAATTCGAGTTCTGGGCTAAACAAGGCTGTGCCCTTCTGTGTCGAGGTCAAATACGCCTCTGCTCTCCTGGAAACATTGCGAGGATACCTGAGGTAAGGTGCTCCCTCAGCCTCGAAGATATCACACGTTATACTGAGCGTCCTAAGCTCGCCAAAGGGATCAAGGATACAAGTGCTATTGTCCGGTATTATCTTCATGTCTCCTGCTGCTACCTTCTTGTAGCCAGGGTAGCTAGAGGCATCTATTCCGATACCATCGGTGAACGTCGACTCGCTCAACTGGCTCACGGGGATAGTAACATGATGCCAGCGGCCGATCAGGTCAACAAGTTTAAAATCCACCATTTCAATGCCTTGATCCCTAACAAACTTGAATATTTCTTCCGTTGTCAAAAACATATTTCCCTCCTGCAGATTAAATTCACGCAACCTTCACCGCTGTTCCATAAGCTACTATTTTAGCGGCTCCAGACATTGCTGTTGAACTTGCGCCAGCATTACAGTGTGCTCTTTGATCTCACCACCAACAATATTTCGCAAGCTAACCATAACATCACGCCCCACATGCGTGGCCCTAATTTTCTCAGGCTATTCTCCCTTTATTTATCTGACTTGCTCTCTAAATTGATTATTGATCTGAGCCATTCCAATCCAGACAGTGTGCAACTCGCCTCCTTAAACTCTTTCATAAGTCCTGAGTCCACTTCACGGCATTGGCAAAAATCTGGAATCCATCCCCATATTTCTTGCTTCCCAGTCTTGTCCACTGTGGATGTTGGGTGCCTCGGATGTACCGTTCAGGGTGTGGCATCGAGGCAAAAATACGCCCCGAGGCATCGCAAATGCCAGCAATATTCGCCACTGAGCCATTAGGGTTATAAGGATAGCCTGCTTTGCTGTTTCCATTCTCGTCGGTGTAATATAGCACTACATTCAAATGAGGTAAGGCCTCAGGTGTAACAACAACCTTCCCCTCACCGTTAGCAACAGGTAGATACATACTGTTTATTCCTTTGGTGAATATGCACGGGCTTTCCGTGTTCACTTTTAGATGCACCCAGCGGCACTCAAACTTACCCGAATCATTTGCTGCCAAGGTTAGTAGTGGCTGGCTAGTTTGTGACAACTCAGGCAAAATGCCAGCTTTCACCAGCACCTGAAACCCATTGCAAATTCCTAAAATCAAACCCCCATCATCGACAAACCTCTGTATATCTTCACCAAGTTTCAGCCTAAGTTCATTGGCTAGCACCTTACCTGCAGATATATCATCGCCGTACGTGAATCCACCAGGAACGACTAATATCTGATAATCAGAAAGTCGCTGCTCACGGCGAATCAATGCACCAACGTGGACTAAAGATGTTACTGCCCCAGCTTGCTGGAAAGCAAAAGCCGTCTCAGCATCACAATTTGTCCCGGGGGCACGCAATATCAGCGTCCTTGTTGTGCTCATTTGCTTCTACCAGCGGATAGGGCGCTGCCAGGCTTCTTTTAGCTCTTCTAGAGTAGCCGCCACAATCCTCCTACCATCCAAGCCATAGGCCTCAAGCATTTCGGAGTCGGTAATGTGACCAATAACTGCGAAGCTTCTACCTTGCATCACTTCCTCAAACTCATCTTTATCCTCTGGTGCTACCTCCGCCAAGAGCCGACTGTTCGATTCAGAAAATAATAAGAAGTCATCCCTATCTATGGGTTCACCAAGTGGGATAGATTCCAGGTGGATTGTGGCTCCCAACCCTCCAGCAAAGGCCATCTCGGCCAGAGCCACGCCAATACCACCTTCACTGCAGTCATGACATGCCCTAACCAAACCTCTCTCTATAGCTAGACTCAAACTATCCATCAACTCTCTCGCTATCTGCGGATTCACCTTAGGTACATTGTTACCTGCAAAACCGTGAGTCCTGAAGTATTCAGACCCACCCAATTCATTCTGCGTAGTGCCCACAATATAAATCAGGTCGCCAGCTTTCTTGAAATCCATTGATATGGCTCGGTTTACATCTTCCATTACACTTATGGCAGAGATGAGTAAAGTATGGGGGATAGAAATAGTCCTGCCTTCAAATTCAAACTCGTTATTGAGGCTATCCTTGCCGGAAATAAACGGGGTCTCATAGACAATGGCCATATCGTAGCAGGCCTGGGCTGCTCGGACTAAAGCCCCCAGCATGTCAGGCCTGTCGGTGTTACCCCAGCTGAAGTTATCTAGCAACGCCACCCGTTTCAGATTACCCCCAACAGCTATAATCTGCCTCAAGGCTTCGTCAATGGCTGAGGCCGCCATCCAGTAGGGGTCTATCTCTCCATATCTGGGGTTTATGCCATTGGATACAATTACACCCCTTTCCGAGTCTAAGACTGGCCTGATAATGGCAGCATCGCCTGGTCCATCATTATCCTTGCCCACCAGAGGCTTGAGAACACTACTCCCCTGCACCTCATGGTCATATTGGCGTATTACCCACTCCTTGCTACACACATTCCATGAACCAAGAATTTGAAGTAAAGCTCCACCTAAGTCCTGTGGCGTAGCAAAGTCAGGCTCAGCGTACTGTAGTCGTTCCCATAGCACTTCTCTCTCTAGCTGCGGTCGACCCTTATGCAGAAATTCCATGCTCAGGTCACATACCAAATTCTCCTGGTAAAAGAGCTTAAGCCTTCGGTCACTGGTAAATTCGCCGATGACTATTGCCTCAACATCCTCAGCAGCGAAAAGGGTTAACAGTTCCTCAACGCAGTCTGGTGGAACAGCCAACACCATCCGTTCCTGAGACTCAGACACCCATATTTCCGCATAGGACAGCCCAGCATATTTTAGCGAAACCTTATCCAGGTAGACACGTACCCCTGTTTCAGCAGCCATCTCACCCACAGCCGATGAAAGCCCACCACCCCCACAATCGGTTATCCGGCGATAGAGTCCACGGTCCCTCGCCTGGAGGAGAACATCAATAAGCCTCTTTTCTACAATGGGATTGCCAATCTGAACTGAGCTATAGGAAACGGTGGTTGACTCCTCGGTGAGTTGTTCTGAGGCAAAGGTCACACCGTGTATCCCGTCACGCCCAGTTCTGCCCCCGACCAATACCACCAAATCACCAGGTCTCTGCTGTCCTCTCTGAGACAGGCGTTTCGGCAATAGCCCCAATGTTCCACAGAAGACAAGCGGATTAGCCACATATCGTTCGTCAAACAGGATGGCGCCATTAAGGGTAGGGATTCCAAGGCGGTTGGCGTAGTCAGCCACACCAGCCCGAACACCCTTAAAAACACGACGCGGATGCAAGACTCCTGGCGGTAACCTGTCATATAGAAAATCAGGGGGCCCAAAACAGAATACATCAGTGTTTAGGATTGGCTTGGCACCTAACCCTGTACCCAACGGATCACGAACGACGCCACCTATCCCGGTTGAAGCCCCTCCATAGGGCTCAACTGCCGACGGGTGGTTATGAGTCTCGACCTTGAAGCAGAGAGCCCAACGACCATCAAAATCAATCACCCCAGCATTGTCCTCAAAAACGGAGAGACACCAAGGCTTGTTCAGTTCCTCAGTTACCTTCATGATAGTATCCTTGAGTAAGTTATCTATAGCTATATCACCAAACTTGATTCTGCCTTTGAATGTTTTGTGCACACAGTGCTCAGACCACGTTTGAGCTAATGTCTCTAGCTCAGCATCGGTGGGGTTACGCCCACACTTGCGAAAGTAAGCAGTGATTGTCTGGAGTTCATCAGTAGTGAAGCTAAATTGCTTCCTTATCTTCACAAGCTCTGTGTCATCTGGTCCCAGAATGTCTACCTGCTTTAGCTTGAATTCATACTGAGGGTTTTCAGGGAACATTATTGGCTCTGCTTTAACTACATGCTGGACAATCGGGTTCACCAGTAATTTACTGCATATTGCTTCTAGCTGATCTTCATCCAGTTGTCCTTCAATAAGATAGCGCCTTGCCGTTTTAACCGCTCTGACACCTCTAACACCTAAATCCTGTACTGCTTTCATGACAGTGCTCTCAACCGGGTCAGTGACACCAGCATTGTAAGCGACCTCAATAGTGTGATAGCGGGTGCCGACGTTGATCTTGTCCCAGGAAGCCGGCTCACACCGATATTCCTGAGTCAACGGGTCAGCCAGAAGACTTCGACAAACCAGTTCTAGCTCGTCAAGTTTCAAGTCTGCGTCTAGCCAGTATAGGTCTACTACACGAACATTCGAGACCTCTGTTATTCCCAGATCATGTATATCCTTGACAATACCAAGCCCTCTTGCATCTGCCAGGTGGCTTTTTAGCCAAACTTCCACTCTATACATTTTCTAAAGGTAAACCATGCTTCACTATCTTCAATAATGTCAATCCAGGAAAGATTCTAGTGAATTATCTACTCAGGAATCCACTAATCCAAAATAGGTTTTTTAGCCAAGCAAATATCAAGCCTAGTTTAGGCCACTTGCTCTACATCCCTGGCATTTCAATGGCATCTTGCGCCTCTGGCGGTAGCTCAATGGAAACTGGTTGATTATAATCGTGAACTGTCATACCCATGCTCAAATCCATAGTCATCCTCTCAAAGTCCTCAGAAGTGGCTCCTACATCCTCAGGGGTCAGTTCCATAAGCATGTGAACCTCAGTCTTGGTCAAGAGATAACTATCCTTGGCTATCCATTCTTTAACTGACATCTCCTTAAACAGCTCTGCCAGATTAAGTTCCCCCAAGTTTATGCCCTCCATGCCCAACTGCTGAGATAAGTAGTCAGCTAGTTTCTCCATATCGGGCGTTATCTCAAATATGTAACAATCAACGTCATCTACAATTTCGCTATCCACGAACTTGACCTCCGCTGCTGTTTCCAGCAACTCCATCTGTTGCTCAAGCTGGTTCTGTGTTTCCCACATCCCTTCGGGCAACTCCATCTTCATCCACTGCTCATCCATTTCAGGCACGCTCATTTCCATATACATCCATTCACCGACAATGTATGTCTCCATCCCCATCTCTTGTTCACCCTGCTCAGGTATGTTCATAGTCATAGTCATAAGCATCTGCATTTCTTTGTGCACGTTATCTATTGCACCAGTGCCAACAGCATCCATAGTCATTGTTCCTGGCTCAGTTCCACCAATTACCTCCATTGTCACAGACATATCCATATCGAATTGATAGGTGTTTGCCTCTACAGCGGCACTCACTGCCTCGGTTACTATTTGGTCTATCTGCTCTGGAGTGAGCACCTCTCCTTTTTGAGCACAACCAACAAAGGCAAAACATAGCACTAACGCTAACGATAAAAGCAATATTTTCCTTATCATTGCTGATATACCTCCTCCTGTATTATTCTCACATTATACCGTTTTGCTCGGGCAGAAGTAATACTTTCCCTCCATTTGTTGACTTATAATCACAAGTGATTTATTCTCTAAACCGATTGGTGATAGGCAATCTTCTATCCCTGCCAAAGTCCCTGGGAGTTATCTTTACGCCAGGAGCAGCCTGACGGCGCTTGTATTCATTCCTGTCCACTAGCTGAGCTGCTCTCATAACTATCTCGCGGTCAAAACCCATGGCTACGATTTGGTCAATTGCCACATCGTCTTCCACATATGCTTTTAAAATGGGGTCTAGAATTTCGTATGATGGCAGAGTATCTGTATCTTTCTGGTCAGGTCTCAGTTCAGCCGATGGCGCTTTGGTTAAAACAGTGGATGGTATCATCTCTCTCCCTGCCTGGCGATTCTTATATTGGGCTAATTCAAAAACCATCGTTTTAGGCACATCCTTGATGACAGCAAATCCTCCGGCCATATCACCATAGAGGGTAGTATAGCCTGTGGCTGTCTCGCTTTTATTGCTACAAGTAAGTACCAACCAGCCAAACTTATTGGATAAAGCGAAGAGGATATTACCTCTGACCCTCGCCTGAATGTTCTCTTCTGTGACATCTGGTTGAGTATCTTTGAAAGGCTCCGCCAGCATTTCTAAGTATGAACAGAATGCTTTCTCGACAGGAATGACTTTAAGCTCCATGCCCAGGTTTCTCGCCAATAGCTCAGCGTCTGATATGCTACCAGGTGATGAGTAACGAGAGGGCATAGCAACACCCACAACATTGTCAGCTTCCAGGGCATCTACTGCTATAGCAGCCACCAGAGATGAGTCAATCCCACCAGATAAGCCAATAACTACCTTTTTGAAACCATTCTTATGCACATAATCTCTAGTGCCAAGAACAAGGGCTTGATATATCTCTGTAAGGCTATCTAGCCTCTCAATTTGCCTAGGTGGCAAAGGAGACTTGGCAACCGAGGGATATTTATTTGATACCTCTATCCTAGTAACCTGTTCCAGTTCTTTTTTAACCCACGGTGCTTCCTTCCGCCGACGAGGGTCGTGCAACTGTGAGCGAAATGCCGATTCTATATCCAGATCAGCTATTATCAAATCCTCCTCAAACTGTTTTCCCCGAGCAATAAGCTCTCCTTTCTCATTGATAATTAGACTATTGCCATCAAAAACCAGCTCATCTTGCCCCCCCACCAAATTGTTATGGGCAACAATAGCCGTATTATCGGCTGCTCGGGTGGCGAGCATCCTCTCTCTGAAATGCCCCTTCCCAGCATGATACGGAGAAGCGCTTATATTAACCAACAGTCTAGCTCCAGCATAGGCTTGTACCGTTGCCGGCCCAGCTTCGTACCACATATCTTCACAAATAGTTACGCCTATGCCTATACC
>Ga0209121_10000074_pt1 | contig 89943 bp, 83 predicted proteins | sample Cruoilmetagenom3_FD_187292 | JGI IMG/M metagenome (GOLD analysis project Ga0209121, IMG submission 187292) | Oil polluted marine microbial communities from Coal Oil Point, Santa Barbara, California, USA - Sample 3 (SPAdes) (version 2) | ecosystem: Environmental > Aquatic > Marine > Oil seeps ...
CCCCTGATATCGCAGTGAGTCGAACGCCGCGCAGGCGGCGAATGGAAGGGAGAGAACATGGCGCGCAAGCCGATGATCGCCGGTAACTGGAAGATGTACAAAACCTCGGGTGAGGGAGCGATCCTCATGCAGGCGCTCGAAAGCAGTGTTTCTTCCATGTGGGACCGAGTGGACGTTGTGGTATGCCCGCCGTTCACGGCGATCAAGTCCGTTTCGACCGTGATCGAGCTCGATAGGCTCAATATCGGCTTGGGGGCTCAGGACTGCCATTGGGCAGAGGACGGCGCCTTCACAGGTGCTGTCTCGACGCGCATGCTCACCGAGTTGCGGTGCGATCATGTCATTGTCGGTCACTCCGAGCGGCGTGAGATGTTTGGGGACACCGATGAGGCCGTCAACAAGAAGGTCAAGGCAGTGTTCGCTGCTGCGATGGTCCCGATCATGTGTTGCGGCGAGACCCTCGACGTTCATGAGGCGGGCAACACCGAGGCCTTCGTACGCGCCCAGGTGCGCGCAGGACTCGATGGTCTCAATGCCGACCAGGCTGCGTCCGTCATCGTGGCCTATGAGCCCATCTGGGCCATCGGTACGGGACACACGCCCACGCCGGAAGCTGCCAACGACGTCGCGCGTACGATACGCGCCACGATCGGTGCCATGTTCGGACCTCCCGCTGCCATGGAGGCTCGCGTTCTCTACGGTGGTTCGGTCAAGCCCGAGAATGCGGTGATGTTCCTTCGCGAGCCTGACATCGATGGTGCTCTGGTCGGCGGAGCCGCACTCAAGGCCGATTCGTTCGCAGGGATCATCGAAGCGGCGCTGTGATCATGAGTCCCAGGCCGGTCGCTCTCATTATCCTCGACGGGTTCGGCGTGGCCAGCGCATCGCCAGGCAACGCCATCGCGCTGGCTGATACGCCGGTCCTCGATGGGCTGTTCGCCGCGTGGCCCACGGGTGCTCTGTGCGCTTCCGGTTCCGCAGTCGGCTTGCCCGACGGGCAGATGGGCAACTCGGAGGTCGGTCACTTGAACATAGGTGCCGGTCGCGTGGTTCATCAGGAACTCACGCGGATCTCGCATGCCATAGATGACGGCTCGCTGTACGAGAACAAGATTCTGGCTGCGGCCATTGATGCCGCGGTGTCACAGAGCCGAGCCGTGCACCTCATGGGTCTGCTCTCCGATGGGGGAGTACATAGTCACCGTGAGCACCTCCATGCGCTGATCGAGATGGCGAAACGCCGAGGAGCGACCGATGTTCGGATCCACTGTTTCCTCGACGGTCGCGACGTTCCACCGGATTCGGGTATGGGTTTCGTCTCGGACCTGCAAAAACACCTCGAAGAAACTGGCGTAGGACGGATCGCAACGGTCATGGGCAGGTACTATGCCATGGATCGCGACAACCGTTGGGAGCGTGTGGAGCGAGCATGGAGAGCTATCGTGATGGGCGAGGGAGCGACTGCGGTCGACGCGGTCGACGCCGTGCGGCACTCCTACGCTCAGGGAATCACCGATGAGTTCGTTGAGCCCGTTGTCGTGTCGGATCCGTCCCAGTCAGCTTCCACAGTGCGCGATGGTGACGCCGTCCTGTTCTTCAACTTCAGACCGGATCGCGCGCGTCAGATCACACACTCCTTCGTGGACGAGGAGTTCGATCACTTCTCTCGTCCCGTGACCCCGGACGTGAGGTTCGTCTGCCTCACAGAGTACGATCCCAACATCCCTGCAGCGGTGGCGTTCCCCAAGGCACTGCCGTGCTGCGTGTTGGCCGATGTACTCGCCGACGAAGGACTCCGTCAGCTGCACATTGCGGAGACGGAGAAGTACGCACACGTGACCTTCTTCCTCAACGGGGGACAAGAGGCCCCCAAGGTTGGCGAGGAGCGCGTGCTCATTCCCAGTCCCAAAGTGGCCACGTACGATCTCCAGCCCGAGATGAGCGCGGTCGAGGTCACCGATGCGCTGGTTTTGGCGATCAAAGCCGAGCGAGCGGATTTCTATGTGGTCAACTTCGCGAACTGCGACATGGTTGGCCACACGGGTGTGCTGGAGGCAGCTGTTGTCGCCGTAGAGACGGTCGATGGGTGTGTTGGCCGTGTAGTGGACGCGATTCGCGATCTGGGCGGTGCGGTACTGATCACAGCGGATCACGGCAACGCCGAGCGGATGGTGGCTGCGGATGGAAGCAGTCCCTTCACCGCACACACACTGGCCGACGTGCCATTTTGTGTCGTGGCGGACGGCGTCACGGGTGTTCGTTCCGGAGGTAAGCTAGCGGACGTTGCACCTTCGATTCTGTCTCTATTGGACATACCGGCACCTCAGGAGTGGACGGGCGGAAACCTCCTGCTATACTGATTCTTCGGCTTGTCAGATCAGGCACGTCAACTGGCGTGTGTAGATATCCAAGGAGAGACCGTGAACGCATTCATCATCTTCACTATCATCGTCCACATGATCGTGTCAGTTGGACTGATCGTGTTCATTCTGCTGCACTCGGGTAAGGGAACAGGGGTGTCCTCCATGCTCGGGGCTGCTCTTCCCACGACTTCGACGGGAACAGGCATCATTGAGAAGAACTTGGACCGGATCACCATTGTCCTCTCGTTGATATTCGCGGTTACTCTTCTGATCCTCATGGTGGGATACTCGCCTGGCGCGTAATATTCTTTCTTAATCTATTAGCACGAACGAAGGGGTGTCGCGTATGCGGCATCCCTCTTTACGTTCATCTTGGAGAAGCTGCTGACTATACGTTTCGGCTTGCCATTCCATACAAAGAAGGGGAAACTTACGGGAGCACTGAACCCCCCGGTGCGTATGGGGTCGCTGGAGGGGTTCGACATTTGGGTGCAGCTTATGCCCCTAGATGGGTAAGTTTGGATGTATGCGTATTGTCGTAGTACGGAGGGAGGCACATCTTGTTTGATCGATATCGGAAGGTGTTGGTACTCCTGCTTGGTCTAGCACTGGTTTTCTCAGTGTTTGGCATAGCAGGTTGTTCCGACGCAGAAGAAGAGGATGAGCCGGCCGACGAGCCGGCCGCCGAAGAGCCTGTTAGCGATGAGGGTCCTGTCGCTGGTGGCACTATGGCGTTCTACATCAGTGAGCCCGCGTTCATTGATACCGTGAACGTGCAGGAGTCCGAGGGCACGCAGGTCGCACAGGTTGTCTTTGACAGCTTGGTCGGTTTCGATCCTGAGACCGCAGAGATCATGCCGGCAGCCGCTGAGTCGTGGGTTCCCAACGAGGATGCCTCGGTTTGGACCTTTAACTTGGTCAAGGGCGCCACGTTCCACAATGGTGAGCCTGTCACCGCTGCGGACTTCAAGTTCGCTTGGGAGCGCATCTGCAATCCCGACAACGAGTCCGAGATCTCTTACCACCTTGCACCCGTCGTGGGCTATGACGAGATGCAGGCCGGCGATGCAACTGAGCTTCCGGGCGTCGTTGCAGTTGACGACACCACCCTTGAGGTCACGCTGCAGTACCCGTTCGGCGACTTTGAGTATGTCGTCGGTCACCCCGCCTTGGCACCGGTCCTTGAAGCTGAGGTCGCCAAGGACGGTTACTCCGACATGCCGATCGGTAACGGCCCGTTCATGATGACCGAGCCTTGGTCACACGACCAGTTCATCAATGTCGAAGTCTACGACGGCTACTATGGCATGGCTCCGTATATCGACGGTGTCGATTTCAAGATCTTCACCGACCAGGACACCGCGTTCCTCGAGTTCGAGGCCGGTAACCTGGACTTCACCTCTATCCCCACAGGTCAGATCCAGTCCGTCATCGACTCGTACGGTGAGTCAATGGACGGTATGACCGTATCGCCCGGCGAGCAGGCCGTCATCGGCCCGCAACTCGCCATTTACTACCTCCTCATGAACAATGAGGATGAGGTTCTCAAGGATCCGAAGCTCCGTGCTGCGCTGTCTCTGGCGATCAATCGCCAGACCATCGCTGACGTGGTTTTCGAGGGCACGCGAGTTCCCGCCACGGGTATTGTCCCGCCGGGTATCGTGGGCTTCCAGGAGGACGCATGGGCCTACTCCAAGTATGACGTGGATGCTGCCAAGGAGATGCTGGCTGAGGCTGGCTACGCCGACGGCGAGGGTCTACCCGCGATCAAACTTGAGTTCAACACCGGTTCCGGCCACGAAGATATTCTGCAGCTCGTCCAGCAGGATCTCACCAACGTCGGTATCGACTCTGAGCTCGTAGGCACTGAGTGGGCACAGTATCTCGACAAGCTGCTCGAGAAGACCTATCAGGTCGGGCGTCTTGGTTGGATAGCTGACTATCCGATCATGGACAACTTCCTGTATCCGATCTTCACGACTGGCAGTGGCGACAACTATGCGTTCTATAGCAACACTGACGTCGATGCTCTTCTGACAGAGGCCCGTCAGACGACCGACGCCACCGATCGTGTTGCGAAGTACCAAGAGGTCGAGCGCATGATCGGCGACGACGCTCCTGTCATCCCGATCGTGTTCTATCGCAACCTCCGTGTTGGTTCCGAGCGCCTGCGCGAGGCTGTATTCAGCTCGCAGGGTATGATGAACTTCGATCAGCTTTGGCTGTCGGAGTAATCTCGCATTGTAGTTGATGTGGGTGTCGGAGCGGCCGCAGGGCCGCTCCGACACCATCCTTGAGTTGAATCCTTGGTACTGTACGCCTCGAGCAAGGTTGTGCTGATGATCAAGTACGTGCTCCGGCGCCTCTTACAAATGATTCCGGTCTTTATTGGCGTGACGATGCTACTGTTCCTGCTTCGCGCCCCTGGCGTGCTTCCCGGTGATCCCATTCGGATGATCACTGGTGAACGCGCGATTCCCGACGCACTGCGTGTTGAGATCGAAGAGAAGTACCACTTCAACGATCCGCTGCCGGTGCAGTATGGTTACTACCTTTCGGACCTCGTTCACGGTGATCTTGGCGACTCTCTTCAGAAGGGTCGTCCGGTGACTGACATTTTTGCGGACAAGTATCCGAACACTATCAAGCTTGCTCTCGTCGCCATCGTCATCGAGGTCATAATCGGTGTTGGTGCAGGCATTGTCTCAGCGGTGAAGCAATACTCCTTCTGGGATGTGCTCGTGACGCTTTCTACGTCCATTCTCGTGTCTATGCCCGTGTTCTGGTTAGGCATGTTGTTCCAGATATTCTTTGGTATCAAGTTCAAACAGTGGGGGTTACCGTACCTGCCTATCTCAGGAATGGGGAACCCGCCTGATCTTGTGCACCTGATCCTGCCCGGTGTCACGCTTGCATCGGTCTCGACTGCGTATGCGGCGCGTATCATGCGCTCACAGATGCTCGAGGTCATGAGCCAGGACTACATCCGCACGGCGTTGGCCAAGGGCCTCTCGTGGTCCACGGTCGTGCGTCGGCACGCGCTCAAGAATGCTTTGATCCCGGTTGTCACATTCATGGGTATCGACCTAGGCGCGATGCTCAGCGGCGCAATCCTCACGGAGACCGTTTTCAACTGGCCCGGTGTGGGACTCGAGATCTTCCTTGCCATCGGTCAGCGTGACTGGCCCGTTGTCATGGGCGGTGTCGTGGTCGTTGTCATCGCGGTTATGTTCGTCAATCTTCTTGTCGATATGAGCTATGCGTTCCTCGATCCGAGGATCCGCTACGGTTCGGGTACGGAGTAGCCGTGACCAAATCAACTAACGACCCACAGGGGACGAATTTGGATCCAAAGGATGCGAGCGGTCACGCTGTGCGTGATCTGTATTCGCCACTTCCGGTAGCTCCGCTCGAAGAGCACGATGTCTCCGGGCCCACGCGCACGCTCTGGCGCGATGCGTGGCGCCGTCTTCGCAAGAACAAGCTGGCTATGGCCGGTCTGGTCTGGGTGGCTCTCGTCATCTCCATCACTCTGTCCGCCGATCTCTGGGTCCCGGATGCGTTCGGTGATCCTGAGGCGATCGATACCGCGACTGCCGCGCAGAATTACCTACTGCCTCCGTCGGCAGATCACCCCTTCGGCACCGATAAACTCGCACGTGACGTGTTCGCACGTGTGGTATATGGGGCACGCATATCGCTTTCCGTCGGCATTATCGCGGTGTTCATCTCGATAGCCATCGGACTCATCATGGGGGCACTGGCTGGATACTACGGTGGCCTAGCGGATGTGCTGGTCATGCGATTAGCCGATGTCTTCCTCGCATTTCCCTATGTACTTTTCGCAGTGGCGCTGATCGCGGTCCTTGGGCCCGGCTACATCAACGTGTTCATCGCCATTGGTGTGTTGGGATGGCCCACGATCGCTCGCGTATTTCGCAGTTCGATACTCTCGGTCAAGGAGAACGAGTACATTGACGCGGCTCGCGCCATGGGTGCGTCGGATGCGCGGATCATCTTCAGGCATATTCTCCCCAACGCCATTGCGCCGATTCTTGTGTACGGAACCATGGCAACAGGCGGAGCGATTCTGACTGAGGCCGCACTGAGCTTTTTGGGTATGGGCGTGCAGCCTCCCACACCTTCGTGGGGTCTTATGCTCTCAGATGCCAAAGCGCTTATGCAGCGTGCTCCGTGGATGATGATCTACCCCGGCGCAGCGATTCTCACGACCGTGCTCTCGTTCGTTCTCATGGGTGACGGTCTTCGGGACGCCCTCGACGTGAAGATGAAGGACTGACAGCATGACAAGACTGCTTGAAGTAACCGATCTCCACACGCACTTCTTCACCCGTGACGGTGTCGTGAAAGCCGTCGATGGTGTGAGTTTCACGTTGGACAAGAGCGAGACGCTGGGCGTGGTGGGCGAGTCCGGCTCAGGTAAGTCCGTGACCGCGATGTCCATCATGCGACTGATCCCGGATCCTCCCGGTAAGGTCGTCGGTGGCGATATCGTGTTCAAGGGCGATTCTGTTCTGGGCATGTCGGCTTCCGAGGTTCGCTCTCTGCGGGGCAACCGCATCGCGATGATCTTTCAGGATCCCATGACGTCTCTCAATCCCGTATATCGGGTTGGTGCGCAGATCGGCGAGTCAGTGCGTCTCCACAAGGGAGCTTCTAAGAAGGAGGCGTTCGAGCGAGCCGTGGAGTTGCTCGATCTTGTTGGTATCCCGCACCCGCGCGAGCGTGCTCGGGACTATCCGCATCAGTTCTCAGGGGGCATGCGTCAGCGAGCGATGATCGCCATGGCGCTCGCTTGTGATCCGGATATCCTCATCGCCGACGAGCCCACCACGGCTCTCGATGTGACCATTCAGGCGCAGATCCTGGATCTCATGAACGAGCTTCAGGATCGTACGGGCACTGCGATCATCATGATCACCCATGACTTGGGGATCGTCGCCGATATGGCCGACAAGGTCCTTGTCATGTACGCGGGGCGTCCAGTTGAATATGGTTCGGCAGCGGACGTCTTTTATCGTCCTCGGCATCCCTACACGTGGGGCTTGCTCGACAGTCTGCCTCGTCATGACGTGGCCGAGAAGGATGAGTTGAATCCGATCCAGGGTCAGCCGCCCAGTCTCATCCGGGTACCCAAGGGTTGTTCGTTCAACCCACGCTGTCCGTACGCGTGCATGATCTGCGCTGAGCAGGAACCGGTGCTCAAGGAAGCTGAGTCCGGGCACATGTGTGCGTGTCACTTCACTGGTAAAGAGGGATTCCAACGAGGCGAAGCTCAAGCCTGTAGGGTGGTGGGCTAGATGACATTGCTCAAAGTCGAGGGTCTCACCAAACACTTCCCGGTCGAGCAGGGCGTGATCCTCTCTCGTGTGGGTGCGAGTGTGAAGGCCGTCGATGGTGTGTCGTTCGAGGTGAACCAGGGAGAGACCCTGGGGTTGGTCGGCGAGTCGGGTTGTGGAAAGTCCACGACCGGTCGTTGCATCATTCGCCTCATCGAGCCCACGTCCGGGCTCATCGAATTCGAGGGCAAGAGTGTGCGAGACATGGGACGTCGGGCACTGCGTGAGTTCCGGCGCGATGTACAGATCATCTTCCAGGATCCGTACGCATCATTGAATCCGCGAATGACGATCGGTGAGATCGTTTCAGAGCCTCTCTCTGTGAACAACATGGGAACTGCAGCTGAGAAGCGCAAAGCCGTTCAGGATCTTCTCGACGTTGTGGGGCTCAACCCCGAGCACATCAATCGGTACCCGCATGAGTTCTCAGGTGGGCAGCGTCAGCGCATCGGTATTGCGAGGGCACTCACTCTCAAGCCCAAGTTGATCATATGTGACGAGCCGGTGTCGGCACTCGACGTGTCGATTCAGGCTCAGGTGGTCAATCTGCTCCAGGATCTTCAGGATCAGTTCGGTCTGACGTATCTGTTCATTGCGCACGACCTTTCCGTGGTTCGGCATATTTCGGACAGGGTCGCAGTCATGTATCTGGGCAAGATCGTCGAGATCGCCGACTACAAGGGTCTGTACAACGCGCCGCACCACCCGTATACGCAGTCGCTGCTCTCTGCTGTGCCGGTGCCCGATCCCGAGCTTCAGCGCGAACGTGAGCGCATCATCCTGCAGGGAGACGTTCCGAGTCCGATCAACCCGCCCTCGGGATGTCGGTTTCATACACGTTGTCCGATCGCGCAGCCGGTGTGCTCCGAGAAGGAACCTGAGCTTCGCGATGTGGCTCCCGGCCAGAAGGCTGCGTGTCACTTTGCGAAGCCGTTTCCAATCGACGTGAAAAAGGCTGTTCAGAGGGGGTAGGCAAGCCCAATCGGGATTGCTATACTCACCTTCGCTGTCCCCAAGGGGGCAGGTATCGAGTCGGAGTGGCGGAACGGCAGACGCGCTAGCTTGAGGGGCTAGTGTCCTTAGGGACGTGAGGGTTCAAATCCCTCCTCCGACACCATAGTGAGAACGCGAGGGCCTCCGAAAGGGGGCCCTCGTTCTGTGTTCGGGCAGAGACTCTTCGGCTATGCGGGTGCTTTGCCCGTGAATCTGATCGCGACGATGGTCACGTCGTCGTTGATGCGGCCTCCAGCGAACCGTTCCGCCGATGCGAGGAGGTTCTCCACGGTCGCGTCCACAGGAGCGTGGCCAGCTCGTTCGACGATGTCGCGCACACCCTCCTCGCCCAGGAATCCACTGTCGTTGCGGGCGTCCAGCAGTCCATCGCTGAACAAGAGGATGGTCTCATCCAGCTCAAGAACATGCGACGAAGTCTCATAGAGTTGACCGGGGATCACGCCGAGAGGTGGATGGCTTTCAATCTGTTCACTCAGGCAGCGCCTCTCACGAATGAACATCGGGAGAGGGTGACCGGCACAGGCGAGATCCACGCGACCGGTTGTTGTGTTGATCGTGCCGTACACGGCAGTGATGAACTTTGACTCCTCTATCTGCTCGCCAATGACGTCATTCGATTTGGCAAGCACGCTTGCCGGAGTGTCATCCAGGTGGGCGAAGGCCCGAATCGTGCTGCGAGCAGTTGCGGTCAGTGTGGCTGCGGGAAGTCCCTTTCCTGAAACGTCTCCGATGACGAAGCCGACGAGATCCTCAGAGATCACGAAGGCGTCATAGAAGTCGCCTCCGATCCGAGCGAGTCGCTCGGCGCTGCGGTACGCGTGTCCGAGCGTGACCCCGGGCAGTGTCGAGGGCATGTCGAGAAGCGCGTTCTGAAGAGTCTCCGCGATGTTCCGCTCATTTTCGTAGAGATCGGCGTTCTCGATGGCCAGTGTGAGAGAGGTCGCCACCTTGCGACCGAAGTCGATCTCATCATCGGTGAAGTGGTGCCTGTGTGCGTGGAAGTTGAGATAGAGGGTGCCGAAATGCTGACCACGCAGAGACAGGGGAACGGCAAGGACCGATCGTATGTCGAGCTGAATCATAATCTCGCGCTTGACTCGCGCGTCGTTGTGGGCGTCATCGATCGCCACCGGTTCGCCCAGTTGGGCGGCAAGCGTCGCGTGAGGCACGGTGTCGTCGGTGAACCCGCGACCGATGATATCGGTGGGGAAGCGGTAGGCATATCGGGTGACCCATAGATCCTTTTCGCGCATGGTGATAACCGCGCTGTCCGCTCCGAGGCCCTGGGCAGTGCGCACGCATGCCTTTGACAGGGTGTCGCCGATGTCCAGAGTCGAGTTGACCGCCATATCGACCTCGTTGATGGCGACATTCAACTCGGCAGCCCTCTGCATGTTTTGCTCAGCGGTCTTGCGAGCGCTCACATCCTCGATAACTGAGATGAAATAGAGCGGGTCTCCGTGTTCGTTCCTCTGAACGGTTCGATTCACGTTCACCCAGGTCTCTCCGCCGCCCTTCCGAATGTAACGCTTCTCCAGGCGATATTGGTCGACCTCGTCGGCAAGCAGCCGCTGGATCAGGTGTTCCTCAAGGGCAAGATCATCCGGGTGGGTGACGTCGCGATAGCTCAGATGCTCCATTTCGCCGGGCTCGTAACCAGTGATCTCGAGCAGGCGACGGTTCATTCGAAGCCAACGACCTTCAATCGAGATGTGTGCGATGCCAACGGAGGCTTGCTCGAATGTCGTCCGAAAGCGTTCCTCGCTCTCCGCCAGAGCCGCCGCCGCTTCGGTCAAGTCCTGGAACATCACATTGAGCGGTCGGGAAAGGGACGAGACGATGACCGCTCGGTAGAAGGCGAAGTAGGCGAATAGACGGACAACGTGTCCGATGATGTTCATGATTCCGAACACATCGTCGAAGTAGAGGGAGAAGGCGACCTCTCCGATCACGGTGAGGAGGATGGCCGTCTGCAGCAGTGAGAACACCGTCGGATCGAGCCGCGAGCGCCCCATGCGCAGGCGCACCAGCGAGGCGAGGAGGAGAACGCTGATGACCACTTCGCTGATCAGTTTGAATGTCGTGAGCCCTTTGCCCTCAACGAAGGTTGCAGGGAGGACTCCCGTGAACGCAAGGACGACCAGAACAGTTGTGAGAGCACCCAATCCAACGAACGCGGGCCAGGGCCTCAGCTCCCGTATGAGGAATGTGGGTGCGATGAGAAGCGCCAAGGCCTGCAGATAGCGACCGAGGATCCAGAGGGTTGTGGGCAGGTCCGTGTCGTACCCCGGGAAAACGCCGAACCCGGAGGGCCCCATACCCTTGTAAGCGAGCGTGTGCAATGCATCGATGCTACCGATGAACAGGAATGCGATACCTATGAAGAGAAGAAGACTGTTGTCGTTGAATCGTCGCGAGTTCCAGGCAACCATGAACGTTCCTGTGGCGAGGACGACCGAGATGAACTCGGCGAGTGAGTGAAAGATTGTTCCCCCGTCGTCTCCACCGATGCCGAATCGAATCGCGACGAGGCCTGCGGCCACGATGATGCCGCCGATCGCATAGACCCAGTTGCTGGAACGCGCGCGCGTCTTCGTATTCATGGCTCCTCGGTGACGAGTACGTGTTCGTCCTCGTTTCGACCCTGCTCATCTTATGGTCGCACGCTGGGAGGGGCGGGGCAACATCTGAGGATTCGATTGGTCTAGACTGTCTGCTGGAGGTGGCGAGGTGCTTCGGTTCAATCAGATCGTGATCGGGGAGGGCGGACTCCCTTCCTGTGGCAAGTGCGCGCCTCATGCTGACGCGGTGTTCCGCTCGTCGGACAAGATCATTGAGAATATTCACGAGGCGGCTCAGAGTCTCCGCGGACCCGTGCTCAATGTCTCGTTCGTTGGAACTGAAGCGTTCCTTCATCCCGAAATGCCCTTGCTTGTCACTTCGGCCGTGGAAGCGGGCGCAAGCCGCGTGGGCGTCATGACCGGCGGCCAGGCGCTTTCACACGGCAACAATGCCGCAGGCATCCTTCATGCAGGTGTGAGACATGTCGACGTGGTGTGTCTGGGCGACGAGGCTACACACGATGAACTCACCCGTTCCCCTGGTTCATTCGCTGCCGCTCGTGCGGGGGTGAAGGCGGTTCATGCTGCGGCGGGAGAGGCCGGTATCCACATTGCGGTCATGGGGCATGTACCTGTGTGTCGGCACAACGTTCATGCGATCCCCGGTGCCGTGATGGAGCTCATCACCATGGGTGTGATCGCGGTGCATCTCCAGCCTGCGAATGACCTTGACGTGGCTCACAATATCGAGTGGTTCGGTGCTGCATTTCAGACAGGCATCATGCATGGAACGTGGGTGTGTGCTGAGCCTGCGGACATCAATCTCTTCGAGCGTTGGTCCCTGCACGTCGGCGATCCGTGTCACGTGGGGGTGGCACGATGAGTGAGCCCCTTCGCATTGCACTTGTCGCTCTCAATTCTCCGGGATATCAGTCGCTCGGCCTGGCGTATGTGCGCGCTCACGCGCAGGAGGACACTCGTCTGCGCGGGAGGGTCGCGTTCACCACACTCGATCTCTCCTCGGATGAGGATCCATGGTGGGTGGCGTATCGGGTGCTCACCATGGAGCCCGACGTGGTGGCGTTCTCGGTCATGTGCTGGAATGCGCGAAGGATCTACGATGCCGCCGCACTCATCAAGGCCGCTCGTCCCGACACGCGGATCGTCCTCGGGGGTCCCGAGGTCTCCGAGAATGCCCATGCGGTCCTTGCCGACAATCCGGCTGTCGAGGTCGTCGTGCGGGGAGAAGGAGAGCAGACGTTCACCGAACTCGTGGATGTCATGCGCAACGGGCGCAAGGTCAGTTACGTTGACGGTGTGACCGCGCGAGCCGATGAACGTATCATCGCCGCTCCAGACAGGGCACTCGCCAATCTCGACGACCTGCCCTCTCCGTATCTGACGGGCGTGCTTCAACCTCTTCAGGGTTCGACCTACCTGGAGACGTTCCGCGGGTGCCCGCACAGTTGCGCGTACTGTTTCGAGGGCAAAGGGTTCCCTCAGATCCGAAGCTTCTCTCCCGAGCGCGTCAAGCGTGAAGTTCAGATGATCACCGATGCGGGTATCGATGAGTTCTCATTCATCGATCCGGTGTTCAACCTGAACAGGTCTCGGCTCGAGTTGGTGTCAGGCATCATGAAGCCCTTCGCGGACAAGGGAGTTCGTCTCCATACGATCGAGGTCGACATCGAACGCATTGACGCGGAAGAGGCCCAGCTCCTGTGGGATGCCGGTGTGCGAACAGTTGAGACCGGACCGCAGACTGTGGGTGCCAAGGCGCTCGAAATCTGTGACCGCGGCTTCAATCGTGAACGGTTCATCACCGGGGTCGAGTCGCTCAAGAACGTGGGTATATCCGTTGAGTGCGATCTCATCGTTGGGCTTCCCGGCGACACGACCGCCGATGTCCTCCAGAGCATCGCATTCGTGCTTTCTGTGGATCCAGGGAAGTTGCAGATGTCCACTCTGTGCGTGTTACCCGGTACCACGCTCTGGGATCGCGCCGATGAGCTCGGACTGGTGTACAATTCGCAACCACCCCACGAAGTCATTCAGACCGCTGATATCGACTTCGCTGACCTGCGGCGACTCGAGGCGTATGGCACCGCTCTCGCCGCCCGCTATCGGGCCCGTATCTGAGTGTGTTCCTGCCGAGAGGAGCTCTCGTGAGTCCTGTTTCACGCCGCGCCGACGCCATCCGCCCCTTCGTGGTCATGGATATCGTCGCGCTGGCCAAGCGACTGCAGGCCGAGGGTCGCGACATCGTGCGGCTGGAGATCGGTGATCCTGACATGCCCACACCTGAGGTCGTCAAAGAGGCGGCTGAGCGGGCCATGCACGCGGGTCACACCGGCTACACTGAGTCCGCAGGCATCCCTGATCTGCGTGAGGCCATTTCCGCGCGTTATGTCAGGGACTATGACGTGCGCGTTGATCCCGACGACATCATCGTCACTCAGGGCACCTCACCGGCCATGCTGCTCCTCTTTGGCACACTGCTCGATCCCGGCGACGAGGTCATCATTTCCGATCCCTGCTATCCGGCCTACGCGAACTACATCAACTTCCTGGGTGGCGTTCCGGTTCCCGTGCGCGTGCGCGCCGAAGAGGGATTCACGTTCCGCTCAGCTGAGGTGCGGGCAGCGATCACGCCGCGCACACGGGCGATCATGATCAACAGTCCAGCCAACCCCATGGGAACCGTGCTCGGAGAGAAGGACCTCGCCGAGCTCGCAGCAATCGCCGAGGAGCACTCTCTCTATATCGCCAGTGACGAGATCTATCATGGTCTCCAGTTCGAAGGCAAAGAACGAAGCATCCTCGAATTCACCGATCGAGCATTCGTGCTCAATGGGTTCTCCAAGGCGTATGCCATGACTGGATGGCGCTTGGGATACATGATCGCGCCGCGGCAGTTCGTCCGTCCCGCCGAGAAGATACAGCAGAATTTCTTCCTCTGTGCGAACCACTTCGTGCAGGTGGCGGGCGCAGTCGCGCTTGCTCAGGTTGGTGGCGAGGTCGACCGTATGCGTGCGATATATGACGAGCGGCGGCGCTATCTCATAGGTGCACTCAGGGGCATTGGCCTCAGAATCGCAACCGAACCGACAGGTGCGTTCTATGTGTTCGCAGATGCCAGTCATTGGGGCGAGGATTCGTTGGATCTCGCGTACCGTCTGCTTCATGAGGCGGGCGTGGCGACGGCGCCAGGCATCGATTTCGGTTCCGGGGGAGAGGGTTTCCTGCGGTTCAGCTATGCGACATCGATGGATCGCCTCAAGGAGGGCGTTTCGCGCCTTGACACGTGGGCAAAAGGCGCTCGGTAGCGCAGTTCGTACGGGTATGGATGTTGTCCATCAGATGATACTTGTCGGATGCCCCATCTATGCCGATAGCAGATATGGACGTTGGGTTATCGCAACCCAGTGAGATTCCCACATCGGTATGGGATTTGCTCAATAAGTGCGACATGAACCGACGTGGTCGAATAGGCCACAAGGGGGCATTCCAAGAGTGAACGATACATGGAGCAAAGCTGATCTTCATATGCACAGCAGCCATAGTGACGGGCTGGCTCGGATTCCTGAGATCATGGACTACGTTCAGGATCACACCGATCTAAAGGTCATTGCCATCACCGACCACAACACCATCGACGGTGCGCTCTTCGCGCAGTCTCTTGCAGAGATGTATGACTTCGAGGTTGTCGTCGGCGAAGAGGTCTCGTCAAAGTCCGGTCACATAATCGGACTCTATCTCACGGAGAACATTCCTGCGGGCCTGTCGGCGGCAGAGACCATCTCTCGCATCAACGACCAGAACGGTGTCGCCATCATGCCTCACCCGTTCTCAAGCCAGGGCGTATTCGGACCCCTGGGAACATCGGGTTTTGGAGCCGCGGTTAACGATCTCGCGTTCCATGCACTTGAGGTCTACAACTCAATGCCGTTCCTGGTCTGGGCCAACAAGATCGCTGCCAAGATGTTCGCTGGCGGCACCGGACTCGCCGCGACCGGCGGTTCGGACGCCCATATGCTCAAGAGCATCGGCAAGGGATATACGATGTTCAGGGGAACGACCGCGGATGAGCTGCGTGCGAGCCTGGATCGTCTGGAGACTCGCGGAGAGGCCACAGGGCGTGGCGGTCTGGGAGTGATGCTGCGCTACGCGTTCCACTTCCCGCAGATTCGTCGCCGTCAGGCATGGAACTGGGATCGCTGCAAGGCGAGCGAGTAGTCTCCTAGTCGTCCAGTTCCACTGCTGTTTCCCGAACAGCCGTTGCGAGTGCTTCCGCTACTTCCGCCCGATCTCCCCATGCGCCCATCTGTACGGTCCTGATCCGCGGGTCGACCCGAGACTGTCTGACCGCCATGGGGAAGTCCAGTAGGGTGGAGATGCAGTCGACTGGATGACAGGCGGGACTGATCAGTACCTTCGAAGCTCCCAGTGCCGCGAGATGACGCACTGTCTCGGTGATGTTCGGATCACGCCAGTCGGCCCAGGCAGTACGGATCAGGTGGTTCTCCATGCCTTTCTCCAACAGGATCATCCGCACCCGATTGATGAATGACTGCTCTTGGGCATCGAATGCGCGATGCGCTTGTTCACGTGCCTCCGGCTGCCCATGTGAGACGAGTGCCACCCCCGTCACGCTGGAGTCCTCTGTCGCGCCCAGGATCCTGTTCGCCACGAGTTGAGCCAGTTGTTCGGATGCCCACAGCGGAGGAGCGTAGACGATGCGTATCCCCGCCAGATGCGGTTTAAGGACATCCACCGCGCATTTGGCCTTGTCTATGTGGAACGCCTCCGCCACTGAGATGCCGACAATGACGAATCGGCGGTATCCCTGATCCGCCGCCTGGGCGACCGCGGTATCAAGACCGCGGTGACCGATGCACCATACGGCATCCACAACGGGATACTCATCCGCGTCGAGCAGCGATCGGACTCGCTTGATGATCGCGCGTACATCGTTGGTCGCCGGACTCGTTCCCTCGATCGCGCGGTATCGAGCTTTCTGCGCTGCGTATAGGAACGGTGTGATGCCGACGGAATGCTCGGGACCGCCCTCCATCGCGATTTCCTCAAGGTCGCCGGCAGTGGTGAAGGGATCGTAGGTCTCCGGTTCAGCGCAGGTGACGAACAGTGCAACCGTACCTGGGCGTTCCGGGGGGAGCGGGTTGGGGAGGGAAACGTTCGGTACTCTTCTTCTGAGGCCGCTCAAGTATGCCGAGGCGAGACCGTAGCCTCCAGCGAACGCCGCTAGGCTCAGCAGGGCTGCGTATGCGGTGATGTCCGCCCGCTGAAAGGCTGTCGTGATTGAGACCGAACCCCATGCAGTGAGGGCGAGCGCGGAGATTGCCGCGATGCCGGATCCGATCTCAAACCGGCGAGGAGCGGCTAAGGCACTCACGGCCGCCGCACCCACCACCAGGGCGCCGACCGTCAGGGCTATCCACGCGCCTGTGAGCATAGAGTTCCTCCTTACACTTGATGATACCTTTCCGGTCGTATGTTGACACCAATACCCCAGGGGGTATACTTAGGGGTACAAGTCTCGTATAGCCTGAGATAGGAGATAGAAATGAGTTCTGCTGTGAAGGACGTGAACGCCGCCCAGTTCGCCGCTGAGGTGCTGGATTCGGGTAAGCCGGTCGTCGTCGATTTCTGGGCGCCGTGGTGTGGACCGTGCAAGGTCGTGGGCCCTGAAGTTGACAAGTTGGCCGCTCGTTTCGGCGACGACGTCAAGTTCGTGAAGCTCAACATAGATGATAATCGCGATATCGCAATCAAGTATGGAGTCATGAGTATTCCTACCATCGCCAAGTTCGAGCGTGGAAGTGTCACGGCCCAGGTAGTCGGCGCACGTGGTGCCGATCAGCTGGTTCGTGAACTCTCGCTGGAGGGATAGACGTTGCCTACCTATGACCTGACGTGTAAGGATTGTGGTGAGCACTCAGAGAAGTTCATGATGCGGTTGATTCGCGAGGAGGACAAAGTCTGTTCCTCATGCGGTTCCACCAACGTCAGTCAGGGGCTCGGAGGCGGGTATCTGAGTGGCGGCACGGTGACTTCTGAAATCGAGAGCGGGTGCGGCGGCGGAGGGTTCTCTTGAGCCTGATGTAGCGCATCGGTTCGATGCTGACAAAGTGAGGAAAGAGTGGATTTCGCCTACAAAAAGGCGCATACCGGCGGTTTTGCCGCCACACTCGAAGCCGTGGAGCGTGCTGCGCGCGCCCGCGGCTTCGCTGTTGTAGAGCTGCATGATATCCGGCAGACGCTCGCAACCAAGGGCTTCGAAATCCGACCGCTCAGCATATTTGAGCTCACGCTTGTTTCCGGGGACGCGGTATCAGCGATGGATCTCCTGCTCCCGGTTCGGGTCAATGTCTACGAGGAGGGGGAGCTCGTCTGGGTGGCGGCCCTCAGGCCCACTCTGTTCTGTCAGGTCTACCCTGAACACGAGTTGGACGAACTGGCGGCACGCCTCGAGGACGATGTGGCAGCCGTGGTGGACGCCGCAACATCCGAAGAGGGGTAGTGCAGGACCGCTATTTCACGCAGGATGAGTACTTGAGGAAGACCTTGATCGCCTCGTCGATAAGCTCATCGCGTGTCTTGTCCTCATCATCAATGAGGCAGTTCTTCATCGAGTGGCCGATGATGTGCATGCCGACCTGATTGAGCGCCGACTTGGCCGCCATTATCTGCGTGAGAACCGCTTCGCACTCTTTGCCTGACTCCAGCATGCTTTGGAGACCGCGAATCTGCCCCTCAAGCCGCTTGAGTCGATTGATGATCCGCTTGCGCTCAGCAACCTCGGCGACAGCTGCTATCGGTTCAGTCATGGGTTCGCTCCTCGTTCTTGGATGCGGTATCCTGAATCGTTACGTTGAGCATAACATACCCCCTAGGGGTATGAAATCGCAAGCAATCGATTCGAGTTCCTTCTGATTTGGGTTCGGGGGTGCGCCGTGGGCTACACACGCGTGGACACTGAGATGAGCTCTGTTCGTATCTCGCGTATCAGGCGCGTACTCATCGTCATACTCGTTCTGAATCTCGCCGTTGCCTTCGCCAAGCTCGCATGGGGTGTCATATCCGGCTCGGTCTCGATGCAGGCCGACGGTTTTCACTCGCTGTTCGACGGTACATCCAACGTGGTTGGTCTCGTCGGTCTGTATCTCGCCAGCAGGCCCGCTGATCATGATCATCCCTATGGACACGGCAAGTATGAAACGTATGCCTCCGCAGCCATCGGGGCGATGCTCATTCTGGCCGCGTACAACGTGGGCTCGTCGGCGATACGACGGCTCATGGATGGAGGTGCGTCGCCTGACGTCACCGCAGTCTCCTTTGCGGTCATGATCCTGACGCTGATGGTCAATGTCGGTATCACGCTCTACGAGCGGCGGGTGGGAGCAGAACTACGAAGCGAGATCCTGATCGCGGATGCGAGCCACACCGCGAGTGACGTGCTGGTCAGCGGCGGTGTACTTGCCGGATTGCTCGTTGTGAAACTGGGATTCCCTATCGCTGACCCCTTGATTGCGCTCGGGGTTGCGGGTGCCATTACGTTCAGTGCGTGGCGAGTGTTCGGACAGGCGAGTGCCACGCTCACCGATTCGGCGAGGATTCCTTCGTCGGAGATATGCGATATCGTACTCGCGGTCGACGGCGTGCTGGGCTGCCATCACATACGCACGCGTGGGTCGGCCTCCGAGGTCTATGTGGACATGCACATCCAGGTTGATCCTGCGCGTAGCGTGGAGTCCGGTCACGAGATATCCGAGAATGTTGAACGTGCCGTCTGTGTCGGACTCGGCAATGTCGTCGATGTCATCGTGCATCTTGAACCTCTAGATGACTATCAGAGTGAGAAGACCGCTGAGGAGATCGATGCAGGACTTGCAGACTAGGGAGACGCCCCGGGAAGTGCGTGAGGGCGCGACGAGCCCCTCTGACTCGTGGAAGGGGTACGCTCTCGCGGTTCTGGCGGCGGTGAGCTGGGCCACGGGCGGGCTCATGGCCAAGTGGCTGTTCAGTCCAATCGATGCGACGACCGCTGACTGGCCTTTTCCCCCACTGGGCATCGACGTGGACCCCATGACACTCTCGGCTTCTCGAGCAGTGGTCTCGGCATTGATTCTCATGACGTATCTGCTCTTGCGTCGACGAGATGAGCTTCGGGTCACTAGGCGGGAGCTGGCATTCCTTGCCTTCTTCGGTGTTGTGGGCCTTGCGATAGTTCATTTCACGTATTTCCAGGCGATCAGCTACACCAACGTGGCGACGGCGATTCTGCTTGAGTATCTCGCACCCGTGATCGTGCTCGTCTTTTCGGTCGCGTTCCTGGGCGAGCGGCTGACCTGGACGCTCCCTTTCGGCGTCGGCCTCTCCGTCTCAGGGTGTGCACTGGTCGTGGGTGTTGCGAGTGGCGAGGGGATGATGATCTCGTCCGGGGGACTCTTCTGGGGCCTGGCTTCTGCGGTATTCTTTGCAGGCTACTCGCTCCTCGGTAAGTATGCGTCCAAGAGATTCACGCCCTGGACGATGATGTCTTACGGACTCTCATCTGCGGCGATCTTCTGGTTGATCGTGCAAGGAGGTCCCAGTCGAGTTTTGGAGTTCACTGGTAGTCCTGCGGGCCTAGGCGCGGTCGTTTTCATTGCGATCGTGGGAACGATCATCCCGTTCTCATCGTTTCTCAAGGCGCTCCACTACATAGACGCGACCAAAGCGACAGTGACAGCCACACTTGAGCCAGTGCTCGCGGGTTTGGTGGCATATGTTCTGTTCGGTGAGTCCTTCGATCTCATTCAGATGACCGGTGGATTCATGGTCATCGCGGCGATCATGGTGGTTCAATCGTCCGGTCGCGCAGATCAGCTGGTTCCTCCTGCAGCGTGATTGATCTCCAAGAATGAATGGCTCGGGGCTGAGAGTGGTATATAGTTTGCTAGAGGCGCGATTCTCGCCGAATGTGTTGCGTGGTTGGAGGAGCCATGGAGCTCACACAAAGGCCCAGTCTACGACAGAAGGTCACACTCTCGCCACAGGTCTATCAGGGCTTGAGTATCCTTGCTATGCCCGTTGCTGATCTGGCGCAACTCGTTGAGTCTGAGATGCTTGAGAACCCCACTCTCGAGGTGGAAGAGGTCGAGCCAGAGGTCGACGATGCCCCTGACGAGCGCGAGGAGAGGGACGCTGAGGATGAGCGTGCCTGGGATGAATGGCTCGAGATGTATGACGATCTCGATTCCTCCGATCAGGCCGCTCCCCGAGATCCCAATGCCGAGGCTGTGAACACGGACGACTTTGTCGGTGGTGTCCAGACTTTCGATGAGCACCTGAACAATCAGATCGGCATGCTCGATATCAGCGAAGAGGTGACACACGCCGCTCAGGCGATCGTGGGCTCTCTTGATCGCGATGGTTTCTTCGAGGGCGATCTCGAGGAGATCGCCCTGCAGACCGGCGTGGATACTGCGACTGCTGAAGAAGCGCTGTTCGCCGTTCAGCAGTTGGACCCGCCAGGTGTAGGGGCGACTGATCTCGCCAGTGCCCTCTCCATACAGATGCAGCATCTGGGCATCGAGGAGCCGTTGCTGGAGATGATCGTGCGCGAGCATCTCGATGACATCGCGGCTAACCATTACCGCAAGGTTGCCCGGATGTTGAAAGTGGATGAGGCGGAAGTGCGTCGGGTCGTGGAGATCATGCGTACACTCAATCCGCGACCGGCGGGAGCATTCTCGCCTGGGCCTTCGCCGGGCTACATCGTTCCAGATATCACGCTGCGTCGTTTCGATGACGACTGGCTCATCATTGCCAACAACGAGGCAGTGCCCACTTTGAGGGTGTCTCCTCGATATCGCTCAATGTTGCGCAGCGGATCAAGCGCTGACGATGAGACGCGTCGCTATCTCAAGGAGCGGATTCGATCGGCCGAGAGCTTCATCCGCAACGTGGATCGTCGCAAGGACACAGTCAGTCGCATCGCGGAGATCATCCTCGAGGTACAGTCTGAATTCTTCGAGGACGGAAAGGGTCCGCTGCGTCCGTTGCGTCTTGAGGACGTGGCAGTTGAGATAGGTGTTCACCTCTCCACGGTGAGCCGAGGTGTTACCGCCAAGTATATGGATACGCCATACGGACTGTTCGAGCTCAAGCATTTTTTCTCGGGTGGCTACCGCACGAGACAGGGGTTCGATATTGCGGCGACCAGCATCAAGCAACGTTTGCGTGAGCTCGTAACCGAAGAGGACGCTGCAAAGCCGCTGTCCGATCAGAAGATCGCCGAGCTGCTGAGTAACGAAGGTGTCACCGTGGCGCGACGCACCGTGGCCAAGTATCGTGAGGAGCTCACGATCGAGCCTTCGTGGGCAAGGCGACGCCGATGACGCCGCTCTCCGACATTCCTTCATCGCAGGAGTTGGGTCGGGCAGATCAGGGCGATCAGGGCAAACGGATCCGGTCTGTGTCGGCGATCGTCGCGATGTTGCTCACGGTAACGATCCTGCATCTGTTCACCAATGCGACGGGGGACAACCAAGTCCTCCACATGCTGTATCGCAGGCTCTACTACATTCCCATCCTGTATGCGGCGTTCGTCTTTGGACGTCGGGGAGGAGTGCTGTCCGCATTGGCGGCGGCGATTCCCTTTGGCTTTCACGCACAGATGACGCTCGGCGGGTTGACTGGTCCGCATCTGGACAACTCCATGGAAATCGTGATGTATCTCGGCGTAGGACTTCTCTTTGGCCAGCTGCGTGATACGGATGAGCGACGTAATCGTGATCTTCGTGATCTCTCGGGACGGCTGGAGGACGCCTACAAGACTCTTGAGGATCGGGCCATAGAGCTCATCAACGTCCAGGATTTCTCGCAGTCCATTCTGAGATCGATCACGTCCGGCGTGCTCACCATCGGCCCCGATGGTTCGGTCATGACCTCGAACCCCGCAGCTGAGCGCATGTTAGGGCTTTCCGAGTACGAGATGGTTCCGCAGCATATTCGCACGCTGTTCAGAGATGATGGCGGACTCACGCTTGATATCGAACGGGTTCTCTCCGGCCGACTGCCGCTGACACTTCGCGAGGTCTCGCTCGTGACGCGAGCCAACCGAACGATGCAGGTCCAGGCGTCGTGCTCACGTATGCGGGCGGTGGGAGGTAGGATCCTCGGTGCTGTTCTGACCATTGAGGACATCTCGGAGGTCAAATCGCTGACGGAGCAGCTGATCCGTTCGGATCGACTCGCCGCCATGGGCGAGTTGACCGCGGGTGTTGCACATGAGGTCAGAAACCCGTTGGGGGTCATCCGGGCTTCCGTGCAACTGCTTGAAGATGCAAAGTGCGACGAGGGCCGGATGCTCGAAGCGACGGGTGTCATCAAACAGGAGATCGATCGTCTCGACAAGGTCGTCAAGGCCCTCCTCGACTTCGGTAGACCCTCACGGCCGACACTCTTGGCCATTCCGGTCGAAGGCGTGCTCAACGATGTCGTTCTCTTCACAAAGCGTTTCGCCAAGCAGGCGGAAGTCTCGATCAATCTGAACTTCCCAGATGACCTCTCTCCGGTCTTGGGTGACCCCGACCAACTGAAACAGGTGTTTCTCAACCTCGTGACCAATGCGGTTCAGGCCATGGAGAAGCAGGGTGGTCACATCGAGGTGAACGCGGTCAACGATGGCGACTTCGTTGAAGTGAGAGTTATGGATGACGGCCCAGGCATTCCGTCCCGCGATCTTGGGAAGGTGTTCGACCCCTTCCACTCCACGCGCGATGAGGGCACGGGGTTGGGACTGACGATCGTTCATCGAATCATAGAGGAGCATGATGGGCATATCGAGGTAGAAAGTGACCCGGATGGTACGGCGTTCACGGTATCGTTACCGATCGCAATAGAACACGGGGGAGTGGAATGAACGAGCGGATTCTGATCGCTGATGATGAGAAGAACATGCGCTGGGTTCTGAGTCAGGCGCTCGAGGCCGCTGACTTCGAGGTCATTCAGGCCGAGAATGGGAAACAGGCTCTCAAAGCGATAGAGGAGCAACAGCCTGATGTCATGATTCTCGATCACCGGATGCCTGCGCCAGACGGTATGGAGGTTCTGCGCACGCTTCGTTCAAAGGACTACACCTTCCCCGTCATCATGCTCACTGCTCACGGGAACGTGCAGCTCGCGGTCGAGGCGATCAAGGCCGGGGCGAGTGAATATCTCACCAAGCCTTTCGATCTCGAGGAGCTCAAGCTGGCGATCGACAAGGCCATCCGCATGAGCGGGCTGGCTGCTGAGGTGCAGCGGCTGCGTGACGAGGTGGGACGCGACTACGATATGGAAGGCATCGTCGCAGGTGACGAGGGCATGCTGGCGGCTCTCGATACCGTGCATAAGGTGGCACCCACGAATGCGACCGTCGTCGTCTACGGTGAGTCCGGAACCGGCAAGGAACTCGTTGCTCGGGCGATCCATGAGCTTTCCGAGCGCAAGGGCAAACCGTTCGTATCGATCAGTGCCGGTGCGCTGCCGGAGACACTGCTCGAGAGCGAACTCTTCGGCTATGAGAAGGGGGCATTCACCGGTGCAGTCAGTGCGAAGCCTGGACGCTTTGAGATGGCCAACGGTGGCACTCTGTTTCTGGACGAGATCGGCGACATCACCCCTGCAGTTCAGGTCAAACTCCTGCGTGTGCTTCAGGAGCGTCGTTTCGAGAGGCTCGGGGGGACCCGGACCATCGAGGTGGATGTGCGCGTAGTAGCTGCCACCAATCGAGATTTGCAGCAGTTGATCGTGGACGGGGAGTTTCGAGAGGATCTCTTCTACCGCCTCAATGTGGTTCCGCTCACGCTTCCGCCACTCAGGCAGAGGTCGAGCGATGTGCCCATGCTCGTCGCTCATTTTCTGGAGAAGTTCAATGCCGGGAGCAAGCATATTTCCGATGAAGCTATGCAGGCGCTCATCGGGTACAAGTGGCCAGGCAACATTCGCGAGCTGGAGAACACGATAGAGCGACTTATCATCCTGTCCCATGAGGATAAGATCACCACGGCTGATCTACCGGTGGAGATTCGCGCGGGTCTTGGGTCGTTCTCCGATGCCAGGCCGGGTGGGTTCCTGTTGCCCGATGAGGGGATAGACCTCGAGGAAGTGGAACTCGATCTGGTCAGACAAGCACTTGAGCGATCAGGGGAGTCGGTACCGAAGGCGGCCAAACTCTTGGGACTCACGACCAAGACCATGGAGGCGCGCCTGTCACGGTTCGGCCTAAAGAACTGATTACCGTTCACCGTCTCGCTGCCACCACTCATCGGAGCGGCCGGTTTCTTGGCACACCAGTTGCACTTCTCGGAGAAAGATCAACTGTACGTCCAAAAAGGAGCAACGGATGGCCGGCAGGCCACATACACGCTTGTTCATCATCATCACCACTGCGGTGTCGTTGGTGCTCTCTCTGTTCGCTGTGCTGCATATCGCCAACGGTGGGTTGGGATTCGAGGGATGCACTGCTACGGCGACGTTCGGTTGGCTTATTCCGTTACTCTCAGGAGCGCTGGTTGCGGTAATCGCGTGGATGCTCATCGATGGGGACCGTGGTGGTCCCTCGGACTCGGTCAAGGGCGACCCTGAGGCTACCGTCTGCATGTATTGTGGGAGCGGCATCCTTCAAGAGTGGAAGCTCTGCCCCTACTGCGGGCAGTTGAGGGAGTGCGACATGCGTATCGATCCTCATGCTGGGCGTCGCTCGGTGGAGGATTCACCACAGACCTGACTCTGCCACCGATGTTAGGGGTGCACATGGCTTCATTGACCAACACTGTGCTTGAGACAACGGGACTGCATTGTCGGTCCTGTTCCATGATGGTGGATATGACGGTCGGCGATCTCGATGGGGTTGTCTCGTCCGAGACTGATTATGTGACCGGAGTCACCAAGGTGGAATTCGATTCTGACGTCGTTACCCTAGAGGGTATACTGGACGCGATTCGTTCTGCAGGATATGGTGCAGAGATTCCAAGCAAATAGCCTGAATTGCGAGAGGACATTCTGACAATGACTGAACAGGCGTACACCACTGGCGCACGCACGAAGTATCTCCTTATCGGCGTTATCGTGGTGCTCGCGTTCTTTGCCAGCTATGGTTTCGCGGCATCCCGGAGTGCATCGGTGAGTGAGGCGAATCTGGAAACTGGCGGTGCGTATCCTGCTGCCTATGGTACGGATACCTCTCTCGCTTGTGACGGCGCAGAGTCGGGTGGCTGTGGTGGCGAAGGAGAAGGCGAAGAGTCGGGCGGTTGCGGTGGCGGTTCAGGTGCCGTGGTCGAAGGTGCGACCGTTTCGGATGGCACGGTGCAGTCCATTGCCATCGACCTGTCTGAGGGATTCTTCAACCCAAATGTGATCTACGTCGAGGCTGGCACGCCGCTCGTGCTCGAGTTTGGTGAGGGACATGGATGCATGGCCGAGGTCATGTTCTCAGAGTTCGGCATCTTGGAAGATGTCACCGATGGTGGCGCAGTGATCGAGCTGCCCGCCCTCGAGATCGGCGAGTACGGATTCTCCTGCGGCATGGAGATGGTATACGGCGTTCTTGTCGTCCGCTAGTAGACACACGTTTGCCCATGACGCCTGCCTGGGGATATTGTTTCGCAGGTGATGATATGTATGGTGCCCTACGGTGCCTGCCGCGCATTCTGAGTGAAGGGACTTCTCGTGGACGGTAGTTCGATCGGCTTCGTCGCGGCATTCGTCGCGGGTCTTGTGTCGTTCCTTTCGCCCTGCGTTCTTCCGCTGATACCCGGATACATCTCATTCATGACCGGTCTCAGTATGAGCGAGCTCAATGAGGGCAAAGGTGGCGTCCGGGCGATTCTCGCGCCGTCACTGTTGTTCGTCGCTGGTTTCTCATTCGTGTTCGTGGCCCTGGGTGCCTCGGCATCGGTCCTGGGCTCGGTCCTCATGGACTATCGAAGTCAGCTCGAGATAGCCGCCGGTGTTCTCGTGTTCCTCCTGGGCTTCTTCATGCTGGGCATCATCAAGGTGCCCTGGCTGTATGGTGAGGCTCGCATGGAGATGTCGCGCTCCAGGAGTTTCGGCAAAGGTGCCGCGCTCATCATGGGCATGGCCTTCGCCTTCGGATGGACCCCGTGTGTCGGACCGATCCTGGGTTCGATCCTTGCACTCGCTGGGTCCAGTGGCAGTGTCGGTAGGGGTGCGGCGTTGTTGGCCGTCTATTCGTTGGGACTCGGCGTACCGTTCATACTCACGGCACTGTTGTTCGGTCGCATGACCGGTGTGCTGAGGTGGCTGAACCAGCGTTCACTCGTGATCAACCGCGTGGCCGGAGCGTTGCTCATGGCTGTCGGCGTGCTCATCTTCACTGGCCGCCTCTCCATCCTTGCCGGATGGCTCACCAGGATCCTCCCGACAATCGAACTCTGATACTCGTGCGATAGCGGCTTCTCCACAGGTGTTCTACCATGGACACTGAGGGGGACATGTGTTGCACGTGGGATTCGGGCGCAGCCGCATAGCGAGCCTGGCAGCCAGACTCGTCGCCATAACAGTCGTGATCGTGATTCTTGCTGTCACGATCATCAGTACGACAGCGCTAGCCGGAGTGTATGAGCTTGCCCGGCACCAAGTGGGCGAACGTCATCAGACGCTCGTAGATGGCCTATCCGTTGAGATCGAAACTCGTTTGAGTGGGGTTTCTCGGGTCGTTCAGCGAGGTGCTGCCAGCGCTGCAACTGCCGAGGCCGGGGCCTTCGACTCCGAGACGTTCCTTCAAGAGTACGCGGACGGGGTCACGTACATCGATAGGCTCGTGATAGCCCGTGATGGAGTGGTTCTCGGAGTGCTGCCGGTCTCTGACCCACCCACATTCTTGACGGGGGATGCTTCTTTACCCGCGACTTCTGTTAATCGCACCTTCTTCTATGAGCCGTTGGCCGATGGCACCATGGCGGTTTGGGCAACTCAGGAGACGCAGAACGGGCTCACGGTCTATGCAAGGATGCGCTCCAATCTCCTGGCCGAGAGGGTCTTGGAAGCTTCTGATGTGATGCAGGAGCGCGTGGCACTGGTCGTGGACGAGGACGGAGGAGTCATCGCGGAAGGGCGAGGAGCCTCCGACCTCGTGCTCTCTTCCGTTGAGTACGAGCACGATGACTCGATCGGTGGCGCAGTCAGCGTGAAGACCGTGGACGGGGTTTCGCTCATCGGTCGTTTTGCGGACTCAGACCCGAATCTGGGAGTCAACTGGCGCATCCTTGTGGCGGAGCCACGGACTACGATGCGCGATGCGACGTTCGATGCGCTGATTCCTGCTGTGCTTGCTCTGATACTGACGGGATTCGTCTCGGTCATCATCGCCACCATTGCCGGTCATAGACTGATTCGACCGCTGAAGGATCTTGAAGCGCGCGCGTATGAGGGTGCAGTAGGAGCGTACGTCCGCCCGATACGTGCGGAGCGTGCCGACGAGGTCGGTCGGTTGGCTGAAGCCTTCAACATGATCGCGCTGCGGTTGAATTCGCTTCACGATCTTTCTCAGCTTCTGGCCAGTTCATCACATTCGGATGAGGTGCTTGATCGGATACTCTCGGCTACCTCCCACATAGTGGGCACGGGGAGTGTGGCGATCTATCTCTTTGATGACGAGAGGACGTCGCTCTATCCTGCTCGTGCCAGAGGGTCGCTTCAGCACACGGCGCAATCGGTCGTGGACCACAAGAGCGGATGGCTCATGAATGCGGCCCTCGCAGGCGGCCCGACAGCGTTCTCTGGATTGCCTCCCGAACTGGCGGCGACATTCGATGTGGAGGATTCCGACGAGCCCATCACCTGTCTAACCGCTCCTCTTTCTGTCGCCGATGACGTGCTTGGAGTCATTCTGATCATTCGACGGAATCGTCGTTCCATGACGCAGGCGGAAACGGAGATGATTCGAACTCTCTCTGCGCAGGCTGCCATCGCCGTGCACAACGCACATCTCTTCGCCGAAGAGTCCGCTTCAAGACGTGAAGCGGAGCTTATGCGAATAGTGGCGGAACATCTCGCTCGTCCGGGCGACCTTGCTGATTCGCTTGTCTCAGTCTGTGACATTGCCTGTGAACTTCTGGGCGGATACGTCTGCAAACTCGCTGTGATCGAACCGCAGCAGTTCGGTCTTTCGATGCCTGAGACTTCCGTGAACACGGCACTCTTGCAGCTCTGGCGAGAACAAGAACCCAAACAAGGGCAGGGTGTAATGCTCGTGGCGGGGCAAGATCAACGAGCCGATGCCCTTCTCGGGTTGTTTGGCGCACAGCAGGTGGAGCTGATCCCTGTTGTGAGGTCCAGTGGTCCTGCAGGGGTATTTGCCCTCTTCCACGCGGAGAACCATGGTCCCCCAACTGGCCATGAACGGACTCTCGCTGCTGCCGTGGCCCAACAGGTTGCTCTCGCACTTGAGAATGCCTTCTACTTCCAGGAGGCCCAAAATCGCACTGCGGATCTCGAGACCGTATTTCGGATCAGCCAAGCAGTCAGCTCTTCGTTGCAGATCAAGGTCGTACTCAACCGTGTACTCGATGTGGTCCAGAAGATCTTCTCGGCGGACGCGGTCGCCCTCATGACTTACGACGAGTCCCGCAAGCGACTGAGCACCGCAATGGCGCGGGGGACAGTTTCCTCTGGGCTGCTGCACTACGATCGACCCGTCGGTGATGATGTGATCGGCTGGGTGTTCGAGTCTCACGAACCGACGCGTATCGACGCGCTGGATACGGTCGATGATGATCTGGCCAAGGGCGTGGCGCGCAGAGGACTCAGGTCATTACTCACTGTGCCGTTGCTGGCTCGGGGTCGCAGCATCGGCGTGCTTTCCGTGTTCTCAAGGGAGCCGAATGCCTTTGGCGATGCAGATATGGAGCTGCTGCACACGTTCGCCTCGCAGGCGGCGTTGGCCATCGATACGGCAAATGTCTACAGTCGGGAGCACAAGGTCGCCTCCGTTCTGCAGTCGAGTATTCTTCCTGCGGAGTTGCCGGTGTTCGATGAGCTTGAGACCTCGACCGTCTACCTGCCCTCTGGAGGCGAGTCGGAGATCGGTGGTGACTACTACGACGTGTTTCGCGCCCCGGATGATCGCATTGTTGCCGCGATGGCGGATGTTTGTGGTAAGGGCATCGAAGCGGCGACCAAGACGTCGATGATCAAATACACGATCAGGGCACTCGTGGCTGCCGGGTATGAGCCGGCCCAAGTGCTGTCGGAAGTGAACCGTATGGTCGCAGCGGGAGGGCGTTCGACGGACATTGTGACCGTGTGGATCGGTTTTCTGGATGTCGCTGCAGGTGAGATCACACATGCTGATGGAGGGCATCCGCCTGCTCTGTTGCTCCGTGCGGACGGTGGTGAGGTTGACCGTCTCGGTGTGACCGGACCATTGCTTGGTGCGGTCGATAACGCAGTGTATGAGCAGGAGAGCACTCGTGTTCAGCAGGGAGATGTCGTTCTCCTGTACACCGATGGAGTGACCGAGGCGCGAGAAGGGAATAAGTTCTTTGGCGAGGGTCGAGTCCGCCGCGCTCTGCATTACGGTGGCTCGGCCGTTGACGTATCGCAGCGGTTGCACGCTGCACTTGATCGCTTCGTCCGCGGCGACCTGCGTGATGACGCCGCGGTACTTGTTTTGAAGATTCACCCTCAGCATCAAGAGACGAGCACGTGACGATACAAATGGAGAGTGGGATGGCTGTAGGGATCCGCCGGGAAGGGCAGTCCGGTACGTGTATCGTTGATTTCGAAGGTGATATTGATATCTCCGTTGTGCCCGAATTCCGCCGTGAACTGGAGTTTGCACTCGCCGGAGGGTGTTCTCATATCGTGATCGACCTCAGTCGTGTGGAGTATGCGGATAGTTCAGCGCTGGGACTTCTCGTTTGGCTGGATCGCCGTTTGACTCCTATCGAGGGGCGTTTGGTCCTAGCGGGAGTGACCCATGATGTCGCTCGTGTTTTGGAGCTTTCCGGTCTCGTGTCGGTGGCTAGATCGATCACTACCACGTCCAGCGTGAAGATCGCGCTCGAAGGACTCGATTTCCAAGAGGCTCAAGTAGATCCTCTGTGGACGCGTCGGGTCTTGATGAGCGCTGACGTGGATGTGCTGGGGGATATGCGGCGGGAGGTCTGCCGCATAGCTGGGCCGCTCGGATTCTCTGAGGCCGCTCTATTCGATATCAAAGTGGCGGTCGGGGAGGCCCTAGCGAATGCAGTGCGACACGGCTCATCCAGTGTCGAGGACAGTATTGAGATCGTGATAAGGGCCTACGATGATCGCTTGGTCATCGATGTGGAGGATACCGGGGTAGGCTTCGATGGCGAGCACAATGGGGCAGATGATCCGTATGCATCTGGCGGTCGGGGCATAATGTTCATGCGGGCACTTATGGATCGCGTGGAATTCTCGTCACGGGAGAAATCGGGTACGCTCGTGACACTCGTGAAGCATCGAGCTCCCGTGGGCTAGAACACGCGGCGGGCAACAGGAGGATCATTCTTGGAAGCCCGTCGAATTCTGATTCTCACAGCGTCGTACGGCGGCGGCCATCGCGCCGTTTCATCGGCGATAGAAGCTTACTATCGTGACTATTCAGACGCAGAAGTCCGCGTGATCGATCTTCTCGATGTTGCGGCCCCTCAACTCAACGTTCTGGCCAAATTCGCCTATCAGCGATCGGAATCGTTCTTTCCGACAATGACCGGCTCATTCTCCCAGCTGGAGGAGGCGTTCCCCGATAGCCAGGTCGTCCAGGAGGTCAAGGCGAGCGGTCTGGGTCATCTGGGTAGCATCATCGATGATTGGGCGCCTCATGCGGTCGTTTCCGTGTGTCCACTAGCAGCCGGGATTGCTGCAGAGGTGAAGGCGAATCGAGCATTTCTCGCCGTTTCTGTATCACTGGACTATCGGGGTGAGAGTTCATGGATCCATCCGTCGACGGACATCCATTTCGTGCCCTGTAAAGAGACGCGGGAGGATCTCGTCGTGCGCGGTATTCCCTGGGATCGGATCGTCGTGTCCGGCATTCCGGTCTCCAAGAGCTTCTCTGAGCCTTGTTCGCGCACTGATGCTCTATCGGAGTTCGGCTTGCTGGATCGCTTCACCGTGCTGTTCACGCCGACAACGGGTACTCCAGCGGATATTCGCGAGATCGTGAAGCGCCTGCTTGATCAGGGAGTGCAAGTCGCGGTGGTCGCAGGACACAACGACAGACTGCGACACAGTTTGGAGGCGCTTGGGGAGTCGAATCGATTTTTACGGGTATTCGGTTATGTAGAGGATATGCCTAGTATGATGTGTGCAGCAGATCTCTTCGTGGGCAGGGCCGGTGGACCTGGGCTCCCCGAGGCGCTTGCGTCCGGATTGCCGTTGATCATCATGGGCCCGGTCCCCGGACAGGTGTTGCCGAATGTGGATTTCATCGCCAACTACGGGGCAGGACTGTATGCTCGGGACGGCGATGACGTGGTCGAGAAGGTCAAGTTCCTGTCATCGCATGTGGAAAGGTTGGCCCAGATGGCAACGGATGCCAGGCTCATGGGTAGATCAAATGCAGTGCACACTGTGTGTGAGCGCGTCGCCGCCGCTGTGCGGTGAAGGTCAAAATGGGAGGCCGAAGATGGAACTGCGCGATGCTCTGAAAGCGCGTCGATCGATCAGATCGTTCGAGGACCGTCAGATTCCGGACGATCTGCTCGAGTCAGTAGTCGGTGCCGCATCATGGGCCCCGTCCGCATTCAATGAGCAGCCGTGGCATTTCCGTGTCGTTCGCCACGAACTGCGCGAGAAGCTCCTGGGGATCATGGTGCAGAACACCGCGTACCTCGAGGAGTTCATGAGGGTGCTTGGGCGTGAAGCGACGCCTGAGGCTATACAGTGGTACAGCGATCTCGGTGGCGCGCCGGTGATCCTAGCGTGCACCATGCCCATTGTGGACGACGAGTTCCGCGCCATGAACAAGTACCTCTCGATCGGTGCCGCAGTTCAGAACATCCTTCTTGCTGCGACGGACGCCGGTCTCGGCTCGTGCAGCGTTACGTTCTCATTCTGGGTACGCGACGAGATCGGGGAGCTGCTCGACATCCCCAAGGACCGCATGCTCGTAGGGTTGATTGCGCTTGGGTATCCACGCGCGCTTCAGGCACCCGTTCCTGAGCACAGGCGCGACATAGTCACGTTCATGGACTGATGTCTGTGGTGAGAGCTGTATTCTTCGACGTCGGCAACACGCTTGTATATCCCTATCCGAGCGTTTCCGAGGTCTGTCACGAACTGCTTTCGCGCGCCGGGCATGAGCGCGATCTGGGTCTCATCGACTCCTACATGCCGCTCGTCGATGAGTACTACGAGGATCGTTATCGCGAGGACGACACCTTCTGGACTGATAGAGAAGAGACGTCCAAGGTTTGGATCGGCATGTATTCTCTTCTCTGTCGCAAGCTGGGAATCGAGGACATGGCCGAGGAGCTGGCACGGGCGGTCTACGACGAATTCGGGTTTCCACATCGCTGGCGAACGTATGAGGATGTCGCACCCGCGCTCACGCGACTGCGCTCGCAGGGTCTGCGTGTCGGCATCATCTCCAATTGGGATGATCGTCTTGTCTGTCTCCTCGATGGACTCGGTGTCAGTCACTTGCTGGACACGGTGATCTCCTCGGCGGATGTGGGTCTTCACAAGCCCGATCCTCGTATTTTCGAGCTGGCATGCGAGCGGCTCCAAGTCGAGCCGCATGAGGCGATGCATGTGGGTGATCATCACTACGCTGATGTCCTTGGAGCGGACGCGGCCGGGATGGTTCCCGTTCTCATCGACCGTCACGGCGGTCAGGCTCCCAGCAGCGGCCGTTTTCTCCGCACTCTTGACGAACTGGACGAATACCTGCGATAGGGGATCTCATGCGCCGTTTTGGTACGTGGCTGTTGTTCATTGTGGCGATGATCGTGACGCTGGGCTCCGCATACGGGGCTTACACGTTGGCCGGCTATTCGTGGTCTCAGGTAGTGGACTACCGGAGCCCATTCGCTGACTATGATCGCCCGTGGATCAACGAGAGCGGGCCTGCCATCAGAGGGGGCTCAGCCTCTGCCGAGGACACCGTGACACCTGAGTCCAGGCGCGTAGTGCTCGTCATTATCGACGGCCTGCGTATGGATGCATCGACGACCATGACCTCCCTGGACATTCTGCGCGGCTATGGTGCTGATATGGCAGCCACCACGCCTCAACCCTCACTTTCGTTCCCGACGTGGACCACCATCCTGTCCGGAGCGCCGCCGCAGATCAGCGGCGTGCCGACCAACTGGTTCGAGAATCCCGTGCCGGTGGAAACTCTGTTCGACACGTCGCTTGCAGCCGGAAAGACCGTGGTTGTCTCCGCGCCTGACGACTTCTCCATGCTCTACGAGGCGGAGCGCGCCGATGGCTCATATTTCGAGTCATGGAAAGAGGATGAGTACATGTCCACCCGTATGGTGGACAACGCGATCTCTCTCGTCGCAGAGCACGATCCTGAGCTCCTCGTAGTACATCTTCCTGATGCCGATGAGGCTGGTCATCAGTATGGATCGGACTCGGATGAGTATCGTTCCACAGTGGGACAGATCGATGCTGATCTCTCGCGTCTGGTCCAGGCCTTGCAGGATGATCGAACCGCATTCGTCATCTGCGCCGATCATGGGCACATCCCGACAGGTGGTCACGGCGGTTGGGAGCGGGATGTCACGGTCGTTCCGGCGATATTCACGGGCGCGGGCGTTCGTCTCAACAGTGGCTCGATCGATCAGATAGATATCGCTCCTACGGTAGCGGCGCTGCTCGATATTGATATTCCGCGTAACGCAATGGGGAGGGTTCGCGGCGAGGTTCTGCTCGCGGGTGAGGAGTACGCCGAGGAGTTCGGATCTGCTCACTACTCCGCCTTCGCTGAGGAGTATGTCGCGACTCTGGGAGGCACGACCGGGTTCTCTATCAAGTCGTCCTCTGATGCACGCGCGGCGATCGATGCGATGACGCAGGAACGCGAGGACAGCGATCGCAACGATCGACTTGCGATGGCGCTCGCATTGGTGGGAGCTGCACTCGGTGCACTCGTCGTACTCGGCCTGGGCTCGTGGCGTGCCTTAGTGGCGGCGTCGGCGGGAACGGCTGCGTACTATGCGATCTACAATGGCCTCTACTTCGTTTTTCACGGACATCAGTGGTCCCTATCGGCATTCAACAGTGAGGATCTCGTGGAGGCGTTCTTCAACCTCCGGATGATCGAGGCTACGGTGGCAGCCGTGCTTGGAGTCATCGTTGCCGGCGTCGTGTATCCGTACCTCAGGCGGCACCCCCAGGGACCGCGCCAGGGCTTCTTGGGTGGATGGCTCGCCCTGGGAACTGCCACGGTTCTTACCATGCAGGCGACGTTGGCGTTCCAGGTCGCATGGTTCCTCTGGCGCTATGGGGCAGAGATCTCCTGGAGGCTGCCGAACCTCAAGTGGGGCTTCAAGTACGATCTCGATCTCATCCAAATGACCGGACTCGGAGCGGCGGTATTGGTCGCGCCGTTGGTCACGTACCTCGTCGGGCGGTATCATCCCAGAGTACGGCGCGCGACCGAGTAGCAGTTCGTGCGTGCGTTTTCTGCAATCTGACCGTTCCGCTGGGTATTCTCTCGGCGCTGAACGTTGATGCTGGAAGGGGCGTGCTCATGGCGTTCAAGGATCTGCGCGAGTACATCGCGCTGCTCGAGTCCAAAGGTCAGCTCAAAAGGGTTACTGCGGCTCTCGACCCCGTGCTTGAGATTGGTGAAGTGACCGATCGCGTGAGCAAGAAGGGTGGCCCCGGCCTTCTGTTCGAGAATCCCGTGAACCGAGAGACTGGCGAGGCGTACGACATGCCGGTCGCGATCAATCTCATGGGCAGTTACGACCGCATGGCGTGGGCCTTGGGCGTCGACTCCGAAACGGGTACCTGGAAGGGTCTCGATGAGGTCGCCCAGCGACTCATGGATTTGCTGCCTCTGGACATGCCTGCGAGCGTCAAGGGTAAGCTCGACGTGCTCATGGGGCTCAAGGATCTTGCCGGCGCAGGCGCCAAGGAGGTCAAAGCCAGCAAGGCTCCCTGCCAGCAGGTGGTCCTGCGTGGCGACGAAGTCGATCTCACCAAGCTTCCCGTGCTCACGACGTGGCCTGAGGACGGTGGCCCGTTCGTGACGCTGCCGCTCGTGGTCACGAGCAATCTCAAGGGTCGTCCCAATGTGGGCATGTACCGCCTTCAGATCTTCGACAAGAACACGACCGGGCTGCACATCCACTTCCATCACGACGGCAACAAGAACCTCCGTGAATGGAAGGCTGCCGGACATGATCGGGTGCCTGTCTCCGTCGCTCTGGGTGCCGATCCGTCCACCATCTTCTCGGCTACCGCTCCCGTGCCGCCCATGATCGACGAGTATCTGTTCTCTGGCATTCTGCGCGGCGAGCCCGTCGAGGTCGTCAAATGCGTGACCAACGACCTCATGGTGCCGGCCAATGCAGAGATCGTGCTCGAGGGATGGTGCGACCCGGACGAACTGCGCTGGGAAGGCCCCTTTGGCGACCACACGGGCTACTATTCGCTTGCCGACGACTTTCCGGTGTTCCATGTCGAGGCGATCACCCGCAGGAGTGATGCGATCTATCCGGCCACCATTGTCGGCCAGCCGCCCATGGAGGACTGTTTCCTGGGCAAGGCCACCGAGCGACTGTTCCTGCCCGTCATCAAGGCCATGATGCCCGAGGTGATCGACTACGATCTGCCTCTGGAGGGCGTGTTCCATAACTGTGTGATCTTCCAGATCGACAAGGAGTTCCCCGGCCAGGCGCAGCGTGTCATGAACTTCGCGTGGTCCATGGGCCAGATGATGCTTACCAAGTTCGTCATCGTGGTCGACAAAGAGGTCGACTGCCATGACTACTCGGCCGTGGCGTGGCGCTGCTTCAACAACGTCGATCCCAACAGGGACCTGCTCATGAGCAAGGGTCCCCTCGACAAGCTCGACCACTCAAGCAACTTCGAGTCCTACGGCTACAAGCTGGGTATCGACGCGACCCGTCCGTTGCCAGGAGAAGGACATGATCGTGAGTGGCCCGAACCCATGGAGATGACACCCGAGGTCAAGTCTCGTATCGATGCGATGTGGGGTGACCTGGGACTTGAGTAGTACCGCCCAGGAAAATCTCGGCTTCGGCGCGCGGGTGAGTGGCAAGATCGCGATCTTCCTCGAGCTCGTCAAGTTCGAGCACAGTATCTTCGCGCTTCCGTACGCCTTCATCGGTGCGATCTATGGAGCCGCCTCGCTTGGAGGTTCTAACGATTGGGTCACCGCCAGCGGATGGCCCACGTGGTCGGCGATCCTCTGGGTGACCGTGGCCATGGTGGGCGCTCGAAGCTTTGCGTTCGTGGTCAATAGGGCCGCCGACAAGGAGATCGACGCTCGTAACCCTCGCACTGCGGGCAGGGCGGTTCCTGCCGGGCTGATCAAGGCGTGGGAGCTCTGGCTGTTCTCAGGCCTGGTGCTCGCGGCGTTCCTGTTCGCTGTCTGGCAGCTCGATCCCATCACTCGCATGCTCTGGCCGTTCGTACTCGTGGCATTTCTGATATATCCCTACACCAAACGCTTCACATGGCTGTGTCACTACTGGCTGGGACTTTGCCTCGGTCTCGCACCCGTGGGAGCGTGGGTCGCAGTGACGGGCTTGGTGAGCGATCCTGCGCCGTGGGTCTTTGGTGCCGCCGTGGCACTCTGGACCGCTGGGTTCGATATCATCTACGCTACACAGGATGTCGAGTGTGATATCCGCGACGGGGTCCATAGCGTGCCGGCTGACCTGGGCGTGGCGCCGGGTCTCGTTCAGACCAAAGTCACGCATGTGGCCACCGTCGGGTTGCTCGTGCTGGGCGGGCTGCTCGTAGGCGCAGGTTGGCCCCTGTACGTCGCGGTGACCGTCGCGGCGGTTCTGCTCGCGTATGAGAACATGATCATCAGCGCCGACGATCTTTCACGCGTCAACGCTGCCTTTTTCACCACCAATGGTGTCATTGCCGTCATCATTTTCGTCGGCACTCTCGCAGATCGATTTCTCGCAACGTAACTACTGAAAGGGCTTTGACATGGGACGATATGTGGTCGCGATCACCGGCGCATCCGGAAGCGTGTATGGGTTGCGTCTCATTGAGCAGCTATTGCTTGCCGGCAACGAGGTCGTGTACACCGCCACACATGCGGGGCGCGACGTCATGGGCTTTGAGGTCGGCTTTGATATTCCACCAGAGCAGCCTGCTGAGGCGCTGCTCGAGTTTCTTGAGCTCGATAAGTCGCTGCCGCTGCGTCATGCGTGCGGCGAGGATCTGTTCGACCCCATAGCTTCCGGATCGCACTCCATGGACGGCATGATCGTGTGTCCTGCGTCCATGGGCTTCTGCGGCTCGGCAGCGCACGGACTTGCGTCGAATCTGCCCGAGCGCGCGGCAGATGTCATGCTCAAGGAGCGCAGGCGACTCGTGTTGGTCCCTCGCGAGACGCCGTTCTCGCTTATACACCTGCGCAATTTGACCTCATTGGCAGAGGCGGGAGCCGTAGTCGTTCCGGCGATGCCGGCGTTCTACACGCGACCCACTACGCTCGACGAGGCCGTCAACTTCGTAGTGGGCAAGGTGCTTGATGTGCTTGGCGTGCAGCATGAACTCTTTCCTCGGTGGGGCGAGTAGCCCGTGACTCAGAAAGAAACACGCACTGAGGGCACGACTCGTCGACTGGGGCAGATGCTCCCTGCATATTCGCGTTTCGTGGTCGGGCTGCCGGTGATCGGGCTGTTCGTCGGTGCTGTCACGCTTGTAGTGCTGGCCACGGTCGAGGTTGGTCGTGCTGTCGTGCATGCGATCCAGGGTGACCTGTCCAAGAAGGCCGCAGTTCTCGAGTTCATTGAACTGGCCGACGTGTTCCTGCTCGCAACTGTGCTCTACATCATGGCCATGGGTCTCTACGAGTTGTTCATCGATGACGACGTGCCGGTACCTGCTTGGCTGGAGATCCACACTCTCGATGATCTCAAGGAGAAGCTCGTCGGCGTCGTTATCGTCGTACTGGCCGTGCAGTTCCTGGGGCAGGTCATCGGCGAAACGGATGCGCTCTCGTTGGCATACAAGGGCGGGGGAGTGGCGGCAGTCATTGCCGCGTTGTCATATTTCCTGGGCAAGATCTCGAAACACTAGATTTGACTACTTCCCCTCTTGGGGGGCAAAATAGCGTTACTGGGGTCAACCAGTAGCATCACCGTCGTAGTAGTAGTTGCAGTAGCAGTAGCAGTCGTAGTCCAGTCGTAGTAGGAGGATGTAGCCATGACCCTGGCTCAGGCGCGCAAGCGCTATCCCATGGTGCCCAGCGAGATCGTGAAATGGGCAGTCGAGAACATCGCCGACGTTTCTGACCTTGAGCGCGGTCTGTCGCGCCTCGAGGCCGCAAAGCGAGTTCAGATCAAGTACTCCGCGGCGTAGTCTCCACCTCAGTTAATCTGTTTCGCTCACCGGGCGGCGAGTGAGCCGTTCCGGTGTTTGGCGTGTCATAGCGCACCCAGTGCGTCCGTAGATACAAGAAGACCGCCTAATTAGGCGGTCTTCTGTTCATACATGGAGGCGACGCCCGGAATCGAACCGGGGATAAAGGCTTTGCAGGCCTCTGCCTTACCGCTTGGCCACGTCGCCATGTGGCACCAGGTGTGCCGTTCTATCAAAGAAGGTTGGTCGCTTGGGCTTGATCCGCGCCCTACTGACCAACCCTCTGTGGAAATCATGGAGCGGACGAAGGGATTCGAACCCTCGACCCCCACCTTGGCAAGGTGATGTTCTACCACTGAACTACGTCCGCGCGCTTGAGCAGTGTACCAAGGTGTTTGGGGGCTGGCAAGAGAGTTCTCATAGGAGCTCGGAGAACCTCCTCAAGGTTCATGGAGCGGTTCAAGATTGGGGGTGGCGTATCCGCAGAAAGTTGGTACAATGGCGTGCGTCGCCTCGTGCGACGAGTCACGTTCGGGCGCTTAGCTCAGTGGGAGAGCACTTCCTCGACGCGGAAGGGGTCATAGGTTCGAATCCTATAGCGCCCACCATAGTGAATAGAACGTCCCTCTGGAGTCCCTAACAGGATTCCGGAGGGACGTTTTTGTTGTGTGGTGCGGCGCGGATGCTACTGGGGATCATGTCCAGAGATGCAAGATGCGTCGTCATTCTGTATCATTCAGATACATGAGGGCCCAAAGGGGGTCTGGTTCGCGACTTGGGGTACCCGCAGAAACGGGTTCCATTTCGCTAGTTTTTGCCCTACGGGGTGAGAGGATGGATTTGCATGGCTGAAGGTACCGTGAAGTGGTTCAACGCTGACAAGGGCTACGGTTTCATTTCTCGCGAGGATGGCGACGACCTGTTCGTTCACTTCTCTGAGATCCAGACCGATGGCTTCAAGACCCTCGAGGAGGGTCAGGCTGTGTCCTTTGAGGTCACCGCTGGCCAGAACGGCAAGATGCAGGCATCCAAGGTCACCGCTCTCTAAGCAACGGCTGACCGCCATAGTACGCATCTGAAAGGAGGCGGCCCAATGGGTCGCCTCCTTCTTTGTGTCTCTATGTCGCTATAGGTTCCTACTCGGTGACCTCCGCGTGCGCTGTCGGGTCCAGGGGGTTGGTGCGGACTGCGAGAGAGAACAGGTATGGGTAAGCGGTATTCAGATGCTTCAGGTACGAAAGCCACTCTCCTGTCAGGAGGCTGTAGGCGCGCTTGATGTCGCCGGCGAGGTGAATCCGGTCGCTTGTCGGCAGCGCATCAAGATCGGTTCGACTCTCAAGCTCCTCGGCGAGATGGAACACGGCCCAGAGCAGCTGGGTGAACGCCTCGTGCTCCAGCAGGTTCTGGTTGCCGAGCAGGCCCAGTAGGAACGTGCGTCGTTCTCGGAGAAACTCATGTAGATCGTGGAGGTCGCCGCCCTCCATTTCGATCGAGTAGTCGTACGTCATGAGATCGGTACGCGCTTTCTCGAAGTCCTTGTCCTTCCACGCATGCGTGACCACGACGTCGCTTCTGATCTCGTCGAACTCCGCGTCGAAGGCGGAGACCCTCCCGATCAGTCCCGTGCCGACTTCCGAGAAGAAGGCGCCGATGACCATGTTGAGTTTGTTCAGCTTCACTTTTCGCTCACGGTGTTCCAGAAGACGGTGCAGGATCATGGTAACCAGCAGGACCTCTATCGGGACGAATGCGATGTCACCGACCATGTAGATGAAGATATGGTGGGCGTCGTGGAACACGAGATAGTGCCCGAAATACAGAAGCGCCGAGGCACTCACGAGCCCTCCTGCCAACCCGATCTGCCATCTACGTTCTTTCATGTGTGCTCCTTCTGACTCAGCCGGCTTACGACGGTATTCTTCCACATGCGTGCAGTTCCGTGCGAGAGGGGTACATTCTCAAGCGATGTCGATTCCGTTGGAGGGACCTGATATGCGAGGAAAGTCTCGATTTTTCATCGTTGTGTTGGTCGCGTTGCTGTTGCTCTCGCTTACCGTCGGTATGACGGCGTGCTCCAGTGACGATGCTACCGAAACGGATACGGGCTCAGCGATTGATTCGAGTGACGATGAGGGCGCCGTTGATGCGGCCGAGCCGGTCGATACTCGCCGTCAGCTCGTGGAGACCAAATGCTCGCTCTGTCACACGATGGACAGAGTCTGGGATGCGGACTACAACACGGAACAGTGGATCGGTGTGATCGAGCGGATGAAGCAGAACGGCCTCGTGATCAGTATCGAGTCCGAGGCATTGATACTGGAGTATCTGACCAACCAGTAGAGTGATGTCGGGGCCTTCTCGTATACTTATTCGTGCACAGGCGGATAAGCACACAGGAGGCCCCGAATGATCGATCTCTTTCTACTGCCCTCGAGTTGGATCGCGATTTTCACACTTGCACTGCTCGAGATCGTATTGGGAATCGATAACCTGGTCTTCATCGCCATTGTCACGAGCCGTCTCCCGGAAGATGAGCAGCCACGCGCTCGCCGCATCGGCCTCATTGCGGCGCTTGGCACACGACTCATGTTGCTCTTCGCTCTTTCGTGGATCCTGGGCCTCACTAGGGTGCTCACTGAGTTCCACGTGTTCGGTCATCCGGTCGAACTCACGGGTCGCTCACTGATCCTTCTGGCCGGTGGTCTCTTCCTCATGTACAAGGCCACGGCGGAGATCTATCACAAGACAGAGCTGAAGGATGAGGAGGTCCATACTTCCGGCAAAACCCAGGCATTCGGTGCGGTGATATTGAATATCGCGATCATGGATATCATCTTCTCGCTCGATTCGGTGATCACTGCGGTCGGCATGGTCGGCGAGATTCCCCTCATGGTCACCGCCGTCGTCATCGCCATGGCAGTCATGATCGCATTCGCCGACCCGGTCAGTGAGTTCGTCAACGAGCACGCCTCGGTCAAGATCCTGGCGCTCTCATTCCTGCTCATGATCGGTCTGTTGCTCACCGCAGAGGCTTTCGAGGTCGTCGTTCCGAAGGGTTACGTCTACTTCGCGATGGCATTCTCACTCATTGTGGAGTTCATTCAGATGCGCTACGAGGCCAACTTGACTCGTCGCAACAAGGGTCGAGCCAAGGAGCCAATCGCTGTCGAGGAGTGATCTCCGGAACTCGCCTATCCCAGAAGCGGGGAGTCCGGCGGTACAACTAGACGGGCTGCGCCGGGAAGCACGCGTGCGTGCAAGGGAGTGGTCGTGTCGATGACTTCACCGTCGTACTGGAGCGACAAGGGTGGATCCGACTCGATGGTTATCTCTTTGGCGGTGTAGATTTCGATGCTCTTGCTGCGATCGGGGTGATCCATGACCCGATCCAGGATAGCGGCCCATACCGCGGGGATGAGCTCAGCCACGTTCTTCGAACGCAGCACGATCACCTCGAGCATTCCATCTGAAGGGCTACTGTCCTTGGTGAAGGCGAGATCGAACTGAAGGCGGGTGAAGTTGGCCAGAAGAACGGCCATGCCTTTGGTCTCCATGACCTTGCCATCCAGAGTGAGCTTGAAGTCAGCAATGGTCGGGGTGAGGTTCTGCACGGCGCTCACCAGGTAGGCCGCAGCGCCGATTGTGCTCTTGAGCGGCTGGGCACCCTCCATGATCGTCGCGTCGAACCCAGCACCTGCCATGACGATGAATCCCGTACGCAATCCCGAGCCGTTGACCTCTGCTCCTGGTGCCGCGCAACCTGTTTCGTTGCCAGGACAGGAGAGTTCGCCGATGTCTGTGGCGATCGAGGCGCATTCGAGGGTGATGTTGGCGAGTTTGATGGGGTCGAACGGCATTTTGAGGTTCTGGGCCAGTAGGTTCGCGGTGCCTGCGGGGTAGACGAGGATAGGGACGCCGGTGTTTCGAGCTGCGTAGCAGACGCTCGAGACGGTACCGTCGCCACCTGCCGCAACGATACAGTCATAGTTCTTGGCATCGTGGAGCAGATCACTCATGCGGGTGTCACGATCCACGAAACGAAGGCAGATCTGCGCGCCGTTACGGCCCAGCGTGCGTACGTAGTCGTACAGACCGGCGTCGCCTTGCCCGGAGCGTAGATTGATGATGGCGAGAACTCTCACGAAGCCTCCTACGCCGAGAACACGTATGAACGCGGCGGGCGTATTCGAACTCGATGTCAGGATGACCCCGTAATGATACGGTATGGGCTCGGAACAAGACTAATGTTCCCACGAGAGAGGACTCCTGCGTGTATGTGAGCGACACTCCGGCGTTGCAGTCGTTGGTGGACGCGATCCGTCCGGCCGGATTCGTTACGATCGACACTGAGTTCATGCGTGAGCGCACCTATTGGCCCAAACTCTGTCTGATCCAGGTCGGTACGGATGATGTTCAGGCGATCATCGATCCGCTCGCGTTCGATGACTTGAGCCCCCTGTGGGATCTTCTCGCTGATTCGAGCATCCTCAAGGTGATGCACGCAGGATCGCAGGACATGGAGATCTTCTACCAGCGGATGGGCTCGGTTCCCGCGCCCACGTTCGACACGCAGATCGCGGCGACTCTGGCAGGATTCCCGCAGCAGGTGGGGTACGGCGCCCTCGTGCAGGAGATCACTGGCGTGACATTGGATAAATCGGACACGTTCACGGACTGGGCGAAGCGACCATTGTCGGGCACTCAGATCGAATACGCGCTCAATGACGTTCGCTATCTGCCTCAGGTCTATCGGAAGTTGCGGGATGATCTTGCGGAGCAGGGTCGGGAAGGTTGGCTTGCGCCTGACTTCGCGCGTCTCACCAGCCCTTCCACGTATGAGATCGTTCCCGAGAACCAGTACAAGCGGGTGAAGAGGTACAAGTCACTCAATCGTAGGCAAATGGGCGTCCTGCTCAAGGTGACCGCATGGCGTGAACTCGAGGCACAGCGTCGAGATCTTCCGCGCAAGTGGGTTCTGGGAGATGAGAGTCTCATAGAGGTGGCACGGCGCTCGCCAGGAAATCCGGAAGAGTTGCGCTCGATCCGGGGTGTTGGCGACAAACTGCAGAAATCCGCGTACGGCAGATTGCTGGATGCGGTCAAAGCTGGACTCGCCATGTCGGATGACGAGCTTCCTTCGGTCGAGCGCAAGAGGCGGCCCATGGGAGATGTTGACGGTGCCGTTGATCTCATGTCGGCGCTCGTGCGTCTCAGGGCTCACGAGCAGGGCGTGGCGATTCCCTTGCTCGCATCACGTTCCGATCTAGAGCGGTTGGCCCGCGGTGACCGTGAGGCTAATCCGCTCATGGACGGTTGGCGCAAGACTCTCATCGGTGATGAGTTGCTCCTGCTTCTGGCCGGCAGAATCTCGCTTCATGCCCATGAGGGTCGTCTCATGGTGGTCGCTGATCCCGACGACGAGAGCGTCTGAGTTCCCAACGTCTCCATGTCAGACCGGATTGATAGAATCTGTTTGGTTCGGAGAGGAGAACGAAACGCCGTGGCTCAAGAGCGTGCACTGACAGTCAAAGAAGCCATGTCGGCTGCGAAGAGCGCGCTGGAGAGCGTGCATGTGCGGGTGATAGGCGAGGTCTCAGAGTTCAACGACAAGCCCGGGTACAAGGCCGCGTACTTTTCCATAGGTGATGGTCAGGCCACCATGCCGTGCATGATGTGGCGCGACCAGTATCAAGCATCAGGTGTGCAACTGCGCTGTGGGGTGTTGGTCGAGCTCTCGGGCGTCTTCTCGGCATATGTGCCCAAGGGACGCATGCAGTTCATGGTTCGATCACTCCAGTTGGCTGGTGAGGGCGTGCTCCGCATGCAGGTCGCTGAGGTTGCCCGGAGGCTGGAAGCTGAAGGGCTCATGCGATCGGATAGAAAGCGTGTGCTTCCCCGGTTCCCTCAGCGTCTGGCTGTGGTGACCTCCCCCCGGGGCAAGGCGATCCATGATGTGATTCGTACTCTTCGCCGGCGGTATCCACTTGCGGAGTTGTTGGTGGCAGGAGTCCAGGTCGAGGGTGTCGGGGCACCTGAAGCCCTTGTTCACGGTTTGCGTGTTGCTGCGGAGGCAAAACCCGATGTGATCTTGCTTGTACGCGGAGGCGGCAGTTATGAAGATCTCATGCCCTTCAATGCGGAGCAGGTCGCACGGGCTGTTTCGCGGTCACCAATTCCCGTTGTGACCGGTATCGGACATGAGCCGGATACTTCCATCGCGGACATGGTTTCGGATCTGCGTGCATCGACTCCGACAGCGGCGGCAGAGGCCGTATCTCCTTCTATCGACGAGATGCATTCCGAGGTGGAATCGCTTGGCCGGCATCTGGGCAAGGCCCTGTCTCATCGGCTGGAGGGTGCACAGCATGATGTACGACGCCTCGCCGAGCGCCCCGCGTTCAGTGACCCACGCGTGATCATAGGGTCCCTGTCACAACGGCTTGATCTTGTGAGCATCGCCCTCAACGGCGCGCTACCCGGCCGTCTGGAGCGTGATGAGCAGAGGCTCCAGTTCGCGAGAGAGTCCATGCAGCGCACAGGGAGTCATCTTCTGGATAGGCCTCGTGAGAAGTTCGCCGTGTCGGCTGCGCGACTTCACGATCTCTCGCCACTCGCCATTCTTGGCAGGGGATATGCCGTGTGTTTCGCGTCCGACGGAAGAACGGTCATCAAGCAGGCCGCAGAGTTGAGCGCGGGTGACCGCGTGCATGTACGCGTTGCCCACGGACATATCGGTGCAGTGGTCGAGGAGACTGGAGAGTGACGATGGAGGATTCGACATTGAAATCGCCAGAGGAAATGACATTCGGTGAGGCACTCGCCGAACTCGAGGGTATTGTTGGTTCGCTGGAGGGCGGACAGCTGGAGCTTGAGACCAGCTTGGAGCGATATGAGCGGGGCGTGGCACTTCTTCGGTCATTGCAGACGAAACTGAGCGAGGCTCAGCAGAAGGTGACTACACTCATTGGCGAGCTTGAGGTCGACGACACTGAGTGATTCGTGACTTCAGCTTGTGCTTCGTGAGTTAGAATATGCAGTGGTGGGACGGGGTGCTAACCGGCACTCGGTGATGAGGAGGAGAGCCTGTGGACACTTGTATCTTCTGCATGGTCGCGTCGGGGGAAATGGATGCGCGAAAGGTGTATGAGGACGAACTTGTCATCGCGTTCGACGACATCGCACCACAGGCGCCCGTGCATACTCTTATCATCCCCAAGTCGCATCACATCGATCTTGGTGATGATGTTTCTCCAGATCTACTGAATGCGCTGTTCTCTGCGGTGCCCAAGGTCGCTAAGATCAAGGGAGTCGACACGAGCGGCTATCGCGTGATCGTCAACAACGGACGCGACGCCAATCAGACGGTCGGCCATCTACATGTGCATGTCATCGGTGGTCGATCGATGTCGCATGGCATGGTCCTGTTCGATGGCGAGTAACAGAGAGCCATTCACCGACACCTTCGGTGGCTGCCATCATGGTGTTGTTCTCAGAGTGGAGTACTAGCACATGGCTGGTACCGTACCAGTGACATTCGTTCCCGCCGGAAAGACCGTGTGGGTCTCGCCGGGGACCACGGTGCTACAGGCGGCGCAATCCGCAGGTATCGTGATTCCTGCGCCCTGTGGTGGCGCGGGGAGGTGCGGGAAGTGCGCTGTTCGCGTGATCGAGGGGACGCCTCCGGAGCCGGGTGTCGTCGAAGTGCGCGGTTTGAAGCTCGCACCTCGCGGCATGAGACTCGCCTGCCTACTCAAGGTCGAGTCCCCGTTGACAGTCAGGCCTGTCATCGCGCAGCCGACACGTTCCTTGGGAGCGACTGAGGTGCGGGAGCCCGGTCGCGAACTACTGGCTGCTGTGGATCTGGGAACTACATCCGTGCAAGCGGTCGTTGTCGATGCCGAGAGCGGTCTTGAGCTTGGGCGCTCCTCTGTACCCAATGCGCAACAATCATGGGGCAGCGATGTTATGGCGCGTGTGGGAGCTGCCCTCGAAGGACACGGACCGGCATTGCAGAAAGCGGCCGAGGATTCCATTCTTCAGGCACTTCAGAACGCGTGTGGCCACGCGGGAGGGTGTCTCCGCAATGTGACTCGGTTGGTCATCGCCGGGAACACGGTCATGGTCGCACTTTTGTTCTCGGACGATGTCTCGACTCTGGCCGAGGCTCCGTATGAGGCTGCTACTACACGCACGCGATCACTGTCGGGCGACGCGCGGGTCACTCAGGAGCTTGGCTCCAGTGCCGAGATCACCGTGCTGCCCGGCGTGGGTGGTTTCGTTGGTGGTGACCTGGCTGCCGGCCTTGCTGTTTCAGGTCTTCAGGACTATGACGACCCTGGTATGTTCATCGATCTGGGTACCAACGCTGAGATCGCCGTGTTCACTAAAGGGTCCGTGAGCGTCTCATCGGCTGCCGCGGGTCCAGCGTTCGAAGGATACGGCATCGCCAACGGTGGGCCGGCGCTCGACGGCGCCGTGGAGAGGGTTCGGTTCACGGATGGTCGGCTCGCCCTCAAGGTCATCGGTGGGGGAGAGCCCCATTGGCTCTGCGGTTCCGGTTTGGTCTCTGCAATCAGGGCTCTCCGGGATGCAGGACACATAGGTTCGGACGGTAGAATGACCCCTGATGGCCCCCTGTCATCGGACTTCACCGAGATCGATGGCATTGTGGCAGTCACGCTGAGCGGTTCTCAGGGCGCAGGCGTTGTCCTCACGCAGAAGGATATTCGTTCGTTCCAGTTAGCCAAGGGTGCGGTTGCCGCTGGTCTGGCACTTGTGGCCCAAGAGGCGGGAATCAAGCCTCGGAAGAGAATGCGGTTCATCGTCGCGGGTGCGTTCGGTAGCGCTCTCGATCCGGATGACCTCGTCGAACTCGGGGTGTTGCCACAAGAGGCGGGCGATGGAGTCCACCTTGCGGGGAACACTTCTCTGCTGGGAGCGGCAATGGTCGCGGTGCGTCCCGACGTGGTTGAGAGAATCGAAGACATGGTCTCGCGGGCCATGCACGTGGAGTTGGCGATGGACGATCGATTCAACGAGGTGTTCCTCGCATCGATGTCGCTCGAACCCTATTCACTCAAGAAGCGAATGAGGATGAGCTCTTAGAAATTGCGGAAGCCCCAGCCTTCGGGCTGGGGCTTCCTCAGTCCTTCCCCGAAATACCCCTGAGTCTCCAGTCGAGATTGCTCACTGGCTGCCTGGTAGCCGTGTGACTCCATCGCGATGCCGGTCGTCGACGGCTCGACGTTACCGTCCAGATTCCCTGGAACGGTGTCTTCTGGGGGGAAGGGAAACTTGTCAATACAAGAAACTTATCTTACGGCAGCCGCAAATGCAACAGTTGTTACATAAATTGCGCGTTCAGATATCTGAAGCCTTCTCTTGGGCCCACGCCGCCCACCGACGAGTTGGTGCCGCCCACCCGATTCGGGGTCCATATCGGCCTGACCTGCGCATACACTGAGGCAATCACGCTGTGGGGTTGGGTTGTTGTGATCCGTTGTCCTCACGGCGCGATTCCATTAAGACAGTTGGGGATGCGTCCACCGCGCCGCCGCGGAAGGACGGGCGAAGATCCTCAAGTAGCCGGACCAAGGAGGCCAGGACATGACTGACCAGTCCAAATCGATCGAATCAATGTCTACTGAGATGCGGGTCGTCGATCCCCCCGAGTGGGTGACAGAGCGCGCCTACATCAAGTCTATGGACGAGTACGAGACCATGTACAACCGTTCAATCGAGGACCCCGAAGGATTCTGGGCCGAGATGGCCGAGGAGCATCTCTACTGGCACAAGAAGTGGGACTCCGTACTTGAGTGGGAGTTTGAGACACCCAAGGTTGAGTGGTTCAAGGGCGGCAAGACCAACGTCGCCTACAACTGCATTGACCGACACCTCACCACATGGCGTCGCAACAAGGCAGCGATCATCTGGGAGTCCGACGAGGGCCGCACCAAGATGTACACGTACCAGTCGCTGTACTACAAGGTTTGCCGCTTCGCCAACGTGCTCAAGAAGCATGGCGTCAAGAAGGGCGACCGAGTCGCGATCTACATGCCGATGATTCCCGAGCTGGCAGTCGCCATGCTCGCATGCGCCCGTATCGGAGCCATCCACTCGATCGTGTTCGGTGGCTTCTCCGCACAGGCTCTGCGTGATCGTATCAACGACTGTGACGCCAAGCTGGTCGTCACCGCCGACGAAGGAATCCGTGGCGGTCGTGTCGTGCCTCTGAAGGCCATGGTCGATGATGCGCTGCTCGAGGCACCGTGCGTCACCTCGGTCATCGTTGTCTCGCGCGCTCAGACTCGTGTTGACATGGAGCCGGGCCGCGACTACTGGTACCACGAAGAGGTTCGCGCCTCCGACATCCAGCGTCACTGCGACATTGAGTGGATGGACTCCGAGGACCCGCTGTTCATCCTCTACACCTCAGGCTCGACCGGAAAGCCGAAGGGTGTTCTTCACACGACGGCAGGCTATCTTCTGTACACCATGCTCACCTTCAAGTACACGTTCGACTATCACGACGAGGATGTGTACTGGTGCACAGCCGACATTGGCTGGATCACCGGACACAGCTATATCGTCTACGGGCCGCTCGCCTTGGGTGCAACTTCGCTCATGTTCGAGGGAACGCCTACGTATCCCGATGCAGGTAGGTTCTGGCAGGTTATTGAGAAGCATGGCGTCAATCAGTTCTACACCGCTCCGACCGCGATTCGCGCTCTCATGAAGTCCGGCGAAGAGTGGCCCGCAAAGTACGACATGTCGAGCTTGCGCGTCCTGGGAACTGTCGGCGAGCCGATCAATCCCGAGGCATGGATGTGGTACCACGAGCACATCGGCAAGGGACGCGTTCCGATCGTGGACACGTACTGGCAAACGGAGACTGGTGGTCACATGATCACCAACCTACCCGGCGCAACACCTCAGAAGCCGGGTTCAGCCACGCGCCCCATGTTCGGCGTGCAGGCCGTCATCCTGAATGAGGAGAAGCAGGAGGTGGGCGTCAACGAGGGCGGTCGTCTCTGCGTCAAGTTCCCCTGGCCGGGCATGCTTCGTGGCATGTGGGGCGAGGATGGTCTGGCTCGCACGAAGGAAGTCTACTTCACTGCTTTCCCCGGCATGTACTTCACTGGTGACGGGGCACGCAAGGACGAGGACGGCTACTTCTGGTTGCTGGGTCGCGTTGACGACGTTATCAACGTCTCCGGTCACAGAATGGGCACGGCTGAAGTCGAGAGTGCCCTTGTGAGTCATGCCGCAGTCGCTGAGGCTGCTGTTGTTGGATTCCCGCACGATATCAAGGGTGAGGGAATCTATGCCTACGTCATTCTCAAGGGCGACCAGGAGGCCAGCGCGGGTCTGGTCAAGCAGCTCATCGGTCACGTGCGACGGGAGATCGGTCCTATCGCGACACCGGATCATATTCACCTCGTTCCCGAGTTGCCCAAGACACGATCGGGCAAGATCATGCGCCGTCTCTTGCGCAAGATCGCTGCTGGGGAGACAGACGTGAGCGCGTTCGGCGACATCAGCACGCTCGCCGACCCGGGTATCGTGAAGACGATTATGGAGACACGTCCAGGCCTGTAAACTAGGCGTACTGAGAGCAACGATCGAGTGGGGGTTCCGTGCATCCCGATAAGGGAGGCGCGGAACCCCTTTTGCATGGTAAACTTGCGTGCGGCTTTTCAGCCCCTGAGTCTGACCGAAGCACATGAAAGGAAACTCCCCTCATGGCATACAACGATCTGTTTCTGCGCGCTGCGCGACTCGAGTCGACCGAGCGGACTCCCGTATGGATGATGCGTCAAGCAGGTCGCTACATGGAGGAGTATCGTGCCATACGCGCAAAGCACGGTTTCCTCGAGATGTGCCGCACTCCTGAGCTGGCTGTCGAGGTCACCCTCCAGCCCGTCGACCTTGTTGGCGTGGATGCTGCGATCCTCTTCTCGGACATTCTTGTGTCCTTCCCGGGAATGGGTCTGGACCTCGAATTCGCCAAGGGCGAGGGTCCGGTAATCAACAATCCGATCCGCAGTAAGTCGGATGTCGAGAACCTTCGTGTGGCCGATCCCATCGAGCACACCGGCTACGTGATGGAGGCCCTCAAGATCCTGCGTGGCGAGCTCGAGCACAAGGTGCCGCTCATTGGATTCGCAGGGGCACCGTTCACTCTCGCAAGCTATGCCATCGAGGGTCACGGAACTCGCGACTACGAGCACTGCAAGGCGCTCATGTGGACCGATCCGGTCGCGTGGGACATGCTCATGACCAAGTTCTCCGACACTGTCATCGCATATCTCTGCGCGCAGATCGACGCAGGTGCTCAGGTTGTGCAGCTGTTTGACAGCTGGGTCGGTTACGTGGCCCCGCGTGACTACGAGAAGTCGATACTCCCGTACACCAAGCGTGTGCTCGCTGAGATCAAGGCGCATGGCGACAAGGTCGTTCCGGAAGGCGTGCCGGTCATTCACTTCGCCAACGGGGCAGCATCCATGTTGGACCTCGTCCAGCAGGCTGGTGGCGATATCCTGGGCGTTGACTGGCGTATGGACATGAAGAAGGTCGTCGAGCAGATCGATCCTAAATTCGGCATTCAGGGCAACATCGATCCGGTCGCACTCTTCGCACCGGATGATGAACTCGAGGCCATGGTCGTTGAGATTCTTGAGGCGGTCGGCACGCGACCCGGACACATCTTCAACCTGGGTCACGGCATCCACAAGACGAGTGATCCCGAGAAGGCCCGCGCCATGATCCGTTTCGTGCACGAGCACTCAGACCGCATTCGTGCCGGAGCGTAGTCGTGGCTGATGGTCCTGCGGGGTCGCAATCCGAGGTTCTCATCATGGCCTATGGCGGACCTGACTGCCTGGATGCAGTCGGCCCGTTCATGGAGAGCCTTATCGGTCGTGCGTCATCTCCCGATGTGCTGGAGCGCGTGAAGTCGCGCTATACGGCCATCGGCGGGTGTTCTCCGCTGCCCGCCATCACCAGCGACTTTGTGTCATCGATCGCCCGAGAGCTGGAGGTGCGCGGTACGCCGCTCCCCGTTGTTGCGGGTTTCAAATACACGGAGCCTTCCATCGGTTCTGTCATACGCGGCATGTATGCGAGGGGAGTGCGGCAGATCGTCGCCCTCTCCCTTTCGCCTTTCGAGTCCAACTCCACGAGCACGGCGTATGTGGCTGCGGTGGACGAGGCGCTGATCGATGCACCCGACATGACCGTTGAATACGTTGAGGCTATCGGCACCATGCCGATCTTTGTTGAGTTGCATCGCGAAGGGCTTGCAGCCGCGCGGGAGCGTGTCCTCGATATCGATGCGCATGAGGTGCTCACGGTTTTCACGGCGCACAGTCTTCCTGTGAGCGACCTGGAGACTCCGGAACTCTACGCTACGGGTTTGCGTCGGGTGGCGGGTGAGATAGTTGCTGACCTTGATTTCGAGGCGGGGGATGAGTTCACTTCGTGCACTCGACTTCCTGGCATCGAGGCATTCGGGGCTCCGGATGCCGCCCAGCCGTGGATGCTCGCGTATCAGTCCAAGGGCATGCGTCCTGGTGCCTGGCTCGGTCCGGAACTCGAAGACGTGATGGTGCTTGCCTCAGAGCAGGGATTCCGAGCCGTTGTTGTGTGTCCGATAGGATTCGCTACCGAGCATATGGAGACGGCGTACGACCTCGACATCGTTGAGGCGGGCCATGCCCGTGAGCTGGGCATCGAGTTCGAGCGGAGCCTTGCTCCCAACGATGATCCCAGGCTTGTGGCCGCAATCTCATCGGCGATTCTCAGGATTCTGACGGTTTCGACTTCGAAATAGACACAGGGAGGTGCTGACGCGTCGTCGGATGGCGATGACGCGTGGCGACTTCCGCAAGTGAGGGCAAGGATGCGCATGAAGAAGGTCATCATCATCGGCGGTGGGGTGGCTGGTCTTGGCGCAGCCTACAAACTGCGCCGCGCAGCTGACGCGGGGGAGAGCGTTGAGTTCATCCTCGTGGAGAAGGCCGACCGTCTGGGCGGGAAGCTTGCCACCGATCGCGTCACTGATGCACAGGGCGCGGAGTACATCATCGACGGAGGTTCGGACTCGTTCCTGACGATGAAGACGGCCGTCCACCGAGTGGCGCGCCTACTCGGTATCTTCGATGAGGAATGCGGCACGCTGGACGAGAACAAGAAGACGCTCATCGTGAAGAACGGCGGGCTGGTCGAGCTTCCTGACGGCATCATGATGTTCGCGCCGACCAAGATCGTGCCCATGGCGGCGACATCACTCTATTCCTGGCCGGCCAAGTTCCGCATGGCACTCGACCTCGTGATACCCAAGAAGAAGGTCGCTCCCGGTGAGCGCAACGATGAGACCCTCGAGGATTTCGTCGTTCGTCGGATGGGGCGCGAGTGTCTCGATCGTCTCGCTGAGCCTCTGGTGGGCGGAGTCAACGGTTCCGATCCCGGCCTCATGTCCCTAGCCGCCACATACCCGAACCTGCTCGAGATGGAGCAGGAGCATGGTTCGCTCGTGCGTGGCTTCCTCGCCCAGCGCAAGAAGGTCGAGGAGATGAAGAAGAAGCACCCGCCCAAGCCGGGAGCCAAGAAACGCACATTCTTCACCTCGTTCGGGGAGGGGCTGCAGTTCCTGACCGATCGCATGGCGGATGCCGCCGGGCGCGAGTCGATCCGCGTCGGTACTGCGGCTGTGGCCGTGCATCGGGAACCTGATGGAGTGTGGTCCGTCGAGCTCGATGACGGCGATGTTCTGAAAGCCGATGCAGTGATCATGGCCTCAGAGGTCTGGGCAACGGAATCACTCATGCGTGATGTGGATGTGCGGATAGCGGATATCCTAGCGCAGATACCGAGCACGTCTTCGGCTACGGTGGCCATCGCGTTCGACGCCGATGACTGTCCATTCGATCTCAAGTGGCATGGGATACTGTCGCCACGCATTGAGAAGCAGACGGTCACCGGAGTCTCGTTGGTCTCCTCGAAGTGGCCGAATCGTGCACCTGAGGGAACCGTGCTCCTTCGCGCGTTCGTCGGCGGACCGCACAACAGCGCAGTGCTCGACAAGGGCGACGAGGAGATCGTTGAGATCGTGGTCGAACAGCTGATCGATCTCATCGGTGTCAAGAAGGGTGCGCGCCCGAGACTCTCGCGCGTGTATCGGTGGGATATGGGCATGCCTCAGTACACGATCGGGCATTTGGACCGGGTGGATGAGATCGAGACTCTCACGGCGGCCATTCCGGGTCTGGCGCTTGCCGGTGGCGGGTACCGAGGTGTCGGCGTCCCCAACTGTCTTGAGAGTGGTGAGGTGGCGGCAGCCAAGGTCATGACCGAGTGGGGTATCCGGTTGGCTGAGGATACTGCATCGGAGAAGCGTCTCTAATAGAAGTGTGCCCACGGGTATCGTCGGACGACAGCGAAGGATTCACATGAAGAAGATCATCATCATTGGCGGCGGTGTCACGGGTCTGAGCGCCGCATACAAGGTCAAGAGGGCTTCCGAGGAAGGCAATGATGTTTCTTTTGTGCTTATCGAGAAGGACGATCGGCTCGGTGGCAAGATCATGTCCGAGATGATCGCCGACGAGTGGGGCGACAAGGACGGTGCCGAATTCGTCGTTGATGGCGGTCCTGACTCTTTCATCACGAGCAAGCCTACAGTCTTTCGCATCGCCAAACTCCTGGGCTTTGAGGACGATACCCTGCCTTCGGACGACTCACGCAAGAAGACACTCATCCTCTCGCGCGGCAAGCTGTTCAAGATGCCGGACGGCGTCATGATGTTCGCTCCCACCAAGTTCATGCCGTTCGTCACGACCGGTCTGTTCTCGTGGCCGGGCAAGATCCGGATGGGTCTCGACTTGTTGGTTCCCAAGAAGAGGATCGCAGCGGGCGTGCGGAACGACGAGACGCTCGAGAGTTTCATCGTGAGGCGCATGGGGCGTGAGTGTCTCGATCGTCTGGCTGAGCCACTGGTCGGGGGTGTCCATGCTTCCGATCCCAAGCAGATGTCACTTGCCGCCACGTTCCCCAATCTGCTCGACATGGAGCAGAAGCATGGCAGCATGGTCCTGGGATTCCTCGCCCAGCGCAAGAAGGTCGACGCGATGCGCAAGAAATATCCGCAGAAGCCGGGGGCCAAGCCTCGTACGTTCTTCACGTCGCTCACGGGCGGTATGCAAGAGCTGACCGACAACATGGCGGATGCCGCAGGTCGCGAGAACATCACGACGGGCGTGTCCGTCGAGAGTGTCAAGCGTGATGGCGATAGCTACGTGGTGGCCCTTTCGGACGGCTCCACGGTCATCGGCGACGCGTTGATCGTCGCCACCGAGGCATGGGCTGCTGAGCAGCTCATGCGGGATGTGGATGTGGAGATCGCAGAGGCCCTCAGTGGTATCCCCGCAAGCTCGTCGGCGACCGTATCATTCGGGTTCAGAGAGGATGAGGTCGGTATCGACCTGGAGGCGTTCGGCGTTCTTTGTCCTCAGAAGGAGAATTGCAGGCTCATGGCGGCGACCTACTCGTCGACCAAATGGCCCGGTCGTGCGCCCGAAGGCAAGATCCTCATGCGTGGTTTTGTCGGCGGGCCTCAGAATCAGGCCATCATGGAGAACTCTGACGAGAAGCTCACCGAGATCGCGTTGGCAGAGCTGCGCGGTATTCTGGGCATCAAGGGCGAGCCGCTTTTCTCGCGTATCTATCGGTGGCGTCTGGGTATGCCTCAGTACACCATGGGGCACTTGGATCGCATGGCTCTCATCGATCGGCGCATCGCCGCTACTGCAGGGCTTGCACTGGCGGGTGGCTCGTACACGGGCGTGGGTATCCCTAACTGTATCGAGAGCGGTGAGCGAGCTGTTTCCAAGGTGCTTGGTGACTGGGATATCGAGCTTGCCGAGGACCAGGTCGAGGAGAAGAGCCAACACTAGGCGGGGAGGATCTCTTCGTCACTCATCCGTCGCGATGCGACGAATGACATCGAGCATCTGAACATGGAGGGCCGGGTTGGCCGCGATGATTCCTGTCGCATCCGTCGACCACGGCTCTCCGTTTATGTCGGTGACCATCGCGCCCGCTTCACGCAGTATGATCACGCCTGCTGCGGTGTCCCACGGCTGGAGGTTGTACTCCCAGAATCCGTCGGCTCGCCCGCATGCGACATGCGTGCAGTCGACTGCCGCGGACCCGTCGCGACGCATGCCGTGAATAGGCACCCGCATGAACGCGGCGAGCGTGGCCAGCTGTCGATCGAGTGTGGCACCCCGGTCGTAAGGGAAGCCGCTCATGAGCATGGCCTCGGTGAGAGACGCGGCCCCCTCGCAGTGCACGGGAGCGCCATCACGGGTGGCCCCCAGGTCTGCGGCGGCTGCAATGGTCTCGTCGGCGGGCACGTTGTGAACGGCTCCTGCCACAGGGACGCCATGGCGCAGAAGTGCCACGGATACGGAGTAGCAAGGGAATCCATGCAGGAACGAGGTCGTGCCGTCCAGAGGGTCGATCACCCAGACCTCTTCGTCGGAGAGCGTGCCACGCGGCGCTCCGGCGAGCTCGTGGACCTCTTCTTCCTCGATCACGAAGCGAGCCGTGGGGAGCTTGGCCAGAATCGCCTGTGCGACCGCGACGCCTGAGGCGACGTCTGCGTCCGTGACTACATCGACCTGCGTCGACTTCATGCGGACCTCACCCATGTCATTGACGCGTCGGGTGAGAACTTCGGCGCCTGCATGCGCCGCATTGATCGTCAAATTGAGCAGGTCACGCATAGCGAACCCCTCCTTGGGAAATAGACACAGATGTGCGGTATTCTCCGCATAGACAAGTGTACTCGTCGCGATCAGTCGGGTCGCCGCGAATTTCATGCGGGCGTCGTCGAAATGGGGGAAACGCATGTTCCACGAGGGATTCGTGCAACCGCTCGACCAGAAGACTGCCGACGAACTTCGGGACAGGGCGCGAATCGGACGAGGATCCGTCCTCACCGCAACCTCGCTCGCCGCATCGGGTCACCCCGGCGGATCACTTTCTTCCATGGAGATGTATACACTGCTGTTTCACTGCGCGAAGTTGCGTCCCCAAGAACCACGGTGGGACGCACGCGATCGCATCGTTGTCAGCCATGGGCATACTTCGCCCGGTGTGTACGCTGCGCTCTCGTCGGCGGGTTTCTTTGACCGCGAAGAGTTCGTGGCGCACTTTCGTCAGGCTCGGAGCCCGTTCGAGGGCCATGTAGAACGCTCGGTGCCCGGTGTCGAGTGGAGTACCGGCAACTTGGGCCAGGGGCTCTCGGCGGGAGTGGGTTTCGCGCTGGGCGCACGCATGACGGGTCTCGGCTGGCATACCTTCGTCGCCATGAGCGACGGCGAACAGCACAAGGGTCAGGTCGCCGAGGCACGCAGACTCGCGGTGAAGGAGGGTCTTGTCGACCTCACCGTCGTGATCGATATGAACGGCATCCAGATCTCCGGGTCCACAGATGATGTCATGCCGGTTCGGGTGGCCGAGGACTTCGCTGCCGACGGTTGGCACGTGATCGGTGTCGACGGCCACGATATCGAGGCACTGCATGCGGCGATCACGAAGGCCGTGGCTGACACGAGCGCGCCGGTCGCGATCGTGGCGCATACGGTGATCGGCAAGGGTGTCTCCTTCATGGAAGGAGAGCCTGAGTTCCATGGTAGAGGGCTCAAGCCGGAGGAATACGATCGGGCCATGGGCGAATTGGGACTCGAGCCTGAGCTCGAAGCGGCGCGTGCACGGCGGTCGCATCCCATCTCCACCGAGCCGCTTGACCACCAGACACCCGCGTTGTCCGTGAAGTCCGGCGAACCTCGCACGTACGGTGTCGACGACTTGAGTGACAATCGCGGCGCATGGGGCAAGGCGCTGGTGGATATTGCCAACACGAATCCTGACATTCCGATGGCCGTTCTTGACTGTGACCTTGCGGTCTCGGTCAAAACAGACGGCTTTCGTGATGCGCACCCGACCGGTTTCGTTCAGTGCGGGGTTGGAGAGCATAACGCTGCAACTGTGGGAGGTGCACTATCCACCTGCGGTGTACTCACATTCTGGTCGGATTTCGGGATGTTCGCATGCGACGAGGTCTACAACCAGCAACGTCTCAACGACATCAACGGTGCGGCGCTCAAGGTTGCACTGACCCACTGTGGCATCGATGTGGGGGAGGACGGCAAGACGCACCAGGCGCTCGACTATGTGGGCGCGTTCCGAGAGTTCTTCGGCTGGAAGGCGATCGTGCCTGCTGACCCCAACCAGACCGATCGCGCTGTGCGCGCGATGGCCATGATGCAGGGCAATGTCGCGATCGCCATGGGCCGTAGCAAACTGCCTGTGATCTTGGATTCTGAGGGGAATCCGGCCTTTGGTGAGGGCTACCAGTTCGAGTACGGAAAGATTGACAGGGTGCGCGCCGGCAACGATATCTGTGTGCTCGTGATGGGGACACCGTCAGGGGCTGCCGTAGAGGCGGCCGACAGGCTGCGTTCCGCGGGCGTGTCGGCGACTGTGGGTATCGTATCCTCGCCGCTGCACCTGGACGATGACTTCATGCGAAAGGCCGCCCGGGCTTGTCGTGTGCTTACCGTTGAGGACCACAATGTTCGTACCGGGCTCGGCGCCTCGGTCGCCGAGTGGATGGCACTCAAGGGCGAAGCGGTGCGGTTGGCGCGGTTGGGTATCACGTCCTATCAGCCGTCGGGTGCTGCCGCCCATCTTGCGGCGCACAACGAGCTTGATGCGGACGGGATCGAGCGTGCGATGCGAAAACTCATGGGACAGAAGTGCTGATCGATTCTTCACACGCTCTTCACGCGGGAGTGGGATGATGCGGTCATACGACTGAACCGCGGGAGGTGCGCATGCTCGGTACGATCCTCGTTGTCGATGACAATGTGAAGATAGTCGAGGTACTTGAGGCATACCTGCTCAAGGAGGGCTTCGAGGTCATCACCGCCACGGATGGCGAATCGGCCGAACGCCTCGCTGCCGAGCAGCATATAGATCTCGCACTGCTTGACGTCATGCTGCCCGGTATCGACGGTATCGAGCTCACCAAACGTTTTCTGCGTCGCTGGAACACGCCCGTGATCCTGGTGACCGCTCGCACCGATGAGATCGATCGTCTGATCGGTCTCGAGGTCGGTGCTGATGACTACGTCTCCAAGCCATTCTCTCCGCGTGAGGTTGTCGCCCGCGTGCGTGCGGTGCTGCGGCGCATGGATCGTCCTTCGATGGACACAGGTGGAGCGGCTCGGGTCGTGGTGGGTGAACTCATGCTCGATGCCGACCGCAGGACAGCGGAGATGGACGGCGAGCAGCTCGATCTCACGCGTACGGAGTTTGACGTGATGTGGGCGATGGCCGCACATCCCGGTCGCGTGTACAGCCGTATGCAGTTACTGGAGATCGCATCCGGCGATTCATTCGAAGGTTACGAGCGCACGATCGACGCCCACGTGAAGAATCTTCGCCGCAAGCTCGGTGACGATCCGCGAGCCCCCCGGTATATCCGGACCGTGTTCGGTGTCGGCTACAAGATCGAGGTCGACCGATGAAGCGTCGACGCGGCTCAGCGCTGGTCATACAGGTGTTCGTATCGATCGTGGCGGTCTCACTGCTGTCGGTGTTCGTCACCGGCATCATCGCCCGTCAGGAGCTCGCTGACAGCTTCTCAGCCTATCTGGATCAGTTGGGCATGACGGAGATGCAGGGACGTGGCATGGGTCGGATCATGTTGGGAGCCCAGGAGCAGGCGTTCTTGGATGCTGTCGATGGTGGAATTCTGGTGAGCGCGGTGATCGCTTTCGTGATCGCCGCGATCGCTGCTCTTTTGCTCGCGCACTATCTGTCTGGTCCACTGCACAGGTTGACGGTCGGTGCGCGGGCCTTCGCTTCGGGAGATTTCTCACATCGGGTGCCTGTGGGAGGCCCCGCCGAGGTCGTGGATCTGGCCCATGCGTTCAATGAGATGGCGGACTCGGTCTCTCAGAGTGAGGAGCTGCGACGTCGTATGGTTGCGGATGTCGCGCATGAGTTGCGTAATCCCGTGGCTGCACTTCGTGCTCAGACCGAGGCGATCGCAGAAGGTGTGCTGGAACTCGATGAGGCGCGGGCGGCATCACTCGTCGACGATGTATCGCACCTCTCTGGATTGGTGGAGGATCTCCAGGAGCTGTCCGTGGTAGAGGCCGGCCAACTCCGCTATGAGCGCGTGGAGTTCGACCTGGTCGACTTGTTGTCACGCGAGCGCGACCGCACAGAGAGTCTTGTCTCAACGGGAGTCTCAGTGATTCTGGACATCGCGACACCCGCACTCATGGTCGACGCGGATGAGTCCCGGATATCACAGGTCATTCGCAATCTGACCGGCAATGCGGCGAGACACACGCGTGCGGGATCGATCACCATCAGCGCGCGCCAAGAGGCAGGGAGCGTGGTCGTCGAGGTCCGCGACACCGGGGAGGGCATCCCCGAGGCCGATCTGCCGCACATCTTCGAGCGCTTCTACCGGGCCGACGCCGCTCGGGCAGCACACACCGGCGGAATCGGCGTGGGGCTGGCCGTCTCCCGGCGTATCGTTCAGGACCATGGCGGCGAGGTGTTCGCTCGCTCGGATGCGGGCGCGACCGTGGGATTCCGGTTGCCTCTCGTTCGCTGAGGCGATCTATATCTCTTTGCGGAGATTCTCGATCACTGTCGCGTCCCGGTTCTCTTCTGTCCGGGGAACGGGGGTGGCGCCGTGCTCGGCAAGCACATCCAGAACCGCCTGAACACCGTCGTCGAGCATTGCGGTGAGTGCGGGTGAGAGCTCAAGGACCCACGCCTCCATCTGCTCGATCTGGATTCCCAAGCATTCCACGTCAGGCTTCATCCCTGCCAACTCGGCCGCCTCAAGGACATTGCTCAGGCGAACGTCGTGCAGTGAATGCATGATCTGGTTGGGGGCGATCTCGTCGGGGGAGAGACGAACGATGGTGCCTGGCTCATGCTCAGTTCCCTGAATCGCGTCCACGACCAGCGCAAAGTCGATGTCGCGGAACATGTGGAGCATGCCCAGCCCCATGGTTCCCGCATCCATGATCTCTACGTTCTCGGGCCATTCGTAACGGGACATGAGGAGTTCCACGATCCGAACACCCACGCCTTCATCGCGCATGAGCGGGTTTCCAATACCGAGCACTACGATTCGTTCTTGAGAAGCCATGTCGCCTCATTCAATTGATAGTCCGATGTTGAACACTCTAGCGTATGAAGCCGGTCGCGAACCATTACGGAATTGCGGTTCGCTCGCTGTGGAACAATTCCGCTCATGTGGGTTACAGAGGGGCTCGTTCGGGATAGTCCGCCCCTAGCTGGCGACCAATCGAGATGGCTCCTCGCAGCCGGTTCCTTCGCCCTCGATGAGTTGCATCCGCTCCTCGAACGGCAGCTCCGCGCGCGCCTTGTCGCGAAGGTCATTGGAGGTGGCCAGTGTCTCTCGCATCATGACCATGAGCAGGTAGCGACCCTTTTCGGTGAGCGTGACGTAGTCGGCCGTCTCCTGGTCGATACCTCCCGCGACGCGCATGAAGGCCAACTCGGCAGCGAGTCCTCTTTCCGCAGTGACCCCAAAGTCGCGCAGGAAGCGCTGCTTATCGAGCTTCAGCCCAAAGAGGTCGGTCACGAATCGGTAGCGCATGAGCGCTTTCTTGCTGTAGGGACTGCCCTGCTTGGCGACCGACATGGTGCCACTGTCGATGCGTTCAATGTAGTCCTTGAGCGAGAAGGTGTTGGAGTGGAATCGCCCATGGATGAACGATTGCGCACCGGAGCCGATCCCCACGTACTCTTCGGTGTCCACGATGTACTCATCGATCATGCTGCTCGTGTCGCGTGAGTACGTCCACGAGGAAGCGGCGGTGAAGTCGCTGGAGAGTCCTTCGGCGATGAACTTGTAGTAGCGAGCCTCGCGTCCGTAGTCGATAGTTCCGACGGCATCCGCGAGCTCGGCGCGTGTCTTGGGTGAAGCCATGAGCGGGTAGAAGGTGGTCTGATTCGTGCCCGTTCCTTTGAGGATGGCCATATCGCGCTCGAGCATCTCCTCGGTCTGGCTGGGGAAGTTGAAGATCATGTCCACGTTGAGCGAGTGGAACTTGCCGGCCACGGATTCGACAGCGTCGAAGAGCGCACGTCCATTTCCGTATTTCTCCAACCTGTCCATCTGATGCAGCAGCGTCTCCTCAAAGCTCTGTACGCCGACGGAGAGACGCTGTACACGGTCGGAGAGGGCGGCGACCAGTTCTGGTCCAAGGTGGTTGGGACTCGTCTCACACGAGACCTCAGTGATTCCAAAGAGTGATCGCGCGAGATCGATGGTCTCGCAGAGCTCGTCGAGCAGAATCGTAGGTGTGCCACCGCCAATGTAGAGCGAGGGGAAGTCGTAGCCGAGATCCGCGACCATGTGCATCTCGCTGCGTAGACGCTTGAAGTATGCGCGTGCGCGATCTTCGTTGAAGATGAATCGATTGAATGAGCAGTAGAGGCACAGGCGCTCGCAGAACGGAACGTGCGCATAGAGGGTGTAGGTTCGCCCGGGAACGGGGCCGGGAAGGGTGGTTGCTTTTGTGGGTCTCTGTGCCAGATACGAGGTGTTGAGAATGCGCAACGCAGCGGTAATCACGCGCTCAGAGAGCATCCGATCGTCCCTTCGGTTCAGTGCTCGTATGTAGAGTGCGCCGGAGGCCTGGGTCCACCGATGATGGCATCGATGTCGGTTCCCGGGCCGTACCCCCCATGCTCGACGACCAAAGGTGGCACACACGCGCATGCCAAGACGATTCGGGTCGAGCACCCAACAAACCTTCTTCTACGGTCGACGACGCCCTCCTGCAAGAAGATATGGGATTCCTGGCCAAGTCGAATCCTACGTACGAACAAGGACCCCGGAGCGGTTCGCTCCGGGGTCCTGTAGGTTCAAGCCTCCGCCTGTGCGGCGGGTGCAAGAGAGTGCCTAGTGCGACTTGCCGCCGGCGGGGTTGCCGTCAGCGTCAAAGTGCAGACCCTCTTCTTCCTTCCAGGCAAAGATCAACCTGGAAGGAGCGACACCTTCGACGTTAGCCAGATAGGCGTGAATGGCCGTGAAGATGATGAACACCCACATGCAGAAGTAGTGGATGATCCGCATGTTCATGGGACCGTTCACGAGATTCAGACCAGCTTGGAAGAATCCCCAGTCCATGACCGGTGAATAGATGCAGAAACCGGTGTAGGCCATGAGGAACGTCAGCGGCACGGTCAGAATGTAGGAACCCTTCTGGAGTACGCCGTACTTCGCGCCCAGCGGATGGTCCTTCTTGAAGAAGGTGTAGTACTTGATCCATGCGCCGAACTGGTGCACGTTGGCCTTCTGGGGCAGCCAATTCTTGATGTCCGTGTCGACCTCACGCGAGCCGAGGACCGTTGCGCTCTTCACAAAGAAGGCGAGAACGATACGGAGCGTCAGGTTGATGATGAGCACGTACATGAAGAAGAAGTGCATTCCGCGCGCCACACCCATGAAGCCGCTGAAGAACGGGTAGTGGATGTAGAAGCCCGAACAGGCGAGCGCGACCATTGAGATCAGATTGATCCAGTGAGTGATCACGAACACCAGGGGATGGGCCTCCCTGTAATGTGCGGGGTGCGCCATGTCTACTTCACCCCCATCGGCTTGGTGTGGACATAGCCCTCTTTACCGCTCTTGGGTTCAATCACGTGAACCGCACATCCGATTCAAGGATCAAAGCTGCGAGCGACACGGCAGACGTTCATCGGCTTCTCGACGTCGGAGACGGGAGTTCCGATGAGCGCTTCCTCCATGGGGCCGCGAACGCCGTCACGGTCACGGGGAGCGATGTCCCACGTAGTCGGAGCAACGACGTTGTAGCGATCGATCTTGCCGCCCTTGACAGTCATCCAGTGGCCGACGGAGCCGCGAGGCGCCTCCCACAGACCATAACCGGAGCCATCCTTGATCTCATGCTCCGTGAACAGGTCAACCGAACCGCCCTTCATGGCTTCGATAACCTCGGTGACCCAACCCACCGTGAGATCGCCGACGTACGCCGTCTCAAGGTTTCGAGCGGCGACGCGACCGAGCAGCGAAACGAGGACCTCGGGCTTGCCTGCGGCACCCAGTGCCGAGAGCGTACCGTCGATGAGATCCTGAACCGGCTCCACACCGCGCAGGTAGGCGATGAGCATACGTGAGAGCGGACCGACCTCGGTCGGCTGCTCGTCGTAGCGTACGGCCTTGCCCCAGGAGTACTTGTCGTCAGTGTTGTACTCGGTGTACTTGGCGTTGGCCTCACCCTCGCTCGGGTGGAGGTTGCTCTCCGCGTTGTCGTACCACGAGTGCTCCACGTACTCCGTGACCTTCGCAGGATCGGGATCCTCGACCTTGAGACCGTCGAGAATCGCGCCACCGGGAAGATAGCGGCTGGTGAGATCAAAGCTCGGATCGTTGAACACGCCCCATGCCAGGAACTTGCCTGTGCCTCCGCCGAAACCGAGCGCGTCCTTGTAGAACGGCGCAATCGCCAGCGTGTCGGGGATCATGGTGTTCTTGACCCAGTTGTTGATCTTAAGAAGACGGAAGAGAACGTCGTCCAGTTTCTCTTCGGTGGGTACGAAGGACGTACCACCGTTGATCGAGGTCATGAAGTGCGGGAACTTGCCACCCATGATACCGATCACCTGTGCGGCCTCGGCCTGGATCTGCAGCGCCTCAAGATAGTGGGCGACAGCGATCAGGTGAAGCTCTGCAGGCATGTCAGCGGCGTAGTCCGGGTGACCGAACCAGCCATTGCTGAAGATGGAGAGCTGACCGTTGTTCACGAGGCCAGCAAGACGGTCCTTGACGGCACCGAAGTCACAGGCACCCGTACCGGCCGCCTGGGCCAGTGCGTACGTGTCGGCGACGTTAGCCTCGAGAGCCTTGACCGGATCGACGTAGTCGAGCGCGGCAAGGGTGTAGAACCACAGAATGTGGCTGTGCAGGAATTGAGCACCTTCGATGATGTTGCGGACGAGACGCGCGCCCTCGGGGATACTGATCCCCATGGCGGCTTCTGCCGACATCGTAGAGGCATGTCCATGCGAGATCGGGCAGACACCACAGATGCGCTGGGAGATGTAGAAGGCGTCCTGCGGGTCACGACCCTGCACGACCTTCTCCATTCCGCGATAAAGCGTTCCGGAGACCCAGGCGTCGGTGACTTCGCCGCCGTTAACCTCTACCTCCACACGCAGGTGTCCTTCAATCCTGGTCAATGGATCGACAACAACGCGGGCCACTATTCACCGCCCCCCTTCTTCATCTTCTTGGCGTCATGAGCTTTCATCGGCTCATAGTCGGCGCCACCGTCCATTCGGCCGGCTACCTTCATACCAACTCCGTGAGCGACGAGAGCCGCACCGGCAACTCCTCCGACCACTCCTGCGACGGTGCCCGGAGCAGTGTTGCCTAAGCCGCCGAGGGGCAGGTCGCGATGGCGATTGAGGAACGGGGTTCCCACATCGACCCAGTTGCCGCCGTGCTTCGTCGGATTGGCTGAACCGCAGCCGATGCAGGGCGAACCGGCCTCGATGCACCAGCCGGAACGCGAGTTCCAGCGGACGATCGGGCAGTTGGTGAAGGTCTGTGGACCCTTGCATCCGAGTGGATAGAGGCAGTAGCCCTTCTTCTCCTCCTCGGAGCCGAACTGATACACGAACTCACCGTTCTCGAAGTGCCCACGACGTGGACAGTTGTCGTGAATCGACTGCCCGTAGATCAACTTGGGTCGACCGAAGTCGTCGAGTTCATCGAGAATCGAGCCGTCCGCCAACTTGCCGAGCAGGAGAACGTCGACGACCATCGCGACGATCCACTCGGGGTTGACGGGGCAGGTGGGCAGATTGATGACGGGGGTACTGATACCCTCGTCGGTCAGGAACTCCTGCACGCCGATGGCTCCGGCGGGGTTGGGGGCTGCTGCAACCCATCCACCGTCGACCGCACAGGATCCGACTGCCAGAACGGCAGCAGCGCCTGCTGCGGCCTCGGCGAGGATCTCAGTGCTCTTGCGGCCATTGATCACCAGGGCGTTGCCGTCCTGGCCGGTCATGACGCTGCCCTCATAGATGAGGATGTAGCCACCCTCTTTGATGGTCTCCTCGGCGGCCTTCTCGGCATCGTCACCCTGAGCCATCATGATCGTCTCGAAGTAGTTGATCGAGAGCAGATCGAGCACGATCGAAGCGACATCGGGTGTGTCGACCTGCGCGATGGACTCAGTGCAACCGCTGCACGAGCCACCATTGAGCCACAGCGCCGGCTGGAGCTTGGTGCCGCTCTCTACGGCTGCGACCATCTGGGGAACCATTGCTTCGGAAAGTCCGAGCATTGCCGCCAGTGAGCCGCAGTACTTGAGGAAATCGCGACGCGAGACACCTCTGCTTTTCAGCAGATCGTAGACTGCGCCGTGGTCCTCATGAGCCATGCCATACACCTCCTCGTGGAAATCGGACATGAACGTGCGTGTGTGTCTTTTCACCGACCGAATGCGTGTCTCTGGGCACTCGGATGCGGCAACACATCTGCTTGGCGGGCAGACCTCCTCTCGATGTGTCCACTCTGTGGACACGGCGTTCCATATGTACGATCGATGCTGAATGCGTAGGTTTGTCGCACAGCATCGATACGTTGCCGGGTGTGTGGGTAGGGTGTTGCGAAGCCTGTCGCGACGCGGGGGGTGCGGGAGGCAGAGGATCTGAAGTCGCCATAACGTCCGCACGGTTTCGTGCGGCGCGAATGGCCAATCATGGTCTCGCGGGTACCAGTGCATAACCGCGATAATGGACGCGCCTTGCGGCAACGACCCATATGGTCTAACCCCCTCCAGGAACAATCGTCAAGACGATGTCTCCAGATGCCCTTGACGTTCAGGCCGCTTGGTCCGCCGGCATAACAGACCTCACAATCACGATAGTCTATACCCGTGGACCAGTTATTGCCACAACATCGGAGCGAATTCGGTTCAGGTGATGTGGGCAGGAGAACGACTCTGCACCACGAACGGAACCAGTGGATGACATGCACGCACGGGCGGTGCGCTCTCTGAGCGTGGTCGCTTGATGGATGGGGGCTCATGATCACAGGCGCGCCGCACGGTCTGGTGCTCGATGTACGGGGGTTCACTCCCGGACTTCGACGCCCCATCGTGTTCACACTCATTGACCGGATGCTCGAACTCGACGCCGCCGACAGCCTCGTCGTGGTCTGCGATCATGAACCAGCAGGACTCGGCTATCAACTCGATCTCAGAAAAGAGACGCGCGGTCGTTACGAGTACTTCTACGATCAGCGTATGGACGGCGCGTGGGTCGCACTGATCCGCCGTAAGCCCGAGTAGTCCGGAAAGATTCTAGGACTTCTCCAGTTGTGTCAGAAGTGATCTCAGTTGTACGAGATCGCCGCGATAGTCGGCAACGGCGTCCTCATCGGAGCCGACGTAGTAGGTCCTCATCCCGATGTCAGCAGCAGCCAGATCCAGGACCCGGTCGTCTCCGACCATGAGGCACTCCTGCGGATCCAAGCCAAGATGATGAACTGTCTCCCTGAAGTACTCTGCGTGGGGCTTTGTTGCATGACTCGTCTCGTAGGATGTCACGACGTCGAAGGCGATATCGTCAAGTCCCGCCCAAGCCAGTCGACGCTCGATCGCCACAAGTGGGAAGATCGGGTTGGTGGCCAATGCCACCTTCAGACCCAGTTCAATCGCGGTCTCCACACATTCACGGGCGCCTACTGCCGGCCCGGTGGTTCCGTCGAGGCCTGGAAAGACGTTGAGATAGAAGTTTTCGAACTTCTCCCAGTGAGCTGCGATGCCGTGCCCGGTGATTTCAAGGAAACGGGATTGGAAGACATCCTCGTTGGTGCGCCCGGGATGGGGAGTCATCATCGTCCGGACACTGTCTTCCAGAGCGGCGATGGACGTCTCGGGATCCAAAGTGGGCGAGGTACTCATGATCACGGGCACGAGCGCCCTGTAATACGCAGCAAGGAAGATCTCGAGGTCTATGTCGAGAAGCGTTCCGTCAAGATCGAACAGGACTCCGCGCACGCTTGCTCCTTTGTGGGTTTGGGCAACATGCAAATAGTAGCATTGCGGTAGTCTCTTTCAGGCGACTTACGCTGGTGTTTTCGAATTAGCCCAAGCTTTGATTTATGTGAAGATTCATTATTGACGATGCTATACCTGTAGGGGTATCTTCACTTAGGTGCAGGAATACCCCCGTAGGCATACAAGTTGCTCGTACCTGCATAAGAAATATTTCACAACATGACGTCGTGTGAAAGGAAGAGGTGCTGATGTCAGCCATCAGTGAGCGCGTGGAGAGATCACTCCGCGAAATCGTGGGCGAGGACAGGATCAGGACGGATCGCGTCGAGCGGAAGATGTACTCGTTCGATATCGGTGCAATGCCGAAACTGGTCAAGCCGTTCATTGCTGCCGGAATTGCCGGCGCCGTGGTTCGTCCCGAAACAGAAGATCAGATCGTGGAGCTCGTGAAGTTCGCGTCCCGTGAGGGAGTCGAGCTTGTTCCTCGTGGCTGGGCGACTTCGGGTTACGGCGGAGTGCTTCCCAAGACGGGTGCAGTCGTTGTTGATATGACTGGAATGAATCATATTCTGGAGATCGACCCGGGCAACAAGAGCGTTCGAGTTCAGGCCTCGGCCATCTGGGAAGTCATTGAGCGCGAGGTTAACAAGGATGGTCTCGCGCTGCGCCTCTATCCGTCCTCGACCCCATCCTCAGGTGCAGCCGGCTGGCTCGCGCAGGGTGGTGCAGGGTTCGGTTCATACGAGTACGGGACGTTCAAAGAGAACGTCGTCTCAGCACGAGTTGTGCTTCCTAACGGCGAGGTGAAGGTCTTTGCTGGCGAGGATCTCCTCTCCTATATCGCGGATGCCGAAGGCATCACCGGCATCATCACCGAGCTCGTAGTTTCGCTTCGCGAGCTTGAGCCTGAGGTTCATCGTGCGATCGCGTTCCCCGACGCTGCTTCTATTGGTGCCGCATTGAGCGCAATCTCTGTCCAGAAGCTTCCCGTCTGGTCCATTACGTTCCTCAATCCGGAGTCCATGCGACTTAAGACTCGGCTCCCTCATCGTCACGGGCATCCGTGGGAGGAAGCGCATAAGCATGCCGACCCAGAGCTTCCCGAGGCCTATATCGCGGTCATTGCGTATCCGGAGTCCCGTCGCGGCGCCATCGATGACGCGCTTGCAGCCGTCACTGAAATGAACGGAGGAACCGACCTTGGTCCTGAGGCCGCCGAGCATGAGTGGGAGCTGCGATTCGCCCCCATGCGGCTCAAGAGGATCGGGCCATCGATCGTTCCGACCGAGGTCGTCGTACCGCTGGCTCAGATGTCTGCCGTACTCGCGGAGATCGACAAGAAGATCAAGCAGCCGTTCATTCTCGAGGGCATGCACGCCAAGGGCGACAAGGTCGTTCTCCTTGGCTTCATCCCTCACGATGAGCGTTCGTTCGCTTTCAACCTCGCGTTCGCGTTGTCGCTGACCGTCATCAAGATCGCCAAGGAGCACGGCGGTTCCGCCTACTCTACGGGCGCGTACTTCCGACGTGAGGCCGACTCCGTTCTCGGTTCCGCCAAGGTCAAGGCGTTGTCCGCCTACAAGGCCTCGGTCGACCCCAAAAGCGTAATGAACCCCGGCAAGGTCTTTGGCAGCGGTCTCATCGACGTGATCATGGGCACAGCAGCTGCTTTGGAGCCTGTCGTGCGCGTGGTTGCCAACGCCGCCACTCCGCCCGAGGGTCCTGGTGATCTCTCCAAGGAGAAGAACGGTATTCCGGGCGAGGTCGCGTTCATGGCCTACGCATGCGCTCGATGTGGATACTGCGTTCCGACCTGCGAGCAGTATTCCGGTCGTGGCTGGGAGTCCCATTCTCCCCGTGGAAAGTATGCATTCATCCGTGAAGTGTTGGCCGGGCGCGAGAAGTTCGATCGCAAGATGGTCGATACCTTCCTCGTGTGCACCACGTGCGAGGTCTGCAACGAGCGTTGTCAGCTCCAGCTGCCCGTCGAACACAACTGGATGGCCATGCGTGGTCAGCTGGTCCACAAGGAGAAGCGTGGCACGTTCCCGCCCTTCGAGATGATGGGTGCTTCGCTGGAGAGCGATCTGGACATCTGGGCCGGCAAGCGCGAGAACCGCGCGAACTGGGTCCCCGAGGACATCGCTCCCAAGTTGGCCGACGAGAACGGTGGTTGGAACAAGCAGTCCGACTACCTGTATTTCGCCGGTTGCACGGCGAGCTTCGTGGAGACCGACGTGGCCGAGGCGAGCGTTCGCCTGCTCACCGACGCCGGGTACGACATCGGCTACATGGGCACCGACGAGGCTTGTTGTGGTATTCCCATGAAGGTCGCAGGCAAGTGGGACACGTTCGAGATGATCTACAAGCACAACACCGAAGAGGCGCGTAAGCGTGGGGCCAAGACGATCGTGACGTCATGCCCGGCTTGTGCCCTTGTGTGGAAAGAGATCTATCCCGGTCTGGCCGCCGATCTGGGCGAGGACTACGACTTTGAGGTCAAGCACTACTCCGAGCTGGTCGCCGAGGCTTTGGGTGATGGCTCGCTTGAGCTCAAGAACCCGATCGAGGGTCGCCTGACGTTCCATGACTCGTGTCACGCCGGTCGCGCGCAGGGCCTCTACGAGCCTCCCCGCGACATGCTCAAAGCCATCCCCGGCGTCGACTACGTCGAGATGGAGCACAACCGTGAAGAGGGCTACTGCTGTGGCTCGGTCCTCACGCTCGTCGGCGAAATGTCGGTCGCTCCGGTGCTGGGCAAGATGCGCCTGGATGAGGCTAAGGACGTCGAGGCTGATACGGTCGTCGCGCTCTGTCCGTGCTGCCAGGTGCAGTTGCGTGACAGCGTGGTCAAGAACGACATGAACCTCAAGGTCGACGACCTCTCACGCGTGGTGGCACAGGCTGCCGGCTACGACATCCCTGAGAGCACCGCGCATGCCCTGTACATGTGGGGACACTTCGAGAAGTTCATCATCCTCATGGAGCCGGAGAACATGGCTGCGCTGATGGAGCGGATCTTCCCGCAGATGATGGATGCGATGCCCGTGGGCATGAAGCCCATGATGAAGAGCATGAAGTACGTTCCGGGCGGTCTCCCCATGATGGAGAAGATGATGCCCATGATGTTCCCGATGATGATCGACGGGATCATGGACAAGGTCATGCCCGATATGGTCAAGGCTGTTGAGGACTACGTTGGCCTTATACCCGAGGATATGGCTGAGCTCATGCCCGAGCTGCTTCCCAAGACGATGCAGTCGCTCATGCCCACATACCTGCCGGAGCTCATCCCGTTCGTGACGCCCAAGATGATCGAGTACATCAAGGCTGAGATGTAGCTTTCAGTTCTGGTGGCGATTTCAGGGGAGGTGGTGGCCATTCGGCCGCCGCCTCCTCTTGTTGACCGGGTGCTCAGGGTTGTGTTGCGCACGGCCCAGAGAAGCGCAGTGCTATCGTATGTTCGTTCGATATGAGCGATGAGAATGACTGCTCATTTCTGCTCGATTGTGTCTCAAGTCACAGTGATTCCTGACCGATACTTAGGGTTGTGAATACAACGACGAACAAAGACCTCTCGGTAGCCAAGCTCCGAGCCATTCCGATGTTCTCGGATCTGTCCATTCAGGATCTCGAGACCTTCGTCGATATGGTTCAGTTCCGTCGGTATCCCAAGGGCGCATTCATCGTGAATCAGAACGAAGCCGGTTCAGCGATGTATCTACTCGTTGTAGGCCGGGTGAAGGTCTCGCTTGCCAGTCCCGACGGCAAAGAGCTCGCCCTGAACTATCTAGACGCACCCGGACATTTCGGTGAGATGAGTCTGGTGGACGCAGAGCCTCGCTCCGCCGACGTCATCGCTGTCACTGATGTCGAACTCTTCAGCCTCGATGCCAAGGATCTCTCATCGGCCATTCAGCTGCAGCCACGCTTGGCGCTGTCGCTCATCGCCACGCTCTCCCGAAGGCTGCGTCAGACCATCACCCGGCTCGAGGACATGGCGTTCCACGATGCCACCCATCGGATCATGCGCGTCGTGCTCAATGTGGCAACGGCTAGCTATGAATCGCGTGGTGTGCCCGTGGTTCAGGGACTGACCCATTACGACATCGCCACGCTGGCGGGTACATCCCGTGAGACGGCGAGCCGGATCATCTCGCAGTTGGCGCGGGACGGCATCGTCGCCACGAAGGGTAGGCGCATCGTCGTCGACCTCATCCAGTTGCGCGAACGTCTCGAGATGGACTGATCCTGATCCTGCTCGATGTTCGTCATCTCATCCCGAACCCTCATCAGTGATCACAGTCACCATCCTGTGATGCCCCCGTGCCGATGTAGAGGGTGTTCCCGCATCTCACAGGTACCCGATCGTCGAGGTTGGTTCACATGAAGCGCATCATGGCAATCGCATTCCTGATCTACGCTCTCAGCGGTATCGCGCCGGCCGTTGCCGACGAGGTGCTCATCCCCGCGGGAGGCTCCACGCAGCCCATATCTCGCTCGGTCACCACGGTTTCCGGTGCCGAGGCGGTATCAACGATGATCGAACAGTTCGAGGGGGCGGAGTTCGGTTCGTCGGCAGCGACCGTGACATTGGATGTCGATGGGACATCGACGCCGGTCGTGATCGAGTATGCGGGCCTCATGGGCGAGACGGACGACGGTGAAGGCGGAGGACTCATGCGATTCGGCGCGCTGGGTGTCGCTGCCGGGGTGTTCGTGAAGTTCTTGGGCCTGCTCATGAGACTCGGCCGAGGCTAGAGTCCATCTGTCTTTGCTGGGGTCGGGCAATCTCGATCATCATCGGATCGTCCGAACAGGTTTTGCCCGGGGGCATCTCGGAGAGATATTCTGAGAATCCGTTTACCGTCTCACCAGTGGAGGAACCATGAAGAGTTTCACGCGCGATGAACTCGCGGCGTTCAACGGCAAGGATGGCAAACCTGCGTACGTTGCGTATGAAGGCGCCGTGTATGACCTCTCGGAGAGCGCCATGTGGGTCGATGGCGACCACGAGGCCATGCATTTCGCGGGCATGGATCTCACTGCTGAGCATGAAGATGCTCCGCACGATGCCTACGTGACGGACTTCCCCCAGATCGGCGTACTCGCCTAACTGCGGTCGAACACCGCCACTGATTCGACGTGATAGGTCTGCGGGAACAGGTCCACCGGTGTGACTCGGGTGAGTGTGTAGCCCTGTGCATCGAGCGCGCCTGCATCTCGAGCCAATGTGGCGGGGTCGCACGAGACGTAGACGATACGAGAGGCGCCTGCCGAAGCGAGCGCTATCAAAGCCTCAGGAGTGAGTCCGGCACGCGGAGGGTCGACCAGGATGCGGTCGAACTCCCCGAGTCCAGGCAGTTCGCGCGTCGCGTCTCCGCCGATTACATCGGCGTGAAGGCCGGCATTCTCCAAGTTGCGACGAAGATCTTGGATCGCCGCACTGGAGGCCTCTATCGCCACCACGTCGTCCGAGCGCTCGGCGAGTTTCAGAGTGAACGTTCCTGCGCCTGAGTAGCAGTCGAGTACGACGTCATCCTCTGAGGGGTCCAGAGCGTCGAGCGCGGTGGAAACCAGCTTCTCGGCCGTGGCCGTGTTCACCTGGAAGAATGAAGGTGCCGAGATGCCCATGGTGAATCCGGAGAGACGTTCACGCCAGGATCCTTTGCCCGCCAGGACCTCTACCTTCGACACACGCCTCGCCTTGTCGGGGCCTTTTGTGAGTACTCGGACCACGCTCGTTGCCTGAATCGAGTCGGTGAGCGTCTTGGTCGCGAGTGAGCGCGGGAACGGGCCCGGTGTCGTCCAGATGGCGATCTCAATGTCGGATCTGCGCTCGGCGAATCGGAGGCCGACACGCTTGAGTCCCAGATCCTGATCGCCGGCGACGAACTTGAGCGCACCTCTGATCTTGCGTGGTGCACCGGCGTGCTTCTTGGGAAGAAGCAGGCAGCGATCGATCGGAATGATCGTGCGCCCATCGCGCGCGGTCATCCCTAGAGTTGCGGGGCCGGTATCGTCGGCACGAAGTTCGATCTTATTGCGGTAGCCATACTCGCGCTCAGAGGAGATGCAGGGTTCCACGAGCGCCTCGGTGTCGAGTCCGCCTATGCGACCCAAGGCGTCCATCACTGCCTGACGCTTGGCTTTGAGCTGCTCTGTATAGGCGACGTGCTGCCACTGGCATCCTCCGCATTCCCCGAAATACGGGCAGGAGGGGGAGACACGATCGGGAGATGCTTCGACGATCGAGGTGAGGCGTGCCTTGGCCCAACGTCCGCGGTCCTGGACGACTGTTGCCTCCACCACGTCACCCGGACAGGTGTCGGGGATGAAAACGGTCTGTCCCTCAGGGGTGCGAGCGACGCCATCTCCACCATATGCGAGGCTTTCGATCTTGAGTTGCACGCGTAATCCCTTTCGTGTTTTTGGAAACGAGATACATAGTACCCGTCGTCCGCTTGCGAGGCACGCTCATCTCCGGTGTTGAGTCCTGAGGGCGCAAGGCCGATACTGTGAAAAGTGCTCGTGACATCGCACTATGATCCGGGTCGACTGAGATGACCCGTTACGAGGAGGTATTCACTGGTGGCTGAGAAGAGAGTCCTGATCGTTCACGATGATGCGACGTTCGTCTCGCAGGTCAAAGGGGCGATTGAAGCATCCGGGGCAGCGTTCGAGGTGACGAGCGCATTGTCCGGGCCGCGTGCCCTTGGAATGGTGAACAACAATCGCCCGGATGTCATCGTGGTCGATGCTGAACTCGTCGGCATGGATGGCTATACGGTCACCAAGCAACTCAAGTCCGAAGAGGCAACCTCTGGTATTCCCGTCATCATAGTCTCCCTACAGCCCACTGAGGCGTCCGCTCTCAAGGCGCGTCAGGCCGGTGCAGCTGCTCACATGCCCTCGACCGGTCCGGCCGATCAGATCGCAGGACGGGTCGTGGCGCTCGCGGGCGCGGATGACTCCGCACCGGCGGTCTCCCCGGCAGCTCCTGCGTCGTCGACCGAGCCCCCCGAAGTGCGTGCGTCGGCGGGTGTCGCAGAGGCTGCTCCTGCAGGATATGGAGCTCCGCAACCCGTTCAGGCGCCAGCCGGTGCCGTGCCTCCGCCTCCACCTCCCGGAGAGCCAGCGGCTGCTTCGGGCGCGCCCGAGGGCTATGGCGCTCCGTCCGCACCACCTGCCAGGCCTCCGATGCCCACGGGGATGGTTGGTGGCACTGCTCCGGTCATGTCGGGAACGGCCCCGATCGCGGACGGACGTCCGTCCGATAACAGCGGTGACATTCCTCACATCGATGACCTTTTGAGGCTCATGATCGACCGAGGCGGTTCCGACCTGCACATCACGGTGGGAAGCGCTCCTGGTCTGCGGCTTCGCGGTGAGCTTATGCCCGTGGAGAATCATAAGGTCCTCAGCCCGCGTGACACTCAGGAGATGATACTGAACCTGCTCTCCGAGGAGCAGCGTCGCAAGTTCGAGACGGAACTCGAACTCGACTTCGCGTACAGCATTCCCGGAGTATCACGGTTCCGTGCGAATGTGTTCCAGCAGCGGAACTCGATGGGCGCGGTTTTCCGTGTCATTCCCATCGCGATCCCCACACTCGAGGATCTGGGGCTGCCCAAGGTCTGCAAGTTCCTGGCCGAGAGGCCGCGAGGTCTCGTGCTCGTCACCGGACCGACCGGTTCCGGTAAGTCGACCACGCTGGCTGCCATGATCGATCACATCAACGCCACGCGGGCGGATCACATCATCACGCTCGAAGATCCCATCGAGTTCATGCATAAGAACAAGAAGTCGTTCGTCAACCAGCGCGAAGTGGGCGAGGATACCCACTCCTTCACGTCGGCACTGAAACGTGTGCTGCGGCAGGACCCCGATGTGATCCTCGTCGGCGAGATGCGAGACCTCGAAACGATCGCTGCAGCCATCACGGCCGCTGAGACCGGGCACCTCGTGCTTGCGACCCTGCACACCACCGGCGGTCCTGAGACGGTGGACCGTATTATCGACGTGTTCCCTCCGCATCAGCAGCAGCAGGTTCGCATGCAGCTTTCTAACACGCTGGAGGGCGTTCTGTCGCAGGTTCTGCTGCGCACCACGGATGGCCGAGGTCGATGCATGGCCATGGAGATCATGCTGGGCATCCCCGCGATCAGCAACCTCATCCGTGAGGGAAAGACGCATCAGATGGCGACGATCATCCAGGGTGGCGCCTCATTGGGTATGCAGACATTGGATCAACACCTCAAGACGCTTCTTCAGTCAGGTAAGGTCACCTTTGAAGAAGCGATCGGCAAGGCGCAGAATCCCCGTGAGCTCGCTCAGCTGATGGGGCGCAAGATCTGATATTGCATCGAGTGTGTCTCATACGAACCGTAGTAGGCAGTGAGGCATGCTCGCCACCTGGAGATGAGGGAACGCATGGATAACGTCACGGTCAGATGGAACGGGAACAGGCAGTTCGTGGGCTGGGATGAAGCTGGCCATGGCATCGTGATGGACGCTCCCAGCGACTATAAAGGTGAGGGGAGCGGCGTGCGTCCGCTTCAGCTCCTGTTGTATGCGATGGCCGGGTGTACGGGCATGGATGTCATCTCCGTTCTTGAGAAGAAGCGTCAGGATGTCCGTGATCTCAGCATCAACGTCGAGGCCACGCAGCGCACGGATGACTATCCCAAGATCTACACGCATATCGTGATCGAGTACGTAGTGACCGGGTTCGGGGTCACCGATGCGGCTGTCGCGCGAGCTATAGAGCTCTCCGAGACGAAGTACTGCTCGGTCAAAGGCATGATGGGACCTGAGGTCGAGGTCGCTACACGATTCCGCGTGGTCGAGGCCGACGCGCCGGCTGAGTGAGCCATGACTGAGATTCGAGGGGCACGTGCGGCTGACGCCGTCTTGATGCCTGTGTACAACGAGGCTCCCATGGTTTCGGCTGTTCTTGATGCCGTGCGATGCCATTTCGATGGTGAGATCCTGGTCGTCGATGACGGGTCCACCGACGGTACCGCGAGGATCCTTGAGGGTCGCGACGATGTGGTCACTCTCAGGCACCCCGTGAACTGTGGATACGGTCGAGCACTCGCCGAGGGTTTCGCTTGGGCGCTGGCCAACGGTATGCAGCGCGTGGTGACCATGGACTGCGACGGGCAACACGAGCCAGCGCACATCCCTCAGTTCCTCGATGCCCTCGGTGGAGATTCGCATGTCGTTTCAGGCAGCCGCTATCTGCCCGGGAGCCTCAGTACCGGAGTCGCCCCCGAGGAGCGTCGGCGGGTGAACATGCGCGTGACGGCAATGGTCAACGACCTCACCGGCTGGGGAATCACCGACGCGTTCTGTGGCTTCAAGGCCTATTCGGCAGAGGTCCTCAGGGGAATGACTCTGCGTGAGCCGGGATATGCGATGCCACTCGAATTCTGGGTCAGGGCGCATCACGCGGGTCTCAAGGTGAGAGAGATTCCTGTGGAGCGTATCTATTGTGACAACGACCGCACGTTCGGCAGCGACCTGGATGATGCCGAGCGACGAATGACGTACTACCTGCGTGTCTGGAATGAGACCCTGAGGGAGCTGGAAGCATGATTGACGCACTCTGCATCGGTGCCCATCCCGATGATGTTGAGATCGGCATGGGCGCGACGGTGGCCGGCATGATCGACCGCGGTCTCGATGTCGCAATCGTCGATCTCACAAATGGGGAGCCCACTCCCTACGGTACGCCGGAGACGCGGGCTTCCGAGTCGACGGCTGCCGCACGCGTGCTGGGTGTCACGGATAGGCGCACCCTCACGCTTCCCAACAGATACCTCTTCGACACGGTAGATGCTCGAACTGCGTTGGCGGAAGTGATCCGTGATCTATGTCCCCGTGTGCTCTACGTGCCCTACCCTCAGGATGCACATCCTGATCATATCGCTGCGTCTCAGATCGCTATGGCCGCGCGGTTCTACTCCAAGTTCACTAAGACCGACATGACCGGAGAGCCGCACTATCCGACCAAGGTCTATCACTACATGGCCGTGCACATGCGGCTCGTCAAGAAGCCGGATCTCATCGTGGACGTTTCCGATCACCTGGATACTAAGATCGATGCGCTCCGTGCCTATGCCTCGCAGTTCGGAGAGAACCCGCGTAATGCCGATGTGATCGAATCGATTCGAATCGCAGCCCACATGTGGGGCGGCATGATCGGAGTGAAGGCAGGCGAGCCGTTCTTCTGCGCCGAGCCGATAGGGATCACTGCGCCTGAGATGCTGGTGTAGGCCGATGAGAACGCGCCCGACAGTACCGCTCGGTCATGGTGAGATGCTCACGAGCCCGCCATATGCCGAATGGGAGAGTGTTCTCCATGGCAACATCGCGCTCGCCTCGTCGTGGGATTTTGAGATAGCTGGCGTCCCCATTTCTGCACTACGCGAGGACGCGCGCATCGAGGCGATCACGGCAGCGAGTGAGTTCTCCCTCCGTCTGGGCGTGCCAGTGAAGGCGGTTCCATCGGCGGTCGAAAGAGTGATCGTCACGGGGCACCAACCGCAGCTCTATCACCCGGGTGTATGGGTCAAGGACTTCCTTCTTCAGAGATTCGCCGACGAGACATCCTCAGTGGCTATAGATCTCGTAGTGGACACCGACTCGTTCACAGATGTATCGCTACGAGCTCCGTCGATAGAACCTGTGGTGAGCGCGTTCAGCCATCCTCTCGCTATAGGGGAGGCAGGTGGCTGCTACGTGACCGCGCCGGTTCCGGAATCTGCTGAGATCGATGAGCTGTGCGAGAAGGGGTCAGCCGCACTCTCCTCGCTGCCTGCCAACGCTCCTGCGAGGCATTTCGAGGATTTCTGCGGACAGCTGCGTGATGCTGCACAGAATGCGGAGAATCTCTCTGAGTTGGTGACGTTCGCGCGTCGGAGATTTGAGGCGAGTGCGGGAAGCGACTACCTCGAACTGCCGGTCTCCGTGCTCTGTAGGACTGAATCCTTCGTCCAGTATTCAATCGACATCATGCAGAATGCGAATCGGTTCGCCAGCGCGTACAACGACGAACTCGGTGCGTATCGAGTCATCCACAAGACGAGATCGGCCGCGCAGCCGTTCCCGGATCTCCGCTCGTACGGTACGAGCACTGAAATTCCCTTCTGGTACGTGGACGAGGGATCTCGTAGGACGTTGGCGGTCACTCCCCTTGAGAGCGGACTTGAACTCGCCGCTGAAGGGGAGAGGATCGCGGTGCTCCCGCCAGTACCAGCAGAAGCGAGGGATGTTCTTTCAGCACTTCCCGGGATCATTGCGCCCAAGGCGATCGCTCTCACGCTCTTCGCACGGCTATTCCTGGCGGACGTCTTCATTCACGGGGTGGGCGGAGGCCGCTACGACCGTATCGCCGACGGCGTGATCACGCGCTACTTCGGCCAAGAACCCCCGGTGTTCACCGTTGCGTCGATGACCATGTATCTGCCGCTCGGCGCACCGATCACAGGCGATGCCGAGGTGACTGAAGCGGAACGGCAGCTGCATCGATTCGAGCACAATCCTGATGAAGTGCTCAAGGGAATCGAGTGCGATTCGCTGGTCGAGCGCGAGACTGCGCTCTCGTTGGCCAACGAGAAGGAGTCCCTGGTCACAAGGATCGCTGAGCCTGGTGCCGACAAGAAGGAGTTGGGCCTCAGGATCAAAGCGGTCAATCAGGAACTGCGGGAGTTGCTGGCGCCCATAGCCTCCCAGCTCAAGGCTGATCTCGATCGGCTGGTGTCTGAGCGCGATGCGACGGAGATCCTGACCGACCGCACGTATCCCTTCTGTCTTTGGGACCCCGTGGAAGTGCAGGACAAGGTGCTCTGAATTGAGGACGTGTGGCGTGGGGCCCACTGGATTCGCAGCTCTCGCGTGATATCATGTCGCCACCCTGTCTCCAAGAACTGAGACGTCACAAAGAAAGGATTCACATCATGTCTAAGCCTGTTGTTGATTCGAACCTTTGCACTGCTTGTGGCATCTGTGTCGACGAGTGCCCTACCAGCGCATACGACCTCGGTGACGTTGCCGTTCTGGCTCGTCCCGATGACTGCACAGAGTGCGGCATCTGCGTCGATTCGTGCCCGAACGAGGCCATTTCGATGGACTAAGCTTCCCTTTCAGTGGAAGCATAGAGAAGGCCGGGATATATCCCGGCCTTTTTCATTTCTCTTGAGACGGTACTACGCATATAGGAGAGAACGAGGGGCATACGTCAACCGCGCGGCCCCATGGAGTCGTTGACATAGAACTTGGGTTCTCGACCGCGCAGCATGCCGATGAAGCGCTTGTGGTGCGCCACGTAGACCAGTAGCCCCATTCCGAGAGCGAATGGCCAATCGGGGGAGCCTAGGACGAGGGCCGCGGAGGGGAGAGTTGCAGCTCCTGCTACCTGACCGGCCATCATGTATCGAGTGATCGCAATCGTTGCGAGACCAATGACCACGACTGCGATGAAGTAGCGCCAGTCATAGGCCAGCAATGCGCCTGCTCCTGTTGCCAGGCCCTTTCCGGTGCGCGCAAATCGCTGTCGGAAGAAGGCCATGAAGAGCGAGTAGTTGTGACCCATCACCGCACCGAACACGCCCGCCTGCATCGCGATGCGAGTCACGTCGAACTCGGAAAGGCCTTCGATCGTGAGCCGTGCCATGAGGTCTGAGGGCCCCACGTTCCATCCGGCCAAGAAGAACGCGGCGATCACCGGAATGAATCCTTTGAGCGCGTCTGCCACCATCGCGACCGTGAACCAGCCCCACGAGTCGGTGGTGCGTCTCACATTCATGGCACCGACGTTGCCGCTGCCATGCGTGGTGATGTTCTCGCCGTTCACCATCTTCACGATGAGGTAGGCGAACGGGATCGAGCCGAAGAGATAGGAAACGAGGAACGTGGTCGTGAGATTGAGTACGTCTGAGACAGTGAAGTCCAGAATGATAGGAATCATGCCTCATCGCTCCCCGGAACGATCGTCTTCAGGGCTCTCGGCAGGATTGAGATGTCATATGCGGTTTCAAGCATGACCTCGCCATCGATCTGTCCGGCGATGGGTTTGTCGGACTCGATTCGCACGCTCGTGTGGCGCGACATATGTATTGGTTTCATGTGTGTGTGCTTGCCGACCATGAGGAAGGGGAGTCGCATGAACGCGCCGGGAAGCGATACGCGATCGAGAATGCACAAATCCAGCTCTCCATCGTCGCTGACCGCGTCGGGGGTTACCACGAAGCCTCCGCCATAGGTGGCGCCGTTCGTGGCTGCCAGAAGCAGCATCTCGTAGTCGACCGAAAGCTCGTCGTTGAACTGAAGCCTCACCTTGTGCGAGTAGAACTGGCGCAGCAGCACATTGATGACGGCGCGCAGATAGAGCATCATTCCCGACCAACCCGTGGTGACCTTGAGCTCGACCGCCTTGGCGGTGACGCGGGCATCGAGGCCGATTGAGATCGAGTTGGCGAAGTAGATGCCGTTGACCAGCCCCACATCCATCATCCGGGTGGTCCCGGTGGCGATCTGGCGAATCGCCGTGGGTAGATCGAAAGAGATTCCCAGTGTCCGGCAATAGTCGTTTCCCGAACCGGTCGGAATGATGGTCAGCGCGGGCCTGTCGTTCTCGGGGCGCTCCATGATTCCGTTGAGCACCTCGTGTACTGTCCCGTCGCCTCCGACCGCCACGATGGAGTCATAGCCCGATGCGTCGCTCGCGATCTCCTTTGCGTGACAGGGTTTGTCGGAGAGAACGATCGTGTAGTCGATGATGCCGTCGGCCAGACGCTCGACCACGGGGAGCATCTTGCCCGTTTCGCCGTGGCGGGCCGCTGGATTCACAATGAACAAGCTCTTTCCGAGGGTCATTCCAGCCTCCGTATGCGAGTGATGAAATCTGGCTTAGCATACCGTTACTAACGTTCGATGACGACAGGTAGGCGGTATGATACAGTGCGTGGGCGCATCGCTAGCGATGCCGCATCCGCCCTCTTAGCTCAGTGGATAGAGTGTCTGCCTCCGGAGCAGAAGGCCACAGGTTCGAATCCTGTAGGGGGCACCATCACATACAACGAGGCCGACTCCGCATCGCGGGGCCGGCCTCGTCATTTCATCTGATGCAGAGTGTCTAGTGACCCTCTGCCCGCTCGGCCTCATATTTGGCCACGATCTTCTTGGCCATATCTGCGGGAACCTGTTCGTACGAGTCGATGGAGATCGTGTACGTGCCCGTTCCGCTCGTTATCGCACTCAGGTGAGGTGAGTAGTGCACGACCTCTGCGTACGGAGCCTGCGCCTTGATCACCTGTATGCCTGCCTCTGGAGCGTCCATGCCCGAGATGCGTCCACGGATCGATGAGATGTCTCCCATAACGGCGCCAGCGTGCTCATCAGGCACGGTTATCTCAAGAGTTGCGATGGGCTCGAGCAGCACTGGGCTGGCCGCGGCCGCGGCTGCTCGAAAACCGATACGAGCCGCCATCCTGAACGCCATCTCGTTGGAGTCCACCGCGTGATAACTCCCATCGAACACCGTCACCTTCACGTCTTCGATGGGGTAGCCCGCCAGTACGCCCTCGAGCATCGTGGTCTGAACGCCCTTGTCGATCGCTGGAATGAACTGCCGAGGAATGCGGCCGCCGACGATTGCGTCGACGTACTCATAGCCCTTGCCCGGGTTGGGCTCCAAGCGTAGCTTGCAGTCCGCGAACTGGCCCGACCCACCCGTCTGCTTCTTGTGGCGACCCTGTGCTTCCGCCTTCTTGCGAATCGTCTCGCGATAGGGGATGCGCAACTCCTCGGTCTCAGCTTCGACGTGAAAACGATCGTGCAGCCGGGAGATGACGACATCGATAGCCGTCTCGCCCAGTGCTGAGAGTACGGTCTGATGGGTCTCATCGTCGCGCCGAAGCACCAACGAGGGATCCTCGTCGACGATGCTCTTGAGCGAGATACCGAGCTTGTCCTCGTCCGCTTTGGTCTTGGCGACGATAGCCACGGGATAGAGAGGCTCCGGCAGGGGCATCGCGTCGAAACTCGTTCTGCCCTCGCCCAGCGTGTCGCCGGTGAGCGTGTCAGCGAGCTTGGGAAGGACCGCGATGTCGCCGGCAGGTATCGCCTCGACGTCGACCGTGTCCTTGCCCTTCATCTTGTATACGTGCGCGATGCGCTCTTTCTTGCCCGTGCGGACGTTCACGAGTTCCATGCCGGGCTTGAGCGTGCCCGACACGACCTTGACGTAGTTGATGCGTCCGACGTAGGGGTCGGACATCGTCTTGAACACCCATGCGGTGACCGGTCCGTCGATCGTGACTTCCATCTCGTCGCCGTCGGTGGTGGGAATGGGCCCATGGGCTGTCGGCTGGGGGAAGAAGCTCACGATCTCGTCCATGAAATCCTTGACACCGATGACCTCTGTGGCGGAACCGACGAACACGGGGATGAAGATGCCCTGAGCTATGGCCTTGTCGAGAAGGGTCTCGAGTTCCTCCTGTGAGAGACGTTCACCCTCCAGGTACTTCTCCATGAGGTCGTCATCCGCTTCGGCGACGAGCTCCAGCAGCTTGTCTCGCCACTCTGCCGCCGACTCTTTCAGATCATCGGGGATATCCGTTTCGGTGATCTTGGCGCCTATGCCGTGGACGTAGGCTTTCATGCGAATGATGTCCACGACACCTTTAAGCCCTTGTTCCTTGCCGAGAGGAATCTGGACGAGGCCCACTCGGTGGCCGAAGTCATCGATCAACTTCTGGAGAGCGCCCTCGTAATCGGCGTGCTCCTTGTCGAGTCGGTTGATGAACACTGCACGAGCAATGCCCATCTCTCCGGCGTACTTCCAGAGACGATCGGTCTGAACCTGAGGTCCGGAGACGGCGTCGACGACGAAGAGAGCCATTTCTGTGGCTTCCATCCCCGCGATGGCGTCGCCCATGAAGTCGGCGTAGCCGGGGGTGTCGATGATGTTGATCTTGACGCCCTTGTACGTGAGTGGTGCGAGGGTGAGGTTGATGCTCATCTTGCGTTTGATCTCTTCGGCGTCGTGATCGAGGTTGCTGTGCTCCTCGTCAACGCTTCCAAGACGCGATGTTTCGCCGGCCAGGTAGAGCATAGCTTCTGCGAGGGACGTTTTGCCCGCACCGCCGTGACCGACGAGAACAACGTTGCGGACTTTGTCAGTGCTTGGTGCTCCCAAGTGCATCTCCTCCTTGTTCGAGACCCTTCAAGGTCGAACCAGCAAGACGCTCGGAACGCATGTGTGCACGCCCCGCGCGCTGTGCCTTCAGCATACTCCTGCACGCCGGTGTCGGCACTGATAGAATGTGACACGGCTTTCGACGACTTCACGTCGTTCGCGGCCGTGTCATGGTACGTACCCCAGGAAGGACCCGCGCTACATGCGAATGCGATCGAAGCACCTGTCGCTCATTGTCCTTGCCATCATTCTGGTTGCCTCTGTGGTTGTTCTGCAGGGTTGCTCGAGCGGTGCCGATAAGACAAGAGATATCTCCTACGGTGGCTCAGGCGAGGCTGAAGAGTCTGCGCAAGAGCCAGTCGAAGAGTCAGTAGAAGAGCCTGCCATTCCGTTTGAGGAGGACCCCTTGTATACACCCAGTTACGAGATCCAGGGCAATGAGATCGCCGTCATCAACACCAATAGAGGCGTCATCAAGTTCGAGTTCTTCGGCGAGGATGCACCCAATCACGTTGCGGCATTCATCGAACTCGCTCAGAAGGGCTTCTACGACGGAACCAAGTTCCATCGTGTGGTTCGCGAACCCGAGCCTTTCGTGATCCAGGGTGGCGACCCGCTCTCCAAGACCGATGACCCCATGGTGGGTACCGGCGGCCCCGGATACAGCCTCGCTGCGGAGTTCAACGAGAACAAGCATCTCGAGGGAACCGTCTCCATGGCACGTTCGCAGGATCCGAACTCAGCGGGTTCGCAGTTCTACATCTGTCTGGCGCCGCTGCCGTTCCTTGATGGTCAGTACACGGTTTTCGGTCAGGTGACCGAGGGCCTTGATATCGTTCAAGCGGTCATGCAGGGCGATGTCATGGAATCCGTCACGATAGAGACCGAATAGCAGCCGACCGAGGAGACGTGCGTGGACGAGGCGCGATTCCAAGAATCTAAGACGGCGTACGAGGCCGGTGACTACCGCGCTGCTGCGAAGGGTTTCCTCGCATCGGCAGGGCGTAGTGCTGACGGCAGCGGCGCCGCATACCATATGGCGGGCAACGCACTCATGCGGCTGCGTCGTCACGGTGATGCCGTTACCGTCTATGGCCATGCCCTTCGCGACGATCTCTACGATCAGCGTGGTGCGGTGCGCACCAATCAGGGCACCGCTCTTGCTTCAATGGGCGAGTACGCCGAGGCCGTGAAGTCATTCGAAGCCGCCATCGGCGAGCCGGGATATCCCACTCCCTATAAGGCCCATCAGGGTGTAGCGTCCGCGCTGCTCGAGATGGGACGCGTTGACGAGGCAGCCGCCTCGTATCGGCGGGCTGCACTCGACGAGAGCAATCCGGATCCGGGCCGTGCGCTCAACAACCTCGGTCTCTGTTTCATGGCGTTGCGACGACCTGAAGATGCTGTTGAGGCATACAAGGCGGCCATCGGGTTCGATTCATATTCAGGCAAGGGGCGGGCCCTCGCCAATTTGGGCATCGCCTTCTCCATGAGTGGAGAGCACAAGCAAGCGGTTCGTGCATTTGAGAAGGCGACGCAGATGCATAGTCACGAACTCTCGAGTGCTGCGAGTGCCGCGTTCGAGTCCAGCAAGGATGCGCTGGCGGCCTCGCGTGAGACGGTCGACGGCTGGCAGACGGGCGAGATGCCTCCCATGGTTGACGCGCCGGCGGAGACCGCTGGCTGGGCTACCGGCGAGCTCGTGAGTCTCAGCGGGGTCACCAACGGTTCATCTGCGACCGACGCCCTCTCGAGGACTGTTCCCTCCGTCGGTGATAGTGGTGCTTCTGAGCCCGAGGCTGTCGCGGATGCCCACTCGGAAGAGATGCTCGAGGCGACCGCCGATCTCTTTGGAAGCGATGAGGCCGTGAATTCGTTCTTTGCGATCAGCGAGGACGAGATGCGTGACAAGGATCGTGCCGCACGTCGTGCGGAGCGTATCTCACGCAAGGATCACCGCAGTCCTTTGGCAGTCGCACTTATTGGAGCTCTCGTCGCTGCGATCATCATCGGCGGTCTGGCGGGAGCGTACTTCGCAGGATATGGGTACCCCACGCAGACTATGAGCGTGGAGGGTATGCTTGATGCCCACGCCAGTGGTGAGCCGGTTGAGGGTTTCTGGATCGCAGTGCCGTCGGCCGATCTGGATAAGGAGATGGCGAAGCTACCTCCGCTCAAGGATTTCAAGATCGAGAGCATCGATCGATCGGCGAAATCCTCTGAAGTCAGTGTCGTCGTGACCCCCGAGGACGGGGCGGACCTCCACTACCGGATAACGCTTTCTCGTGAAGGCGTCGGGTGGAAGGTCACCGGTGTCGAGAATGATTGGCGTTCGACCGGTGGCGGTTCATAGTCCATACTCGCCCAGTGCGCTCGACCACGAGCGTTGTGTTGTAAGCACACGATAGAAGGAAGTACGCACATGGAGCAGAAAACATACATCATGATCAAGCCGGATGCCGTGGCTCGTGGGCTCATCGCTCCGATTCTTCAGCGCTTTGAGGACACGGGATTGGGCATCGAGCGTCTCGAGTTGGGTACGCTCACTCGTGAGCAGGCCGAGGAGAACTACCGGGAGCATGAGGGCAAGCCCTTCTACCCGGGTCTCATCGACTACATCACCGCAGGTCCCGTTGTGAAGATGGTTCTCACCGGTCCCGATTCGGTGATGGTGTGCCGCAAGCTCATGGGTGCCACCAACCCCCGTGACGCCGCTCCGGGAACCATCCGTGGCGACTACGGTTTGATCGTGGACGCGAACGTCGTTCACGGTTCCGACTCTGCTGAGTCGGCAAAGCGTGAGATCGCCATCTTCTTCGGCGACTGATGCAAAACTGTGCGGGGCGGTTGCGGATAGCGACCGCCCCGTTTTTGTATGTGCGGCCGTCCTGTCGTTGCCTTCTTTGCTGGGGGAGAGGAAGCACGTATGTTCTTTCGTGTAATGGAGTCGTCGCGGCTGCCTGACCTGGTGCGGGGATTCGCCCAGGATCATGAGGTCATCGGACCTGTCGCCAAGGATGATCGCTTCGTTTTCGCGACGATCGATGATCCGGCTGAGCTCCGGCTCGACTACGATACGACGCTGCTCCCACCCAAGAAACTCTTCTTTCCCGCCGAGGATCAGCTGATGCGATTCCGGGTCGCGGACAATGAGGTGCTCGACGATGAGGTCTTCGCCGCACCGAGGGTGTTGTTCGGTGTGCATCCCTGCGACATCAACGCGCTGCTTCTCATGGACAACATCTTCCTCAAGGACTACGTGGATCCTTACTACAAGGCGCGACGTGACGCTACGTTGATCGTGGGTATCAGCTGTGTCCCCTCTGAGGAGTGTTTCTGCAACGCGTGGGGAACCGATGAGGCCCACTGGGGTTTCGATATCTTCCTCACAGACCTTGGGGACAGGTACTTCATATCGGTTCGTTCGGTGAAGGGTGCGGAGTTGCTCGATGATTTCGTCGAGACGCGTGAAATCACTGACGCCGACACTGCTGACTTCCAGCGGGTCACTGCGGAGCGCAAGGAGATGTTCGCTGAGGATCTCGATACCTCGCAGCTACCCCTGTTGCTGGACGCCAAGTTCGACAGTCCGGTGTGGGATGCGTTAGGGGAGCGTTGCCTCTCATGCGGAGCGTGCTCCATGGTATGCCCCACGTGCTACTGCTTCGATGTGCGAGATGATCTGGCGCCCGACCAGAAGACCGGGACGCGCAGTAGGCTCTGGGACTCATGCCAGTTCAGTGAATTCTCTGCCGTGGCCCACGGACAGAATTTCCGCGACTCCCGGGCGAGCAGGGTGAAGTACCGCTACTACCACAAGCAGTGGGGGTACCTCTCCAAATTCGAGAGGGTTCTCTGTGTGGGGTGCGGTCGATGTGCTCGTGCATGCGCGGCGAACATCACGCCGCGCGAAGTCGTATCCGCGCTGGCGAAAGGGGGCTTCGAGTGACGGTCGCCAATATGTTCAAGGAACCGGGAGCCAATCCGTACCGCCCGTGGCCGGCGCGGATCACCTCGATAATCGATCTGACCGAGCATGAGAAGTTGTTCGAACTCCGCATCATCGATGAGAAGGTTCGTGAGGGATTCCAGTTCGATTCCGGACAGTTCGTGGAGCTTTCCATCTTTGGAGTGGGCGAGGCGCCGGTCTCGATCTCATCGGCACCGAGCAAGCAGGGCTTCATCGAGCTCTGCGTGCGCAACGCCGGCGATGTGACCGGCGCGCTTCATGCCAAGAAATGCGGGGATGTCGTTGGCCTGCGTGGTCCCTTGGGCCGCGGTTTCCCCTTCGCGGAGATGAAGGGACACGACGTCTTGCTCGTGGCGGGTGGACTGGGCATCGCGCCCCTCAAGTCGCTGATCAACCACATTCATGATGATCGTCATGATTTCGGGACGGTCACCATCCTCTACGGAGCGCGCAACCCAAGTGAGATCCTGTTCCGCTACCAGTTCGATATGTGGAAGCATCGCGACGACTTCAATCTGATCCTGACGGTCGACGAGGCCGACGAGAGCTGGAGTGACGAGGTCGGTCGAGTCACCGCGCTATTCGACAAGATCGATATCGACCCGGACAACACCTACGGCGCCATCTGCGGGCCCCCGGTCATGTATCGGTACGTGATCGACGAGATGCGCAAGAAGGACATGGACGTCGACAAGATCTATATGAGCTTCGAGCGCCGTATGAAGTGTGGCATCGGCAAGTGTGGACACTGTGGCGTCGGTCATCAGTACGCGTGTATCGACGGCCCGGTGTTCAACTACTGGGAAGCTATGAACCTCCAGGAGGCGATCTAGATGGCGCCTCGAGTCGTGGTCATGGGTCTAGCGAGTGATTTTGGTTGCCAGGTGCAGATGACGAACATCGAAGATGACCTTCTGGATGTTCTGGGTCTGATCGATCTCTCGTACTGGCAGCTCGCATCCAGCGGGCACATGCCCACAGAGTACGACGTCGCCATCATTGAGGGCGCCGTCACCACCACGGAGCATGTCGAGCTGCTCAAGCGTGTGCGGGCCACCGCAGGCGTGGTCATGGTCATCGGTGCGTGTGCGGTGACCGGCGGTATTCCCGCCATGGCGGGCCAAGGCGATCTCGAGGAGCGCTACGGATGTGTGTACGGCGCAGACGGTGCGGAAGTCGCCTGCGGGCGCGTCTCCCCGGCGCCGGTCAAGAGCGTGATCGATGTCGACTATGAGGTGCCCGGATGTCCCATGGACACGACCGAGTTCCTGCGCGTACTCTCCCGGGCCTTGCAGGGCCTGGCAAACCGTGTTCCCGAAGAGCCCATGTGCGCCATCTGTAAGACCAAGGAGAATATCTGCTTCCTCGACAAGGGCGAGATCTGTCTCGGCCTGTTCACTCGTACAGGTTGTGGAGCACGCTGCGTGACTCTGGGCAGGCCGTGCACCGGCTGTCGGGGTCTTGCGAAGGACGCCAACGTGGAGTCGGCCATGAAGATTCTGGCGGCAAAGGGATTCGACGTTGACGAGGTGGCCGAGCGCCTGGCTGTCTTCAACACACTCGAGGAGGCGTTCTGCCGATGAGCACATTGACCGTTGAGCACGTTGCTCGCATAGAAGGGCATGGCACCATCTCGGTGGACATCGACGGGGGTGTGGTGCGCGACGTGCGGATGGATATCGTCGAGCCCGCCCGCTTCTTCGAGTCGATGGTCATGGGTCGGCGCTATGACGAGG